>Ga0247731_1000004_pt1 | contig 321611 bp, 357 predicted proteins | sample UWRJL088202R2_FD_180938 | JGI IMG/M metagenome (GOLD analysis project Ga0247731, IMG submission 180938) | Plant litter microbial communities from Arlington Agricultural Research Station in Wisconsin, United States - UWRJ-L088-202R-2 | ecosystem: Environmental > Terrestrial > Plant litter >...
TAGAGAAGTTGGCCAGTAAGTCCAGCGACATCAGTGTTTTTATATGCCTCGATTTCACCGAGAGCAACGCGGACCAGGCGGTTTTTAATCACCCGAATCACAACGCCGGCTTCACGAGCCTCAGCACGGAGTTTTTGGACATCCGCAACGCTAAGACCGTTATACTGCGCAAAAACTGTTGCTTTTGCGTTAGTAAGAAGCTCGCTCATTTCAGCAACCAATTCGTTCTTTTTATCGCGTGAAATTGCCATAAAAATCTCTCCTTGGTTATTAATATTCGGCCAAATTATTAAGTCGTGCTAGACAGGCGAACTTGGAGAAAAGAAAAAAGTCTTTGAACCTCGCATCGCCAAAGACTCTAATCAAAAATGTATGTTTTACATTTCCTCGGTAGCGTTATTAAGTGTTGCCACTGCTACTGTCTTTGGATGTCTGAAGGTCAGTATACATAACTGGGGTGAATAAGTCAATCTACCCTATAAACACTACTAGTAGCGGGTACGCTTAGTGTGCATGCGCTACCCTTGGCGTATATTGAAAAAGATGTTCTAATACTGTATAATGAGCCTCTGATTTTTGCATACCGCAACTATCACCTACAGAGGGGTACATTTATGAAGACAGTCACGCCGATGCCTGAAGTCCTTTACGCCAAGGTCGAAGAGCTCGTCAAGGGGATCATCGAGCCTTCAAGCCCGAGTGGACTTGTTTCCTACACGACTCCCTACGAGCTGATGCGTCCGCTCCAGACCGCAATCGATCTGGAACAGGCCGCGGCCGAAGCACGTGACGAGGAGTACGACGGACCGAATGTCTACGCACTGCTCGAGCAGTTCGGCATCCGACTGCGTGAGCAGAACCGTGAGTCGCTTCAGGACAGCGGTCAGGAGCTCAAGCTTCCGACGCTGATCTACAAGCACTTCATCGTCGACAACAAGTAGGCATATCCGGGGTGATAATCAGTGATGACTATCACCCCGGGTCCTCCCCTTCTGTACAGCGAGCCTCTTCCGTTTCACGGTTGAGGCTCTTTTCACCTCTGTTCAAATGATAGACATAAGCATATATCTGTGGTATAATATAAAGATATGGTTGATTCACATGACAGGTATGTCAAAAATGAAGGGTTTAACCCAGCCGACCCCCACTATGAACAGATTGAGGCAAGTTTTATTCGTACGCTTGACGCTGATTTAGATTACAAAATTAAGCTCGAAGCATTGCCATTTGAATCAAATATCTTCTCACCTACTCCTGGCGACCCATTTAGTATTGAATTAACAAATGGCGAAACGTACTACGATCAAGCACTTGAACTTATGCTAGGACGATTTAGGGAGCACGCCAAAGCGACCAACATCGACGATGTGGCGCGAAAAGAAATTGAAGATGAAATAGAAACGTTCCATATGAACCGCTGTGTGAAAAATAGCGAAGGCTATAGTCGTGGACGAAAAGCTATTGGTGATAACCTTCATCTGTTAACCAAACAGCAACGTGCCGATTTCCTTGATTTACGTGTCGGTGCGATTACGCCTTCTGGTGCCGTACGCTTACTCGCAGACTTTCCGGCTATGGGTTCAGTTGGTATTGGACAGTACACAAGCCCACTTGATAACATCGGATTACTTCACGCCGCCGCAATTCAAGCCGACCAGTTTACGCAGTCACTAGACGAAGCTGGGATACCAAATTTGCTTGTTGATCGAAAATGGAACTATAAAACACCGATTGCCAATGATCACGATACTTCGGCTATTCCCCCTCACAAGCAAAACATTGATAGTATTGAAGAGTTATTTAGTCTCGAAGAATTATTGCGTGCACTTCCAGAAAAATCTCGCCCACGTCAACCAGTTTCAAATTTCTATATCGCTAAGCGCGTCCTTCGCGAGATTGAATGGAATGGCGTTGAAATGGAGTTAGTTGAATCGATCAACCCACGCGTCTTCCCTCTTAACCCGAAACTTACAGGTGTGCCCGAGAATCGTGTTAAATTGCCAAATAGCATGGTGGTAAACCTTCAAGGTAACTCGAATCAAACGTATCTGCGTATTAAGCAGGAATGGTCACCACCGGTTGATCAGATGTACTTCGCAAAGCCCACTCGTGGCCTTGGTGAGACTGCCTTTGGTAGTATGGGTATTAAAAAAGATACCGCGTAACTATTAAAGCAACGGTTCGACTTTAGCAAGAATCTCTTTGCTAATTGTTTCGATAGATTTCATCGAATTACCGTTCATTGCATCGATCGATGTGAAGAAGTCTGGGTAGATTTCGCACAGTTCTTTATACGCGGCTTTCGCAAGATCCAAATGCCCGGCGTCGGCTTCGTGAATATCACGTTTTTTATCTGTGTATGTGCGCGCAGCTTTTTTATCAACATTTTGCTGGGCGACATCTGTATCGACAAGCAATACAATATTAAGATTTGGCCGAGGAATACCGAGAATGTTAAGCTCGGTGTTCATTTGTCGTTCATAGTACGCCAATCGTTCGTCTAGATCACGGAATTTAGCACCATTATGTGCAAGATTAGATCCAAGGTATCGGTCGGAAACGCCAACTGCATCAGGAAGCGCTAAGTGGGCAAATAACTCGTCTCGTGCTGCAAAACGATCTAATGCATAAGGAAGACTCGCAAGATCAGGGTGGACCTGGTCGATTGTGCCATATTCACCATCTAGAAATTTGCCGGCGTAATATGCTGACGGCATGCCGTACCTTGGGAAGCTAAGTTTTAAAACATTTTTGCCAAATCTTTCGCGTAATGTGTTTTCAAGAATCTCAGCCTGGGTTGCTTTACCTGAACCATCGCCACCTTCAAGGGTAATAAATGGACCTAATTCGGCTGAAGTAATACTCATCATTTCATTCCCTTCGGAAGACCCTTAATAACAGGCGCTGGTTGGCGCTTGTCTTTGTATGCTCGTGGGAGCATTTGATCAGGAGACCAGGTTGCGATTAGTTCATCTAGGTCTGAGGTGTGTTGGTACTTACCGCTGACACCACCACGGCCATCGCTGTAGTCGCCTTCAACTTCACCGGTTGTATGGAAGATAAGCTGTCCGATACGTTCGCCAACAGGCAGTACGACTGATTCGTGTTGGTTTAAGTTATAAATTTCAAGGGTAATGCGGTTGATGTATCCTGGGTCGATCCAGCCGGCGTCAAAACAAACAGCCACGCCGTTTCGTCCCCAGCTACTGCGAGATTTGACTTCACTGGCGCCACCGTGTGGGCGGATACCAACAAATTCATGTGTGTGCGCCAGGATTCGTTCGCCAGGGCGGAGCACAATAATCGGGTGATCTTCAGGGATGTTATCAAACAGCTTGTAGCCGTTTTCTTCACACCATTGTTTGTGCGGCATGGCTTCAAGTGGGCCTTTAAAGTAGCGATCAACGTCGTCTTTATCAAAAGGATTATAGACGCGTGATTCTTCAGAATATTCTTGTTTGTAGAAATAATGACCTAATGTGAAATCAAGACTTGCTTCTGAAACGTGCTTTTCGTTGAATGGAACACAGACAATCGTCCCATCTTCAATCGCGGCCTTAATATCGGTATTGCTGTAAACACTCATCTGAATAAAACTCCCCTGTTTTCTCGATTGTACCATGATACTATAGATGATATGAAAAGTATTGTGGTGGCGTTTGATAAGAATCATGCCATCGGCAAAGACGGCGACTTACCTTGGGCTGGCGAAATGCCAGCCGACATGAAACGCTTTAGGGATCTCACTATGGGCGACGCTGTTATTATGGGGCGAACTACTTTTGAGTCACTTCCTGATAGTTACCGGCCACTTCCTGGTCGACAGAATATAGTTCTTTCATTAGGGAGACTAGCATCTGGCGAAGGGTTTCAAGTGGCTCATTCGCTTGAAGAAGCTTACTCGATTGCTGAAAGTGATAACGTCCATGTGATTGGTGGCGGCAAAGTTTACGAGCAAGCGCTTGATACTGTCGATGCAATTTATGCGACTGAAATTAACACTGCTATTGATGGAGCTGATACTTATTTTCCATTTCTGCTTTCAAACGAATGGACACGCACAGTAGAGCTTACAGCTGGTGCAAACGAACGAAATAAATACGGTTACGCCTTTGTGACCTACTTACGAAATCATCCTATTGATAAGATAGTTTTGTAAAAAGGGTTGAGTTGGCTCGATGAGCCGGCGACGAATCTTAGATTCATCAAGCCAACTCATCGAGCGCAGGTGGGCCTTCCACGATTGCTCTTATACCGCGATGTCGCCCTTGATGGTAGGGTGCGGGTTGTAGTCCGAGATCACGATGTCTTCGTCTGTGTAGTCGAAGATCGAATCTGGCTTACGGTTGAAGCTGATCGTCGGCAGTGGTCGCACTTCGCGCGACAGTTGCTCGTCAACCTGCTCCAGGTGGTTGAGGTAGATGTGCGTGTCGCCACCTACCCAGACGAACTCGCCGACCTCCAGGTCGCACTGCTGTGCAACCATGTGAGTCAGCAGCGCGTAGCTAGCGATGTTGAAGGGCACGCCCAGGAACATGTCAGCACTGCGCTGGTACAGCTTGCACGACAGCTTGCCGTCCGTGACGTTGAACTGGAACAGTGCGTGGCACGGCTCCAGCGACATCTCGCTCAGGTCGGCCGGATTCCATGCGCTGACAACGAGTCGGCGCGAATCCGGAGTCGACTTGATGGTGTTGACTACGTTCTCGATTTGGTTGATCGTCTGGCCGTTCGGTGCGGGCCACGAGACCCACTGAACACCGTAGATCGGACCGACACCACCGTACATGCTGGCGAACTCTTCGTTCGCGATGATCTCGGCCTCGAAGCCGGCGATCAGCGTCTCCCACTCTGGGGTGTTCGGTGTAGGAACGGACTGACCGGTTGCAATCCGGTACTGCTTGAACGGCCAGTCGGACCAGATGTGGTTGTCCTGCTTCACGAGTTCGCGAAGGTTGTCGTCACCCCGGAGGAACCAGAGCAACTCGCTGACGATGAGGCGCATCGGAACGCGCTTCGTTGTGATCAGCGGGAACCCCTTGGAGAGGTCGTAGCTGATCGTCATCTGCTCGTTGAAGAGGCTGATAGTTCCGGTGCCGGTACGGTCACCTTTCTTCTTGCCCTTCTTTCGAACAATCTTAAGGACCTTCTCGTAAGAAGATCGCTTCTTGTTTCCCATAATGCTCCAATGATCACGGATGTACTCGAAATGTACGCCCACCTTCGTCATATTGTACAAGATATTGTCAAAAACCCCTACAAACCGTATACCACTTATGGTATACTTTGGCTAAGCACGTTACGTTTACACACAAAAAACGCACTTATATACAAAAGAAAAAAGTTCAGGAGTCGGACATGGATCACGAGACAACACAGGCAGCTACCCTTACACATGAGGGGGCGTCTGTCGTCTCGGGATCGATTGAAAATCGGGTTATTAACCCTGCCGACATGGCACGACCTCTGATTATGCAACGCGCTCTCGATGTTGCAATGATTGAAATTCATACTCATGGTGGCCAAAAATTTGTTGAAGAAAAGGTCCGCCTTCTTGCTGATACACGTCTTGCAGTGAGCGAAGGTGTGCTTCTCCTTGATGGTGATGAATCACGAACGCCCGAACAACGAGCTGAGTACTTTGTTTCAAAAGCAATTGAACTCGCCCGCCCAAGTGCTGAAATCGAACTTGAACGCATCCGGTCTGGCAAACTTCCAGAAGTTATTACATCGGTGACTCCGGCTGAAAAGATCGACGACCGCCTTAATATTCAAAAAGCATCCTCATTAAAGACACTTATCGAGCTGCGCGAATTTGTTTCATCTCGCCTGAGTGCTGAAGATATGCGAGAATTTGACGCAATTGCTGATACAGGCACCGCACTCGACGAGACTGCTCCGGTAAGTACTGATAATATTTTTTATCGCATTATGCGCCCTATCCTAAGCTCAAAGGCCTGGAAAGTGCTTGTTTCGTCTCCTACGCCTCATTCATCTGAAATCCCTACTATCGCTCAAAAATAGTGTTAAGGAATAAAATAAGCCCTCACGATCGAGGGCTTATTTATTTGTTGTTAACGATTAGTTAACGAAGTTTTCAACCTTAATGCTTGGACCTTGTGTGGTACTAACACTGATTGATTTTACGTAGCCACCTTTAATTGTGGTTGGCTTTTGTGCGCTAAGGCTTTCAAAGAAGCTCTTTGCGTTTTCTTGAAGTTTTGTAGCGCCGAAGCTTACTTTACCGACACCAAGGTGAACGATAGCTTGCTTGTCGACACGGTATTCAACCTTACCGGCTTTAGCTTCAGTAGTAGCCTTCGCAACGTCAGTTGCAACAGAACCACTCTTAGGGTTTGGCATAAGGCCACGTGGACCAAGAAGCCGAGCGTACTTACCAAGACGTGGCATGTACTGTGGAGTTGCGATAAGAATGTCGAAGTTAATCGTTTCTTTATCAAGTTGAGCGAGGAATTCTTCGTCACCAACAACGTCAGCACCAGCAGCAGTTGCGGCAGCGTGATCAGCTTCAGGGGCGAATACGGCAACGCGGATAGTCTTACCGGTACCGTTTGGCAACGAAACGGTTGCACGGATGTTTTGGTCAGCCTGGCGTGGGTCAACATTCAAACGAACGTGGATTTCAACGCTGGCGTCAAACTTGCTTGGGTTAGTCTTGCTTGCAAGTTCAACTGCTTCATCAAGTGTGTATAGCTTTTTAAAGTCAACAAGTTCAGCAGCTTTTTGGTAGTTCTTACCACGTCGCTCTAGAACCGGACGAGTTACTGGGCGTGGACCTTTTTTAACGATCGCGTTGCCTTCTTCGTCAACTGGAGTTGTATCACCGGCTGCTTTACGAGCTTCTTTTTCTGCTTTTGCATCAGCTTCAGCAAGTGCTTTTTCACTTCGCTTTCCGCTCTTTGCAGTCTGCACTTCTTCAACAACTGGTGCGTCTTCGACGACAGCTGCAACGATTTCTGCTGCAGGCGCATCAACAGATGCGATTGCTGATTCAATTTCAGCAATAGTGTTCTTGTCAGTTAGCTTTAGGCCAAGCGCAGTTGCTTGAGCCAATAGATCAGCTTTCTTTGCCATTATAGGTATAAACCCTTTCTGTGGTACAAACGGCTTTTTACGGCCTCCCAACATTGATTGTTATGCCCTTATTATAGCATGTTTAAGGTGGATTTAAAAGGGTGTCCAGCCTGGTGGATGTTCGGTTTCACCGATAGCTTCAAAAGCCGCCTCAATCTCTTCGTTGATGTTTTGAATGGCAAGGCTTATAGCGATAGACTTTTGAAACAAAATCTCTTCGGCTTCTTGGCTCAAAGGCGCCGTCGCATACTTGTAGTAATCTTTATCAAGTGGTTCAGGTAGTGGGTATTCGACTTGCGATTCGCCTAAATAATCTTCAATAGTAAAGATGGCCGGTGGAACGTGATCAAAACTGCCGTTATCTTCTAGTGAAGTCATAAAACGATGATAGTTGAATGTGCCATTGTACACAAACATGAGCTGCATAGGGTATTATATGGGTATGACCGGCGAAAAGATTCCATCATTTAATGCACTCGGTAATGATATCGATGAATCTCGTCTTGCTTTGGAAGAAATACTTCTTAACCGCTTAGGTTCTGTAAAACTAGTAAGTAACTGGATGCAGCGTTCGAACGATCTTCTAGGTGGTGCCCTGCCTGAAGTGGTACTACTGAAAAATCCAGACAAAGTTGTTGTTGCTGCAATGGCGGCTCGAGCAATTCAAACCCAATAAAAAACCGCGCTCATTATAAGCGCGGTTTTTATGTTTAGAAGAAGGTTTATCCTTCGACTTCAACACCCATAGAACGTGCGGTTCCGGCGATAACCTTTACGCGGCCGTCCATGTCGATAGCGTTAAGCTGATCTTTTTTCGCTTCAGCGATAACTTCAAGTTGAGCGCGAGTAATCTTACCAACTTTTTCGCTGTGAGATTTCGCACTTCCCTTTTTGATACCAATTGCTTCGCGGATCATGTCGTCAACAGGTTGTCCTAGAGAGTTCCAAGTAAAAGTACGGTCTTCGAACACTTGAATGTGAACGATAACGTCTTTACCCATCATATCTTTAGTTGCGTCGTTGAACGGGTTGATGAAATCCATCATGTTCAAACCCCATTGACCAAGTGTTGAACCAACAGGAGGACCTGCAGTCGCGCGACCAGCTGGGATACGAAGTTTTAGATTTCCGATAATTTTCTTTGCCATTGCTTTTCTTTCTTGTTCTAGAGTTTCTAGATTGTACTAAATAATGTTGAAGCTTTATTTAGTGCGTAACTGGGCTATTATAAGCATTTTACCGATAAAAATCAAGTCGTCTCGCCAAGGTTAGCGTGCAGAACGAACCGCCAGGAAGGCGGCTTTAATAAAATCAAGATCGGTTGTGTCGACAAAATCAGGGTCGCGTTCGGCTAATGCAAGGATATCATCGAGGTGAAATGCGCGTGTGGTGAACAATCGCGTATTGATAGTGTTGCCGCTGGCTGGTCTGACGGCGTAGCCTGGAATTCCGTCGATCGCCCCAAGGTGTTTGACTGCACTCATAGGAGGAAGCCCAAATAACGGCAAACGATTATGGATACGCGTTGCACGGTGCTCATGGCTAAGTGACTCACCTTCTGATGAGCTATCGACAAACAGTGCTGGACGTTCAAGGCTTGAGCTAATGACAATATGTTCGTTGGGAATAATAACAGCGACGCGCAAGTCGCGTGAAGGTGGTGTCGATTCAGCAGCGGGCAGATGATCAGACATTTCAATCAACTATAAAATAAGACCTGCAGAATGTACAGGCCTTATTGTAGTGATGACTAAGAACTAAACTTTCTTAACCTGCAAAGCGTCGAGCTCAACTGAAGTGTCACGGCCGAACATGCTGACCATAACTTTGACTTTACCTTTTTGGTTGTCAATTTCAGAGATTGAACCATCGAAGCCCTTGAATGGACCGTCAGTGATGCTGATGACTTCACCGACACTAAAGTCGATAAAGTGTTTAGGATCTTCAACACCCATACGCTTCTTGATCTTGCTGATTTCTTGGTCAGAGACAGGAGTTGGCTGTGTGCTTGTTCCCACGAATCCAGTAACACCAGGAGTGTTACGAACGATGTACCAGGTTTCGTCAGTCAGTTTCATTTCAACCAAAGCGTAGCCTTGGAAGATTTTCTTTTCGACAACTTTTCGTTTGCCGTTCTTGATTTCGATTTGCTTTTCTTTTGGAACCATAACGTCGAAAATCTTGTCGGCCATGTCGACGGCGTTAATACGCTGACGAATGCTGTCGGCAACTTTTTCTTCGTAGCCACTGTATGTGTGAATGGCGTACCATTGTCGTGATGAGTCGTAACGATTAGTTGACATGTGTTTTATATCCTTAACTTAGAATGATTTCAAATAAATATTTAAATGCGAGGTCGAGTAGCAAAATTAGTACAACGAAGAACGCAGTAAAGAGAAGCACAGCAAGTGTGAGTCCCCATGTGGCACGACGGGTCGGCCAGCGTACTTGTCGTAGTTCGATCCAGGCTCCTTTGAAGTAGCCACCGAAAGCGAACAATGCTTTTAGGATTGGGTTAGTTGGCGCTTGCTTAGGTGTTTTTGCACCTTTTGTTGCTTTGACAGCTTTTTTAACAGACTTAACTGCTTTAGTGTCCTTAGCCTTAATTCGAGTGACTTTTGTGTCTGCCACGTACCGCTCCTTTTTATTTGACCAATTAAAATAGCCTGCTTCTGCAGACTGTCAATAGTTACTATATCCTACTTGGGGTCAGATCGTCAAGATGGTATCATAGACTGTAGATGCTAACGGTTATGTTATACGTACTATACGGAGTGCTAGGATTGGTTTTTGTTGCCGGTGTCTGGCGACTCCGCTACGCCTTCTCTCATTTTGATGTTCGTTCAATCGCAACGACACCCGATCATCACCAAGAGCTTCCAAGTGTGACGGTTTGTATACCCGCTCGTGACGAAACACACGCTATGACCGAATGTTTAGAAAGAGTAATTGCGAGTCACTATCCAAAGCTTGAAATTATTGTTCTCGATGATCAATCACGGGACAATACCCCTTCTCTTATTAAGGCGTTTGCGCGCGATGGTGTTCGTTTTGTTGAAGGTTCAACATTACCCGAAGGCTGGCTTGGTAAAAACCACGCTTTGCAAGGGTTACTAAAACAAGCCAGTGGGTCATATGTTTTGTTCCTGGATGTTGATACGCGATTGGCACCCGATTCAATCGGCCAATTAGTTGAATATACCGTTGCTAAAGATGCGACTATGGTTTCAGTGATGCCAATGCGAACCGATGGTCGACGACTTAGTGTTCTCTTCTCTACGCTTCGTTATTTCTGGGAAGTCATCTTTCATCGCCGTGAAGCACCGGCAACGGCTAGTAATGCCTGGATGATTCACCGTCAGACACTCCTTAAAGACTTTGGTGGCTTTGCGCCGTTCAAAGATGCAATTCAACCCGAATCAAAATTATCGGCTGCCTTGATGGCTACAAATAGCTACCGATTCTTACTCAGTGATGAAACACTTGGGGTTGCCTACGAAAAGAAATGGCGTTCACAAATTGATACGAGTATTCGATTATTGTTTCCGCTGCTCGGCGCAAAAATTTCGCATGCACTTGTTGCCTTACTTGATCTATTGATTGTTGCCTCGCCGCTTGTCGTCTTGATTGCAGGCGTCTTTACAGGTTGGACGATACATCAAACTATCGCCGTTGTAGCGATAGTGTTATTCGCTGGTCTTTATGCAAGCTATCTTCGTCGTGTCCGCGCAAAGGGATGGCTTATTGGTTCGCTTCTATGGCCGGTTATTGTATTGCAGGAAGCAGTAGTACTGCTGTTTAGTATGTATAGCTATCGACGCGGATCAGTGACCTGGAAAGGTCGCACCGTTACCGTTCCGAAGCAGTAGTTAACGCTTCGGCTTATCTTCAGCAGGTAGTTCAAAGCTGAATGTTGAACCGTGATTCAAGCGACTGGTTAGATCGATCTTTGTGCCAATCTTGTGTGCAAGTTTTGCTGAAACATACAGCCCAAGCCCAGTACCATTTGTTTCTCGAATACGATAATCTTCACTTCTGTAAAACTTATTAAAGATTTTAATTTGATCACCGCGGCTAATGCCGATACCACTGTCTTTGATGCTGAAACGAACAATACCTTTGGCCTGCTTTACGATAATCGTAACAGTGCCTTTTGTGGTGTATTTAATTGCGTTAGTAATGAAGTTTTGAAGCAGTTCTTCGACGTATAAACGACTGACATTGATCGTGCCAACTTTGGTGGCCATATCAAGGTTAAGGTGAAGTTTTTTAAGCCCAGCGTCTTTTTGGTATTGATCGTGAAGCTTGTGAATCATCTCGGCAACATCGATAGTTTCTGGGGCGTCGGCAACACCACGTTCAGCTCGTGAAAGCGTACTGAGGTCGTTTACCATCTTAGCGAGGTAGAGCACTTGATCATGAGCAGTCTTTAATACTCCAGATAATGTCTTAGGGTCAGGAGTCTGCGGACGATCCATCATTACCTGGACATTCGAAAGCGTTCCTTCAACAATCGTAATCGGCGTACGTAGTTCGTGACTGACGACGCTAATAAATTCATCGCGCTCTTCTTCAAGGCTTTTTTGCTTTGTTACATCACGCATAATTAGGATGTAGCCAGATTGGATCTGGCTTTTCTTGTGCTGTGAGTAGCTACTTTTAATTGGTGCATAGGTGATTTCAAGACGAATCTCTTCACCATCACCGTAGGTATGGATTAAGTCATCGCGCCGGGTTGCTTTTGGTGCACCTTCAAGTACCTCAAAAAGTTTAATAGGGTTTTTATCACCGTCTGATAATGTGAAAAGATCACTAATGTTTTTGCCTTTAAGGCTGTCATTAGTATCAATTAAATCAAGGCAGGCAGCATTATACATAAGGACTGTCCCTTTTTCATCTGTGCTGAACGTTGCGTCGGTAAGATTATTAATAATCGTAAGAATACGGTCATATTGCAAACGTTCTTGATCTTGGCTTTGTACGAGCGTTTGGCGCCTCGTTTCTTGGGCTTTAATAACTCCAACCATAGCTGCTCCAATAATAAGAATTGCCCCTGCTCCCATAATGTTGCTGCCAATGATTGATGGGTCGCTTGGTGCGCGAATGATTGCATCGACGATTGCGACAACGACAACTGACCCCATACTGACTAGCAAAGCTTTAAAGCCAAAGTAAATATTTGCTGCTAAGAATAATAGTGCGATAGATGAAGCAAATGGTTCAAGGAACCCGGTAATAAATAAAATGGTTGCGAGTGCCAATGCTTGGTACAGTACGAGTCGCCATAATATATCAAAGCTTGAACGGATCGGTGCAAAGAAGTGATAGACGCCCAGTAGCAACCAAAGTGCAGAAATAATTAAACAGATAGTATCACCGGCATAATTACTACTTTCGACTAATCCTGCAAGGACAAGAAGACTGTAGCCAACGTATACGGGCGTTCCAAGTAATGCGATCCAACGCACGGCGCGATCGGTTCCATGATTAAAGCTAATTCCACCCTTGAACATATTGCTGTCATTATACCGCAAGCATAACTACTTTAGATAGTCGGAATTTCAAGCTTTAAAGCTTTACGGTGCTGTTTATGCAAAGGATCGCCGACTGCAACCTCTTCCCAGAACGCTGCGCTATGATTCATTTGTCTCGTGTGAGCGAGCTCGTGAACGATAACGTAATCAATTAACTCAAATGGTAACTTCATGAGTGCAATGTTAAGACTGATCGTTCCGGTTGAGCTACAACTTCCCCATCGTCCGCTGGCATGCGAAAAACGTACTTTTTCATAACTGAAACCGTATTTGTCCGCCAGGAACGAAAGCCGTTTAGGCAGATAACTTTTTGCTTCAACCCGAAGCGCCGCAATAACGACGTCTCGAATGGCGCGAATGACGGTTGGATCCTCAAGAGTTTTATCTGCTGGAAGACTAATTATGATTTGTTGGCCATGACGGCTGACTGCAAACGCGCCGTTAGTAGGGCGAACGACAAGTGTGTGGCTCTTACCTATTTGTAAACCATCCTCGTAGGTCGTTTGCGGCTGGGATTGAGCAAGTAATTGCCGTAATTCCTGGCGTGATGATTTTAGTAACCGTTTCACCAAAAAAGCGGGCGCATATAACGGGAGCGATGCGCGGAGTGTGCCGTCGGGTGCAACACGAAGGCGAACTTGAGTGGCACGGGCACTTCGTCGTATCGTGATTTTGCCAAACTCTTCATCGTGAATGATCGGCATAGTTTAGTTACCGTACGATAATGGTGCCGCGAGTTGGTCGAACACGCGCACTAGGGTCTTGGGTTGGTGCAGGACGTTGTTGGCCGGCAAGGTGTTTGAGAATAATACGGAGTTGACTTGGTGCGGTATGTTTACCGCTAATAACCACTGCTTTTTCAGCAGCTGAGGGTGGATTAAATCGTGCGATAGCCGCATCGAATGCATCAGGACTAAGTGTATTCCCGTCCGCTTGTTTACGAGTTGCACGGCGCTTTGCTTCGATTGATTCAGTCTGAACCCACACAAGCAAAGGTTTATAGCCAGCCGCACTGATCTTGTTCACGATCTCTAGGCGATTTGCTTTAGTTGCGGTCGGACCTTCGTAGACGAGTGTCTGCTTTGTCTTTAATAATTCATCAAGCATTAATAGCGTTAGAGCCGCTGTTTTATCGGGTTCGGTTGCACCAATCTGTTGAATCTTTTGAGCATTCACCACTGGTGCATGAAAGGTTTTAGCGAAATGATCAGCAAAGGCTGTCTTGCCAGCACCGGGAATACCGATCATGACAATAACATGAGGGTTTGTAGACGAAAGAGGCTTCATATATGACAGTATAGCAAAGATGTGACGTTAATGGAGTCTAACTCTCTTTGTACAGTGTTTCATCCGTTAATGTAGAGTCGTCGTATGGCCCGTCATCTGTTGCTTCAAGCTGAGTCTCGATGTCAGTGATTGTGCTGTTCACAGACTCTTCAGTGTCAGCAGTAACTGGCTCTTCTGTCTCTGTTACGACTGGAGTTGTTGCTTGGTCTTTTGGTTGTTGATTCTGAAGGTATGTCCAACCAAAGTATCCACCAACACCAAGTCCGGCAAGAAGTAGTATCACTGCAATGACGATAAGGGCTTTTTTAGGCGATTTTTTTACTTTAGGGAATGCCTGAAACGTACTTTGAGCAACGGGTTGTTCGTTCTTTAATGTTTCATTTAATGAAAGAGCGATACCGGTTAAAGGAGGAGTTGCAGGCTGAGCCGGTGCCTCTTCGATCACTGTCGGTGCAGGTGTTTCTGAGAGAGCAGGTTCCACTGAGGGGGTACTCTCTTCAATACTTGCTGGCGGAGTGATTTCTTCGGCAGGAATGATTGGTGGGTTGAATACGGGCGCAGGCGTTGGAGTAATGAAGGGTGCATCAGGCTCGGCTTCTCCGGGCAGTGCGTTGCTTTCTGCTTCTAGAGCCTCAATTGCTCGAAGCGCAGCGGCATCGTCACCTAACGGTTCAGGAGTAGTTGATGGCGTGTATGGCGGTGGTGTTTGAGGTACGCCAGGCTGATTATTCGGGTTCATTAGTTCATCTCCTGTTCGTTCTGTGTGGCGGTTTCTTCACTAAACCACGTGATGTAGTTTTTAAGTGAAGGAATAACGGTCTCTTTGAAAGCTGTTTTTACTTCAGTATTGGCAGTGCGTGTCTCGGTTAAGGCTTTACGAGAAGCTGCCAGTGCAGTTGCAAATTCAGTGTCACTATTGCCGCAGGCAAGCTCTTTAGTGGTCGAAAGCGAGGTGCTGTAGGCAGTCGCCTTCTCTTCATATAGTGTTGTTTTTGCTTGAACATCAGCTTTTGCGCTTGTTAGTTCGGTAGTGATGTAGCCACTTGCTTCGGCTGTTTCAAGGATGGTATCAAGTTTTGAGGCTAGTTCATTATACGTCGCAAGCTGGGTTGTTTTGGCTGTCTCGACGCTTTCAATACGTGCACTGAGGCGTGACTGAGCAATCGAACAGCGTACCGTTTGATTTGAAGGGGTGTTTGTCGTTGTCGTCGTTTGGGCCTGTACGGCTGCACCGGAAATAACGCCAGAGAGCGCTATCGTCAAAGCGAGCAAGCTGCTACTAATAATTTTTTTCACAAGCTTCTCCTATTATGCTTATGGTTTGTTATTAGTAGTATAGCAAAGTTAGAACTCGCCGCGCAGGGCATTTTTTTCAGACTCGAGTTTGTCGAGCTGTCGTTGACTGTCAACCTGGAGTTGTTGCTGTTGTCGTTCAACGGCTAATGCTTTTGTTTCAAGGTCTGCAGCAAGTTGTTCAAACTTTAATGCTTCTTTGTCGTGTACTGATGCACGCTCTTCAAGTTTTTGGGCAGCATTAGTCTCTTCTAAAGCTTTTGCAGGATTGTCGTTTGTATACGCTTCGGCCTTATCGCGGTGTTGTTGCGCCTGGTTTCGAAATGTTTCAGAACGAACTCGTTCACCATCTGCACCATCGCGGAGTTGTTTTACTGACTTCATAGTATTGCTCCTCGTTTACGCTGTATGTATCTATTATACGCGTGTTTACTGGTGGTGGAAAGTTGAGGACTTCTTTGAAGGGCGGTTGTGGTACTTGTCGTGGAGTTCTTTAAACTGACCGTGAAGGGCGTCAAGTTCTAAGTCAGTAAGGTCTTCGATGTCGACGAATTCAGTACGCGCGCTTCGGCTGCTACGAATAAGTTCATCAAGTTTTAACTGTGTCGCACGAGAATCGCGGTTCTGTGTGTTTTGAATCGCAAATACCATGAGGAAAGTAACGATAGTTGTCGTCGTGTTGATTACAAGTTGCCAAGTATCAGAAAATTCAAAGAAAGGGCCGCTAAAAATCCAAATAAGAATAAGTAGGACTGCTGAGGCAAAAGCTGCCGGAGAACCAAGTCGGTTTGAAACGTTCTGTGAAAGGTGGTGAAAAGCGTCAGAGTTTCGCTTTAATGGCGGTGTCGGTGCCGGGATGACATGACGAACAATTTTAATATGAGGGTGTTTAATAGAGTGTTTCTCTGTAGTCATAGCAGTAGTATACCATTAACGGAATAATATCAATATAAAAACATAAGCATATTGGTTGCGACTCCTATAAGACATGCAGTATACTTACGAATATATGCATCATCATAAAATTATTGTCATCGTAGCTATCTTTGTCGGAGTCTTAATTTTTGGAGCCGGAGCTTACGGGGTATGGCGTCAAATCGAAAGTCGATCTTCGACTACCGAAACTACCGAAGAGGCTGTATTTGCCGATGAAGCAACCTGGGATAATGATCCTACTAAACAAGAAGAACAAACAACTCCCGATCTTTCAGTTGATTTGGGTGCTTGTACATTCGTTAATAAGTCGGCGATCGAATCAGCAGTTAAACCAGTTGTGACTGTTGTTGGCGAACCTTCTAATCGCGGCTATGGACATGAAAGCAATGGGAACGAGTCACAAACCTGTACTTATACTTTGGGCGAAATAGCTTCTATCGATAATCGTTTTATCGTCACTGTTACTAAATTTGCAAAAGATCAGGCTAAAAAAGATTCGCTCACTGAAGCGGCGACGTTCGAAGCAGTTGCTGGAATTGGCCAGAAAGCTTTCTTTGCAAAAGATGCTGGTGAAGACGAATCAGTAGATTCAAATGGCTACAGCTTGCATGTATACAAAGATCTTGCACTCTACACGTTTACTATTCGTCAGCCAATGGCGAAAGACGTATTTACAGATCAAACTGCAAAAACAGCACTTGAATCAGTAGCAAAAACGGCTACCTTTTAGGTAACCGTTTCGTTGTTAGGCGTTCTTAAGCTTTAGCGATTTTAGCTTCTTCTTAAGAAGTCGCTTTCGTGACGCACCATGCCAGTTTTTGTGTTTAGCCATCGTAATCCGTTCGTTAGTTGTTGTATATTGCAATTACTATAGCACACTTACCCCCGTTATGCACCTGTCTCAGCTAAATTACAGGCCTTCTAAGTATAGTTATAAGGTAACTAACTAAGGAGGACGATTATGACTTTTATTGACGACGTCAAAGATAAAGCAAAAGATGCACAGGAAAATATCGAAGACACTGGTCACAAGGTAGCTGATAAAGCGCAAGATATTAAGTCCGACCTTGAGCAAAAAGCTGAAGATGTTCAAGATTCAGCTAAAGAAAAAATTGAAAACGTTAAGCACCACAACGACAACTAGCCGTTAAGTCGTCGCAAAACTCCAAAGCCGTCCCTACCCCGGGCGGCTTTTTCTAATATCCTAAGAATGAATCGGTTTTTAATTGCGTGCGCTTGACGCCACTCTTCGCAAGCAATGCCTTTGCTGAACGGTTGAAACCAGGGCTTCCTGAAATGAAGTATGTTGCATCCGGAGACGACTTGACGGTTTCTGTCACGGCAATTGTAAATTCGTCTGGATTTGTGGGATAGACCGCCTTATTTGCAAGGGGTTCAAGCTCGGCTCTAAATACATGGTCAGCGCCGTCAACGTGGATCAAAGTAATGGTTGTAGGGTCGGCGATCGCTACGTTATGAAGGATCATTGAACGAAAAGGCGTGATACCAATCCCCTGTGCTAGAAATACGACTTCCTTTTCTTTTTTAATAAAAAAGTTAAGTACCGGGCCAAGCATGTGAATACGGTCGCCTTTTTGTAAGCTATCAAGTCGTTGCTTAAATGGGCTTTCTTTTCGAACGTGGGTACTAATTTTTACGACACCTTCTTCAGGTGACGAGGCTAATGAAAAGATCCTAAACGTCGCTAGCTTAGGAATAGTAAATAAGCCATGTTGGCCTGCAATGTGTTTAATTGGCTTATTGCTCGTAAAAGTGAAGGTATAAATATCACCTTTTTCTAATGTCTTTTCAACGAATGTTAATGTTCTTTTTCTAAAAAAGCTTGTAATGTCCATGGTGTTCCTTGTTATGTTACGATCCCTATGTAAATATATCCACCAACGCCAATCGCAAACGATAGTGCAAGCATAGACAATGCCCATACAGCAGGTGCCTTGGCAGTTGATGATACGCTCAGTAAACTTTTAATACTTAATGTAATAGTGAATATAGTTAAGACGGGAATTATAATGAAGTTACTTAACAGTACAAGTAATGACACAAGTCCGATAAGAATACCTTCTTCTCCCATACCGTTCACAATACTAAATAATACAAAATATAAACTCACTGATGAAACTTGAATAATACTGAGCGTTAATGCTATGTATGATCGCTTTGTGAAAGTATCCTGTACCCGTGGTTTCATGTATGTATCATATCATTCTTATGTACGCGGTGGCAGTGCCGCTGTAATGCGTTTTACTATTGCTGGAATATATAAGCCCTGTACCTCATGAGCAGCGACAACCGAGCTAAGGGTGATGTGTGGGTTTGCGCTACTCAAAGCTTTAAGATTTTGTGGAATCACTAAAGGATCAAGTGCTCCGCGAATAATATGAACCGGAATACGAAGTTTTAATGCATCGTCAAAAGAAGTCTGGTTGATAATCATTGAGCGTAAGGTCGCCATATAGCTACTGACGTTATCTTTGGTTACATTATATGACTTGCCCATCAAGTTGTACTTAACAGCGAAGTTCGATAGTTGTATGAATTGCTCTGGGTACTCTGCAACCGATGTATAGATCTTACGCAGAATTGAATCAGAGTGCGGCAATAGCCGACGCTTTGATGGTTCAGCCACATAGAACGGCGGGCTACACAGTATCAATTGCTTAATAAGTAATGGATATCGTTTTGCGATCTCTACACTCACTAGTGATCCTAGTGAATGACCAACCACAATAATTTGTCCGCCTAAATAGTATTTGAATAAGGTCGCAAGGACAGAGCGTGCCTGTGTTTTAGCATTATATCGTGCCCACTTTGGTCGCGGTGACCTACCAAACCCTAGTAAATCGATCGTAATGATACGAACATCTTCGGGAAGCTTGGCGATTGTCTCTTTCCAAACATCGCCGGTATTCCCGATGCCGTGCAGCATAACAATTGTGGCCCTTGGGCGTTTTGATGCATGGTGAACGCGCGAATGGAGTGTGTACGGCACGCGTAACCATCGGTGAACGAATTGATCAAGGACTTTGTTCATTTCTTAGTGACTCACTACTACCTTTAGCGCTACAACCGCTATACCAATTGCAAGCTCTAGACCTACAAGAATGCATGTAGTGAGTGTATTAGCTTTTAACGTTCGTGCTGATCCAATTGACCATCCTGCAAGAAGAAGTAGTGCACTTATGATCGAAAGTGTAATTGCAGTATCAAGCGTAATGAAATGGAGCGCTGATAATCCAATCATAAATAAAGGAAAGATAAGCGCAGCAAGCATGGGTGCATGCCGTCTCACTTGTCGCTTCACTTCAACGGGTCGCTGTAATTCTCCTTGGAAGACAAGACGTCGAGACATTTGCGTGGCAACAATGCTAGCTGCCCAAAGTGAAATGATTGTTCCGGAGATAATGAAAGCCGCGTTCAGGGCTGTTGAATGTTCACTATCAATACTTACTAGCACTGCAAGTAATGCGAGTGTTGCATAGATACGTTCTTTTAATAGATCGGCAATGAATTCTTTTGTTGCTGTTGTCGTACTCATATCACCAGTATATACGAATAGATGCAGGACTGCTTGCGCTATACTGGATACGAATGAAACATAAGAAACGAACACCCGCCTTCCCTCTTCTGCCTAACGATGCCGAGTATTGTCTTGTGGGTGAAAAGAAAAAACGCAAGTACAGTAATCAAATTGACGCCGAGTTATCGGCGCCAACTAAGGACTTGCAGCAATACGTATGTGAGTTTTGCGGGTTTTGGCACAACGGCACTAGTAAGCTTACCTCTAAAAATTAAAGGATAACGCCAAATGTCACTTCGCCGACTTCAACGAATTGACCATCGATTTCTTGCCAGACGACAACTCGGTTAATGCCATCTGCTTTGATCGGCATGCCACCGAGCGGCATAAGCCCCTTAGTCTTTAGCATGCCTGGATCAATACGAACTTCAAGCGGTTCTTTTACGATTTCAAGGACTTCATTACTGCCTGTTGGTGATTCAAGTGTCAGCTTTACTCGTACTGTTTCAAGAGCATCAATCGGTTGCTCGGTACGCTCCCAAAGCATAAAAAGCATGCTATCTACAAACGGAATTGGTAGCGTTGCACCCGGAGCACTGATTGTTTCAAGGACATTCGTAACACTAATAAGATGCGATGATTGGTCGATATCCATTTTTTGACCAATAAGTACGAAGTTTAATTTTGCCATGATGAATGCCTTTCTATAGACGTGGTTTTAGTGGTTTACTGACTTTCATGCCACTGATCTTTGTACCCGGTGCAAGCCCTTGAGTTTGCTGGTGAATTTGTCCGGCAAGACTAAGCGCAACGCTCACATCAGATACTGCAATGTTTTTCACCTTCAATGCACCATTAAGGCTGGGTGGGATTATGAATGAATAGATTTCATTCGGTGCCAGCAGTAACCCTTTGTCGGTTGCTTTTTGAGCAAGACTGACAAGGTACAAAGACTCTTGAACCTTGTGGTCGGTAATAAGAGTTTGAAGAGATGGGATATCATTTGCAAGTTGACTATTGGTTCCACGAATAACATCAAGTAGCCAGACGGTTCCATCTGGCTTTAGATATACAAGATCACCGAAAAATGTCATAAGGATTGGTTCGGTTAAGTCCGTTTGAGGAACGAGCCATGACCAATCGCTATATAGTTCGGTGATACTTTGTCCGCGTATGTCTCTAAAAGGATTCATACGACTAGTGTAGCAATTTTATAGCCGAGTAGCTAATTATCGAGTGCTGTCTTTCACATCTTTTGTGGTTTGTTGGACGTTCTTTTTGATTGAATCAGCACGACGAGCGGCTTCCTCTTTCACGCGATCAGCAGTTCCACGAGCATCTTCAGCGGCATCAAGTGCAATTTCTTTGACTGATTTAGCGCCACTTTTCAACTCTTCTTTTACTGAGTTTGTGCCCTTTTTAACTTCACGAAGTCCATCACCAGCTTTGTGCTTTAGCTCGGTTCCTTTTTTCATAAGGTCTTCCCGTGTTTCTTTACCGCTTTTTGGGGCGAGTAAGATTCCGGCTGCGAATGCACTTGCTGCAACAAATAGTGTGTTTAGTAATTTTCCCATTATATTCCTCCTAATTATTTATTCCGTACGTCGTTAATTGCTTTGGCGATTTCGCCAAATAGTTTAGCTGGCGAGAACCAACTAGTGATGCTGGCGACATTTGCTGTCGTCTCTTGTACGTTGCTTGCAACTTTGTTTAGCTTCACAGCCAGTACAATCGCAACAATAATAAGTGCGATTATGACAACTGATAGTACTACTAAATTGATTGTGAGCAATACAATTGCGGTTGATACATCCATACTGCTTCCTCCGTTTTGTTACGTATTAGTATCGTATACATAATTATACGATAATTAGCTGAGAGGAAGCTGGTAAGCAACTTTTAGATTCATCAAACTTTAAGGAAGTATGTGTCGAGTGCCTTGAGGCTTTTCCAGGTATCTTTGCCGCGGTATGGGCTATTACGACGTATGAACGAGTATTTGACACCTTTAATACCCATAGCAAAATCATTCATGTATTTATTGTATGCACTTTCTGAAAGAAGTTTTTTTCCTTCATCGGTAAAGTCATCATTCACGAGTTTCCCATCGCTATATTCATAAAGATACTGGGTAGGTGTCTTACTGCGATCAAGAGGCGTATGGAGTTCGAGTCCATTAAGAACAGATTGTTGAATGTAACCATGCTCAATCAACCAAACGTATACTAATGCAATATGGGATGCCGCGTAAGCGTCATCTTTTGCATCGGCAATATGCCAAGTTGCATCATCGTATTTCATTGTAAAATTAGTATAGCAAATTTACAGTGCGATATTGATAATTGGTCATTAGTAGCAGCGCGTTGTAGCGGTAGGCCCAGAGTGGGTACGGTAATCGTTACTAGTGGTTTGGAGTGAAGTAATAGTAGCATAATATCGTTGTATACTAATTACATGTTTTATCTAAAAAAGCTTCGCCAATACACCGCCACAGTTCTCGCAGATACCTCACGATCGTTCGCTCGTACGCCGCGTAAATTTGCAGTGAAGGATTGGAAGAATGCATTGCAGGAAACAAAGAATGCAATGAGATCGAAGCGTATCGGCATTCTTGCGGCTGGTATCGCTTACTTTGCGACCCTAGCAGTCTTTCCGGCAATTGCTGCTGGCGTTGCTATCGTGAGCTTTGCGATATCAAAAGAACAGCTTACTGACGCAGTAACGGCCGTCGAAAGCTTCTTGCCGGCTGATATTGCTCATCTTATATCAACACAGCTTGAAGCTGGCCTCAGTAATCCATCTTCGGGAGTAGTGATTATTATCGTGGGTATTTTAATATCATTATTCAGCTTGTCTGGTGCCGTCAGTAATATTATTAGTGCGACAAATGCGATTTATGAACAAGATGAAACACGCAAGTTTGTGAAACTTCGCTTAACAAGCCTCGTATTTATTTTAATCGGCGGATTGCTCGCGGTTATTGTCGTCGGGCTTCTTGTACTCAATGAAGCGTTCTTACTCTCAATTGGTGTACCGCAGTTCTTGGCAACTACGTTTATTATCGTCCGATGGATCGTGATTGCTGGATTGGTCGCAATCGGACTTTCAACGTTCTATCGCTATGCCCCTGATCGTCGAAGTCCTCACTGGCAATGGGTCACATGGGGTTCATGTATCGCAACGGCAATTTGGCTTATCGGCACTACCCTCTTCTTTATCTATGCACGGTACTTCGCACACTTTACTGAATCATACAGTGTGTTTGCTGGTATTATCGTATTGATGATCTGGTTGAATTTGACCGCTTTCGCTATTCTTATCGGTGCCGAGATTAACTACCGATTAGAGAATCAGACGCGCGCTAAAACTACGCTTTAGTATTATTGACGAATCGTCGCACGAGCTGGACGGCTAATAGAATAACAGATGCTTCAAAGATGAATCGACTTGCGATTCTAAAATCGTTCACAAATGATTCTGCAAAGATTGCGAGAATAGGAATGCGTTGGCACACTTGATCGACTGACGTTGCATCCGGGATGCAGCTAAAACGGATTAAGAATATGTATGCAACGGTAAGAATAAGGTAGACAACTAACGATACGATAATAATTTGCAATGTACGTTTAAGTGGTAGTGCAAGGAGTCGTTTGAAGTAGTTCATACGGCTATGATACCAAGAAGTTGCAGTAAAAGGATATAATGAAGGTATGAATGACATTAGTACATGGTTTCAAACAACTGGCTTCCCTATTATCTTCTTAATCTTGGGAGGTATTATTACGTATATCGTCGGAACAAAGGTACTCGATATTATCACCCGACAAATTGTACGTGGTCACCTACGTAATTCACCTAAAAAAGACAGCGAAAAGCGTCAAGCAACACTTGCTAACCTTGTCACCGGCATTTGGCGCATCTTGCTCGCCGCAACCTGTGGATTAGCTATCTTTAAGCTGTTATTCCCTGATATCGATCTATCTCCACTATTTGCCGGTGCGGGTATTATTGGTATCGCTATTGCCTTTGGTTCACAAACGTTAGTAAAAGACTTTATAACCGGTATCTTTATTATTACCGAGAACCAATATCGAGTCGGTGACTATGTGAAGATCAACGACGCTGATGGTCGTGTTGAATATATCGGCACACGCTCAACCGTGATTCGTGACGACAGCGGTAACGTCCACTATTTACCGAATGGCTCGATCATTCACGTTGTTAACAAGACGATGGGATATAGCAAGGTAAACTTCTCTATCATGCTTGATGCTTCAACCGACCTCGATAGCGCTATTAGTGTCATTAATCAAGTTGGTGATGCGATGACTGAAAGTAGTAAATGGAAAGGTAAAATCCTTAGTCCGCCACAGTTTAGTTCAATCGGTGCCTTTACTGGTAGCTCTGTTGAAGTGAACATCACCGGTAAAACACAACCATCAGACCAATGGGCGGTTACGGCAGAAATGCGTCAGAAGCTGATTGGTGCTTTCGAGAAGCACGATATTAAGCTTGCTTAGCTCTCGGTACCAATTGAGATAATCTCTTCATCTTCGATGGTGCTGATCTCGTCTTTAAGCCGTTGAAGCTTGTCTTTTGTATCCTTCAAGGTTTCGTCAGACCTCTCTACCTCATTTTCAAGCTTGTGTAGTTCACGCTCGGTATGTTCGCGGGCAAGACGCTTGCTCCACAAGTTGTAGAGTGTGATGCTTCGTTTGTAATAACCGTCTTTGTTGTAGTGGCGCAGCATGTGAATGTAACGTTTCATGATGTCGCAATACGCTGGGCCGAGTGCCATGTAGGCGGCTTTTTCGTCAGCAAGACCGGATACGAATGAGCTTGAAAAGGCTTCGATCATATTGAATGATTGACGTTTGACGTCAAAAACCTTACGGATGTCATTTTCGTACTTATCTTTGTCGGCTTTGGTGGCAAGACTATAAGTGATACCACGTTCCTTGTGCGCTTTTTTGATAGCTTTGTAGTCAATCTCACCATCGTCGTCAAGCGTGAAGCTGTCACGTATATGTAGTTGACGGGTTGTTATTAGATTCTGCTCGTAGCTTGGAAGAATGGTATTAAAGAACTGCGTGATTTGATTGTCTGTGACGCGCAATGAATCGCGCTTTGATTCAAGACTTAATGATTTACGCGCAATGGTAATTTGCTTTCGGGCGATCGTAATTTGTTTACGGGCAACTCGTATCTGTTGAAGACCTAAAATTGCCACCACAAATAACCCGATAGTAAGTACATAACTTACTCCCTCAAGAATTTTCACCACAACTGTCAGTGTATCCATATTGCTAATATAGCGTATTGTTATGAAATAACATAAAGCTAGCGGTTATAGTAACGGATTTAAGCGAGCGCAAGCCAATCATTGATGAGTTGAATGATTTGTTGCTTATTCGATTCAATCTCTTCAACACTCTTGAACGACAGCGTTCCACGAATATCAGAGTTCCATTTAATCAAGCCGGTGGTGTCGTTGAGAATCGGTGTGCCCTTCTTATCTTCTTTTCGGGTAGCTCCCATATGGAGTAAGATCATCGTTTGATCAGGATAGTGCATGTTGAACGTGATGCGGTCTTCGCCGTTAAATACGTAACTCGGGGAGTTCCATTTGATATGTTCTGTAAGATCATGTCCGGTGGAAAGGATGATGTTTCGTAATGCTTCAACCTGTTGTTTGCGTTCGATCGTTAGATCGGCTAAAAATTCTTCTACAGTGACGTACTTATTCATCTATTGCTCCTTTTTTGGTTTTCTGTACTTCACTTGCCAGCTTCAGTACATCGTTACCAGATTTATGAGTAATGATAATCGCAGGATTCTCGGCTGATCCATTACGCTTTATTGCCTTCCCTTTGCTTAGGATAGTGACCGGCTCGTAATGAACAGATTTAATGGTGCCTTGGGCGATTCCATTGAGCCAGCGCCATGCGACTCGATCGTTTGGTTTCATACTCTTATCATAGCAAGAAGGCCTCTTGAATCAGAGGCCTTCTTTATTGCATAGTCGCCTAGGCAACGATCTTGCGAATGATATCCGCAATTTTTGCTTCAGACTTAGCGTCTAGCTGAGTCAAATACCACGCCACTTCTACCAATCCGTCTTGTGGACTGCCAATTTCAGTGAGGTTTGTTCCTTCGGTTAATCCAAAGCTAATGTATTTATCTTCACGGAAAAAGACCACAACTGGACCATCGGCGCGCAGTGCGTATCCAGGCATGCCGTACCATAGTCGTGGCTGTAGGTTTGGCGCTGTCTCGGTGATCAACTTGTGTAGTTGTAGGCCAACTTCACGGTAGGTGTCACTAAAGTTTTCTATCTTTGCTAGTACTTCTGATGCACCAGCTTTGTTCTTGTCTTCCATAAATACTCCTTTATGAAAATTAGAATTAATTGGTGATCAGATTGAAATAGCTTTCATAGTAATCAGTGGGTCTATTATACCAAATCACGGCACCGCTGAACAGTACTATACAAAATATAGCAATTACTATACAATAGATACCAATAGGTACGATACGTTCGCGCGAACATGTTTCTATATATTTAATTAAATTGTTAATCAAAAGGACTATTACATATGTCAAAAATTCTTGTTGTTATTGGAAGTGCTCGACCAGGCCGTGTTGCCGACAAAGTTCTCGGATATATCCGTGAAGATCTAGATAAGCGTGAAGGCGTTGAAGTTGCTGTTGCTGATCTTGATACTCTAAAGCTCCCGTTCTTCAATAACGAAAATCCTCCCCTATCTGATAAGTACGTTATTACCGATCCACAGGTACAGGCCTGGAGTGAACTAGTTCAAGCGAACGATAGCGTCCTCTTTATTACTCCTGAGTACAATCACACGCTATCTGCTATCCAGAAGAACGCCCTTGATTCACTAGGATCAGACTGGGAAGCGAAACCTACAACTGCTGTTGCTTATGGTTGGAGTGGTGGTTCTTTGGCCGTTATTACTCTTAAGGAAGTATTGAGCAACCTTAAGGCAGAAGTAAAAGAATCAATTGCACAACTTGGTTTCATGAAGGATATTAATCCTGACGGTACTATTATTGATGACGAAAGTGTTCGTTCTCAAATCGCTGCAACGATTGATCAATTGGTTTAGTTTGCCTCAAGGTCGTTGATAATCTTCAAACCGCGAGCGATTTTCGTCTCTTCCTTCTTCGCGGTTTGAAGTTGCCAACCGATGACATGCTTAGCTGATTTACTTAAGCTATTAAACTTTTCAAGCGCCTTCGGGTGCTTGTTTAATTCTAAGAGAAATTGCTCAGGATACTCTAGTTCAACTCGGGGGTCATATGCGGCCGCCCATCGCCCATCGGCTCTTGCCTTCTCTACCTCATGGATACCCGCTGGTGTCATAACACCTGCAGCAGTTAATCTTTCAATGTGTTCGACATTTCGCATTGACCATAGACTGCGCGGACGCCTCGGTGTATACTTCTGCAAAAATGAAATCTCATCGTAGCTTTTGCGTTGACCATCAATCCAACCATGCGCCAATGCAACATCAAGTGCTTGGGCATAATCAATTGATGGTAATCCTGACGCTTTTTTATGCATCTTAATCCAAATACCGTCAGTAGTATCGAAATTTGCTGCTAACCAGATCTGGAATGCTTCGCCGTCGATGAATTCAAATGTTTCGTACAAGTCGGCCATTATAGGAATATATTGATAATAGCGATGACGGCTACAATCACCCATACGACATTTAAGACAATTGATTGCACGAGCTTTTTATACAGCGCTATGACAATGATACCTAAAGCACCGGTTGCATTCAGCAGCTGAAAAAGAAGATCATCACCCGAAATGACATGAAAACTAACGAGTGCGTAGGCAGTAAGAATGGCGAGCGTGCCATACCAGCCGGCAATCTCTGCAAATAACTGCTTTGTTGAGATTTGTTTTTTCATTATCGGTTTTTAATTCCATCAAGACGCAGCGTATCAGAACTATCACTGTGGGTTGAGCCGGTACCAACATGTTTGTCGCTTATTTTTGTACCATTTTTTATAACATAAACCAATGCCATGGCATGTCCTCGACCGAGATCGTACTCATCCTTAAGCCAAGCGATAACCTCACCAGCTTTAGTAGTGATGTCAAAGCCCTTGGCTTTTGCTTCTTCAAGAAGCACCTGCGGGGTTTTGCCGGTTTTGGTTTCGATAGCGTCGAGATATGATTGAAATGACATAAAAATCCTTTTAGGCTATTGTTGCGTGGATATCTTGCAGTGCGTTCTTCCAGTCTCTAATCAGCTGGATGCTGTCGACGATTGCAAGATCTGGTTGTGAATAAACGGTAGAAATAGTGTTATTGCGTACGTATTCTAGTTGCGCCTTTGAGGGTGAGGGAGAAAAGCCAGAGGTGTTAGTATACAAGCTAAGCTTTTGCCCGCTGGTTGTTGCAAGCTTAATCCCCCATGCTTTACTTACCTTTGCTGAGATGGTCGAACCTGGCGCATCAAATACAATAGATCCGTCTTTAGCGGTTAAGATAAGATGACCATTTACTGTTTCAGCAATAACCGGAAGGCTGTAGAACAAGTTCTTTTGAAGATAAAGGATTGATTTCATAACTTTAGTATAGCAAATACAAGCAATCGAGGTGAATCTAACGATGCACTTCTTGCTTAGCTATTTTTAAAGTTTTTTGTCATCCACTCTAGGTACTCATCTGAAGATAAAGCTTGTACGCCCTGTAGTACACCTGTGTAGAATGAAGGAAGTGTGTAGCTTGGTTTATTGTCGCCAATTACATTCTCGATCGTCATAAGTACATTGCTTATACGTCGGGTAGTATCGGAAAATAGCAGCGTGCCGTCCGAAAGCATGCATGCAGTCAAAGGATCATCTTGCTTTTTGCCGTATACATCCCAATACACCCGTTTTTCACCTTCGTATTCCAAGATATATCCACCGTTTGGATAGTTGTAGCGCTCCAGCGCTTCAACCGCGGCCGGGATCGCTGCATGGATTTCTTGATCAAGTTCAGTAACTTGCGCAGCGTACTCACCTAGGCGTTTCTCTTTATTCATTGCTAGGCGTTCAAAAACAATTCTCTCGGCTTCACGACTCATAGTATATCTCCGCTCATTTTCTGTATTTATATCATACAAGTTATGATTCATCAACTATATTATATGCATAGAAAAGAGCCGAAATGAAACTCGGCTCAATTATATTCAATGATGGGATTGGGACGGGGTAAGAATATATTACTCACCCCGTCCCGCGACATCCGTGAAGCTAGTTCTGGCCGCCACCCTTGCGGTTGGTGCCGTGGTTCTTCTGCGTCTGTCGCTTGGCGGGTGTCTTGCCGGTGTCGCGTCGCGCGAACTGGTTTGTCGGACCACCCAGTACAACGGGCTTGCTGCCCGTCTTTTTCTTGCCCATGAGGCATCCTCTCTCGAGGCCTAGTGCACGTCACTAGGACCGATACTTAGCGGCGCTAAATATATATTTATAATTACATATACTTGATTAATGTGCAATCTAGTTTATATATATCTTAAAAATGTATTATAATGCGGATATGAAAAGTTATATTTTCTTAAAACGATTCAATAGTATTCCCCTGGAAGCTGCCCATATCTACGAGCATCTGTTTATTGAGTCGTTCAGAAAATATGCTGTACATACACTTGGCATCGACGATGCAGTCATTGGGTATATTGGCGGAGAGACATTTGAGAATGTTTTATTTATCGAAGCTTGGTTCTATGAAAGTTCAGTTTCGGATCTTTTTGAAGCTTATATTCTAAAGAATAGTTACGATAACAAGCTGATCGACACAGCGATCAAACAATGTGAAGCCGAAGGACGGTTTAGTCTAGCTGTTCTTGATCAAAAAGCCTTCACGAGTACTTTCGAGACTCTTAGTAGCTTGCCGTGGATTGATGGCGCTACCCTTCCGGTTACTTTGTACGAAAAAAGCGAATCAGCTGAGAGCGATAGCCTGTTTCAAATACATAAAAATGCCAAACACTTCAAATCTATTACTATCTCACCGTACCTTGTTGACGCATCAGTCGAAGACATAGCCCTATATCGTCGGCTTTCGGTGATTGTCCATGACATCGTTGATTCGGTCATTCGAGCACACGGCTGGTATGAACCGGACTCGTATCCAGTTAAACAAGCTGGTACCTTCACGCACACTGTTACGGGCGTGACACTACCAGTCGGTGATATGTCGAATCACGCCATTGAAGATGAAATAGAATCCCGGCTTCATGATTTTGATATAAAAAAGAACTTCAGTTTGATTAAGGCCCACTTTAATTATTTCGCTGCTCAACCAACCTGGATTGGTGATATGCGTAATGATCTTCATCGGATCGACGTAATGGTTGGTAATGAAGTGGTGAACGAGCTTGCAACTGAAGTTAATATTGCTCGATTGTTATCACGTATACAAGTGCGGGTTGAGAATGTCCCCTATAGTTTTGCTAAAAATATTACGTATTAAGTAAAGGAGGTACCATGGACGCAGCAGATAAAGTACGCGCAAGGTTAGTTCAAGAAACAGAGCGCTACGCAAGATTGAGCGAAGAGCAATTTGAACGTGAAGCGGCAGAGTTTGAGCAAAATATGCAAACACTTGCTGACATGGTGGTGAAGCACGATTATGCTCAATGCTACGTCTACGAATGGAACGGCGAGCAGTATGTAGGCATGGAGTTGTTTAAGGACAATGGCTACGATGGCCGCTATGAAGGGCGCCTCCTTCACTTCTTAATTGACGATGCGAATCAGTACCTCGTTGTTGAAGAGCCTTTCCGTTCATCCTACGTATCTTATAGACACCTATATGGCAATCGACCAGAATATACCGGCCGTGAGGGTGGGGTGAATCGTATCGAAGGTACTCCTTTTGATCCACGCCAACCTGCACCCGAGCACGAAACGACTACTTGGTATAACTTTTCTGAGAACCGCCGCGAGATCGATACTCTCCTTAAAGGCTATCCATGGGATGAGCGCTACCGACGTTGATGTGGATGTGATGACATAGAAAAGAGCCCGCCATACGACAGATGCTTGATAAGACAAGCTCTTTTCGTAGACGGGCTTAAGGGAACCGTGGAGTTCCAGCCTTGAAGAGCCCAGCACAGACGTAAAACGTTTGCTGGTTGCCGGATGGGTTTAGTCCGGTTACGGTGAATCTAACGAGGTCTTTGCTGTCGCATCCGTTGAACTGGATGAACAGCCAGTCACGATCAACAACCTCAACCTCTGTAAAGCCGAGTCCTTCCGCTGTGTTGTAGGCGGTTTCCTCGGACACGAGTTGTGGTGTGATAAACGCGAACGCGACAATGATGAGTACGAGTATCCCATATACAATCTCGTAACCAAATGCACTTTCGTTGCGTCGCAACCCTCTGTAGATAGCGTGTTTGTAGCTATTGGCAGAAAACTGGTTACGGCCACCGCTTCTAAGAAACATATGCTCTCCAAGTTGTTGATCCAGCCAAGAGCTGGAGTAGCTCGATTGTCTGGATGACGCTCTTTAGGAAAACCTATTGAGATGGATATACTTTAATATCAATATGCCTAAAAGTCAATCTTATATAGTAAGTCAATAACTAATCTTTAACGATCAATGGGATCATTTCAGGAGAGATTTTTCGTACTGTTACCGATGTAAGCCCTTGATCAATAGACTTCATGAGCCGGTGAAGACCATCGAGGATCTGCCAGTGATCATCATGAATCATGACATCAATAGGAAATGAGAGATCGCTATTCATTGTTCGATCGTATTGCTCGCTATGGATGGTTGGGTTGCTCATGATTTCGATTGGCGTTAAGTCAAAGCGACCTTCTGGCGTGTGAAGCCATTTAATATCGAGGTGCCATACCAGTTCACTGACGTCCATTGATTCAGTTGGTACGCTCAGTGCCCATACCTTCTCATTATCCCAGCGGAATGTAAATGCGTATGGAACGATGTGCGACGGTAGTGGTGCTGGTGTTGGTTTCATGTTCCTTATCATACCAAATGAACATGGTTTTCTGTTCATAACTATGTAGGATATTTTACAACTAAGCACATTTATGGTATTGTGACACTACTCATTCACTATCTAAGGAGAATTATGAGTAGCACATTGGAACTGAACTCGATTGGAAGAATGGAGCTGAACGCAACGAGTGGCGAAACACTGCTCGTAAGACCCGAACATATCATTGTGGTGTTTCAACACAACAACATGCATTGGGTCACGCTTCACAGCAAAAGTCTTTCGGTATCGATCCGACAGGAGGAGTTCGACCGTTTGAAGTCATTAGGATTCTAGTGACGCAAGAAACGATGATCGAAATCCGATCGTCGACCTACAAGAAAGGTTCGTCATGAGCCCCATCAAAGATCTGCTAGAACAGGCTGAACAAGCTCGGCGAGAGGAAGCGAAGCGTTCCCGTGAGGAACAGGAGCAGATTCTGCTGGGCATGAAGCATGAGGTCGAGGCACTGGCGTCGCGGTTTATTAGCGGCGTTGACCAGTTCACCTCTCTTGAAGAGCTGGAGCGGCTTCCGATCCCGTGCGAATCAGGCAGGTGGAAGTTGTCGACTACATCGTACGGCGGGGACGTCAGCAATCTTTACCTGGACGTCGAAGGAAAGTTCACTTGTTTCGTATACGATTCAGGTGCATACACCCATACGCCGACGCTGGAGGATTACCGCCAGGCAAAGAAGTCGCTCACGAAGCTCATCGATGCGTTGAGCGCGTGATCCTGTAGGTGCCTCGTCGCGTGAGATCATGTTCCTCTGTTTAAAGGGGGCTCCTATACGGAGCCCCCTCGACAATTTCTCTGGCCTAATTAAGAAGTAGATCCTACTATAACCGCAATGATAATGAAAAAGGCGATGATCACCAATGCCACAAGCTGGTTTTGACGCGCACTCGCCTTCGATACATATATTTTGCCAGGGTGTTCCTGTTTAAGAAACGCACGGAGCATGAAAAGATTACTCTTTGATTCGCTATATGCACCTTCGACACCACCATCAATGATTTCAATAGCGTCGGTAATTACCGCTGAATTAGTGTAGCTGTTTCGAAGACTTAGGTCGTAGGCGGTGCCGTTTACGGTAATGAAGAAGTTTTTACCTGGTGGGAAATATGCGGCAGTGATTTGGCTGGTGTGAGCGATAAACATAGGATTTGTCGCAGCACTACTATTCCCTACTTCTTGAAGTGATACGGTCTTTTGAGCAACGTCCCATGACAGAACTGCCTTCTTGCCGCCAAAAATCATAAGGTCGGTTAATTTAGCTAGAAAACTCGATCGAACCCAGACGTCGAGGCTTCCTGAGGTAATTGGCGTGTTTTGATCGCTATCCATATGACGAGTATAACAAATGTAAGCAAAAGCCTTAAACGGCTTGCTTCGATCCAGGCTGGTCGTAAAAGGTCGTTTTACTATATTCAATTAAGCCTTCAAATATCTCTTTACTATACTTGGATGACTTATCTGACAACTCTTTGTACTTTGCGCAAAATTGATCGTATGAAACAGGAAGTTCGGCGTAGCAACGCCACGCATCCATATCGCCCATGATGAGCTGTTGCATTTTATCAACAGACCACACAAATAACGATTCTTCGTCTTGTTTCGATTCGTATGTTTCCATTGCACTTATCATGTCTTCAAACTCAGAAAATTCTTCAGTCAATTGATTGAGTGAATCTCGTTCTCTCAGTACTTTCTGTTCACGTTCGGCTACGCTTGCGAATGTATTAACATCACCAGCGTATCGTTCAACAAAATCATGCGTTATTGCGTACTTAAGAATCTTAGCGATATCAAGCGGAAGCTGTAATTTATTATGGAGATACCAACATAACAGTGCGACGGTCAGGCTGTGCTCGACGTCATTTTCTCGTTTATCGGTACCTGCCAAATAACTTCTTCGTTCAATCAAAGATAAGTCGACGGTCATTTGTTGTAAGGCAAAGAGTACTGGGTCGGGTTTGTTCATCGATTGATTGCTGTTTCGATTTCATGCGCTAAAGCAATGATATCCGCGCGGTTCGAGGTATCGACGTCATTCAAAGACACCATAACGTTAAACGTGTGCAGACTTACTTGTACATTTTCAACGTAGTCGCTGGCAAGAATAATGCCTTTAATGCTGTCTGCGAGCGCAAACGCTTCTGCCATAGAAGTTGTATCGTAAAACTTGAAGAGATTTTCGCCCTCTACATCTTTTGATGTGAGCCATTGTTTTGGAAGATTAGTCATGTTTGAATTTTAGCACGATTGAACCTAGCGAGCAGCTTATTACGCTTTGCGTAACACCTTCTCTATCGCTTTGCCCTTTGCAAGTTCATCAACTAACTTATCTAGGTAACGAATTTCTCGCATGGTTGGTTGGGTGATTTCTTCAACTCGTACACCACAGATAACACCGGTAATAAGTGAACGGTTTGGGTTCATATTAGGTGCTTTTTCAAAAAAGGTTTTGAAATCAGTACCTTGCCCTAGCTCTTCTGTAAGCTGTGACTGAGTATACCCAGTAAGCCATTCAATAATTTCATTGAGTTCTGACGTTGTCCTGCCTTTTCTTTCAAGCTTTGCTACGTAGTGCGGATAGACATTTGCAACGCTGGTTGAAAAGATTCTGTGGTTAGAGTCGTCCATGTTTCTATGATAGCAAATAGCAGCGTATACTTTAATTATGATAAAAGGCGCGCATTATAAACCACCTGAACTTGTCGATGAACTGCTAGGGCGATATCGCTATGACCCGAAGTCAGGATTGTTTAAAGATATCGATACGTTGCTTATAGGCAATAACCTTTTGATCGCTAAGAAGGACGCAAAAACGTTCATCGAGATGCTTTTTCGCTACGGATATATTATTAGCGATATGTATTTATATACGGTTTCTGGTGATGAATCAGAATACCTGTATGGTCTTGAGCCCAATTTTGATACCGATACAGAGTATTATTACCCAACAAAGGAAATGATTTTTGATCTTCTAGATTCTGAACATGCGGAGACTATTAATTATGTAGAGATTATTGCCGGTACTGTTGAGGTTGAGTATCGAGGGAAAGCCGCGCGTTAGAATCGTGTTATTTGACGAGTTTGTACAGCTTAAGCGTCGTGTTCCAACTGCGAATAGTCATAGATTTATATAGTGGAGATTGCATAATCTTACTAAGCCGACTTTTAGTAAGCTTCTCACTAAGACGGCGAGAATAAATGACCTCATCCCCCTTCCATACATAATCAACGTCGGGTGCAGGACTAAAAATATCAAATGCTTCTTTTGCATCAATATTCATAAGAAAGATGACATCACTATGATAAGTGGCTGGTTCGTCACCAAAGCCTTCGGGTTTGTTTTCTACGACTGACAGTAACGTGCTTTTACTAACTACTAATACTTTAATCATTTCGCTATCAAGTTTGAACCAGCGTGGAAGACCGGCTTCGATGTCCGATGTGACATTGATAGCATTTTTTTCTGAACTCAGAATGACATTGCCGCTGTTGATGTAGGTTGCGACGTTTGTGTAACCACTTTCTTCAAGATGGAGTTTAAGTTCTGGCATAGAAATCTTATTTTTGCCGCCGACGTTGATGCCTCTAATGAGTATGATGTAGGTGTTCATAGGCACCTGCTACAGTGTAACCTGTATGTCTTTGAATTTAAGTGTGATGTTGTTTGAGCCTGACCCAGCTTCGGAATCAACTCTGGTTGAGGTGCTTTGATTGGTTGCAGATACACTGCCTTTGGCTGAACTCAGTATGGTGTATCCGCTGGCTGTGAGCATTTGCTTCACACTGTTTGCCGTAGCGGTGTATTCTGCGTAGCAAATAGTAGCCGTCTCGACACCCGAGCATGTGACAGAAGATGGTTTGAGGGATGATTTACTTGCAACTCGGTCAATCTCTGCATTTAATCTACCGGTTTCTGCATTAGTGGTTATCGACGGGACGATAAATAGTGCTAGTAATGCAATGCCCACTAAGATTAGTACGACAGCTAGGCTGTTTATTTTTCCTGTTTCGCTTAGATACTTCATGGCTGTAGTATAGCAGAGAAATCTTAGCATATTTAAAGGTGTTAGTATGGTGATTATAGGCAATAATCTTCTTATGCTTGCGGGATAAATATGTACGAGTGATAATAACCTAATACCAAACGTATCAGTAAAAGGTGATGGCCATGGCCTACGAAGTTGAACCAACACCCCCTAGTGAAGAACGAGACAACGACAGTAGCGAGCTGCTGAGCCAAGAGTGGATTGTCGAAGGATTAGTCGTTACTACGGATAAACATCAACCTCAATATATTGTTACGAAAGTCTTAGATGGGCACAAGAAAGTGTATCCAGGAGAATATCGTCACCACCAGCTACGCTCCCCTAACGCTCATTTTGTGCTATCGCCAAAAGATTTCACGAAATATTCGTATCGTGGGCTTATTAATGACGAGGACTACTATTTGTACGCCAAGGATGATCGTGACCTAGATTACCTATTTGCAAGCGATGCTGAAGTTCAGGTCGGAGATAGGATTAGGGTTGTTCGCTGGTCTCGGCAGAAACCGGTCGAGTATGACGTTCTAGGTGGAGGCAAAAGCACGGCATGGACCACTGAATATATAGAAAATGTATCGGTGCTTGAATCGGACATTGATATTGAAGCAGAAGAAGATCGTGAGTTACACCGATTGAGATATATACGAGAAAACTTTGCAGGTATTCTTCGCCGACTTGAGAGATTACAGCTAGAGAAGCAAGAGCGACTCGTAGGAGGTGTTGCTTCATCAATTAAGTGGCAATCATCCAATGAAAAACCGGGTACACTGTTTGCTACTTATGTATATGGTGAAGGTGTGGTCGAGGATCATTTTATGCGTCTGAACGCAAAACCTTATGCAGCTGAACCAGAGATGCCTTTGGACGGTGATATGCGTTTTACGCAGAACGGAAAGACTTTCTTAGCTCGCGATGTTATTGGCGGCAGCCCATCGAAAGAACTTGTACTAGCAAGTGAGCCGCAATTTGAACTGGTAGCTGAAGTCTCGACTGAAACAGCCTTTAACCCTGAAGTAAAAGATCTGCGTGTTGATTTTATGATTGACGATGTTCGATACACCGGTATTGTAGACGTCGAAATGTCTACTCGTTCATTTATAAATCCTGGACATCATCTTCTATTTCGTAGCTTTAGCGTTGCTGGGCAAGAATATGATGGCATAGAGATTCCTGTTGATGACGCAGACGCTATATTAAGCTATCAATCTACTATGTATGATCTGCGAACGCGAGTGTCACGTGCCGGGATTGCCGCTAGGCGTATGCAACAGATAGACTATCCTTATCCTCCGTCATCTGAACTTGCGCCGATAGATACTCGGGCGCTTGCAAAAGAAATCGATTTGATAAGTAAGAAGGCACATGAAGATATAGCACCGATTCTTGAGAGAGTTAAAGCAATGCCTTCTGATGTGAAACTCGGCCTTGGTGGACGGCTTTTGGTGCCGCAAAGTAAACTATCGAGTGTACGAGTGATTGTTGGGTAGGTTTGCTCGAGTTTGTAACGAATGGTAATTAAAAAACGACCAGCAGATGCTGATCGATCTTTCTCGGCAGAGCATCGTGAACGAAGTTATAACTAATTTAAGCGCAAGTCATTAAGTATTGCCCGCACTTTCTTTAAGGGTATAGTAAGGGTATGAACGAAGACGTACAAAAGAAAATTGAAACATTCTTTGCTAACTATCCGAAACGAACCTACCCAAAGGATCAGATAGTTGTCTTTGCGGGTGAAGATCCAGAAAAAGTCTTCCATATACTCTCGGGTAAAATTAGCCAGTATGATATTTCGTATCGGGGTGATGAAATTGTCATCAATATCTTCAAAGAACCTGCATTCTTTCCTATGTCTTGGGCAATCAACCGCACTCCTAATCCTTACTTCTTTAAAGCAGACGAAGAAACAATTGTCCGTGTTGCGCCGCCAGAGGACGTAGTGAAGTTTATCAAAGATAATCCTGACGTCATGTTTAACTTACTTTCAAGACTCTATAAAGGTGTTGACGGAGTGCTCGCTCGCACGGTTCATCTCATGTCCGGCTCTGCCCGTAGCCGTGTTATTTACGAACTTATCATCGAATGTCGTCGTTTTGGTGAAAAGGCGCATGAGAATATGTACCGACTAAAGATCAATGAATCTGATCTTGCAGCTCACTCTGGTCTCGCTCGCGAAACAGTTAGTCGAGAGGTGAAGCATCTCAAAGAACGTGAGCTTATCGAGATCGTTGGTGGTGGTATTTTTGTCAAAGACCTATCTGCTCTTGAGAGTCAGCTTGGTAAACTCGCTTAATCCTTTGTTTGGAGATCGAACTCGACTGATTCATGAAACGCTTCAATACCTTCGTTTCGCTGCCAGTATGTGGTCATATGAATCTTGCTTGGATAAATAATAAAGAGTGCGTAGTCATTGATATCACTGACGAAGGGCGAAAGGTGTCGTCTACCGTTACGAGCGTCATCTGCAATGGTTTGGATGATCTTTTCGTTCTCTACCTCATCTGTTACTAATTGTACAATCCCTTCTATTTCAACTTCCGTTTGACTGAATGGGTCGTAGGTCATAAAAGAGACGATGTTGTTTCGTTGCAGGTTCTTATATTTTCTCGTCGTTTTCTTGGTCATAAATGCGTGTTGATATTGACCGAGATCAAACAAGTTTACTACGGAACTTTGGGGCGCACCCAATATGCTGAGTGTTGTTAAGACACCTTGGGGGTGATTATTAATGTATGATGTGATCATTTCCTCTGCTTCAGGTGACGAAATGTGTGTGACTGCTGTGGTTGTATTCATGTTAAGAACTATGCTCCGTTCCAATACGTTTGCCTGTGATACGAATCACAGCGCGCCCTTGATGACTATCAACGCACTTTGAGACGAAGTCTTATTAAATAAATGCATAACAAGGAGACAACATGAGCCACGTAATGCATTATCAGCCCGTAAGGTACCATCACATCAAACAAGAAAACCTGTATATCGATCATCGCAAAAAGAAAACTTTTTGGAAGAAGCTTCAAGAACAAATGCTCCAAAGCACCAATGTTATGGATGCGCAGTTAAAAACACTATTAGATAAACGAATGCGAGCATCCTACCGCAATAACATAGTAAGACAATATTTGCGAGGTGTTGGCTTGAGCGGTTTTGACCTTTTAAAACCCGAGACATACTCTATCGCGAAGTTGCTCCATAAAAATGAAATTATTGAAGGCGCTATCGTTGGTCATCTTGATGAGGGTGGCTCTGCTCTGATCGTTGTGACTGATCTTCGAGTTATTTATCTCAATCAAATTCCCCTATTCACAAAAATGGATGAAGTTGGTTATGGCATTGTGACAGGCGTTACTTCTAACGGTGGGCGTTGGGAAAAAACAGTGATACTCCACACGGGTATCGGCGATTTTACACTCACGGGTGTCAATCCTACTGCTGCGAAGAAATTCGTTGATGCTATTGAGCGTATTGCTATAGATAAACCTATGGTATAGTTCGATTATGAATAAACCAACGACGTTTAAAAAGTTACGTACGTTTAACCTAGTTGCTGGATTCCTCCATCTATTGCAGGCAATAGCAGTGCTTCTTCTGAGCAAAAGCTTCACGTTACCAATTAGTGGGACGTACCTGACTTTTGATCCCGCATCTCAAAGTTTAGAGCCAACAACGAAAGTACTTTTTGATCTTTCACTACCTCTTTTGGTCGCAATCTTCTTGTTTCTTTCTGCTGCTGCTCATTTTCTTATAGCTACTGTGTTCAATAAGAAGTATATCCAGCAGGTATCAATGGGTATAAATGTTGCAAGGTGGATAGAATATTCCCTTTCTGCGAGTGTCATGATTGTCGGCATTGCACTCTTGGTCGGAATTTACGATGTCACGAGTCTAGTGATGCTATTTGCACTCGTCGGTATTATGAATTTACTTGGACTAGTTATGGAAGTCCACAATCAAACAACTAAGAAAACAAACTGGCTAAGCTATTGGATCGGTTGCATCGCTGGTATTATTCCTTGGATAGTAGTTGCGTTCACTTTGTGGCTAGGGGCAAATAATGGTAGCAGTGCTCCAACCTTTGTCTATTGGATTTTTGTATCAATATTCCTATTCTTTAACACCTTCGCTATTAATATGGTGCTGCAATATAAAAAGGTTGGCACATGGAAAAACTACCTATACGGAGAGCTGGTGTATATTATTTTGAGTCTTGTTGCGAAATCACTTCTTGCTTGGCAGGTTTTTGCTGGAACACTCCGACCATAACTTTAGCGAAGACTCACCTAATATAATGGATACGTGTTACATAACGTGCGCATACCGTAGTTTATTATTGAGTTAGGTCTATATTCCTGAGATGTGAAACAAGCTACCGATCGCATACGTAAAGGCCATGGCGAGCGCACCACCTGCAACCACTCTAATGATTGAAGTCGTCTTACGTGTTCCGCCAAGTCTCGCGCTGACGAATCCTGTCACTGCGAGCGCAATGAGAACTGACGCGAATGTGATAGGTACGGACAGATTTCCTAATGGTAACATGACAGTGGCTAACGGTATTGCTGAACCGATTAAGAACGCAATTGCAGAAGCAGCTGCGGCACGCCAAGGACTGGTGAGGTTATTCGGATCAATTCCAAGTTCAATGTCTACGTGTGCTGCAAAGGCATCCTTTTTTGTTAGCTCCGTAGCTACTTGTCGTGCTGTTTTGGGTTGAAGGCCTTTATTCTCGTAGAGAGCCGCTAATTCTTCAAGCTCAGCTTGTGGTTCGGTACGCAGTTCGTGGCGCTCCTTTTTTAATAATTCTTTCTCGATGTCTCGCTGGGTGCTCACTGAAACATATTCACCTGCTGCCATCGAGACCGCGCCGGCGATAATTCCAGCAACACCTGCGGTAAGAATAATGATTTTAGAATCCGTTGCACCAGCAATGCCCACAACCAGTCCAGCGATCGATACGATGCCATCATTGGAACCAAGTACTGCCGCGCGTAGCCAATTCGAACGGGCATTAAGCTGTCTCGCGTGATGAGGCTCGTATTGTTGTGTATTAGGCATATGCTAATCATAACAAAAAGCCTCCAAAACAGAGACTTTTCAATCATGCTTATGCTTGGCAGAACGTTGTGTACGAAATTAGAACCAAACTTATAAATCTTTGATTTTCTTAGCGGCCTTCTTTTTTGATGATTTTGCTTTGAAGAAGATGAATGTAGACAGCATCACCACGTAAAGAGGGAATAATAAGGTCTCCACGTTATAGATCTCAAGCGAAATAATCGCCAGAATACCTGAGATAGCGCCAATACCCCAAAACCATTTAGATTCAGATGAAGGATCAATTAATAGCTTACGGATTGTAAGCATCGCTCCTATCCCATCAACTATAAGAGCAAGCAACAACCCTAGAAGTACTCCTTCAACGATAAACAATAAGACAAACGCAATTAATGCTACGGCAAGAGATATTAAATCAAATCGACTCTTACCTCCTACGCCAAACTTTAATGCCAGAATCAGGATTATAACTGGACCGATAAGCTCACCGAATGTGAATAGTGTTGCTCCATCTGCAAATAGCGCCGAGAAGTAGTAAGTAAGACCCAGAAGAGTCCACAAGAACCACGAAATTCGTTCAGGCTTCACCTGCCCTTTAACAATCTCAATAATATAAGGTATGTTTGCACCTAAGGAAAGTGTAAGCGCTGCAATACCAAATATTTCTTTCATTAGTCAATCATACCAAAATAGTTCTATTTCTACGTTGCCCTACAAAAAATCAGAACCAAATAACAGTTCTGATTTAATTATTTCTAGCTTGGCAGGGGCACGTGGAATCGAACCACGATCCTAGGTTTTGGAGACCCATGTACTAGCCGTTGTACTATGCCCCTATAGCCTCAACATTGTAACAGATGTAGGTTTTTGCATAAAGAGGCTTTACGCCCAGATATATCATTGTTAGTATAAGCGGTATGAATATTATTATTGTAGGTGGTGGGTTTGCTGGTGTTAAAGCTGCCCTGGAATTGAGCAAGCGTCAGGTCGGTAAAATTACTTTAATCTCGGATGAATCATACTTTCTTCATCACGCAACGCTGTATGCAACTGCTACTGGCAAGAACACGGCTGAATCAGTCATTCCTCTGATTGATATCTTTGAACATCACCCAAGTGTGACGGTTGTGAAGGATAAGGTTACTTCGATCGATGCTGAACGTAAACTTATTATCAGTAAGACAAAACAATATCACTATGATGCTGTCGTCTTAGCGCTTGGTTCAGTTACTACCTTCTTTGGTATTAATGGTATGGCCGAGCACGCCTATGGTATTAAGTCTTTGGAAGAGATTGCGAAGTTCCACGACCACATTCACGAAGAATTGGTACACAAGCAACTCGATAAAGAATACTTCGTCATTGGTGCAGGCCCAACTGGGGTTGAACTTGCCGCTGCACTGAGTGAACACTTGAAGTACCTTATCTCGGTTAACCGCTTGAAGACTCGCAATACCCGCGTAACGATTGTCGAAGCGGCGCCGCGTATTCTGCCTCGTTCTTCTGAAACTGCCGCTAAGATCGTTTCAAAACGTCTTAAGAAGCTTGGAATTAAAGTACTCGTTAACCACAAAGTGAATGCTCTCGATGAAAACGGCATTACGATTGACGGTAAAGTTGTTCCAACTACCACTGCTGTCTGGACTTCTGGTGTGGCAAACAACCCATTCTTTACTGAACATGCGCACATCTTCCCCCTTGCGCCAAATGGTCGCGTAAATGTAAACCCATACCTTGAAGCTTTGCCTAATGTATTTGTTATTGGTGACAATAATACTGTGAAATTTAGTGGCATGGCATGGCCTGCAATTCACCAAGCTAAGTTTGTCGCAAAGCACCTTGCTCGCGTGGTAACAAAGCGTCCACACGCTGCGTACCGTCCGCATTCAGTGATGAGCGGTCTTCCGGTTGGTCACAACTGGGGCTACGTTGAATGGTTTGGTCTATATGTTGCTGGCTGGGCTGGCTATGTTGCACGTCGTTGGATGGAATTATACGGCTACCGACAGCTTGTTTCTCGATCAAAAGCAGTCGCTGTTTGGCGCGCTCATGACATCGCAGAAGTCGAAGAATAAGCTTAAGTATTTTTTAAGCTTAAAACTGTTGTAAAAGCATAAGCTTACATCTATAATTAAATTTGAAAATTCGGGTCAAATAAAAAGGAGTGATCGTGTAACCTGTTGGTTACTCGTTATCAGGGGTATGAACATATTAATGTTGGGTTGGGAGTTACCTCCACACAATAGTGGTGGTCTTGGTGTCGCGTGCTTTCACCTTTCGAAAGCTATGGCTATTGAAGGTGCGCGCATCGATTTCGTCGTTCCCTACTCTGCAAAACATGAAGCAATCGACTTCATGGAAATTCATGCAGCCACTCCTTTGACCCCTCTTGATCGTTACGGTATGGGTGCTTACGAAAGCAGCTATGTCACGACTGAAATGGTTGCTTCTGATGTACTTGGCGACCTTAAAGACATTCGTGGTGTACAACGACAATACACTCGTTTTGTCGAGACGCTCGTGGCCGGCAAAACATACGATGCTATTCATGCGCATGACTGGCTGACAATTGAAGCCGGTATCCGTGCCAAGCAATTAACTGACGTGCCACTTATCGTGCATGTTCACGCAACTGAATTTGACCGCGCCGGTGGATCATTTGGTAACCCGATTGTGCACGAGATTGAATACCAGGGATTGATTGCAGCTGATCGTATTATTGCTGTCAGTGAAATTACTCGTCAGATCATCATCAAGCAATATGGCATTCCGGCCGACAAGGTTGAAGTTGTTCATAACGCAATTGATGTTGAAAGCTTTAATGATGGTTACGAATACGACCGTCGCACCTACCGCTACCTTGAAGAGCTTCGCACCGAAGGCTACACCGTGATCAGTGCCGTGACTCGCTTTACGATTCAAAAAGGCCTTGAGTATCTTGTGCGCGCCACTGCTAAAGCGGTTGGTAAATACGATCGTATCGCATTACTGCTTGCGGGTGACGGTGAACAACGTGATGAATTGATCCAACTTGCCTCTGAGCTTGGTATCTCTGACAAAGTCTTCTTTACAGGCTTCGTACGCGGCAAGCAGTGGCGAGATGCCTACAGTGTGTCTGATATCTTCGTATTAAGTTCAGTTAGTGAACCATTTGGTTTAACTGCACTTGAAGCAGCACACCACGACACCGCATTAATCCTGACTCATACCTCAGGTGTCAGTGAAGTATTAAAAAGTACGTTCAAATATGATTTCTGGGACATCGATCGGTTAGCTGACCAAATTGTTGGTATTGCTACCTCTGGTGCCTTGCAATCATCGTTGAAACAAAATGTCGCACAAGAATACGCCCAAGTATCTTGGAATGACGTTGCTAAGCGTTGTATGAATATGTACCGGTCATTTACAGGAGTTTCAGCATGAGCAAGCGCGGCATAACATTATACCTACACGTCCACCAGCCACTTCGTGTACGTGAATATAGCGTGTTCGATACATCTATCGATCACAACTATTTTGTCGAGCCTGACACTACGAGTGATCGCAACAACGAGAAGATCTTTAATAAGGTTGCTGAAAAATCATACCGTCCAATGAATGCATTGCTTCAGAAGCTGCTTGATACGCATCCAGAATTTAAGGTATCGCTGAGTATCACTGGTACTTTCATTGAACAAGCTGAGCAATGGGGCCCAGATGTCATTGCTGACTTCCAGCGCCTCGTCGCCACTGGCCGTGTAGAGATCGTAGCTGAAACATACTACCATTCACTCGCCTTCTTCTTTAGTCGCGAAGAGTTTGAACGACAAGTTAAGATGCACGCCGACAAAGTAAAAGAACTGTTTAACGTCGAACCAAAAGTCTTCCGCAACACTGAGCTTGCCTACAACGACCAATTAGCACAATGGGCTGATAAGTACGGCTACAAGGGAATCTTGGCCGAAGGATGGGATCCTGTGCTTGACTGGCGCAGTCCTAACTTTGCCTACCGCCCTGAAGGAACTGAAAAAATTTCATTACTTCTTAAGAACTACCGCTTAAGTGACGACCTCGCCTTCCGTTTTAGTAACCGCGACTGGTCTGAGTGGCCACTTACAGCCGACAAGTACAACGATTGGATGATGGAATCAATCAAAGACCAACCACTCGTTAACCTTTTCATGGACTACGAAACTTTCGGTGAGCACCAATGGGCAGACACCGGTATCTTCGATTTCTTTGAAAGCTTTGTTGGCCGATGGCTTCAAGATGAAAACAACACCTTCTACACCACGTCAGAGGCTGTTGATGCGACCACACCAGCTGGAACGATTAGTATGCCTAGTACTGTTACCTGGGCTGATGCAGAGCGCGACCTAACGGCATGGCTTGGTAATAGCATGCAACAAGAAGCGATGGCGTATATCTATTCATTAGAAAAAGACATCTTACGTACAGGTGACCTTGAGCTCATTTCTGATTGGCGTAAGCTACAAACTTCAGACCATGCGTACTACATGTGTACGAAGTGGTTTACTGACGGTGATGTACACGCCTACTTTAGTCCGTACAGCTCACCATACGACGCATTCCTTTATTACATTAACGCGATTCGCGACCTTCGTTGGCGCTTACATGAATCACATCAGACAGGAGGTCTGCGTGGGTAGGGCTATCGTTCTTAGTAATGGCGAATTACACGTCGGATTAAACAAGTTCGGCTTGGTTCATGATTTTTATTACCCATACGTTGGGCTTGAAAACCATGCTGCCGGCAATAATCTTCGACACAAGGTAGGTATCTTTGTTGATGGCGCTTTAAGCTGGCTTGATGAAGGTGGCTGGACATTTGAATTCCACTATCCTCATACTGCACTTATTGGCCACACCAAAGCCCGTAATGAATCGCTTGGTGTTTTGATTGAGTTTGACGATACCGTTGATTCAGACATCAACTTATTCATGCGTAATATTCACATTATCAACTTACGCGATCAAGAACGCGAAATTAAGTTGTACATGTACCAAGCTTTTGTAATCGGTGACTCTCGAAGTAACACTGACACTGCTCAGTACTTGCCTGATAGTAACGCCATCCTTCACTATCGCGGCCGTCGTGCTTTTATCATCTCTGGTAAACATGGCGAAGACAGCTTCGATCAATACTCAATTGGTTTGTTCGATGACCCTGAACACGAAGGCTCGCACCGCGACGCTGAAGACGGCTTCTTAGGAGGCAACAATATTGAACACGGACGCGTTGACTCTATTTTAGGCTTTACCTTACATGTTGCAGCCCATAGCTCAGAACGAGTTCACTATTGGATTAGCGCTGGTCGCTCAACTCGTGAAGCATTGCTTGTACATAAACAAGTGAATGAAGATGGACTCGGCGCTCGCTTGCACGCAACTGCTGCCTGGTGGCACAGGTGGCTAGAGCCTACCATCAAGACCTCAAAGAACCTTCCACTTGAACACCAAGATATGTTCATTAAAAGTGTGATGGTTTTGAAATCTCAAATGGACAAACGCGGTGCAATTATCGCCAGTACCGACACGACAATGCTTAATTACTCAAAAGACGCCTACGGCTACAGCTGGCCACGCGACGGCGCATACACAGTATGGCCCTTAATTCGCCTTGGCTACTACGCTGAAGCGGAACAATTCTTCGAATTCTGCCGTCGTGGATTACACGCTGCTGGGTATTTGATGCATAAATACCGTGCCGATGGAGCACTAGGAAGCAGCTGGCATCCTTATGTTCACGAAGGTGATGTTATAGCGCCTCCTATTCAGGAAGATGAGACAGCCCTTGTTGTGTTTGTATTCGCGCAGTTGTATGAACTGAGTAAAGACGAAGTTGTCTTACGCGACTTCTATCCTACGATGATTCGACCAATGGCTGATTTCTTAGCTGAATATATTGACGATGTAACCGGCTTACCTAAGCCAAGTTATGATCTTTGGGAAGAAGTATTCTCAACGACTACCTACACAACATCAGTTACGTATGCCGGCCTCCTTGCCGCTTCTGATCTTGCTTCAGCGGTTGGTGACAAGGAAAGTGCTGTAAAATGGCGTTCGGCTGCTGATGATATTAAGCATGCTGCTTCTCAGCACCTATACAATGAAGCCCGCCAAGTATTCTACAAGGGTGTCATTGTTAAAGATGGAAAAGTAGTAAAAGATCAGACAATCGACACATCGGCCGTCTTTGGTGCCTTTATGTTCGGCTTGTTTGATAGTGATAGCCACGAAATGACTTCATCCGTCGAAACAACTAAGCAAGTCTTCGGCTCAACCCACGATACTCCTGGCCTTCCACGGTACGAGAATGATTACTACCGACGTACCGATCCGTCAGTCAATGGTAACTGGTGGTATATCACAACGCTTTGGTTGGCACAGTACTCATTAGAAAAGAATGACGAAGCAACCGCATTGAACATTTTGAACTGGGCAAAAGATCATGCGAGTGGCAGTGGTATGTTTGGCGAACAGATTAATCCCCTTGATAACCACGTCATCGCGCCTGTTCCACTAACCTGGTCGCATGCCGAGTATATCTCTACCTTGCTCGACATTGCGGGTAAGGCAAAGAATGACTAGAAAGCTTTCATTACTTTTAAAGCGCATCGTACGGCAACACTCATTGTCGTTACGCCGTCGTGGTCAAATTATTTCAGCCCTCAGCAACAAGATTGGTCTGGTTCATTTTGGCACTGTTGACCAAAAAGAGGATGAACATGATGTTATCCGCGGGTTAACTGTCTCTACAACGCACCAGGACAGTCACTACGCCGTTGGAGCCTATGACGGGCGTGATATTAGTATTGTTGATCGTTTTGACGTTATAACGGACGCAAAGGGTCGTACAGCTGAACACAACTGGGTAATTATGCAGATCAATCTATCTGGAGCTCGGCCATTGCCGCATATGTTCTTCAAGCCGCTGCAGCACAGCCATACTTCGTATGACAAATTCTTTGTAGCATTTCACCACCTACAATCAGTCAATGCGCTGCTTCTGCAGTCACATGGTGCTGAATTTCACAACCGCTATCAACTATTTGCTTCGTCTTCACGTACCCAAGAGATTGAAGAATCAATTACGGAAACAACGACAAATACAATAGCGGCCAGGTTTTGGCCGCATGCTATCGAGATTCTCGACAATAAATTGTATGTGTATACCACCGATGCCCATTTGACCAAGACGTTGCTAGAGTCGGCACTGCAATCAGCGCTGTGGCTAGCGAACGAGCTTGATCCAATAGATCAGAACTAGTTCTTACGAGCTTTAACTTCGTTTCGACCAAGGTTCTTCTTGGTTTCTGTGTATGTTGCGTGCTTACGCGCAATTGGGTCATACTTTTTCAACGAAATTTTTTCAGTCGTATTCTGGGTATTTTTGGTGGTGTAATACGTACGGTGACCGGTTAGTTCACTAACAAGTCCGATGAGTTTACGCTTTGTGTTCTTCTTTGCCATAAATGTCCTTAAATGATATCAACTTTCAGAGGTCGATTATAGCAAACTACCTCTATAGAAGCAAGTCGCCTTATAGAGATTATCGCGTAATTACCTCCGTTAACAGATTGAATATCAATTAAATTTATGGTAATATCGATCGAGTATGCCGTCATAGCTCAGTTGGTAGAGCGCATCCATGGTAAGGATGAGGTCTCGGGTTCAAATCCCGGTGACGGCTCCATAAACACTTGAAATTACGGTGTAAGTGCATTAAAATAATCAAGTATCTAAAGTCTGCCGCCTTAGCTCAGTTGGTTAGAGCGGCTGTTTTGTAAACAGTAGGTCCACGGTTCGAATCCGTGAGGCGGCTCCATGATATGATTATTCATTTTTAACATGCTGGAATCGTGTAGTGGCAATCACAGGAGACTGTAAATCTCCCGCCGTAAGGCTCCGTAGGTTCGAGTCCTACTTCCAGCACCATATAAAATATCTCACCATTACAGTGAGATTTTTTATTTGGAAGCAGTACTTCTGACTATTCTTTAGTCTTTGGGTAGCCGTGTCGGTAGTCAGCAAGCTGTGTAAGGTTGATGATCGCAAAAATAAGGACGATGTAGTTCCAAAGCGCACCAACGACCAGGTTGATGATAATAAGCGTCTTAGCGACACTTGGCTTCGGGTTCTTGAGGAGATGAATACCTGATACCAGTAAGTAGGCGTGTGGCAATACAGCAAACAAGAACGTTAAGAAGCTAAGGATGAAACCACCAAGTAACTGGTTGCCATCAGTGCTATCAACGGTAAGGATAAAAGCCAAGCCAATAATAAGTGAGAAAAGAAGACCAATTCCACCAAAGATAATTGAGATAATACCGTGTACTCGGATTAGACTGGCTGCGGCTTCATAGTGTCGATCTGACTCTGTGCTCATTGTGGTCTCCTTATTACATTATGACGCGACGTGGTTGTTTAACGCGCGGTGGCTGTCCCTGAGGGATAATCATCTTAGCTGCACGTTCACGAAGCTCAGCGGCGATTAACTCATCCCCTGTTCGCTCGTAAGCATCAGCCAGGATAGTTAAGGTTTGAGGGATAGGATCAAGTTCAACCGCACGTTCTAAAGATTCAATCATCTTACGGTCATGACCTAGCTTCTCTTGTACTTTAGCGTAGGCAATGTGACGAGAAGCAAGATCGCTATCGATCGCGAGGGCCTGTTCAAATGCCAAAGCTGCCTTTTCGTAGGCATGTGTTTCGAAGTAGATAAGTCCAACGTTGTGAAGACTGCTAGCACTTGGTTCAAGTGATTGTGCAATCTCAAAACACTCAATCGCTTCTTTAAATTGTTGCTGTTTAGCATATAAAATACCTAGACGGTTGTAGGCACTGGCGTTACGTTCATCGACGCGAAGAATTGTAAGCAATGCTTTTTCAGCACGAAGATACTTACGATCAACCAAAGAGGTTTGCGCAATAGACCAAAGCTGATCTAATTTATCAGACAACTTTGATGGAAGATCACTAGTAACCTCACCAATTGTTTGTCGTTGGTAAAGCGCCCAGGCGCCAAATAAGGCAATAACGATAAGGCCTAACATTGGTTTAATTATACCATAGCTGCAGCAAGCTGCAGTCGGACATTACCATTAGCTTTAATTCTCTCATATGCTGAAAGGAGTAAGTCGATCGCCGGTAAAAGCTCTACCTTACCTTGCACAACGTTGGATTCAACCTGTTTAAGGGCATCTTCGAGCAAGATTAACGCCTTCTCGCGACTATCTTTATAGGTTTGCGCAATTACGAGTCGATCGTAAGCGCTGCCTTGGAGGAACTGACGTGCATCTCTGACAATTTGTGCCCTGGCAGTAAATGCAGCCTCGTCATTTGCAAGTTTTGTAAGCTGTGCTGGAAGTCCTTTAGCGATAAATAACAGCTGTGATCGCTTGGTCGGATCTGTGACCTGTAGCGTATCAAGGAGTTCATTTGATTGCTGGTTAGTGATCGGCTGAACATCGTATTGTTGTGTTCGAGATTGAATAGTTGGAAGCAACGCATCAGGTTGATGTGACAATAAAATGAAATAAGTATTAAGCCCGGGCTCTTCGAGTAACTTCAAAAAGGCATTCTGTGCTTGCGCGCCCATGCGCTCGGTGTAATCGATAGCGATAATGCGCTTTCCTGTTTCAACTGTCTTGGTTGTTTCATAGAGTCGCCGGATACTATCAACTGAAATGACACCTTTTTCAATGTCTACTTTTTCATCTTTTTCAGGAAGAACTATTTGGAGTTTACTGTGAAGTTTGTCGGCAATGTATTGTGCAATCCCACTCAGGCCGATACCAACAGGCCCAGAGATAATAGTTGATTGCGGGAAAGAACTGAGCGCTGCATCAATCCGCGCCAGACTTACGGGGTGAATGTATTGTTTAGACATCCCCTATTCCTGGGAAATGCTTGGTGAACTCTTTCGGGGTCGGAGCTTCAAATACTTCTCGCTTTGAGACAGGAATAGTAATTTCAAGGCTTCGGGCATGAAGATATAGCCGATCAACGCGTTCGCGCTTACCATACACTCGGTCGCCTGAAATTGGAGTGTTAATATACTCCATGTGGACACGTAATTGGTGCGTCCGTCCGGTTTTAGGCCATAGTCGCACAAGTGACTGTTCGCTGTTAGACGACAGTACTTCATAAGTAGTAATAGCCGACTTACCACTAGGGTCAACGCGGAACGTACTTGGTGCTTTAGGGTTACGAGCGATTGGAAGATCAACCACTGCATTTGTTACCTTAGGCACGCCATCAACAATTGCAATATATTGCTTCTTTGTTTTACGTTCAGCGAATTGCTCTTTAAGTAGTGCTGCTGTCTCGTCGTTACGAGCACCAATGATAACGCCGCTCGTATCACGGTCAAGACGGTGTACAACACCAGGACGGGTTGTTTCAAGACCGAAGGTTGTATAACGACGGAAGAAATCAGCGACGGTAAACTCGTCGTTCAATGCACCCTTACTGTGCGTAAGAATCCCCGCAGGTTTGTTAACAACAATAACATTGTCATCAATATAAATAATTGGTAAATCTTGATCAGAAAAATCAGTGCTCACAAGTGGCGTTAAGGCGATGTCGTCTGGTGCCCGGACATCTTGTTTCGGTGTCGTTGCAAGCACGCCGTTAACGTGTACGCGGCCGGCTTTAATATATTTTTGAATAGTGCTGCGTGAAAATTCTGGATAACGAGAAGAGAGTTCAACATCAAGACGAACTTTTTCTGAACTGACTTCGAATAGATACACGTCTTTTTGTTTAAAGCGTAGCCCGTAGGTAGTACGGTCATCGTGTGGGTTACGGACAATACGTCCTTTTGTTTCAGATTCATCAGTGCGAATTACACGAAGAATGTGCGGCTTGTCGTCCTCGGCAGTTTCATCAAACAAAATATAGTACTTTGCTCTTTCAAAGACGAATGAAATTAAACGAACATTTGCATAGGGTTCGGTTTCTTTTGCTTGCAAAATAGACTTCTTGTTGGTTTCAACACCTGCGATCTCAAATTCACGCAAGACTCCTAAGATGTCAGCGGTTAGTGTCTTAGCCATGTATTACTCCTTAGCCCGTAGTCCGACAGCTTGTTGTGCTTTAAGAAGAGTTGCGTTCGCAATAGGAGTAAGTGCTTCTTCAGATTGTTGTAGTTTATTAATCACTGCTGTGTCATCGATACTTGCAAGTCGAGCCTGGAAGTCAGTTAAGAATGCCTTCACTTCTTCAGCGACAACAGCCTTAAAGTCACCGTAACGAGTTTGACCTTCGAATTCGGCCGTTACCTCTTCAATACTTTTTGAACGAAGAAGTGATAAGATCTCAAGTAAGTTACTGATGCCTGGTTGATTTTGACGATCGAAACGAACGTATGCTTGGTCATCGGTTGTTGCGCTCATTACTTTTTTTGCAGCATCTTCAGGGGTATCGTTTAGGAAGATGACTCCCCGACCCGCTTCGTCGCTTTTGCTCATCTTTTTTGAAGGGTCAATAAGGTCTTTAATGCGAAGACCCTGATCTTTGCCAAAGAAGGCGTGTTGTTCTTTTACTGGCTTCGGAATAGTAAACACATCACCAAAACGATTATTGAGACGTTCACCAATATCGCGCGTGAATTCGAGGTGTTGCGTTTGATCTTCACCGACTGGGATGTATTCAGAGCCGTACAACAAGATGTCAGCCGCCATAAGCACAGGATAGTTAAATAATCCTACACTGACACGTTCGTCACCAAGACCCTCTGATTTGTCCTTAAACTGCGTCATACGACTCATCTCACCAATACCAGTGAAACAATCAAGAATCCAAGCAAGTTCGCTATGTGCAGAGATGTAGCTTTGGCGATACATGTGAATATTATCATTATCAAGCGGCAACCCGGCTGCGACGAATAACTTAGCAGTTAAAAGAATTTGGTCGTGCAGTGTTGCGTGATCGACTGGCGTAGTAAAGCTGTGAAGATCAGGAATAAACATATTCACTTGATAGTCATCAGACCGCTGTTTCGCCATATCAATAATAGGTAGCATCGCACCAAAATAGTTGCCGATAGTCAGATTATTGTTTGCGCGAAGCCCGGTTAAGATTACAGGTTTAGTCATTGTGCTTTATTATACCCTATTTACCTCTGGTAATCGAGGCTGATGTCTTGATTGTAGCATAAACAAAAAAGCCCCCGTAGTGGGAGCTTGATTGTATTTCGAAGCGAATTAACGCTTTGAGAATTGTTCGCGCTTACGAGCTGAACGAAGACCGTACTTCTTACGTTCCTTTTCGCGTGAGTCACGCTTTAGGAATTCGGCTTTTTTAAGAGTCGAACGTAGGTCAGCGTGTGCAACTGTTAATGCTTTAGCGATGGCTAGCTTGATAGCATCAACTTGACCTGCAACACCACCACCTTGTACGCGGATAGTTACGTCAAATTCACCTTGCTTGTTTACAAGTGCAAGTGGATCAGTAATTTCGGCAATCATTGATTTGTTACCTGATAGGTACTCTTCAGCTGGCTTGTCGTTAATGATTACTGAACCTTTACCCTTGAACAAACGGGCACGAGCAGTTGCGCTCTTGCGTCGTCCGAGTCCGTAGAAATAGCTACCTGTTGCCATATTACTTCATCTCTACTTTCTTTGGAGTTTGCGCAGTGTGAGTGTGTTCTTCACCAACGAAGACACGGAGACGAGCCAAACGGCCAGCTGCGAGCTTGTTACGTGGGATCATACCCTTAACTGCTTCTTCGATAATTCGTTCTGGAGATTTTTCACGAACTTGTTTAAGAGTCGCGTCAGAAATACCACCAGGGAAACCAGAGTGTCGGTAGTAAATCTTACCGATTTCTTTGTTTCCTGTTACCACAACGTTTCCAGCGTTGATAACGACAACGTAGTCGCCGTTGTCAACGTGAGGAGTGTATGTAGGTTTGCTTTTTCCGATAAGGATGTTAGCAATCTTTGTTGATACACGTCCAAGAGGAGCAGTTGAAGCATCGATGATAAACCATTCGCGGCTTACATCTTCAGTGCGTTGGCTGAAAGTTTTAGCGTTAACCATTACTTTGTCTCCTTTGCTGCTGGTTTAGCAGCAGGCTTAGCTGCAGGTTTCGCGGCTGCTGGAGCAGCGACCTTTGCAACTTCGTTAATCTCGTCAACGAAAGCGATAGTTGCCATTTGGGCACCATCACCAATTCGAAGGCGAGTTCGCTCGATGCGGAAGTGACCGCTTGTACGAGCAGTAAGCTGTGGTGCAATCACGTCTACAAGACGGAAAGCAGCAGCTTGAGTCGAAAGACCAGCGATTACTCGACGACGATTCGCGAGATCACCTTTTTTAGCCTTTGTGACTAGTTTTTCAATGTAGCGGACGAGTTCTTTGGCTTTAGGAAGCGTGGTCTCGATCTTAGTGTGCTCTACAAGACTAGTAGCTAGTCCTTTGATGAGCGCACGACGTTGATCACGTTCGCGTCCAAATTTACGTCCTTTATATCCGTGTCGGTGCATGATTAAATTTCCAGTTCCGCCAGCTTATCTTTAACTTCGTCAAGCGCTTTGCTACCGAAGCCCTTCAACTCACGAAGATCTTGTTCTGATAGTGTGACTAGGTCACGAACAGTACGGATTTCGTTGTTGATGAGTGCGTTAGCAGTACGAGCGCTGAGGTTCAACTCTTCAATAGGAGTGTTGAGCTCGTTTGACTCTTCTTCAAGATCTTGTCCAAGTGCAGGTGCAGATTCAACTGAAGTACTTCCAGCGAGTGCAGTGTATTGGTTAACAAGGATAGCAGCAGCTTCTTCGAATGCTTCGCGTGGGCTTACAGAACCATCAGTTTCAACGTTAAGTTGTAGCTTGTCTAGGTTAGTTTCTTGTCCAACACGAGTGTTGTCGACCTTGTAACGTACACGTAGTACTGGGCTAAAGACAGCGTCAAGTGCAATCATGTCGCTGTGTAGGCGGTTTGCGCTTGCTTGTTCGATAGTTTCGTAACCACGGCCTGCTTCAACAACGATGTCGAGGACAACAGTCTTCTTCGGGTCGTCGATAGTAGCAATTACTTGGTCTTTGTTGATCACTTCAACGTCAGCTGAAGTTTTGATGTCACCAGCTGTGATAACACCAGTTCCCTTTTTCTCAAGGCGAAGTTCTACTGGTTCGTCAGTAGAAACTTTAACGCGAACGTTCTTGAGGTTAAGCATGATGTCAACGACATCTTCTTTAACACCAGGGATGGTTGTGAATTCGTGGCTTACACCTTCAACACGGAAGGCAACGATAGCGCCACCTTTAATGCTTGAAAGTAGTACGCGGCGGAAGCTGTTACCAAGTGTGTTACCGTATCCGGCTTGCAATGGTTCAATAACGAATGATGCACTAGTCGCGCTGTGTTCGTCGACGCTTGCAAGTGCTGGGTTGTGAATGACTTTTGACATATTGTAGGCTCCTTACCCTTAACGTGAGTAGTACTCAACGATTAGTTGTTCGTTAATATCAGCTTCTGCTTCTGCACGGGTAGGCAAAGAAGTAACCGTAATAGTCATCTTTTTTGCGTCGCTCTTTAACCAGCTTAGGCTAACAGCGTTTGCAGTCTTAACTACTTCATCAAGTTGAGAGAAGTAACCAGATTTTGTACTCTTTGGACGAACGGTGATAACGTCACCGGCTTTAACGCGGATTGATGGAATATCAACACGTCGGTCGTTAAGGATGAAGTGTCCGTGACCTACCAATTGGCGGGCAGCACGACGGCTAGTTGCAAAACCAGCACGGTACACAGTGTTATCAAGACGTTGCTCAAGAAGAGTCAACAAGTTTTCGCCAGCAAGACCATCACGACGTGATGCTTCGTTCATAAGCTTAGCGAACTGCTTTTCAAGCAGACCGTACAAGCGACGAACCTTTTGCTTTTCACGTAGTTGAGTCAAGTAAAGACTTGGCTTAGCTTGGCGACCGTGGGCGTGTTGACCAGGAATACCAGTCTTTTTCGCCATGATCTTAACAGCCTTAGGGTGAAGAGCATAGCCCTCACGTCGGCTTTGTTTAACAATTGGAGAAGTATCTCGTGCCATAGGTTAACCCCTTCGTGCCTTTCGAGGACGAACGCCACCGTGAGGTACGCCTGTCACTTCTTTAATACTGTCGATGCTGATATCAAAGCTACCAAGAGCTCGGATTGCAGCGTCACGACCCATACCAACACCCTTTACGAATACATCAACAGAATTGATGCCGTATTGAGCTTTAGCTGCTTCAGCGGCTTTTTCTGCGGCGATTTGGGCTGCATAAGCAGTACCCTTCTTGCTACCACGGAAACCAGTAGCGCCAGCACTACTTTGAGTGAGGACGTTACCTTTTTTGTCGCTAAAGCTGATGATCGTGTTATTGAATGTTGCCTGAATATGCAACTGACCAGAAGGAATTGATCGCTTCTGTTTTTTGCTTTTCGGTGCAGCTTTCGCTGGTGCCGGTGAAGCAGCTGGAGTTGTGTTAGCTTCTGCCATTACGTCAGTCCTTCCTACGTCTTCGTTGCTGATTTAGGTTGAGCTCCACCAACGGCAATTGCACGACCCTTACGAGTACGAGCGTTAGTACGGGTTCGTTGTCCATTCACTGGAAGACCAGCTTTGTGACGGAGACCGCGGTACGCGTTGATGTCTTTCAATCGTTTAATATTGTTTGTAACGAGACGTTGTAGGTCGCCTTCTACTGTGTAATCACGATCGATTACTTCTCGAAGACGCTGCTCTTCAGCCTCGGTGAGATCTTTCACCCGAGTGGTCGGTTCTATATTAACCGCCGCAAGGATGGTCGATGCAAATTTCGGACCGATGCCGTAAATATACGTCAAAGCGATCTGAACTTGCTTTTCAGCTGGGATTACTACCCCTGCAATTCGAGCCATGCTTAACCCTGCCTTTGCTTGTTCTTAGGTTTTTTCTTATTGATAACCCGAAGTACGCCCTTACGACGGACTATTTGATCATCGGGACTGATTTTTTTGACACTCGCACGAACCTTCATGAGAATTCAAAACTCCAGTGTTATGGTTAATCTTTGTGGCGGTATGTGATTCTTCCCTTAGTAAGATCGTAAGGGGTCATCTCAACATCCACCATATCACCAGGCACAAGACGGATATAGTTTTTACGCATTTTTCCGCTAATGTGCGCGATGATGCTTAGGCCGTTCTCTAATTCGATCTTAAATTGAGTATTAGGCAGTGCTTCCACCACCTTACCACGCATTTTAATTACTTCTTTTTGAGCGACCATAAGTTACAGTAGTGAATTATACACCATCAGAGTGAGTTCGTAAAGCACTTAGAAGAAAATTACAGCGCGTTTTTGGCTTGTAATTGTTATTTATGCTTAATATTGTAACAAACCCACACGGCGCGTCAAGCACTTATTAATGACTTATCCTTTAACCATCAAATGATTTAATAATTCAAGGATAAGGACAGAGGAGCTCCGTCTTTATCTTGTATGAACACTGGCTTGTGTCCATACTGGCCGTTCACCGCCTGTTCAGACGCTTAGTCGTGAACCAAAGCGAATCCTGCTCTTCGATCCTGTCGCTGTGGCTGATGTCCTTGCGAACAATCACAGTCTTTCCGTCCGTGAACTTCGAGAGCTGTGTCCCGAATGCAAGATGGAATGCCGGCTGGTCAGGAAGTGCAAGCACTCTCGTCATGTAGCCGTTCACCCACGTCTGGCGGGTTGGAACTTCGAAGCGCTTCGAGTACGTAGCCTCAAGGTGCTTCTGCCACAGAAACTCTGCGAACGTCGGCGGCGTCTTGGGCAACTTCTTCGGATCTGCTTTGTTCTCGCGCTCAATGCGCCGCACAGCCGTTCTCCAGCGCCCACGCAGCTTGCGTGAACCCTCAAGGACGAGTGCGTGTTCTACATCGCTGGGATTTTCCAACGTAGTCTCCTCTGTCATATGTTCGTTGTTCACCCGATTGGTGTCCAATCGAATTACTAAAACATAAATATTATACCACAGAATGGTATAATATTCAATATCCAACAGTGGTGACGACTATCTATTTGTAGTCGTCGTAGGTGACCATAAGGGCACGAGAGTTGATCTGTCGTAGGGATTCAAGTCCTACAGATACAACAATGAGGAGTCCGGTACCACCAATTGATAGGTTGGTTCCACTCACGCCGGCTAGTTGGTACAACAAGTATTCAGCTAAGAACGGTGTCACGGCGATAAGACCTAGTACCAATGATCCGAACAAGATCAAACGGTTAACAGTCTTTGTAAGGTATAGCTCTGTTTGCTTGCCTGGACGAACACCTTCGATAAATCCACCTTGCTTCTGTAGGTTCTCGGCAATTTCAGCAGAGTTGAAGACAATGCCAGTGTAGAAGTACGTAAAGAGGATAACGAGACCGAAGTAAGCTGCAGGGTAAATAAATGCTTGCAGTGTTGATCCGGTGAAGCTACCTGGTGATGGAGCTTGGAACCAAGTCACAAGATTTGTCGCAAGATCTGCATAGGCTTCGTTACCTGAGGCGCGAAGGACTTGTCCTAAGAATGCAGGAAGAGATAGGAATGCGACAGCGAAGATGACGGGGATCACACCAGCAGCAATAAGCTTGACTGGAAGGATACTTTTTACTCCACCATAGCTACTGTTACCTTGTACACGCTTTGCGTAGTTAACAGTAATGATACGTTGCGCTTCATTAATCTTAACTAGTAGATATAACAGCGCGAGCGATACCACGATGATACTGACTGCAATCCAGAAGATGATTGGGTTAATCGGCAATGTAAACCAGTTAAAGATATGCATTGTTCCAGATGATGTATCAAAGAGTGAGGTACCAATCGTCGTAAGCATTGAAGGAAGCTGGCTAATAATACCTGCGAAGATAATAAGGCTAATACCATTACCAACACCTTGTTCAGTAATAAGCTCACCAAGCCACATAAGAAGGACTGAGCCGGCTGTCATTGCGGTAATCGCAACGATCCACTCTATAGGTGAGGCAGCTGCCAGAACGGTCGTATTACCGGCAAGCACAGTTTCGCGTAGGATATAGATAAAGGCAATTGATTGAATAATAGCCAAAGGAATCGTCATAAAACGAGTCCACTGGTTGATCTTTCGACGTCCTGATTCACCATCTTTGTGAAGCTCTTCAAGGCGTGGAATAGCCTTTGTCAAAAGCTGCGAGATAACAGAGGCGGTAATGAACGGCGTAAGCCCTACAAGCACAATTGAGAAGCTTGAAAGCGCACCACCAGTAAGGAGGTTTAAGAACCCACCGAAGTCAGTACTACTCACGACACTGTTAATTACTTCACGAAGTTGGGTCGGTTCTGCCAAAGGCACAGGAATGTGCGAGAGTAATCGATATACCACGACGATACCCAATACGATGAGTAGACGCCGAAGCATGTCACGGTTTTTTAGCGAGCGAAAGATTGTTTTCCAGTTCATCAGTCAATTTCTGTCTTATGTATAAAGTTGATAACGTTTAGAGTTATTATACTACACCGTCCCCTATCTGTTCAAAAGAAAAACACCAAAAGGTGCTTATAGAGTTGAAGAGTTGCGGGGGTGAGCGGAATGTAACATCCCTACGAGGCTACTGCCATCGTATTCTCACCCCCGCGGCGCACAGTCCGACGCCGTGCTTTAACGTCGTCTCCCATGGTGCCAGTGACACCTAGGTCGGACCGGAGGCTGGTTTTTGCCAGCTGGTTTGTAATTGAACATGGCTGCCACCATGCTACGTGGGCACAATACTTGCACTTTTCCTTTCAATTACAGCAGTAGCGTTGGCTTTTACGCTAGATCAAGTATGGCAGCTTGAATCTATTTTCATGTTTGCGCGAGGTTCGACTTATCTGACCTGATTTCCCTACAGTTCAGCGTCGGTGGCCTTGGGTCATTCGGCGTGAATGAGCCAAGTTCTCAACATAAAGCCCGTATCCCGATATCACACAGAGCATCTGATTAATCTAGACGCTAGCGCAAGGACCCGTCCTGACAAAGGACAGTCGCTCTCATATATATCTACAAGAGTTAGCCATATTTTACGAATCTCTTACTATAAAGTCAATTAACATCCAACTAAAAAAGCTCCCGTTTCTGGGAGCTTTGATAGAAATAATCAGATGATTACTTGTCGCTTGCTTCAGCTTCTTTTGTACTCTGCTTTAGAGGTACAGGAGTTTTTACGTAAGCACCACCGGCTTTTACGATTGCTTCAACAACACTTTTACTTGCGCCTGCTACGTGTAGTGTTACTTTTTCAGTAAGTTCACCACGAGCAATTACCTTAACGGTGTGGAAAGGAGTTGCAACATATCCTTCTTCGAAAAGAACGAAGTTATCAACAGTCTTACCAGCAAATGCGTTTAGGTGGTCTAGGTAGACAACTTGAGCAGGAGTACGCATACTCTTGAACCCACGAGCCTTAGGCACTGCACGAACAAGTGTTCGTTGACCACCTTGGAAAGTTGCGTTGAGCTTCTTACCAGTACGTGCACCTTGTCCCTTAGTACCACGACCGGCAGTTTTACCTTGACCAGCTGCGATACCGCGACCTACGCGCTTTTTGTTCTTCGTAGGTAGAGTGATTAGTTCATGATATTTAGTCATTATTTTGTCTCCTCTACTTCTACAGCTACTTCAGCAACAGGTGCTTTAGCGGCTTTCTTCTTTGGAGCGTTTAGCCAGTCTTCACGAGCTACAAGTCCACGAAGTGATTCAACGGTTGCATAGGCGATGTTCACCTTGTTTGTTGAATTAAGTGACTTTGTAAGAAGGTTACGGATACCAGTGACACCGATGATTGATCGGACAACACCACCAGCAATAATACCGGTACCAGGAGCAGCAGGCTTAAGAAGCACACGTGCACCAGAGTATTTAACTTCATTTTCGTGAGGAATAGTTTCGTTCGTAATTGGAATGATTACTAGGTTTTTCTTAGCGACATCAGTTGCTTTTTGAATTGCAACTTGAACGTCAGCACCCTTAGCAACACCAACACCAACCTTAGTTTTGTGGTCACCGACGACAACAAGTGCCTTAAATCGGAAACGACGTCCACCCTTTACCACACGTGACACACGGTCGACGTTGATAACTACTTCTTCAAATTGCTTTGGTTCAGCAGGTGCTTGGTCGCGACGCCCACCGCGAGGACCGTTGTTATTTCGTTGATCAGCCATATTAGAATTCCAATCCTTCTTTACGAGCAGCATCAGCCAAGGCTGCAAGCCGTTGTGCGTATTGTCGGCCGTTACGGTCGAATACTACTGAAGTAATCTTGCTCTTTTTTGCTTTCTTAGCGATATCAGCACCAACAAAGGCAGCTTGTTCGGTCATAGTACCGGTTTGCTTTGTTCCAACAGTTGTTGAAGCGGCGACAGTCTTCTTTAGAATGTCGTCAACGAGCTGAGCACTTACGTGCTTGTTGCTGATAGTAACAGTAAGACGAGGTCGTTCTGTTGTACCAGAAATCTTTGCACGAACACGTGCTGCACGAAGCGTACGGTTAAGTAGTTTTTTTGTAAGATCAGTCATGATTACTTACCAGCCTTTCCTGCTTTTCGAAGCAGTACTTCATCAGCATATTTAATACCTTTACCCTTGTAAGGTTCAGGCTTTTTAAGACTTCGGATCTCTGCAGCAGTTTGACCAACAAGTTGCTTGTCGATACCACTTACAGTGATTTCCATCTTGTTCACTTCAAGGTTAACCCCTTCACGTGCTGAGTATTTCACAGGGTGAGAGAAACCAAGAGCCATATTAATTTCGCGGCCACCGCCTTCTACGCGGAAACCAACACCGTTAACTTCAAGCTTCTTTTCGAAACCTTTAGTAACTCCATCAACAGCATTGTTAAGGAGTGCACGTTGTAAACCGTGCTGTGCTTTTGCGATACGTTGGTCATCCTTACGGGTAACAACAGCGTTTTCACCTTCAAGTGTTACAGTCACGTCAGACAGATGAGGCACTACGAGTTGACCCTTAGGGCCTACAACCGTAAGAACATCAGTGTCGACCGTGATTGTCACGCCTGAGGGAATTTGAATTGGTAGTTTTCCGATTCGACTCATGAATATATTCCTTTACGCACGAGTGAAGAGTGTTTGTTTTTGTGCTTGTACAACTTACGTTGACAGCGCAAAATCTCCCGGATTTCACTCGCATTTTATTATCTGATTAATCATAACAGAATCAGGGGTGAAAAGCAATAACGTGTCACTATATACAAGTAATAAAAAACTCCCCAATAACGAGGAGTCTTTTATCAATAAGATGATACTTCTAGTAAACTTTTAGAAGTAGTTCACCACCGAGGCGTTGCTTTACAGCTTGGCTTCCAGTGACGACACCCTTACTAGTACTGATCAAAACGATACCACGGCCAGATTTGACCTTAGGAATGTCGTTTGCACCAACGTAAACGCGGCGACCAGGCTTAGAAAGTCGGGTAATTTCATTAATTGTAGAGTTTTCACCTGCTTTGTTGATTGTAACAACCAAGATATCACGAGGCTTAGCGCTTTCTACTTTCACTGCTGAAAGGTAACCAGCTTTTTTCAACTCTTTTGCAACTGTAACCTTAAGCTTGCTTGAAGGAACAGTAATTTCGTTTTTACCAACCATGATTGCATTACGAATGCGAGTCAGTAGGTCAGCGATTGGGTCTGTAGTTTGTAGTGACATAATCTAATTCCTTTCCTACCAGCTACTCTTAGTAATACCAGGAATTTCTCCCTTTGATGCTTTTTCACGGAAGTTGATACGGCTTAGGCCGAAACGACGCATGTATCCGCGTGGGCGGCCGTGAAGTGAATCGCGGTTCTTCCAACGAGTTGGAGAGCTGTTAAGCGGAAGTTTAGCTAGACCTTCTAGGTCTCCCATTTCTTTGAGTTCGGCACGCTTCGCAGCATACTTTAGGATCATTTTCTTTCGTTTTTCGTCGCGTACGACGGCTGATACCTTAGCCATTAGCGAATGCCTCCTTCTTTCTCAAATGGAATACCGAATTTTTCAAGCAATGCACGACTGTTTTCTTTTGATCCAGCTTTGATTACGAAAGTAACCTGTAGACCGTGAATAAGTTGTGTTTCTTCGAATGTAAGTTCTGGGAAAATTGATTGATCGTTGATACCTAGGTTGTAGTTACCGGCGTGGTCGAAAGCTTTCTTGCTAACACCGTGGAAGTCACGGACACGTGGCAATGAAACGTTAACCAAACGGTCAAGGAATTCGTACATACGAGCGTTTCGTAGCGTCACGCTAATTCCAACGCGGTTCATTCCAGCACGGATTTTAAATCCAGCGATAGACTTACGAGCCATACGGTCAACTGGTGATTGACCAGTTACTTTTGTCAAAGTGTTACGTACTACTTCGTAGTGACGCTTGTCATCTTTGTTCTTACCGATTCCAGAACTGACTACAATCTTTTCGAGGCTAGGAACTTGATGGATGTTCTTTAGACCGAGTTCGGCTTGTAGTTCCTTGGCATACTGTGAAGCATACAAGGCTTTCAGGCGAGGAGCGGTAGTAATAGTAGCTTTATCAGCCATATTATTTGATCTCCTTACTATTTGCTTGACGAGCAACACGAGTTTTTACACCGTCAGCGCTTTTTACATATCCTACTCGTGAGGTTTTTCCAGCTTTCTCGTCAACAACGAGAGCAACCTTGTGAAGAGAAACAGCAACATGAATGTCTTTGTGTCCACCACGTGGGTTTAGTTGGCTAGGTTTGATGTGACGGTGCTTTAGGCCGATTCCTTCGATAAGGACGCCTTCAGCGCTTACGCCAACAACTTTACCAGTTGTGCCTTTGTGAGCACCGCTGATGATTTTTACTGAGTCGCCTTTAATAATACGAGCCATAACTATAGTACCTCCGGTGCAAGGCTAATGATCTTTGCGTAACCTTGGTCACGAAGTTCACGAGGAACTGGGCCAAAGACACGAGTACCCTTAGGAGTCTTGTCGTCGTTAATGATAACAGCAGCGTTGTCGTCAAAGACGATAGTGCTTCCGTCTTTACGACGGATTTGGTTACGAGTTCGGACGACAACAGCCTTAACGACTGATTTCTTCTTTACCGTACCAGTTGGGTTTGCCTCTTTTACAGTTGCGACAATAATGTCACCAACGTGCGCGTAGCGGCGACGAGTTCCGCCGAGAACACGGATACAAAGGATTTCCTTTGCGCCAGAGTTGTCAGCGACTTTGAGGCGGCTTTCTTGTTGAATCATATTAGGCCTTTACCTCTTCTTCTTTTAGTTCGATAGAACCGCGAGATTTTTCGTCAATACTGATAAGTGCAAATGATTTGCGCTTAGAGATTGGACGCGTTTCAGAAATAGTTACTTTATCGCCAACGTGTGCTTCATTCTTTTCATCATGAGCAATGTATTTGCGAGTAACTGTGTACTGCTTACCGTAGATTGGGTGAGTCTCACGACTCGCAACGGTAATAGTGATCGTCTTGTCAGCCTTATCAGAGGTGACAATACCGGTGAGTTGCTTTGCCATATTAGTTCTCCTCCTTTACAGCTGATTTTTCAGTTGCCGCGATGGCAGTGTGAAGACGAGCAATACCTTTACGTTGAACTGTGAGAACGTGTGGGTTCACTAGTTCACCTTGGGCATGTGAACGACGTGAGTCTAGGTGATCTGCTTGCGCAGTCGCTAGTTCTTCACGAAGTTGTTCGATAGTCTTCACTTCGGTTGCTTTCTTAGTAGCCATTATGCTTGCTCCCTTACGACAAATTTAGTCTTTACAGGTAGCTTGTTAGCAGCAAGACGCATAGCTTCTCGTGCAACTGCTTCGTCTACACCCTTCATTTCGAAGAGAATAGTGCCGGCTTTCACCTTGGCTACGAAGAATTCTGGGTTACCTTTACCGCTACCCATCTTCACGTCTTGTGGTTTACGAGTACGTGGAGTGTGAGGGAAAATACGGATCCAGATTTTACCACCACGTTTAATGTGACGAGTCATCGCTTGACGTGATGCTTCGATTTGACGTGAGGTAATATCGTTATTTGATTGTGATTGTAGGCCGAAGTCACCAAAGGCTACGTAGTGACCGCGAGTCGCGCGTCCTTCGTTTTTGCCTTTTCGTACTTTTCGGTACTTAGTTTTCTTTGGAAGTAACATATCGATTAAACCCTTTCGCCCTTGTAGATCCAAACCTTAACACCAATGATGCCGGCAGGAGTCTGAGCACGAGCGGTGTGGAAATCGATATCAGCACGGATTGTGTGAAGTGGCACTGAGCCTTCGATTACTTTTTCGCGACGCGCCATTTCAGCGTTGTTAAGTCGTCCAGCAACTTGGATACGAATACCCTTCGCGCCTGCAGCCATGGTGTTTTGAGCAGCCATTTTAGATGCACGGCGGAAGTTTGAACGTCGTTCAAGTTGGTGAGCGATGTTTTCAGCAACAAGCTTCGCTGACATGTCAGGACGCTTGATTTCTTCAATGTTAATACGGATAGGTAGAACAGCGATTTTCTCGAGTTCAGCCTTAAGTTCAGTAACACCAGCACCACCACGACCGATCACAACACCAGCTTTCGCTGTGTGGATAGTCAAGGTAACAAGGTTAGCTGATCGTTCGATTTCAACACGACCGATAGTAGGACGGCTAGCGAAACGCTTTTCAACGAGTGCACGCATCTTAATATCTTCAGCGAGGAAACGAGCGAAGTCTTTCTTAGGAGCAAACCATCGTGAGTCCCAGTTCTTGTGGGCTTGAAGACGGAAGCTAATTGGGTTAACTTTTTGGCCCATTATTTCTTCTCCTCTTTCGCTACAGCAGTAACGGGTTTAGCCGCAGCTGGTTGCTTCTTAGGTTTCAATGTACCAGTTACTTCAACAAGGATGTTTGCTGTCTTCTTTTGGAAAGGTAGCGCACGTCCACGGCTTGCTGGCTTGAATCGCTTCAAACGAGTACCGGTAGTAACAGATAGTGTAGAGATAAGCAGATCCTTAGCTTCATAGCCATGGTTGTTTACTGCATTAGCTCGTGCGCTCTCGATCACTTTAATAACTGGTCGAGCAGCACGTTTTGGAGTGTGGTTTAAAATGACGAGTGCATCAGCAACAGTACGACCACGGACAAGACTAGCAACAAGGCCAACCTTTCGTGGGGTCTGATCGACATTTTTCGCGTAAGCGCGAACTTTAGATACTTCAGTCATTATTTTGCCTTTCCTCCGTGCTTGCGGAACTTACGAGTTGGACTAAACTCACCGAGCTTGTGACCAACCATGTTCTCAGAAACAAGTACAGGTACGTGAACCTTACCGTTGTGTACGGCGATGGTACGACCAACCATTTCAGGACTGATCGTGCTTGAGCGAGCCCAAGTCTTAATGATTGTACGGTCTTCGAGACTAAGCGCCGCAACTTTCTTAGCGAGCTTGAAGTCAACGAAAGGACCTTTTTTAAGTGACCTACTCATTATTTCTTCCTCTTCGCGTCATGTCGCGACTTTACGATTAATCCGGCAACGTCTTTACGACGACGTGTTCGGTATCCAAGTGTTAGTTGACCCCAAGGTGTTCGAGGAGCCTTACCAGTACCGTGACGTCCACCGTCACCACCACCATGTGGGTGATCTGCGGCGTTCATAACGACACCACGTACGCCTGGGCGAATACCCTTGCGTCGGTTACGACCAGCAGAACCGATCTTGATGTTTTGGTGTTGGACGTTTCCAACGACACCAAGAGCTGCAGTTGCTTCAAGTCGGAACTTACGCACTTCACCAGATGGCAAACGCACTTGTGCGTAGTCACCTTCTTTAGCCATAAGTTGCGCCTTTGTTCCAGCAGAACGAACCATTTGGGCACCCTTTCCAGGGTGAAGTTCGATTGCGTAGATCTGTGAACCAACAGGGATCTTAGCAAGTGGCATACGGTTGCTTGATTCAACAGGAGCTTCAGCGCCACTGACGATCACTTTACCCTTAGACATTGAAGTGTCAGCCAAGATGTAGTGGTAAAGACCGTGTTGGTCTTTTACACGTGCAATACGCGCGCTACGGTTTGGGTCGTACTCAATTTCTTCAACAGTAACCGTAAGGCCAGCTGCAAGGTTGTGGTTCATCAAACGGTAGTGACGTTTTACACCACCACCACGGTGACGAACAGTGATTCGTCCGGTGTTATTACGACCGGCGTTTTGCTTCTTGCTCTTAAGCAAGCTTTTAAGTGGCTTACGAGTAGTAATCTCACTCATGTCCTGAGTAGTCATACCACGTCGAGCAGGAGTAGTTGGGTTATAAACTTTAATAGCCATTATTTCTTCTCCTCTTCCACTGGTTGTTCAAATACATTAATCGAGTTACCAGCTGCAAGTGTGACATACGCCTTCTTGCTGTCTGTTCGAGTAGTTGTACCTGGGTAACGGTTCTTTCCACGAGAGAAACGAATTGCTTTACCAGATTGAACAAGTGTTTTGATTGCAACGACTTTTACGCCGTGCTCTGATTCAACAATTTTAACAATCTGTTGTTTGTTAATGTTCAAAGGAACATTGAAAACGTAGATGTTTTTCTGACTAAGTCCGTAGGCTTTTTCAGTAGTTACTGGGGTAATTAAGAAGTGTGTCATATTATGCATCCTTCTTTACTAACCAGCTCTGAAGAGTTGGGACTGATTCTTTTGAAAGAACGATGTTGTCTGCGTTTAGGATGTGGAAGACGTTTAGGTACTTAGTGCTTACTAGCAATACATTTTGAATGTTGTTAGTTGCACGAAGTAGTGCTGGAGTCTTTTCATCAACAACAAGCAGAACTTTACGTTCTAGTTTGTTTTCACTTAGGAATTTCACCATGTCAGCTGTCTTACCAGTTGTCTTGATGTCCATAACGTGAATCTTGTTTGCTTGAGAAGCAAGTGTAAGTGCTTGACGTACAGCTTGGCGTTTTGCGTTAGTAGCAATCTTCTTCTTGTAGTTCTCGATACCGAGAGGACCGAAGACGATACCACCACCGCGCCAAATTGGGTTACGGCTTGAACCGAAACGTGCACGACCAGTTCCCTTTTGCTTCCAAGGCTTCTTACCACCACCGCGGACTTCGCCACGAGTTTTGGTAGTTGCACTCGCAAGACGAGCGCTTGCAAGATATGAGTCGTAGGCTAGCTTAAGTAGCTCGTGGTTTTTAACCTCAACAGCAAAGACCTCTTCAGGTAGTACTGTATTTGTGGTTTTAACTGTATCAGCCATTATGCTTTTCCTCCGATAACGATCAGACCCTTTTTAGGACCTGGGACGGCTCCGCGCAAACCGATTAAGTTGTTTTCGATGTCAATGTAGCTGACAACGAGGTTCTTAACGGTTACTTGGTCGTGGCCCATACGGCCAGCCATGCGCTTACCCTTAAAGACTTTTTGCGGGTACATTGAACCAATTGATCCAACTTTACGAACGTTACCGTTACCACCGTGCGTACTCTTGCTTGTCGCAAAGTTGTGTCGCTTAACGGTTCCGGCAAATCCTTTACCCTTACTAGTACCAGTTGCGTCAACAACATCGCCTAGATTAAATGTGTTTACGTCGATAACACTACCAACCGTTAGGTCTTCAGGTAATGTATCAACACGAAATTCCCGAATATATTTCGGGGTGACTTTGGCTGCATTTACATGTCCAGCCACGGCCTTGCTCAGGTTCTTACCTAGATCAAATCCTACTTGCACTGCGTTGTAGCCGTCGATGTCGACAGACTTCACCTGAGTCACAGTCACAGGACCAGCTTGAATAAGGGTGACAGGAATTGCCTTACCTTCTTCGCTGATGATCTGGGTCATACCAATTTTGGTACCGAGAAGTGCTTTCATGCCTTCTTTTCTCCCACTTAAAATTCTTGGTGGGAGGTAGTATCTTTGCTTATTAAACCCTAAGATTTATGCGCCGACTTGCCAATTCACCAAGAATTGTTTGTTATTTCGTAATAAAGTTACCTCCTGACTCTATCACATCGGGGGTGGTCGGTCAAGACCTTCACCTCTATTACTTCCTCTTTCACAACGTTCTGCTTGTGTTTATGTGTCCTATTGGTCATACTACGTAGTAACAACTCAACTAATCAAGGATCCGTATGGCTACTAAAAAACGAGTAACGAAGCGCAAAGTAAGCGCCAAATCTTCTAAAAAGACCCAGCCGATGCAATCATTCCGTGTCTCACCAAGCCCATCACCATTCCTTACCTTTAAAATTACTCGTCAAACTGTCTACTGGGTCGTACTGCTCTCAATCGTCGTAGCACTTCAACTTCTTATCTTAAAGCAACAAATGGACATCTCTAACCTTATCGATGCCCTTCAGATAGCTGAATAGTTCGTTCTTCAATAAAAAATAGCCTCATCACGAGGCTATTTTTATATATCTGAATGATTACATTCGGATTTCAGCGTCAACACCAGCTGGAAGACTCAAGCTTTGTAGGCTGTCGATAGTCTTAGGTGTTGCGTTGGTGATGTCGATAAGACGTTTGTGGATACGCATTTCAAATGCTTCACCGCCCTTTTTGTAGACGTGTGGACTTTTCACAACTGTAAACGTGCTACGACGTGTTGGAAGTGGAACTGGTCCTGCAATACTTGCACCGGTACGGATAGCCGTGTCGATGATTTGCTTTGCTGATTGGTCGATCACTTTGTGATCGTATGCTTTAAGACGGATACGAATTCGTAGACCCGCTTCTTTTGGTGCTTCTGCCATGAGGAGAAACCTTTCTTGGTTATATCGTAACCTCTTGCTCGAATCGCTTTGATTACGTCTGGCCGAGTTCTCGATATGATTAATATACCTGGTTATTATACCAAATTAACAGAGATAAGCAAGTTGACAGTCATACCGAGCGGGTGTACCGTAAGAGTAATTCACGTTCAGCACCTAGAGTGCCCAATAGGAATGAGACACCATGAGCAATACCGCGCTCGATGATGAAACAGCCACGGCCACTGTTTGGGGCCTGGTTGAATCAACAAAGCTGAGAGCCTTGCATGCTGCAATGTACGGCCAAGGCGGACCCAGTTCGCGCATCGTTACGGTTGAAGACCTCGACAAGCTGACCGAAAGTGAGAAGAAGGAATTCTTCGAACGCGTTGGCTCGTACAAGTTTTCAGCCGACAAGAGTGGCACCCAGACCCATCAATTGGTGTGGATATACAACCTGCAGCATTTCAAGGTTGTCGCCCTCTAACCCCCGTTCGACCCGTCGAAGGCCCCATTGGCCTCCAGGTCAGCGGGGTTTTCGCTTATTTATGGTATAGTGATGGTAAATAGCTCAACCGGGCTATTTCGTTTTTTGATTGGAGTATGTGCTTATGTTGACGCAACCAACATCAGTATCAGATGTTCGTGAAGTGGTCTTCGGGAAACCGAACTACTTCACACACAAGCAGATCAAGCAGCATCAGTACGAAGTCGAACTTTTCGGCGGCGTGCGCATCGTCGCAGCAATACCTCGTGAGATTCCCAGGATAACTGGGTCTGACGAGCCAAAGTACGCAGGTCGACTTACGTACAGTATGAAGACCCGCTTCCACCACTACGTCGAAGCACTCGCAAACAAGCTGATCACGGGCGCAATAGCCCAGTACTGCAACGGCTACGCCGCGTCGTACTGGCGTAACATCGGCTACCTCGATTCAACCGGCTTCAGCGAGCGACAGCTCCATAATGCCGTCGAGATCAGATGTAACGAGTTGTTCCGCGGCCAAGGCGTCTACGCACTGGTCACGATCAAGCAACACCCATCCGAAGACAAGTCTGTCATCGAACTCGTCATCAAACCCAGATAACACCCCGCCATCCCCGTCGACGCGAACCCTCCGCTGGTTCCTCCGGGAACTGGCGGGGTTTCGCATATATTGACATATTTAGCAAAACAGTGCACAATACCCTCAGCTTTTCGATCATTTCAACAGATTGGATATACCATATATGGTAATCGAAGGCAGTACCAATAATGAACTCTTAGGTTTGATCGGATCCGTCAAGGAAACGATTCGTTCCGAGATCAAAGATGGCACACTGGCAGATGGCCAGCGTGTACATCTTCGGAACTACATCGGTGAAGAGCAAATTCCTTACATCGAGACACTCATCAAAGAGCTCTTGCCTTACAACGGTAAGATCCTCGGATACACCGAAGAACATCCAACCCTTACAAAGGAAAGTGGATACACCTTCTCACGTAGCGAAGTGTTCGGCATCCTGATCATCCACATCAAACCCTAGTTCTCCCCGCTTTACCTGTCGAAGACCCCCTCATGGTCTTCCGGGATCAGGCGGGGTTTTCGCATTTTTTAGCCTAAATAAAATACCCTCGATTGCTCGAGGGTATTTTGATAATTAGAAGATCTAACTATTTAACAATCTTGGTAACCACACCGGCACCAACAGTCTTACCACCTTCACGAATAGCGAAGTTTAGACCTTGTTCCATGGCGATTGGGGCAAGAAGTTTAACCTTGAAGGTTACTGTGTCACCAGGGATGACAATTTCCTTGTCAGCTGGAAGTTCAACTTCACCAGTTACGTCAGTTGTACGGAAGTAGAACTGTGGTTTGTAACCCTTACTGAATGGAGTGTGACGACCACCTTCCTCTTTCTTGAGGATGTAGACTTCAGCGTCGAATTCAGTGTGAGGAGTAATTGAACCTGGTTTTACGATAACTTGACCACGTTCGATTTGTTCGCGTTCAATACCACGAAGAAGAAGTCCGGCGTTGTCACCAGCTTGACCACGGTCAAGGTTCTTCTTGAAGGCTTCGATACCAGTAACAGTAGAAGTTTGAGTAGCTTTCACACCAACGATCTCAACTGGGTCGTTAATGTTAATAACACCAGTTTCGATACGACCTGTTGCAACCGTACCACGTCCCTTAATAGAGAAAACGTCTTCGACAGGCATAAGGAAAGGCTTGTCTAGGTCGCGAGTTGGTTCTGGAACGTATTCGTCTAGAGCTTTAACAAGTTCCATGATCGCGTCTTCGTTCGCAGCGTCACCTTCAAGAGCCTTGGTAGCAGAACCCTTAATGATTGGTGCGTTTTCGTCGTAACCGTTCTTTTCTAGAAGTTCACGGATGTCCATTTCAACTAGTTCAACTAGTTCAGGATCAGCAAGGTCCATCTTGTTAAGGAAAACAAGAATCTTTGGCACACCAACTTGCTTAGCAAGAAGAACGTGTTCACGAGTTTGTGGTAGTGGACCATCGTTTGCAGCAACCACTAGGATCGCACCATCGATTTGAGCAGCACCAGTAATCATGTTCTTTACGTAGTCTGCGTGACCTGGCATGTCAACGTGAGCGTAGTGACGAGCTTCTGATTCGTACTCTTGGTGAGAAGTAGCAATGGTAATACCACGTGCACGTTCTTCAGGAGCGTTGTCGATCATTGCGTAGTCGACTTTTTTGTTTACTTCACTTGGAAGTTTTTTTGCCAAAACAGCGGTGATAGCTGCAGTTAGTGTTGTCTTACCGTGGTCAACGTGACCCATGGTTCCAACGTTAACGTGAGGCTTTGTGCGATCGAAATCAGCCATATTAGATTAAATCTCCTTTAATTATTTTCGCATGAGAGCAACAGCACCTCACGACGTATAGGACAATTATACAGTGTTTACCCTTGTTCGTAAAGTAGTATTATCAGATGAATTACAGTTACTTTGGCATATATAGAAAAGAGCCCACTCCTTCCTAAAAAAGAGTGGGCTTTCCCTTAACTCGTCATAAACAGACGACCCCATCCATACGGACGAAGATAACTATTAACCGGTAGTCCTTTTGCAGCAGCTGACGCCGCTACAGCTCGAAGATCAATGTCGTCATGATGACGATTGTACTGTGCCTCGGACTCACCGTGGCGATTGCTTTGCCTTACGCATAGCTCGTTAAACCTAACGGTCAGGTTCATGAGCTCAATGCGCATTTCAAGCATCAGTCGGATCACCTCTCGTGACGAGAAGGTCTGATCGACAACTGTCTTGTTGTGCTTGTTTGCATCGCTGGCGCGAATTGCAAGGATAGTCCACTTCTTGATTATTTGCTGACGGGAATGCTGGTACTGGGTCTGTATACGGGAATGTCCGAAGCGAACCAATGCGGTATCGACTCTAACGGGAAGTATGCGGGCAAAAAGCGCATGCATTAATTATCCTAGACGGGTTAAGGGAATGCTGCACGGCTGTGCAGAGGACTGATTATAACGTAAGCAAAATAGGCGTTCAACCCTTTAAATCATCCTGTTTTTGTGCTGTCCTTACACACGCACCATATCTAGCGTCCAAACATCATTTGAATGAATATAGCGCTCATGAAGACGCTGTCTTTCATGTTCGTAGTTATTGGTGTGACCGGACGACGAAGCAATAAGAATATCGAGTTCATCCATACGTCGTTGATCATTAAGAGTAAAAGATTGCTTCATTCGCTTCATTATTTCAAGCATGAATATATTCAAAGATTGATACGCCAAACTCGCATACTGATTCAGCACATGGCGTGGTACGTCCGTGGTTCCATGAAACAGTTCGCAGCGTACTTGATACCAAAAATCGATAAGTCCATGCCAATCGTTATCATCGCGCACTTTACCGTTCCATTTATTGCCACTTAGTAATGGTCGAATGTCGGTTAATATAGCGACGTCTCGTAGTATTGGTCGTAATTCTCTCATTACTCGATCATTCACATAATCATCCCAGATGATAAATCTTTTTTTCAACCGAAGCAGCGCTTCACGATCAAATGAAGTGCGGGTCACCTTTCTAAACCACGCGTTATAGGCAATATATAAACGTATATACATGTCGCAGTAATCAACTTGTGCCTTCTCTATCCATTTCATAATTACCCCCTCAACTTGCCCGCCCTCCATTAGATGTGCCGCTTCAGCGATATATAGTCTTTTTGATTGAGTAATAAATGCGCATGCACCACTACTAAGAACAGCTGTGCCATCACTCGTAAATCGCGAGCAAAACTTAAATCGAACATTGATGGCGATAATAGCTGTGCCTTCGAACCAAATCCTATAAACACGCCCGCTGCTCTGTCAGTAACGATATCTGCAAATACTTTCCGAAGGATTGAAGAAGGATGGCTTAATGCATCTATCGTAGCCTTGCGAGCGGCAATAATTCGCTTTGCACCATCTACCGTAATATAAAGACACTGCATCTCTTTACTCACTCGAATATCAGCCATCAATGCAATCGTCTTATCTTCACTATCAATTACCGATTGCTTTGGTCGAGGTGGATAACGACCAGCTAATTCAAATGCTGCAATAATCTGACTCGCTCTTGCAGGACCAAGCCCAATCACATCAATCAACTGGTTATACTGAATATCGCTTCCATAGTGTGTAATCAGCTTTAATGACCGTTTAGCAATCCTCGAGACACTTGCCTGTGCGGTGCCGCTCCCGATCAATACCTGTAGCAATTCGCTGTGCGTTAAGGTTGCAGCGCCTTGTTGTTGGAGCTTTTCTCTTGGTTGCATGTAGCTTATTACTGTTTTTCCCATAGACCTATCATGTCAAAACAATCTGTATTTCTTCTAAACAAAAACCGAGGCAGTAAGCCTCGGTAGATGTAACCAAAAAGATTGATTATTTGTTTGTGCGTGATGCAATGATCTCTTGCGCAACGTTTGGTGGTACTTCCTCGTATTGAGCAATTTCCATTGTTGATGCAGCACGACCTTGGCTCATTGAACGAATATCGTTTGTGTAGCCAAAGAGGTTTGAAAGAGGTACGAATGCACGAACAAGCTTTGCGCCACCAGGAATGTCTTCCATAGCGTCGATACGGCCACGACGACCGTTAAGGTCACCGATGATGTCACCCATGAACTCTTCAGGGGTTGAAACTTCAACCTTCATGACTGGCTCAAGGATAACTGGCTTAGCCTTTGGAATACCTTCCTTCACAGCAATAACACCGGCAAGGTTAAAGGCAAGTTCGCTTGAGTCAACGTCGTGGTAGCTACCATCGTAAAGGGTTGCTTTCACACCGATCATTGGGAATCCAGCAATCACACCACCATCAAGTGTATCTTTGATACCCTTTTCAACTGGTTTTCGGTATTCTTGAGGGACTACACCACCCTTAATTTCGTCAGCCCATTCAAATCCAGTTCCAGATTCTGTCGGCTCGAAACGGATCCATACATCACCGTACTGACCACGTCCACCAGATTGCTTAGCGTGCTTACCTTGTGCTTCTGCAACACCACGGATGGTTTCACGGAAGGCAACTTGAGGTTCACCAACGTTTGCTTCAACGTTAAATTCACGTTTCATACGGTCAACAAGGATTTCAAGGTGAAGCTCACCCATTCCTGACATAATTGTCTGTCCTGTTTCTTCGTCTGTGTGAATACGGAAAGTTGGGTCTTCTTCTGCAAGACGTTGCAATGCAACACCCATCTTTTCTTGGTCGGCTTTAGTCTTAGGCTCAACCGCAATCGATACTGGAGGATCTGGGAATTCAATTGATTCAAGAAGCACTGGGTTTGCTGGGTCGGCAAGTGTGTGACCAGTAAAGGTACCCTTAAGACCAACAACCGCAGCGATGTCACCAGCACCAATCATGTCGATGTCTTCACGCTTGTCGGCGTGCATACGAACAACACGTCCAATACGTTCTTTTTCACCAGTAGTAGTGTTAAGAACATAGCTACCAGCGGTAAGTTTACCACTGTAAACACGAACGAAGATCAAACGACCAACGAATGGGTCAGAGGCAATCTTGAAAGCAAGTGCTGAAAGTGGCTCGTCGTCAGATGGTTGGCGTTCAACAACGTCACCAGTCTTAGGGCTTGTCGCTTGGACCGCACCAACATCAAGTGGAGATGGAAGGTAGTCGTTAATAAGGTCAAGAACCTTTTCAACGATCACACCACGTCCGTCACCACCAGTAACAAGGTAGAAGTCACCAGCAAGCACTCGCTTACGAAGACCACGCTTTAGGTCTTCGATAGTGATTGATTCTTCACCTTCGTTTAGGAATCGTTCGAAGAGCTCGTCTTCAGCTTCAACAGCAGCTTCAACAAGGAGGCTACGAGCGTTCTTTGCTTTTTCAAGCATGTCTTCAGGGATTTCACCGACAACAAGTTCGTGGTCAGTGTAGTCACTGTAGGTGTAAGCTTTCATGTCAATAAGGTCAACAACACCGTTAATTTCTTTTTCGAATCCAATAGGAAGGTGCACAGGGAGTGCATGCTTTGAAAGACGAAGGTGGATAGTATCAAGAGATTTGTAGAAGTCACCACCGATTTGGTTGATCTTGTTGATGAAACAAATACGAGGCACACCGTACTTGTTCGCTTGTCGCCAGACAGTTTCAGACTGAGCTTCAACACCCATCTTACCGTCGAAGATAGTCACCGCGCCGTCGAGTACACGAAGTGAACGCTCTACCTCTACGGTAAAGTCAATGTGACCCGGGGTGTCAATAATGTTGATCGTGTGACCCTTCCAGGCAGCAGTAACGGCTGCAGAAGTAATGGTAATTCCACGTTCTTTTTCTTGAGCCATCCAGTCAGTAGTTGCACCATCACCAGCGCCGTTAACGACACCAATCTTGTGGTTAATGCCAGTTCGGTACAGGATACCTTCAGTTGTTGTAGTCTTACCGGCGTCAATGTGCGCGATAATACCAACGTTTCGGAAGTCCTTCAATTGGACAGTTTTTTGTGCCATGTCTCTAAATCTCTTTCTCTAATTATTTTTTGCCATAAAAAATAGCGCTTTAGCAACAAGTATACCAGAAAACAGTGATTCTCGCTAGAACTCGAAGGCGATTATTTCATCAAAATTGATGATTCTACCGGTTGCAGTAAAGGTATTCATATCTACCTCGTTTACAACAATCGACGGCTTAATCTGGTCGTTCGTATCGTCAGGCATATTAACACCCATAATTACTCCAATAATTCTGGTTTCCGTCATGATCTCATCAGTTAATTTTTCAACTAACGTGAACCTTACGTGCCGCCCTTCTCCTAATGTATCCAGGATGAGTTCACTTACGAGCGCTGAATACTCTTCGCCTTTTTTGGATTGAATAGCAGCTAGATTACCGATTTTCTCGAGAATTTCAACGTTATTAAGGCTCGAGTACATACCTTGTTGCTCATTATGCAAAATTTGTTTCAGCTTGTTCAATTGTTTTGTGAGCATAGAATTCACCAATCCCAAACGCGCAGCAGACTCAAATAGTTCGTTGCGATCACGTATTTCTTGAAGTTCTGGCACGCTAAACTTTGAGGTGCCGTCAAGTGAAACCAAAGCACTCATAGTGACCGCCACTTCAAATAAATTGGCACCGGCACCATCAAGAGCAACTTTACTTTTTTCAATTTGTTTCAGTTTAACTATAAGTTGCGGAGATAATCGATATTCGTCTTTTTCAGGATCTGATTGAATAATATAACTGTAAGCGCCATAGATGTATCCGTTAGCCAATTCAGCATCATTTAACGCACGGAGTGGTTTTTCCTTCGGATACATAGCGGCAATACCTTCGATTTCAACCTCGTTACTGTCATCATGAAATGGCCTCAACGATACGTCGGGAATGCGCACACCAACACCGCCCACTTGCACTTCAGTGCTTGAAAGCTCGTCTATCTGTTCCAGTGCATTCATTGTGTAACGATGGAACGCATCATTCGCCATCGCAGCTTCTAATTCATCGGTGAAAATCTCCTTTGATAATATAGCCGCCTTCTCAGTAAGATCTTGGTACATAACTTCGATCCTTTCACTCGGTGTGCGGATCTCATCAATGTACTCATCAGGTACAGTAAGATTTTCATTAGGATCACTTGGTATCTGTAGATGCTCGTTCATATCAATCCTTTCCACCCATATACATGTCACGGAAACGATCGATGCTCGGTGAACAGGTTGGTCGTTCTTTGAATAATACTTTTGTCGGTACAGACCGTCGCGTCATATCTTGCTCGTCAACAGCTTGCATAAGACTCACTTGCCTTAAAGGAATTGTGTACTCTGTATCTTTGATTGAATCCCAAATAATAAAGGCCGGCTGTAGCGTCTCTCCGTTTTGTCCTTCGGTATAATCTTCAATAGTAATAACATTTTGAATTTCACCGACACACTCAACTGGCTCCTGAGACATAGTAGGCCCTTCGGCCGAAGCTACAGGAATCGTCTCAAAACCCTCGAATACATAGGTGCCCGAGTGTTCAAGAATCATATCAAGAATTCCAACAATCGCCTCCTGGTGATCCATACTGTCTTTTACAGCATCATGACTCAGTAACCATGTTGCAATGTGGCCAACGGCAATAATTGATTCGAGATTATTAAAATCGATATTATCGACATCTAGAAAAAACCCTTCAAGTTCTTCTTTAAAATCTTCAGCATCAATACTTTCAAGTAATGCAACCATCCGGTTCATCGCTTCTTGTTCTTCCGGGTCTAATTCCGCCTCACCTGGCTCAACTTGTAATTTTGCATTTACAACTGGCGCACTGACAGACATATAGAGCCCCGATGTCTCATCAAACCCAAGATCAAGTCGATAGTGCAAAATATTTCGACCTCGTTCATCTGGATAATACTCAAACCCAGTTAATGAACCCTCAACGTGGCGGCGAGCTAACAGCTGAGCATCCATTACTAATTCGTGTTCAATGCCTGAGGCGGTTAATCGGTAGGCTTGCCATGCAAACAAGTTTGATGATAGCTTTGATTGGTTTCCGATATATTCATTCATCTGCTCACTTAGCAATTGGATGTGCTCGATGATCTGCGCTTCATCAGTAGTCGCCCTGATAACTTCAGCTATTGCGATATTGCGATCTGCCATATCGACAGGAAGCGCTTCAAGTGGGGTATGTGACTCAGGGTATTCCATAATCAGACTTTCAGTATGTGGTAGGTATTTTCTGAATTATACACCTATTTACGGTGAAGATGACAATTTTAAAAGAGTTTTAAGATTTCTCTGCCAGAATCAATCTTATGAATGGTCTCGATTGGCATAATGACCTGCTTAGATGAACGCTTGTCTCTTTCAATGATTTTGCCGTGCAACCATATATTCAAGCTCGTCTTGTCCTCATTGTGTCGAACAGAAAGGCCTTTGATCAGGAGTGGTGTTTTATAGCTTGTCGCAATACTACTCTCATAATAGCCGCCAGACTTTTCATCAAGTACAGTACAGTCACCGATCAATTCTGTTAAATAAGGAATAAATGCTTCGTACTGATTAAAATGATTAAGATACAATTCTAAGTTTTCAATTAACTCTTTAAGCGTCTTCTTCTTTTTGCTTTCAATTGGTAGTTCTAGATTCTGAAGCAAAGTTGTCGCCTCTGCTTCATTGTCAGCATTCATTAATGCGTTATCAATTGAGAATTTAATATCAGGATGATATGTATCTAGCCATGCGTTCGCTTTACCTGGTGTCATTTCGCGACATTCGATATACACTTCGTCGTCTATAACGATGCCGCAGTTTTGTACGTACATTCCACCGGGACTTTTCTCATTCTCAAAACGCATAATACCCCACATCACCAGTTTTTGGTCTTGCTGCATCACACCGTCAATCTCATCGACAATATTTAAGATACTAAAGCCTTTACTGGTAAAACCAGCATCAACAAATTTATGCTGTGCTTCAGGTTTTGGATGTATATCTTGGACACCATCGTAAGTGCCACCAAAATATACCTGCCCTGTAACAAACATGTCCTTGTCATAGAAACCTCTTTGTTTCCATTCACGGTTGAGGCGTTCGACTTTCATAGCAGACTCAAGCACCGACAGAGGCATGTCTTTAATGCGAACGTTTAGTTCTCGCGATTCAGTTAAAATCCTCGTCAATTCACTATCAGTGACGACAGATTCTAGCTCAGACATGATTTGCTCAAACGGATCCATATAGAGTAATTAAAAACCGATTATACGTTTAGTGCAACCATAGGAGTTATGCTGCTTTCTTTTTAGCCTGTGAACTACGCGATAACTCCGGGTACCGCTGCTCAACATGCGCAGTATCATGAAACTGTGTCAAACTATTTACCGCAATTGACTCGGGACTTATTCCTTGCTGATAGAGTCGAAGTAGTTCACGAACCGTCACTGCTGCGTTGTCAACGTTTTGTTGCATAACCCTATCCGTTGTATGGTCAAAAACCTGCGCAAAGGCATCAAGCATCTCTCTTGGATCATGTCCTGTGTTTACACCGAGATGCATCTTACCTCTAATAATAAGTGCTTTATACCTATTTTTATGCTGCAGCGAAGCGGCAGCTTTAACTTCAATAGGAATGATTTTTTTAATTTGACCATAGTGCTGGTTGATAACGGTAATATCATGTGTTTGATCGGGGTGATAATACCCAGTGTCTGCTCGTGCAGAAGAAGGAATAGGTATATACCTTGGATCATCTAGATACAGCAATGCAAGTAGTGCATTACATTCATGGATAAAACCGGAATACTCGGATACCGCACTATAATTATCTTCTTTTACCGCCAATTCGAGATGAATGCCTGCTAGCTGAGCAATTGCAAGTGTATCTGCGAATACACGCTCTCGGACACTACGCGTCACGTTGCCCACTAACATCGATTTCAATACTGGTGCATACGCAAGATTTAAAGCCGTTCTATATGTGTCGATATATTCGTATTCGTAGACGTCAGCATACTCACCGCTTTCAATGTCTTTATGAGTAGATAGTGATTGAACCCATAAGTCCTCGGCTCTTGAAACCAGGTTGACCGCATCAACAGTTGAACCTTCAATGACAAGTGCCGCTTCTGCATACGCCCATGCCGCGGCATCAAGAAAACGTGGCATCGTTTCATGACTTAACGTATCACCTATATCAATAAGTTGTTCAGCACCCTTGCTACCCACCAATACCTTGTGTATATGAAGGTACTTATCGTACGTCTCGTTTAATAGGTACAGCTTATAAGCTTTGGGTTTAAGATATGGTTCAATCGCTTCATGCTGTATTGCGGTTCGCTCTACAGTCGTGAGTGCGTCATAGCCCGGAAGATTCGTGTCATACTGAATCTCCGAACGCTCCATCTAGTCCCCGATTACTTTCGCGATGTTTGTGTTGCTTCCCATTTGCCCTAGTTATAGCATGAGCGAAATAGAGCTGTAAAGCCCAAAACAAAAACTCCCGAAATGAATCGGGAGTTTATTGCAGATATGGTTAGAATTAACCGCGGGCGAAGTGTGCGAATGCACGGTTGGCTTCGGCCATCTTGTGTGTGTCTTCTTTTTTCTTGAAGGCAGCACCAGTTTCGTTGTAAGCGTCAACAATCTCAAGTGCTAGACGTTGTGTGTACGGGATACCCTTACGAGCACGCGCCGCTTGAACAAGCCAGCTAAATGAGTAGTGTAGTTGACGGTGACCAGCAACTGGGAAAGGAATTTGGTAGTTAGCACCACCGACACGACGAGATTTAACTTCGAAGTTTGGTGAGATGTTCTTTAGTGCTCGTTCGAACACTTCAAGAGGGTTTTCGCTATCAAGTTTCTTTGCAGCAGTTTCTAGCGCGCCGTAAACAGCACGTTCAGCAACCAATTTTTTACCATCGATCATTGATTTGTTAATAAGACGTTGAACTAATACACTTTGGTATTTACGGTCTGGGTTAAGCACTCGTTGGAGGCTAGCAGTGACTTTACGAGGCATTACTTACTCTCTTTCTTAGCACCGTACTTGCTACGGCCTTGCTTACGGTTAGCAACACCTTGAAGGTCGAGGGCACCACGAACGATGTGGTAACGAACACCTGGCAAGTCTGGCACACGACCACCACGAACAAGCACTACGGCGTGTTCTTGTAGGTTGTGACCTTCTCCACCAATGTAAGCCCAAACTTCTTGACCATTAGTCAAACGAACACGTGCAACCTTACGGAGTGCAGAGTTAGGCTTTTTAGGTGTTTTGGTAGTTACCTTGATACATACACCACGCTTAAGTGGTGAGTTTTGCTCGTAGTAACGAGTCTTTAGTGCGTTGTGGATACGACCAAGCGCTGGAGATTTACTCTTCGCGTTAGCGATCTTTCGTGGTTTTCGCACAAGTTGGTTGATAGTTGGCATTAAAAATAAACTTTCGTTATTTAATTTATGGTTTGTAGAAAGATTTCTACGGTTGGTTTAAGGGGATCAGCATTCCCCAAAAACAGTGTTTATACGTATTACGAAATTTGTACACTACTTCGTAATTAATAAACGGAAACTCGTCAATTATTGTAACAGATTGAGCATCATTAGTAAATGGTGTTACTCGGCGTCCGGAAACTCTGTGTGCGGGAACGCAATCGCATCTCTCAGAAGTGCGTCCAACTGCTTAACTTCAACTGCTGTAACAGGCAGTGCGTCGAAGCCCATTTCCTTCTCAAGCTCATCAAAAGCAATCCAGTCATCAAGAATGCCGCGAACTTCTTTCGCAGACGCAATTGCTTCTTCGTTCTCAGATAACTCTAGGTCGGTAAGCTCATCTCTGCCGGCATAAATATCAAATACACTAAAGTGAATTTTTCGCTCAATATCAGTGAGCTCTTCATTTTCGTCATCCGCTATTACACTCGATCGTAAGATACGATTATCTTCAAAAGTATACATATATCCGTTACGGTAATAGGCCTCGTTATCATGCTCGATCAATGAAAGGTTGATATTGATAAGCCCTTCATCGTCACGATGACCAAAGATGACAGCATGGAGATACGAATCGTCTGGTGCTGGTACTTTGAGAGATAACTCAAACACCGTTAAAAATCCACTTTCATCTAAGCGTTCGACTGATTGGACGCTTGAGTCAAATCGATCCAGTAATCGCTTAGAGGTAAGCACAAATTCCTCAAGTGCCTCTTCTTGTTCGGTTGGCTCAAGTCCAGGACGTTTCAAGAAAGGATCAAATGGTTCAACAAAAGTAAGTTTATCTCCAGCTTGCATAGATTGCTATTATAGTCGCACTCACCTCTTTAAAAAAGCATAAGCAAACAAATAGAACCTGCCGATTAAAGCAGGTTCTTGATGTCAGCTAGTTAAGAACTAGGCTGCGAGTTCGAGGTCTTCAGCGATCTCTGCTGTCACTTCGTCGGTCGTGTCGAGTGCAATCGCACTGTTAACACCTGTACCAACTGGGATCTTGCGTCCGATGATCACGTTTTCCTTCAAACCATGTAGGCGGTCGATGCGTCCACTCACTGCGGCGTTGATCAATACACGAGTTGTGTCTTGGAACGATGCAGCAGATAGGAAGCTGTCAGACCAGATCGATACCTTAGTGATACCAAGAAGCAATTGAGTAAACACAACTGGTTCTTTCTTGTCTTTAGCGAGTGTATCGTTTGCTTCCATAACAGCAGCACGAGATACGATGTCGCCAGTAACAAAGGCACTGTCACCTGGATCTTCAACTTGGACACGGCTAAACATTTGTCGAACAATAACCTCAAGGTGCTTGTCGGCAACGTCTTGACCTTGCGCTGCGTAGATTCGAAGCACTTCGTTAATGATGTAACGTTGTGTTGCTTCGATGCTCTTAAGACGCATCAAGTCGTGAAGGTTCAATGAACCGTTTGTAAGTCGGTCACCTGCTTCAACAGTATCACCAGACTTAACCATAAGTTGGTAGCCGCCAGGAATTTCGTATCGTACTGGTGAACTTGCGTTCGCAGCGAGGATAAGGTGTTCCTTAGTTACTTCCACGACACCATCGAATGGAGCAATGATTGGTTTAGATTCGCTCTCACCACTTGCAAGAACGTCTCCAACCTTCACATTTGCACCAGACTTGATACCAGCAGTTCGGCCTTCAAGGGCGATTTGCTCAACGTGTCCAGCTTCAGGAGTAACCTGAACGATGTACTTCTTGCCATCTTCCCATTGCTCTACAAGTCCGGTTACTTCAGTAACAAAGGCTTGTCCCTTAGGAGAACGTGCTTCGAAGAGCTCTTCAACACGAGGGAGACCCTGGGTAATGTCACTTTCGGCCACACCACTCGCGTGGAAAGTCTTAAGTGTCAATTGAGTACCAGGTTCACCGACTGATTGAGCGGCGATAACACCAACTGGTTGGTCTTTAGCAACAAGCTTGTTAGTCGACATGTCGATACCGTAGCTTGATTGTGGCACACCACGCAGGTTCTTAGTTGAAAGAACTGAACGGATCTTCACTTCAGTGATATCTTTGTCTGCTTCAATAGCAGCTGCGATTTCACGGGTGATAAGCTCACCGGCTTTAATGTGACCATCTACATCTTGTGCAGAGAATCGTCCGTAAAGACGGTTTGCAAATTCGATCATTGTTTGAGCAGTTTCAGAACGGTAAATTGCGAATCCATCGTCATCACCATCAGTGTCTGCAACAGTGAATACGTCTTGTGAAACGTCAACGAGACGTCGAGTAAGGTATCCAGAGTCGGCAGTCTTAAGTGCGGTGTCAATTAGACCCTTACGTGAACCACGAGTCGCAACGAATTGCTCAAGTGAACTTAGTCCGTGCTTGTAGTTGCTTCGGATTGGAAGCTCGATCTCGCGGTTAGTTGCATCAACCATGATACCGATCATGGCGCTTGCAAGCTGAACGTTAGAGATATCACCACGTGCACCAGAGTTCACCATAACTGAGACACTTGTGTCCATGTCTTTTAGCTTAGTCTGTAGGAATTCAGATACGTTACGAACCACACCACGCCATGTAGCGACAGTTAGGTTGTATCGTTCGTCTTCTGTAATGAGACCTTCGTTGAATTGTTCGCTAATCAATGTAGCCTTTGCGTCACCTTCAGCAATGAAAGTAGCAGTTTCTTCAAATTCAACGTAGTCGTCTTTACCAGTAGATACGGCGGCAACAGTCGCGAAACGGAACGCGAGTCCCTTCATTCGGTCAGCTGTCTTCGCTGTATCTTCAGCACCGTATTGTTCAAAGATAAGTCCGAGAACCTTCTTGAGCTGCTTCTTGTTCTGAACGTTGTCGTCGTACGGGAAGTCCGCAGGAAGAATTTCGTTAAAGAACACGCGTCCAAGAGTAGTGTTTCGAATCTCACCCTTTGCATATACACGGATAGGTGTTTGAAGTTGGATGATCTTGCTGTCGTAAGCCATTTCAGCTTCGTAAACAGAACTGTAAGATTTAACCACTTCAGTTTGTGCGCTTGGCTTTGCGTATGTTAGGTAGTAGTTACCTAGGACAACGTCTTGACCGATACTTAGTACTGGCGCACCATCAGCTGGCTTAAGCAAGTTAGCAGTTGCACTCATGAGTTCACGAGCTTCTGTCTGTGCTTGCTTAGAAAGTGGAAGGTGAACCGCCATTTGGTCACCGTCGTAGTCGGCGTTAAATCCGTTTGCTACGAGTGGGTGAAGTTGGATCGCCTTACCTTCAACCAATTTTGGCTTAAAGGCTTGGATTGATAGACGGTGAAGAGATGGTGCACGGTTCAATAGAACGTACTTACCTTCTGTTACAGAGTCGAGGGCATCCCAAACGACTGCTTCACCAGCATCGATCAAACGAGTTGCTGAACGGATGTTGTGTGCGTATTCTCCAGCGATAAGCCAGTGAATAACGAAAGGTTTGAATAGCTCAAGTGCCATTTGCTTTGGAAGTCCACATTCGTCGATCTTAAGCTTTGGACCTACCACGATCACTGAACGACCAGAGTAGTCTACACGCTTACCAAGAAGGTTTTGGCGGAATCGTCCTTGCTTACCCTTTAGCATGTCAGAGATGCTCTTTAGACGGCGTCGGCCACCTGTTGCATTCACCGCACGACCACCACGAGCTGCTGAGTTGTCGATCAAAGCATCAACTGCTTCTTGCAACATACGCATTTCGTTTCGGCGGATAACCTCAGGAGCGTTCAAGTCGATAAGCTTCTTCAAACGGTTGTTACGGTTGATCACACGACGGTAAAGGTCGTTAAGGTCTGATGTCGCAAAACGACCACCAGTAAGTTGTACCATTGGACGAAGGTCCGGAGGAATCACAGGAAGTACAGTAAGTGTTAAGCTTGATGGCTTAATACCAGCAGACTGCATACCTTCAAGCACCTTAAGACGCTTAAGAAGTTTCTTCTCACGTTGTCCCTTAGCACCAGCAACTTCTTCGGTCAATTGAGCGATAAGTTCACTCAAGTTGATGTCATCAAGTAGGGCTTTAAGAGCGATACCACCCATACCAACCTCGATGAGGTCTTGGTATTCTTCAGGAAGGTTTCGGTAGTCAACTTCACTCATAAGTGAGTTTTTAACAAGGCTATCAAGTTGCGTCTTCTTAAGAGTGTAGCTTTCGCCAAGTTCTTCAGTTTCACGAGTCATAGCTTCTGCAAGTGCTTTTACATCAGCACCTTCAGCTTCGGCTTCTTTTTCGTAACGAATCTTAATCGCTGCGCGGCCTGCTTCTGTTTCAGCTTCAAGGTCAGCTAAGAACTTGTCGCGAGTTTCAACGTCAGATTTAAGTACTACGTAAGTAGCAAAGTAAGCGATACGCTCAAGGTTACGAACAGTAATACCAAGAAGCAATGACATTGCTGATGGTGTACCACGCATGAACCAGATGTGAGCAACTGGTGATGCTAGGTTAATGTGACCCATACGTTCACGTCGAACGATAGATTTGGTAACAAGGTCACCATTCTTATCAACAGCAGCTTCACGAGAGCGAACTCCCTTTAGCTTGTTGTCGTGCGGGTTGATGTCTTTAACTGGACCGAAGATTCGTTCACAGAAAAGGCCATCTCGTTCTGGTTTTTGAGTACGATAGTTGATCGTCTCAGGTTTTGTTACTTCACCGTGACTCCACTTAAGGATGTCGTCGCTACTTGCGACTGACAAACGAATAGCGTCAAAGTCAGCGATGCCGTTGTTTACTAGTACGCGTGACATATTACGCCTCCTCCTTGATTTCTTCTACTTCATCAATATCCTGAATACTCATACCGTCTTCGATTTCACCGATATCGTCTGCTTCATCAAGAATTGTTTCGACTTCAATGCCGTCTACTTCAGCAGCAGAGACTGGTTCACCGTTAATAACGGCACCGATCACTTGTTCTGCGTCAACAACAGCGTCTTCTGATTCATCAAGTAGGTCTACACGAAGACCAAGACCTTGAAGTTCTTTCACGAGGACGTTAAAGCTTTCTGGAAGTTTTGGACCAACAATTGGTTCGTCTTTAATGATTGATTCGTATGCCTTTGCACGTCCGTAAACGTCGTCAGACTTGATAGTAAGCATTTCTTGAAGTGTTGCCGCAGCACCATAAGCTTCAAGTGCCCAGACTTCCATCTCTCCGAATCGTTGACCACCATTTTGTGCTTTACCACCAAGTGGTTGCTGGGTGACCATTGTGTATGGACCAGTTGAACGTGCGTGAATCTTGTCGCTCACCATGTGGTGTAGCTTAAGCATGTGCATCACACCAACAGTTGTTCGTTCTTCAAAGGCGTCACCAGTACGTCCGTCGAATAGTTGGCTCTTACCATCACGGTTAAAGCCTGCTTTTTCAAGTTCTGCAGAGATAGTCTCATCAGTAATACCGTTAAATGGAGGCGTTGCAACCTTGTATCCAAGGGCGCGTGCTGCCATACCAAGGTGTGTTTCAAAGAGCTGTCCAATGTTCATACGAGATGGGACACCAAGTGGGTTCAAGACAACATCAACAGGTGTTCCGTCTTCCATGTATGGCATGTCCTCGATTGGAAGAATACGCGCAACCACACCCTTGTTTCCGTGACGTCCCGCTAGCTTGTCGCCAACAGAGATCTTACGGAATTGTGCAACGAAGATTTGAATCTGCATGAGGACACCGGCCTTAAGTTCGTGACCGTTTTCACGGCTAAAGATCTTAATTCCAACAACCTTACCACCACCAGCGTTGTTCATACGTTGTGAAGTATCACGAACGTCTTTGGCTTTTTCACCGAAGATTGCACGAAGCAATCGTTCTTCGCTTGAAAGCTCTTGTTCACCCTTAGGGGTAATCTTACCAACAAGTACGTCACCACTCTTTACTTCAGAACCAAGTTGAACGATACCGTCTTCGTCAAGGTGACGTAACGATTCTTCGCTTACATTTGGAATATCGCGAGTAACGATTTCTGGACCAAGCTTTGTTTCACGAACTTCAACAGTGTAGTCCTTGATGTTAACGCTTGTAAGTGTGTCATCTTGTACAAGGCGACGTGAAAGAACAATCGCGTCGTCCATGTTGTAACCATTCCATGGCATAAAGGCCACAAGAAGGTCGCGACCAAGTGCAATTTCACCTTCAGCGATTGAGGCACCTTCAATAAGAATGTCGCCCTTCTTCACTTTTTGACCACGAACAACAATAACCTTTTGGTTGATTGAACGGTCGTCGTTTGACTTGATAAAGTGAACTGGCTTGTATGACTTAGAGCCATCAGCATATTTCACGACAACTTCGTCACCATCAGCACGAGTCACTTCACCGGCAGCTTCCGCTACAACTAGTTGGCTAGTGTTACGAGCGATTTCACCTTCAATACCAGTTCCCACAACAGGAGCTTCTGGTTGAAGAAGTGGCACAGCTTGCTTCTGCATGCTTGCGGCCATCAATGAACGGTCAACACGGTTCTTTTCAACGAAAGGCACGAGTGATGCAGTCGATCCAAGGATTTGCTTGTGAGCTGCGTCCATGAATGTGACTTCACTTGCGTCTACTTGTTCAGGAAGAAGACCGTTACGAGCGCTAAGACGTTCGTCAACGAATGAACCGTCGTCGTTAATCTTCGCACCGGCGTCAGCAATCACTTCAACTGCTTCTTCAGAAGCGTCAAGGTAGACAACTTCTTCAGTTACTTTACCCTTAACAACCTTAAGGTAAGGAGTTTCAATAAAACCATACTCATTAATACGAGCATATGATGCAAGGTTAAGTACAAGTCCAATGTTTGCACCTTCTGGTGTTTCCACTGCACAAAGACGACCATAGTGAGTTGGGTGGGCGTCACGGACATCAAATCCGGCACGTTCACGACTCAAACCACCAGGACCCATTGATGAAAGACGTCGCTTGTGAGCAAGTTCAGCTAGTGGGTTGGTTTCATCCATAAGTTGTGAAAGTTGTGAGCTTGCGAAGAATTCGCGAACTGCAGCAACAACTGGACGAGCGTTAATAAGTTGGTTAGGAGAAACGTTTTCAATGTCGCTCATAGACATACGGTCCATAGCGTTACGTTGCATACGAAGCATACCAACACGGAATTGACGAGCTACAAGCTCACCAACGAGTTTGACACGACGGTTTGAAAGCGCGTCGATATCATCAGGAAGATCTTGAGTGTTATTAAGACGAATAATCTCTTTCACAATCGCTTCAAGGTCTTTAACCATGAATACACGGTTTTCAGTAGTGTTTGCAATATCAATACCAAGACGTTGGTTTAGCTTGTAACGTCCAACACGGCTGTAGTCGAATCGCTTGAAGTCAAAGAACATACGTTCAATCATTGAACGTGCGTTATCAACTGTTGCTAGGTCACCTGGTCGAAGACGGCGGTACACTTCAATCAGTGCTTCGTTTGTTCCACGAGCTGGGTCTTTATCAAGAGTGGCATCAATGTATTTAACTTCACCAGTGTCTACGACTTCAAAAAGAGTTTTGATTTCACTTGTCTTGTTGTAACCAAGTGCACGAAAAAGAGTCGTTACAGGCAGTTTACGACGTCGGTCGATCTTTACGTAGATCGCACCATTTGAGGCAGTTTCAAATTCAAGCCAAGCACCACGGCCTGGAATAAGCTTCGCACCGTAGTTGTTGCGAGTAGCACCACGGTCAGCAGTAAAGAACACACCAGCGCTACGAATAAGTTGAGAAACAACTACACGTTCAGTACCGTTAATGATAAATGTTCCACGGTCAGTCATCCATGGGTAGTCACCAAGATAAATCTCTTGTTCTTTTACTTCACCAGTTACTTTGTTAGTAAGCTCTACGTTTGCGTGCAAAGGTGCGTCAAAAGTAAGGTTGTTTTCCTTAGCATCAATTTCAGAGTGCTTAGGTCCTTGGAATGCGTATTCTTTGAAACGCAATGCTAATTTTTGACCGGTGTAGTCGTCGATTGGGTTAAGTTCAGCGAAAATTTCGCCGAGTCCAGTTTCAACGAACTCCTTCCAGCTTGTTTTTTGGTGGTCGATGAGATTTGGTAACGCTAGCGCTGTGTCGTCTTTTGTAAAGAAAACACGCTTCACGTCTTCACGTTTGGTGGTTGCCATAAGCTACTTATAGTCCTCGCATAGATTATTGAATTGTTGTTATTAGGGGTTCTTTGGCGTTGAAGATTCCCTTAATCGCTGGTTGTCCCAAGGTGACTGCCACACCACATTCAGGACATAAGTAACCACGACTACACTACTTCTTAGTAGCCATTGTGAGACTTTTTAGTCTAATAGTCAAGAGGTAAATACCATGAAAAGCAATAAAGCCTCCGCGTCTCAACGCGTTAGGCAATATTGCTTTCGCGAAGACATGGAGGCTTTGGTGGAGTGGTCACGGAAATGAATTACCATTACCGTAAACGACGCGTTAGTACGGTGACAACTTGGCCAATAAGGCAAAGTGGCCACAGTAGCGAAAAAAGCGCCAATACAACGATCTCACGCCAATCTTCCCATCGTGGTGCTTCCGCAATACTGGCAAGCCAGTTCTCCCATTCCCCTTCAGGATCAATGAGTTGAAAGAAGTAAATGACAGCAGGTACTGCATAAGCAAAGATACATCCAATAATGAACGTGGTCATTGTTATTCCAATCCAGTTGTAAAGGTATATTACGGTCGTAATATGGTAAGATTATAGCATATTTTAGTGAAAAAAGCAATATTCTCACAGTTTAAGATTGCGTTACTGCTAAGTGTTTCGACGCACGAGTGGACCGTCTTTACGCCTCGAACTAAGGCTTGGTCGAATGTATTTACCTAAGATCATCTTGCCATCAAGATCACGCCCTGTATTGCGGAAACTCGTATCTTTAAAATCAGTCAGCTCTAGATGACCAACTGCTGGATGAGTTTCAGGCTCTAACACAGCAATATGAATAGCACTATCAAAAGCATCCGCTAGGGTTGTGATGTTTCCAATCAGTGCATTAAGTACTAAGTACCGCTCTGTATGGTTCAATTGATCAGCAACTTCGAGTTGATGCACGCCAACTGGGTCTTTCAGTATTCGACGCTCAAATACTTGCTGGAATGTACCCCGAAGCCAACCGTTGCTATTTCCCATTCCAAGGTACAGTTCGTCATTTTCTGATGTCCACGTACCTACTTCGGCATACGCAACAAGCCTTGAAGCGGTGTATGCACCTAGATACTGTGATCTATTGTGACGAATCTCACCTTGCACTTCCTCTTCCTCGGGAAGCATCCCTTCTATCTCGTGATCACGGAGTTTGGTTCTAAACATACCCTTATAGCGCAACTCAAGAAGGCGGCCTGCGTCGCTTGGGGCAAGGTGATGAATTTCTGCCTCTGTCATTGAGCCTAAGTCTAGGCTTTTGTAATGACTTCGTCAATAAGACCGTATTGTTTCGCTTCTTCCGCACTCATCCAGAAGTCACGATCGGCATCTTTTTCAATCTTTGCAAGTTTTTGACCAGTGTTTTTAGCAAGAATCTTGTTGAGGAGTTGCTTTAAGAAAATACCCTCTTTAAGCGTGATCTCTTGATCGGTAATCTTACCCTGTGTTCCGCTTGAAGGTTGGTGGATCATAATACGGCTGGTCGGAAGCGCGAATCGCTTTCCTTTTGTTCCGCTTGAAAGCAGGAATGCACCCATGCTTGCTTGCAGTCCAATACCAATAGTTTGGACATCAGGTGAAATGTATTGAATTGTGTCGTAGATAGCAAGACCATCGTAAACGCTTCCACCTGGGCTATTAATATATAGCTTGATGTCTTTCTTAGGATCTTCATACGCAAGGTGCAGTAATTGAGCAACAACGATATTTGCGGTATGTTCGTTTACATCCTCTCCAAGGAAAATGATGCGCTCCTTAAGCAAGCGCGAGTAAATATCATACGCTCGTTCCCCGTCGCTTGTTTTATCGATAACTGTAGGCACTAAGTAGCTTGTCGATTTCTTCATACTTTAATTGTATATAAAATTAGCACTCGATGCAAGTGAGTGCTAATTTTGTTAAGAAGAATGTAATCTTAGTGGCTGTGGGTTACTTTACCGCCGTTAAGTTCGATCAATCGGTTGATTGTCTTCTCTGTAACATAGTGGTTCGCAATGTCATTTCGGACTTCCGCTGTTTCAAATTGCTTTAAAACTTCCGGGTTATTAAGATACTGTTGCTTGTGCACTTCAACGTGTTCGTCGATTTCAGCTTCAGTAGCAGTAATGTTTTCAGCAGTAGTAATCTCTGCAAGCACAAGCCCGGCTTGAACGCGGCGAGTAGCAGTTGGACGTACTTCTTTTGCAATCCAGTCGTCTTGGTCTTTAAAGTTGTTTGTTGAAAGGTATGAATCAAGGTTGAGTCCTCGGTACATAAGGTTCTGTTCAAAATCTTGTTGAATTGAACGAATCTGATCAGCAACAAGTACTTCAGGGGCCTTTACGTCGCTCTTTTCAATGATTTCACCTAGTAGCTCGTCTTTAAACTTTTCATTAGCTTCACGTTCTTTTTGAACGGTAATCTCGTGCTTAATGTCAGCCTTAAGTTCAGCAACTGTTGTAAATGGACCAGCTTTCGCAGCAAACTCGTCGTTTACTTCAGGAAGTGCAGCTTCAGTTACTTTTTTAAGAGTAACGGTAAATACAACTGGAGTACCGGCAAGTTCTTTGGCGTGATAGTCTTTAGGGAATTCAAGATCAATGTCGAATGTTTCACCGATCGAGTGACCGATGATCGCTTCTTCAAAGCCAGGAATGAATTGGTTTGAACCAAGCTTTAGTGTGTAGTCAGTAGCAGTTCCGCCGTCAAAAGCGACGTCGTCTTTCTTACCAACAAAGTCGATAACTACTTCGTCATCATTTTTAGCAGCACGAGCAACTTCAGTTTTTGTTGCAAAACCAGCACGCATACGTTCAAGGATTTCATCAGTTTCTTTTGCAGATACTGTTGGCTTTTCAACCTTTGCTGATAGCTTCTTGTATTCGCCAAGAGTAATCTTTGGAACAACTTCAACTTCAGCAACGAATTCTAGTGTTTCGCCTGGTACAAACTTCTTTACATCAACAGATGGTCGATCAAGTGCTTGAAGTTTTTCGCTAATAAATGCCTCAGCAACCGCACGGCTTAACGCATCGTCAAGTGTTTGGTCTTGAAGTGCACGTGGGTCAACGTTTTTGGCTGCAACACTTGCAGGAACTTTACCAGCTCGGAAGCCAGCAACTTTAACGGTTTTACTTAGTTTAGTCAGTGCTACTTGTTCGGCTGCCGCAAGTTCTTTGGCGTCAACAGAAATAGTCAATTGCACTTTCGTGTCAGATAGGTATTTAGTTGTTGTATTCATTATATGAATTATAACAGAGGTGATTTATGCGAGCAAGCGAGAGCTTATTCTGCTAGCTTGGCAATAATGTCTTCGACCGAAAGACGAGATTCCTCTTCGGTTGCACTATTCTTTAATGAATAAGTACCTTCAGTGATATCATTTGCACCTACAAAAATAAACCATTTAATGTCTTTTTTAAGGGCGGCTTTGATTTGTTTATCAAGCTTACGACCAGTGATATCAACTTCGATGTTAAGGCCAGCTTGACGAATAGTACGCGCGATATCGTTCGCAGCATCAAATGATTCGTCAATCACCACAACGTATGCATCAGTTCGAGAAGTTTGCTCTGGTAACAATCCGTGAACAGCTAAGAAGTTTTCAATCATTGTGTTGCCGGGAGCCATGCCTACAGCTGAAATTGGCTCGGCACCAAACATACCAACTAACCCGTCATATCGGCCGCCGCCAAAGAGTGAACGATTGTTATCTGGGTGTGTATCAAACACTTCAAACACCGTTCCTGTGTAGTAATCAAGCCCACGCATAAGCGTTGCATCAAAGATAGCGTCGGTTACGCCGGCAGCTTTCAAACTAGTAAATACTTTTTCAAGTTCAGCAACAGCAGTTGATTGCTGCAATTCTTCAGGTAGTTGATCAATTGATCGAGCGTTAATAAGAAGTTTAATCTTCTCTACTCTATCAGCTGCATCGTCACCAATAATCAAAACGACTTGCTCATCAAAATCTTGTTCGGTAATCTTACCGCGGCGATCAAATAATTTCACCATTTGCTGGGCTTGTACTTCATCAAGTCCTAAGTACTGGGCCATCATAAAGTTAATAAGCTGACGATTATTAATACGGATAACGTAGTCACCTGAAGTACCACCAAATTCTTTCAAAATACGGTCAGCCATAGTGATAATTTCAGTGTCAGCCGTCGTCTGGTCAACGCCGAAGATGTCGACGTTTAGTTGCCAAAACTCACGCTCACGACCACGTTGAGGCCGTTCGTAGCGCATAAAGTTGGCAATTGAGTATAGACGCGCAGGATAAGCCAACTCTTGTCGTCGCGCTGCCACCATACGGCTAATCGTAGGGGTCATTTCTGGACGAATCGCAACCGTTCGGCCGCCACGGTCAGTGAATACATATGTTTGCTCGTTAACAAGCTCTTGGCCACTCTTGGCAGCGTAAATATCAATCGGCTCCAAAATAGGTGCACCATATTCTTCATACCCAAAGCTTTCAACAACTGAACGCCAGACTGAAAAGATATAATTTTGCGTGCGCTTATCCTGCGGGTAATAATCCCGAGTACCTTTATATGGTTGTGATGATAATGCACTCATAACTGTGGCTATTGTCGCATTTCTCTCTGTTAGTTGCAAGGTTGATCTGATACTTAACCAGTACTACGATCGGGTTCATGACGATGATCATCAAGATTAATCACATCAGCTGGTTGCGGTAAGCTCGCAATTCGTTGATCAAGTGGATGATCACTGATATCAATCACATCCTCACGGAAAATATCTGCTTCACGCCCTCCGCGCGTACCGTCCCGCACGACCGTTAATTGTGAAACAAAAGCACCGGTTTTCATTAAGCTTTCTATTCGATCAAGTGGCTGTTCGATGTTACGCACTCGATCATTAAATCGATACGCAATAGGAACATACCCAAGGTTTCTTCCTAGGTCGACAATCTTATCTTTGTCGGTTGCGCCGCCAAACAGTGTGGGCGCAATAATAGCATCGCGTACGGGCGGCATAAGCTTCAATCGAAAGCCAAGTCCTACCAGTGGACCATCATTTCCACCCTTTTTAATTTCTTTTACGTAATCAAGCAGTTCGAATCGTTTAAGCCCGCGACGGGATGCATCCTCAACTCCTTTGCGCCATTGTCGGAAAGTTGAGAGGTTTTGACTAGTGTGATCGTAGTTATTTGATGAGTCAGATTCATCAACAATGATTCGAGTCATTGCAAAAAGGAATAAGTCCTTAGCAGTGTTCTGCCGTTCAAAATCCTGTAGTGCTTCAAAGAATGCGGGGTCGCGTGCAGTTACACGCAGTCCATACTGCGACTCAGTTTGTAACCGAGAACGCGTTTCGCTCATACATCTATTATGGCACGCTATATCTAGCGGGTCAACGAGTGTTGCTGTAACCAAGCATACATTGTGATACCAGCGGCAACACCAACATTTACTGATCGAGTTGAGCCAAATTGTTCAATCATGACAACTTGCTTTGCAACATTCAATAGCTGCTTACTTAACCCTGGGCCTTCAGCTCCAAAGACAAGCACAGCGCTTTTTGGAAGTGCTGTTTCAGCAAGTCCTTTTGCGCCATCGACAATATCAACAGCAATAATTTCACGACCAGCTTTATCCATAGCTGCTTGAAATGAGGCGACATCATCGTGGTACTTAATATTCATATATAAGTCAGTTACCATAGCACCGCGCTTATTCCACTGCTTACGACCAATAATGTGTACTGTTTTAATATTAAAAGCATTTGCACAACGGACAATGGTACCCATATTGTAATCACGTTGTAAGTTTTCGATCGCGATCTCTAGATCATTACGACTTTCATCAAGGTCAGCCTTAATAGCGGCGACTGTCCAATAGTGGTATTTGTTTAAAACGTTACGATCATCACCTACACGTAGGAGTGTTCGATCGTAACGTGCGTCTTCTGGCCATGGTTCAGGGTGCGGACCAACACCAATAATTTCTTCTTGCATCCCTTTAGTATACGGTACTCGGGGTCAATTAAGAGACGAAGTCACTGACATCGTGTGATGAGCGGAGTGCGGCAACGATAGCACGGAGGTCACCTTTTTCTTTGACACCAGGGTTAAGTGTGCCAAAAGGATCAAAAATCGAGCGAACTTGTTCGTACAAAGCAACTTCTTTTTCGTTCATAATTGACCAAGCAGCATTCGCTTTTAGGCGCCCTTCACCGTTATCACTGACAAAAGCACCATTGCAACGATCAACAAGTTCAGCAAAATCTGTTAATAGACGGAATAATTTTTGCTTTTCACTCACAACATCAAGTTTCACAACTGGATAGACGTAGACTGTTCCTGTAAGAATATTTGTTCGCACCGGAAGAGTCAGGTGATGTTTCGAGGCAAGTTCAGCAACTGAATTATAGAATTCATCTAAACGATCTGCTGGGATATACGCACCATCAATAAGCGGTAATGCTGTTTGATTGTCAGCCGAGATAACACGAAGTGAATCGCCAACATTTGTAATAACATCAAAATCTTCAGGCGCATGTTCAGACGAGTCAATGACCGCAACATTAAGCTTCGCGGCAACTTTTCGTAGCTTCTTGAGTTTGACTCCTTGCACGCGATCGCTAAAGTCATTGAACTTCACAACAATCACGGTTCCAAGGTTCTCAACTGATCCAAGTAAATTAAACTTGGTGCCTTCAGCTGCAGCGCGGCGGAAAAGTTCACCATCAAACGTTTCAATGACCGTTGGGTCAACTTTAACGATGTTGTCGACAATATCAACGGCTTGACTACTTGTCTCGGCAACAATGACTGCTACGGTTTCATATTGGCTATAAAATTCTGCACGTAAGACGACTTCAGAAATAATACCAAGTGTCCCCTGGCTTCCAATAAATAAGGGCGTAAGATCAAACGATCCATCTTTTTGCTTAATCAAAGAGATATCTTTATAGCCTGCGTTGTCGCGGACTGGATCATTAGCAAGCTGTTGAATAAGTTCTTCGTTATCTTCAATTAAGCCTTCAAGCTTACGATAGATTTCACCCTCGAAAGTCTGTAAGCCAAGCTTCTTATTAAGATCACGCTTACTTACGCGAGCTGTTTCAATAAGGTCGCCATTCGCAAGAACGATTTCAAGCTTTTTAATTGAGTCGGCAAAGGCACCGTTTTCACCCAATGTATTATTCGCAAGCGCCCCACCAACGGTCACACTACCTGAAGGAGCATTAGGGATTGAAAGACTTTGCCATTTAAGTGCAGGGTTTAAGACGTCAAAAGTAACACCCGGCTGTACATGCACTAAACGATCTTTTTGTGCGATGTTAATCACCCGATTAAGGTGTGTGCCCATGCTAATAACAGCGCCCTTACCAATTGCAGCACCAGTTACGTCACCGCCCTTACCGCGAACGGTGATACCCATTGGGTGGCCTTTTTCGGCCAACTGCCATGCAAATCGTGCAGCTTTTCGAATGTCATTCGTTACTCGAGGAAAAATTACAATTTCAGGAGCTATTGAAAGAACACTGCCGTCACGACTAAATCGTTCACGGACAGATTTAGCACTACTGACTTCACCCAGTAAATGTTCGTTTAAGTACACTGCAATTTTGTTCATGACACTCCCTACGCCTATCGCTGTTAAATTCATAATACCACAAGCATTGTTTGGTTCCCACTGTAAAACACAGTTATTGACAGGGATTAATGACTAGCCTAGTGTAGGTCTATGTCAGAAGTTGCTCACGTCCCAGAAAGTCATCAAACTCGTCGAGTTGATGGGCTTAAACCCGATGAAATTGCCTTCACTTTTAATATGTACCAAACACCTCAGGGTGACGAACTTCCTATTACCTCTTATGACCCCGAAACAAAAGAAGTCTTTTTATATAAAGACGCCCTCCTTGAACCCTCTTCATTTAAAAAAGAATCAGTCATGGGCCGCATTGGTATTATGCGCGCAGCGATCTTTGATAACGGCATGGTCGTAGAAGGCTACGTTGTTGATCTACGACAGTTTGAAGGTGTTCTTGAACCAACAGAATACACCACAAAATTCGCACCTGATTCTGTCGAAGAAGAAAACTATTGGCGTCTCGACATCGAACGACGACTTTCGATTCTTGCTATCACCTCAAACCTCGATATAGATTCAGATGGTGCTCAAAAGTATCGTCTTGAAGGTAACCCTATCGCTTTTGACGCACTTCGATTCCTTGTTTCACAAGCGGACATATTTGCAAAAGAAGCGAAGGAAAAAGACGAGAGTGAAACAGACAACGAAATAAACCCACCAACCTTACTCGATCGTATCAAAAATAGTTTTAAAAAAGTTCCATCTAACCCATCGAATAATTAAAACTATCTGGTATAATACTCTGTAGATGCGCGCGTGGTGGAATTGGTAGACACGCTAGCCTTAGGAGCTAGTGCTTTCGGGCGTGAAGGTTCAAGTCCTTTCGCGCGCACCAAATGAAAAAGCAGATCGGCTGGTCTGCTTTTTCATTTGGTCAAACTTTAGATAACTTTCTTCAATGGATTGTATCGCCTCTCGGGATCGGCGATTCTTGTCATTGTCATATGAGATTTTGACTGATGTCCAATTTGATAATGATGGCGAAGTAATAGGTTTTTCGCTAATGCATTTTGTCGATGAACGAGTGCCCAAGTATCATCACCGCCCTGTGTCTCGGTAAAATCTTCGTGAGCCGCTTCAAGGAAGTCTGCTGCTAAAGAGCGGTCCCGTGCACCCTCATATATACGAATGTTGAAGTTTTGTGAGGCATCACTAAATTGAGAGGGTGCCGTAGCAAACCATACGACACCGCTGACCGCACGATCAGCCAGACTATAGACTACATGCTCCCTTAATGGGTTTTCATGCCAACGACGTACTAGTTCAGGTGTCTGAAACTTATTCCCGTCGTGTGTATATTTCGTAATCACAGGATCATTTGCGCCTTCATGGAGTGCTTGCGCGACATCATCAGTAAAGCCGCGTTGGACCTGGAATCCCCGCGCTTCAAGCCGACGAGAAAATGTATTATCAATGGGTTCAAGTGGAATATTCATAACTAATCAGTATAAAACAAAAAGGATGCCTAAGCATCCTTTTTACGGTAGTACGCGAGAGCCGCGGTTCCGTAACTACGATTGTCCACCACAACAACTCCCGTTTCGGTCGGCGCCTCACCCCTACCTGAATATGATAGTACCATAAGCCCGTTGGGTTTTAATAGTGGGAATAAACGCTTCACTGTGGATAACTGCATATCATTGTATGGTGGATCGGCAAAGATCATGTCAAAACGCTCTTCAGTTGTCGATGCCCACGCCGCAACACTCGCTCTCACAAGCTTTGCTTCACCCTCTGCGCCAACTGTTTCAATATTCTTTGAGATAACTTTTTGTGCGATACGATCACGTTCGACAAATATAACCGACGCCGCTCCGCGACTAATTGCTTCAAGTCCGATTGCACCGCTGCCGGCAAAAGCATCCAGTACTTTTGTTCCTTCAATTTCTGAACCGATCTTATTGAAAATAGCATTTCGAATTCGTTCACCCATTGGATGTGTCCGATCCGTCCCCGAACCTTCAATAATACGACCACCAAACAATCCAGCTATAATGCGGACGTTCATTTCTTTTTTTGATCCATAGCCGCGTACCAGCCAAGCGCAACGCCTTTAATAATGAGCGGGACTAGTTTGCTGCGTACTTTTTTAGAAAGCGCTCGATTCCAACCTGTTGCATTGTAGTTTTCAAAGGTACGAAGATCAAGAATGTCTTGTAGGATAGTGCGGAATACTTTTTCATACCCGTCTTTATTTAGACGCTCAATATCAGCTGTTGTGATAACAGACTTATTAAAAGGATTGCCCAAAATAGACATTGCTACACCCATCTCAAACATAAAGTGACTCGTGATTACGCCGTTTTTACCCCAGTACTGCCAGTTCTTTGAAATCGTATCACGACGATTAATTCCTTTGATGATGTTTTTATCTTTAACTGAAATACGATCAGTGTGCGGAATACCAAATAGTTCTTGGATCTTATCACCTAGCGGAAAGTGATGCGCCGGGGTTAGTCCATCGACAATAGCATGTGCCATCCAGGCAGCCTCAAAGGCGGCTCGCTCTTCGTTGCCTGTCTTCAAAGCCTTTCTAAGGTTCACCTGATGATCTAAGACCATATCAATCAACGCTCGGTCATGCGGCTTGAGTGGGTCAATAAAATGCCACGGCTCGTCATTTGAAGGACTTTTACGCTTAATACCGTCAGGGCCATTATTACCTTCAAAGTGTAAGATTTGAGCAATGGCAGGAAAAGTGACTTTTGCAGGAATAAACGCAGCGATATGTCGACGCGCTACGCGATCAATACGCTGGTGCACCCCAAGAAGGTGTCCTGATTTTTTTCCAATCGTTGTTCCTGCGTACATATAAATAAATATTTTTAGTTTAATGTTGTAAGGCGTTGGTAATGCCGTACATCGGTTGCTAACTGATTATATTGTACCAGATCAAGCTGTGCGGCAACGAATGCCTGCGCGGCTTTTTGCGCCCTTGAGATAAGTTTTGTGTCAGCCAAGGTCGCAACTTGAAGATTCAACTCACCATGCTGCGCACGACCGTAAATCTCACCTGGACCGCGAAGTCGAAGGTCAACTTCTGCCAAATAGAAGCCGTCGTTACTTTTTTCAATTTCTTTCAAACGCTGACTTGGTGCTTTTGATGAACTAGTCATTAAATAACAGTAGCTTTGATACGAGCTTCGTCCAACACGTCCACGAAGTTGGTGCAACTGAGCCAACCCAAAGCGATCAGCATCTTCAATCAAAATCACCGTCGCATTAGGAACATCGACACCCACTTCAACAACTGTCGTACTCACAAGGATATCAAGTTCGCCCTGCGAGAATTGTCGCATCACCGCTTCTTTATCGGCCGGCTTCAACTTACCATGCAGCAACCCAATTTTACGGTGTTTAAATATCTTTTGATCAAGCCGCTTAAACTCATCTTGAACGCTTCTGAGTTCATTATCAGGATTACCGTCAATTAAACTACAGATTACATACGCTTGACGCCCTTCGATGAGTTGTTCTTCAATCAAACCATATAATTGCGGACGGCTATTCGGTGACCAGATCTTCGTAGCGATATCTTTTCGATCTTTTGGTCGTTCGTTCAAAACAGATACATCCAGCTCACCGTATACCGTCAATGCAAGACTTCGAGGGATTGGCGTGGCAGTCATCGCAAGCAAATGTGGCATCTTTTCAGATTTCTTTAAAAGTTCTTGTCGTTGATTCACCCCAAAGCGATGCTGTTCATCAATAACGACAAAGCCTAGTTTATGGAAATGCACACCTGATTGAATCAGTGCATGCGTACCAACGACGACATCTACGTCACCATTAGCGATAGCTGCGTAGAGTTGCTCCCTTGCTTTGCCTTTTACGCTACCGGTAAGCAATCCAACCTTCACATCAAACGGAGATAATAATCGATTCAATGTTTCAGCATGCTGAGAAGCGAGGATTTCCGTAGGTGCCATCAATGCGGTTTGAAACCCTTCATGCGCTGCTTGACGAGCCGCCAACCCAGCAACAACCGTTTTACCCGAACCGACGTCACCCTGTAACAAGCGGTTCATCGGCGTTTGCTTTTCAAAATCTTGTAAGATTTCCCATGCAGCCGAACGCTGCGCATTCGTGAGACTAAACGGTAACTTCTCGACAAAGCTTTTTACAATTGATTGCTCAAAAGGAATAAGCCAACCATCAAGTTTAGCGTTCGCTACCCTATTTAATTGACTGGCAAGAAGAAGCGCGAACAACTCTTCGAATCCAATACGTTCTTTGGCTTTAGAGATATCCTCGATCGTCTTCGGGAAGTGCATACCCATCACTGCATCTGCTCGTGAGATAAGTTTTTCCTTCTTAATAATGTCGGCGGGCATTGTCTCTGGCAGCATTGTCATTAATGGACGAAGTTCAGCCAAGATCTTACGTACTAATGGCGTCTTTAGTCCTTGGATTGATCGGTAGGTCGGTAGGACGCGATCAGTTTGAACCGGCATATCACTCACCTTTTCAACGCTAGGGTTCGATAATTGATACCTATTAAATTGGAATTCAAAATCTCCAGAGAAGAAAAACTCTTCACCAGATTTTAATTGCGTTTCACGATACGGTTGATTAAACCATACGGCCTGCAACTTACCCGAGTCATCAGCTAAGGTTGCCGTTGTAATACGTAGTCCACGCCGAACAGGACGTGTTGCAATCTTTTCGCAGCGCGCTTTAATCGTACGCTTGCCAGGACTAATATCGGCAATCAATGTCGTTTCTGAAAAATCCTCATAAGCACGAGGCAAAAACGTAATAAGGTCATTAACTGTGCGTAGGCCCGCGGCCGCAAATTGCTCTGCGGTTTTTGGACCCACACCCTTAATGCGCTCTAACGGCGTCGTTAAGTTCATATACCTATAGTAGCTTAGCGAACTAAGATAAAGCTATTCTTGCCTTTTTTGACAAGTGAAACATCCGAGATAGTTGTTTCTTCAGTAGCTTTTTCACCATTGATTGAAACAGCGCCACCATCGATAAGTCGCTTCGCTTCACCATTACTCGATGCGTTACCAGAAGCAACTAGAACTTCAACAAGTGAAGCGCCTTTATCAAATGTAGGGATTTCACCTGCAAGAACCGACAATTCATCTTCGGAGAGTGAATCAATTGCTGTTCCGCCAAATAATACACCGGTTACCTTCTCTACGCTCTTTGTACGGTCTTCGCCGTGGATTAACTTTGTTACTTCGTAGGCAAGGCTCTTTTGGGCAACTCGCGCACTTGGGTTCGCTTGCTGTTCGCTTGTAATAGCTTCAATCGCTTCTTTATCAAGTGTTGTGTAAATCTTAAGGTAATCAGTCACACCCGCATCATCAGCATTCAACCAGAATTGGTAAAACTTATAGACACTGGTTTTATTTTCATTAAGCCAAATCGCACCTTCTTCAGACTTACCAAACTTTACGCCAGTCGTCTTGTTCACAACCAAAGGTGTTGAGTAGACATGTGCTTCGTTGCCTTCGATACGTCGAATAAGATCAACACCAGCAATCGAGTTGCCCCATTGGTCGGCTCCACAAAGTTGCAAGCTCACACCAAACTCACGGTTGAGGTGAAGGAAGTCGTAACCCTGAATAAGCGAGTAGCTAAATTCTGCATAGCTAATACCCGAGCCATCCTCACCCAAACGAGACTGTACAAATTCACGACCAAGCATTTGGCTTAGCGGTACATTCTTGCCAACAATACGAAGGAAATCAAGGTAATTGATATCTTTGAACCAATCATAGTTATCAACTACGGTAAATTCTTTACCGGCAAATACACGACTGTACTCTGCAGCGATAGCTGCTTTGTTATGCGCAATATCATCAAGACTTAGCAAGTTACGTTCGTCTTTTTTACCATCAGGATCACCGATCATACCGGTTGCACCACCGACAAGAAGGTAGGCTTTGTGCCCGGCTTCAATAAAACGGCGTACCATCATTGCAGCAGCTAAGTTACCGATAGTCATGCTGTCAGCGCTTGGATCAACGCCAAAATAGAAAGAGATAGGCCCTTGGTCAAGTGCAGTAATGTCGGGGTATGTCATCTGATTTACGAATCCGCGCCATTGCAGATCATCAGAAAGTTTAATGGAAGCCACTGGTTTCTCCTATCTGTTATTACTCTGGTAGTATACCAAAGAATCAGGCTTTACGCGACGAAATTGGTGGTATAATGATGATGATATTGCTTATGAGAAAAAGGGACCGTGGCTAAAAAAACTCCAACACGCAAGCTAAGTGTATACTCTAACCTTTCGCGTCGTCGAAAGGCTAAGAAAGACGCTGATTCACGACGTCGTGCAGAATATCTGGCGACACTTCCAAAACATCCAGTAAGACGGTTCTTCTATCGTTTACATCCAAAGCGTCTATGGGCGTACTGGTTCAGTAAACGCGGACTTATCATGGCACTGAAGGTGGCAGGTATTGCTATTCTTCTGGTTGGTCTGATGGTTGGTGGGCTATTCGCCTATTTCCGTAAAGATCTTGATCAAATTCGTCCAGGCGAAATTGATAAACGTGTCCAATCAACCGTTACTAAATACTATGATCGTAACGGTGAACTTCTCTGGGAAGATAAGGGAGACGGTAATTATAAGTTAGTTGTTGATAGTAAAGATATTAGCGACAACCTTAAAAAAGCAACCGTTGCTATTGAAGACCGTGACTTCTTTAAACACAGTGGTGTCAGTTTTAGCGGTACACTTCGTGCCGCAGTAAACAATGCATCAGGTGGACAAGTCCAAGGTGGTTCTACACTTACCCAGCAATTAGTGAAGCAGGTGTTCTTTGCCGATGAAGCGTCAGACCGTGGCCTTGGTGGTATCCCTCGTAAGATCAAGGAGTTAATCCTTGCGATCGAAATTGAGCGTATGTATGACAAAGACCAAATCCTCGCACTCTACTTAAATGAGTCGCCGTATGGTGGTCGTCGTAACGGTGCCGAATCAGGTGCGCGCACATACTTCGGTAAATCTGCGAAAGATCTTACGTTAGCTGAGGCGTCATTACTGGCTGCGATTCCACAGAACCCAGCCGTCTACGACCCTTATAACGTCGCTGGTCATGAAGGGTTGATCACTCGTCAACACCGTGTGCTTGATAGTATGCGCGAAGTTGGATACATCACCCAAGCTCAAGCAGACGAAGCGAAAAAGGTAGCCGTCCTTGATACAATCAAGCCACTTGCTAGCCAATATGAAGGTATCAAAGCCCCTCACTTCGTACAAATGGTTCGCTCTCAGCTTGAAGAAGAACTTGGTAAAGCAACCGTTGGTCGTGGTGGCCTAAGCGTCACAACCACCCTTGATATTCGAATCCAAGATAAAACCCAAGAAGCAATGAACGACATGTTCACTTCATACGTTCCTGCTTACGCTGGATTCGTAAATGGTGCGGCAACCGTCGAAGATTCTCAAACTGGTCAAATCGTTGCTCTTGTGGGAAGTCGCGATTTCTCATACGAAGGTTTCGGTCAAGACAATGCAGCAACTGCATCGATTCAACCAGGTTCATCAGTCAAGTCATTGGTGTACTCTGAACTATTCGAACAAAAGCCAGCCGGTAGTCAAAACTACGGAAGCGGTAGCATCTTAGTCGACGAACCGATTGATGAATACTACGGTGCAAAACTACAGAACGCCGACCGCACTTACCGCGGAAGTCTTCCGATCCGAACCAGCCTTGCGACCTCTCGTAACGTCCCTGCTGTAAAGGCAATGATTATTAACGAAGCTGCCGAAAAAGGTTCAACCCTTAAAACTATCCGTGACCTAGGAGCAACAAGTTACTGTACTATCGGTGACGATAAAAACGCCGGTCTGTCACTCGCTATCGGTGGGTGTGGTGTTGAGCAAGTCGACCTTGTGAACGCCTACGCATCATTAGCTCGCGGTGGCCTCTACAAACCACAATCAACTGTGCTTGAAGTAAAGAATAGCTCTGGTGATGTATTAAAGAAATGGTCTGACACTGCTGGTAAACAAGTAGTCAGTGCCCAGTCTGCGTACATCCTTGCCGACATGCTAAGCGACGTAAACGCCAGTGCCTCACTTGGTAACTACGCTGCAAAGAATATTCCAGGCGTAAAGACAGCAACCAAGACAGGTACCTCAGACAAGGGCGGAAATGCAAAAGACCTTTGGATGATGAGCTACAGCCCAGCACTTACTATGGGTGTATGGCTTGGTAACCCTGACACAACCATTCTTAAAAACGGTAACTCATCACTAGGTAGCCCTATCGTTGCTAAGGTAATGGAATTTGCACACAAAGAAGTCTACGCCAAAGATGGCAAATGGAAATCTGGCGACTGGTTCAGTGCTCCGTCTGGCATTCAAAAAGTTGGTAATGAATACTACCCAGCTTGGTGGAATAAGACACAAGGCCAAGCAAATGCCAAACTAACCTTCGACAAGGTATCAAAGAAAAAAGCTACCGAATGTACACCAGAAGGCGCTAAGCTCGAAGTCGACGTCGTTAAAACAACCGATCCAATCACCAAGAAAGATGCTTATAGCAACGTCCCTGGTGGTTACGATGCAACGAAGGACGATGATGCCCACACTTGTGGCGAAGCGCGCGTCAACCTTCCATCGGTTCTTTCTCAACCAATCAACGGAAACAACGGACCATGGGTTATCAAGATCACACCTAACCCTGGGAAGTTCTCTATCACTGGCGTCACTATTACAGTGAACGGAGTCACACAGAATGTCACAGCCAGCGGTGGTAGCTATCAAGCAACCTACAATGGTTCAAGTAATCCTACGGGAAACATCAGTATCACGGCAACTGATGAAGGCTACTACACAGACACGAAGACCTACTAGGTAGGCACGCTCCAATAAAAAGAACCTCGCCATTACGACGAGGTTCTTTTATATAATTGAATCGTTATTGATTCGCTAGCTCAACCATACTATCTTCTGGTGTACGACGAGAGTTACGTCGCTGTTGCTGAGGCCGCTTAGGCGCTTGTTGTGCAGCAGGCTGATTCTGTACCTGTTTTTCTTGAACAGGCGCTTGAGCAGGCTTAGGTGCACGCTGAGTTTGAGGCTTACCTGGGCGTTCAACTTGCTTTACAACTTTTGCAGCACGAGGGTTTTGAACATTCTTTGGAGCGTTCTTAGGCTTGGCTGGTTGATTTGGTTGATTACCTACAACTCGCGCAAACATCATTTTACCGGCTGCAGTTTGCAGGCTACGAATAAATTCAATCTCTACTGACTTTCCAATGAATTGCTGGGCATGTTCAACGACGACCATAGTTCCATCAACAAGGTGACCGATTGCTTGATGAGAATCGTTTCCTTTTTGTGTTAATTCTAGTTTAATCTTTTCACCCGGTAGGTATGCCATGCGGAGTGTCTTAGCTAGATCGTTGACATTAAGTACAGGAATACCTTCAACTTGGGCAACCTTATTTAGGTTGAAGTCGATTGTACAAATTGCACCCTTATATTGTTTTGCAAGCTTCAATAGTCGGTTATCGACACCTTCTTCAGCTTTTGTACTGTCACTAAAGATTTCTGTCTTCACTTGGCTAATGCCTTGAAGTTCACTGACGATATCAAGTCCGTGACGGGCACGACTTCGTTTGTCAGTGTCTGCGTTATCTGCCAAGAACTGCAGTTCACCAACTACACTTCGTGGGATATAAAGAGTACTGGTGATAAAGCCTGACTGGGCAATTGAAACAATGCGGCCATCGATCAATACCGAAGTGTCGACAAAGATAGGTGTTTGCTGTTTCTTTGAGTGTTTTGTTTTACCTGTTTGATTTGCTACCAAATAGGTAGTCTCGGCTGCAATTGCAAGCAGCACGATAAGTAGGATAATTTCCATAGGTTCCTTATTTTTGTAAGTAGTCGATCAACGCCGCGCGTAGATCACCAACTGGTTTTATAAATGTATTTTTAGAGCTCGCTTTAGGTGCGATTGCTTGCGTAAAGCCTAATTTTTTTGCTTCACTGACGCGCTTATCAACACCGATGACTGATCGAATTTCACCCCCGAGACCCACTTCACCAAAGACAACAATCCCTTCGTCGATACGGCGTCCTGCCGCAGCGCTCGCGATTGCCATACAAATAGCAAGATCGGCTGCCTGATCACTGAGTTTTAGTCCTCCAACGACGTTGATGTAGATATCTTTATCTGATAAGTTCAATTTTGTACGTCGTTCAAGTACAGCGATAAGAAGATTTAAGCGGTTAAGATCAAACCCACTGGCAGTACGCTTAGGATACCCGAAACTAGTTGGATTAACAAGTGCCTGGATTTCAACCAGCAGCGGCCGCGTCCCTTCCATAGTAGCTAGGACGACTGAACCATCAGCAAGTTGACGTTCAGCTAACAGTGCGGCTGATGGATTTTCAACCACTCGAAGCCCTTCTTCGTACATCTCAAAGATAGCCGCTTCATTCGTCGAACCAAAACGGTTCTTAACAGCGCGCACTACTTTAAAGCCACCATAGCGGTCACCCTCAAATTGAAGGACGACATCAACAAGGTGTTCAAGTACTTTCGGACCAGCGATACTTCCCTCTTTCGTTACATGCCCCACAAGAATAACAGCAGCGCCCGCTTCTTTAGCGGCACGAATCAGCACATTGCTACTATTAGTAATTTGACTGACCGTTCCTGGCGCACTGGTAATATCGTCTAATGCTAAGGTTTGAATTGAGTCGACAATCACTAATTTATACTGTCCAGCTCGAATAGTTGCTGCAATATCATTTGCACTTGTACTGGCGGCGAAATCAAGTTGTTCATTCGACTGTGCGCCGAGTCTTTGGGCGCGTAGTTTTACCTGGCTGGCTGATTCCTCACCGCTGACGTACAGGACTGGCATAGTTTCAGCTACATGGGCGGTCACTTGTAAGAGCAGTGTGCTTTTACCAATACCCGGTTGCCCCGCAAGTAGCACAACAGCACCGGGCAGGATACCACCGCCAAAGACAACATCGAGATCAGCCACACCAGTGCTCATACGATTAACGCCTTCAGTTGCGCTAATATTTTTGACTGACTGAACAGTCAAAGTACGACCCGTTGAGCTTGCTTTTGCTACCGATGATTTACCCATCTCGGCGACCTGTTCGACTAATGTATTCCATTCGCCACAGTTATCACAGCGCCCAGCCCATTTACCATGAACGGCACCACAATTTTGACAAACGAATTGAGATTTTCCCTTAACCATTGCTTATAGTATAGCCCAGTCTGCCGATTACAGCGATGGCGCCGGCTCTAGGTTTGTAATGCTATCGATACTCTTATTTAAGACTTCGATTTGTGTTCCAACAACTTGATACCGATCATACAGCTCATTATAGGTACTAATGTCTTTATTGATTGCTTCTCGATCTGCGACTAATTGGTCGGAACGAGCAACAAGTGCGGCTCGTTCATTGTTGAACTGAGCCAGCGAACTAAACCCACCATTATTAGCACGTTCATTAAATGAATCAATGTCAGAAGAGAGTGCTGCCACATTACTATCATATTCAGCACTTCGCTTTTCAACATCAGCACCTAGAGCTGTTAATTGTTCGTAAAGTGAATCGGCTTCATTTTGCAGTCCACTAAATACCGCACTGTACTGCGCATAGAGCACTAATACTTTTTGACGATCCTTAAAGAACTGTGAATAGTATGCCTGTAACTCATCACCTACGTCTGCTACTTCTGTTCCGATAATTGAATGGAGCTCATTTTCAAATTCCCCCGGTTCTGTGCGTGCGTAGTAATCCATCCGCTCTTTTAGTTCACCGGCAGCAAGTTTACCGTATTCACTTCGAAGCAAGCTACCGATTTTCTTTTGCTCTGACGGACTCAAACGTTCCCAGGCCGAGTGGAGCATTTCATGCGCTGCCGTCACTTCTTCAATACCGTCCAGCTGCTCGTTTGTAATGTCGTAGATATAAATACGGCCATTTCCTGTTACGTAACAGCCTAGTACCGGACTACCCACTTCTTGACGAGGACAGTCTTTATTGAAGTCATCTGCTGCAGCGATGACCGGTTGACCGGTATAGAAATAGAATTTACCCTTGTCAGTAAAATCAACACGGTCGCTAATTTGCACAATATTTTGCGGAGCTGTGTACGACCAAACAGTCAGTTGATCCATCGCAAACTGGCGATTAAGAAGGAGCCACCCTGCGAATCCGAAAATTAATATGCTGACGAGTGTCGCCGCAACTATCCCAACTTTGCTATGCTTCTTGTCCGACATTAATCTGAATCTTACCCTTTAGTGCACTTACTGTTAGTACTGTACCTTTTTCATACTCACCAGACAAGATTCCGTCCGCAATTTGGTGTTCAAGAAGATCTTGCATTGCTCGGCGAAGTGGACGTGCGCCAAACTTTTCGTCGTATCCTTCTTTAATGATCAGTCGCTTCGCAGAAGGTTGAATGGTTACATGAAGACCCTTACGAACCAAACGTGCCTGTAGCTCGCTTAACAAGGTTTCAAATATTTTTGAAACTTGCTTGATAGTGAGTGCACGGAAGGTGACAATACTGTCGAATCGGTTAATAAGCTCTGGGCGCATAATCTTCCCTAAAGCTTCTTGTGCCGCTTCAGCATTTTCACCGTGTACTTCGTCTAACTTCTTTTCGTCTGTCCGAGAGACGGCTTTGAAGCCCATGCTCGACTCTTTCATCATACGCTCAGCACCTAAATTACTGGTTAAAATTATGATGGTATTCGAAAAATCAACACGGTGGCCTTTAGCATCAGTCAACGACCCGTCTTCAAGAATTTGTAGTAACAAGTTAAATACTTCTGAATTTGCTTTTTCGATTTCATCAAATAATACGACACTGTACGGTTGGCGACGAACTTTATCTGTTAATTGTCCGCCATCTTCATAGCCCACATAGCCGGCTGGCGCACCAACAAGACGACTGGCGGTGTGTCGCTCACTAAACTCGCTCATGTCGATCTTGATAAGAGCTTCTTCGCTGCCAAATACTTCGCGGGCGACCACCTTCGCAAGTTCAGTCTTACCAACACCGGTTGGACCCATAAATACAAATGAACCAATTGGCCGCTTATTACTTGCGACTCCACTTCGGCTGCGTCGAATTGCTCGAGACACCTTTTCGACGGCTTCACCTTGTCCGATAATGTATTTTTCAAGATGACCTTCTAGATTGCGAAGTAACTTTGCTTCGGATTTCTGAACACGGCTCACTGGAATTCCTGTCATCAATGAAATAGCATGCGCAATGTCTTCATCAGAAAGACTGATCGGGGTTTTTTTCTCAAAGGCTTCGCGTGTTTCATCGAGCTTCTCGTTCAATTGACTAATACGCGTCTTATATAACGCAGCTCGTTCATAATTTTCAGCCGTGACTGCTTCTTCCATCTTTTCATTTAGATTACGGAGTTGTTTCATGTAATCACGAATTTTACTTGGTTTACGACCAGACTTTACTCGGACACGTGCAGCGGCCTCATCAATAACATCGATGGCTTTGTCGGGCATAAACCGTTCGTTAATATAGCGATCGGCCATATAAGCGGCATCTTCAATAACTTCATCAGTAATCGTGACACCGTGGTGTTTTTCATAGTATGTTTTTAGGCCTTTAAGAATAGCAATCGTATCTTTGAGGCTTGGCTCTGGGACTACGATTGTCTGTAAGCGTCGTTCAAGCGCAGTATCCTTCTCAATGTGCTTGCGATACTCTTCAAGTGTCGTTGCACCAATGAGGCGGATTTCACCACGAGCTAGGGCTGGCTTTAGCATGTTAGCTGCATCAAGTGCACCTTCAGCGGCACCAGCACCAACAAGTAAATGAAGCTCGTCGATAAAGACGATAACATTCTTTTGTTCTTGGAGCTCACTGACGACTTTTTTAAGACGCTCTTCAAATTCACCGCGATATTTTGTTCCGGCAATCATTCCGGCAAGGTCGAGTTGAATAATACGCTTATCAAGCAAATGTTCTGGTACGTCTTCGGATACAATACGTTGTGCAATACCTTCAACGATCGCAGTCTTACCTACACCGGGTTCACCGATAAGGACCGGGTTATTTTTTGTCCGACGACTAAGAATCGTAACAAGTCGTTCTTCTTGTTCGCCACGTCCAATCACAGGATCAAGCTGACCATTGCGGGCCTTTGCGGTAAGATCGGTGCCAAATGTTCCCAGCGCACCTTTGCTTGCAGGTGCTTTTTTCTGACGAACAGTTTCGCCATCAACTTGATACGCATCACCTTGACGATCAAGGTATTCTTCAAGTTCACTAATAATATCAGTGATATTTACATCCATATCACGGAGTAATACGGTTGCTCGCGCATTCTTCTGCGTCAAAATACTATAAAGAATATGCTCTGTTCCTAAGTAATCTTGGTGAAACTCTTGAGCAATGTCCCAACTCATTTTCAACGTAAGTTTTGCTGTTTCACTCAGGCTTTTGGTACTAATACCACCAACGATTGTTGAGACGGGTACGAGGTTCAGTGCAGTCTGTGCGCGATCAAGTGTCACCCCAGCATCTGCCAAGATTTTTGCTCCCACCGAAGCGCCCTGAGCCATAAGTCCTAGTAGCAAGTGTTCGGTGCCAATATACGGACTTCCGTATCCTTGAGCTATAAGGGTAGCGTGATGCAAGCTTGTTCTTGCATTGTCGGTGAGGTGTGCGATAAATTCTGCGAAATCATCTGCCATAATTCTATTATCTATCCTCCTAGCATCTAGTGCAAGCGACAGTATTTTTCGTCGTTGTCTATATACTCAGTATAGCAAAATTAGCACTCGGGTCAAGCGAGTGCTAATTTAATATGATAGTAATTTTTACTATTCTTCGGTTGATTCTTCAACAGCGTTAAGAAGGCTGTCTTCGATGTTCTTTTTTGGTGCTTTATCGGCAGCAGGCTTTGCGGCAACTGCTTGTTCGATATCAAGTTCGTATCCTGTAAGTCGACTTGCAAGACGTACGTTTTGTCCACCACGACCAATAGCAATTGATTGCTGGTCTTCGTTTACAAATACAGTCGCACGCTTGTCAGCTTCACGAATTTCAACCTTACTGATTTCAGCTGGGCTAAGTGCGTTCTTAATAAATTGTTCGATGTTTTCGTCAAAAGTAACGATGTCGATCTTCTCTTGATCGCCTACTTCGTTCATAACGGCTTGGACACGAGTTCCGTGACCACCAACGAAGGTACCTACTGGGTCAACACCAGGAACAGTGCTTGCAACTGCAAGTTTTGTTCGACGTCCTGCTTCACGAGCAATCTTCTTGATCTCAACAGCACCAGATTCAAGCTCTGGAACTTCTTGACGGAAAAGATAGTCGATAAATTCTTCGTTACCACGACTAAGAATAAGTTGTGGACCACGGTTGTCGCGTTCAATGTCTTTAATGAATACTTTGATGCGCGCACCAACACTGTAGTATTCGCCTTGAATCTGTTCGCTTTGTGGAATAATACCATTCGCTTTACCGATTTCAATACGAACCACACGTGGCTCAACTCGTTGGACGGTTCCGTTTACAACGGTACCAATTTTGTCTTCGTATTCACCAAGCACAACTTCACGTTCAGCTTCACGAAGTCGTTGTAACACAACTTGCTTCGCAGTTTGTGCAGCAACACGACCGAAGCTTGTGACTTCGTGTGACTCTTCGATAATGTCACCTAGTTCAGCATCTTTTTTCTCTTTACGAGCTTCTTCAAGACTGATCTCATGTGCGTCGCTTCCTACAACTTCAACAACTTCACGACCAACATAGACAGTGGCTGTTCCCTTGTTTACGTTGAATTCACTTCGTACTTCTTGATCACGTTCACCGTTATCACGGCGCCATGCAGCAGCGATAGCCTGTTCGATAACAGACATAACAACATCTTCTGGTAAATTCTTTTCTTCTGCGATTGTTCGAACCGCAAGTGTTAATTGTTTGAGGTTAATCTCTTCCATAACAACTCCTTTAATGCATTTTCCTATTAAAAAATCCGACCTGCCGGCCGGAACAATGTACTACTTGAAGTATAGCAAATATCCCACCATTATGCAAGAATTACCCTTTTACCGGCAAGCCTTGATCAGGACAGGTACCAAGTACTGCCTTCATCGCATCTTTCTCTGCAATTGTGACCCACAATGTATATTTTTGCTTCACCGCAATCTGTCTCGCAACATATTCACACCGGAATGTTTTATTAGACGGCAGCCAAGTAGCCGCGTCACCATCGCCTTTTTCTTGGTTCGCAGGACCATCAACAGCAATAAGCTCAAGTGGGTCGTTGGCTAATTGGACACGCGATTCTTTCGTTAACTGCTGTGCACCGGTTTGCCAGGCATTTGATAACGCGATCACGTGATCTATCTGGACGGCACTGCCTTCCGATTTATTGAAGACTATCACTTTGCCGGTGTAGCGATCATTCAGCGTACCACTTACCACTTGGCAGTTTTCATCAAGGACCGGGGCTTCAAGGTCCCGGTTTAAAATGATGTTCCTTGTATCACAGCCATTTACCTGCGACCAACCATTACCAAATTGCGTCCGCTCGTATCCGGTTTTTGGTGCGCGGCCCTTCACTTCAAGCTGCTCTAAAGCCTGACCAGCCGAACCGGCTATAACTGGTTCGATCGTTGGCGATGATACCTGCTCAACAACCTCTGGCGTTGCAGCAAAAAGTACACATGCCAAGATAACCAAACTTATAAGTGATACTAATGCCCTCCGTATTCGCAGTGTCATAGCTACAGTATGGGTTCATTGAGATTTTTGTTCAATGGTAAGCCGTAAATGATTCATCAGTCGTTAATCATTGCTATAATAAATAGAATGCAGACTGTATCTAAACTTATTGAAACCTTCGTACCCGATAACTACCAACTCTCAGTCGACTTGCGAAGAGTGAAGCGTGAATTTAGCGGCATTGTGACAATTCACGGTACTTCTGTTGACGGGGCGCAAGATATCCGCCTACACAGCAAAGACCTTGTTATTGAATCTGCGACCCTCGATGGCAAAGAGGCAACTTTCACGACTGAATCAAACGATGAACTTGCTATTACACATCCTGACCTAACAGGTGGTGCGCATGTACTCGTTATTGCCTTCTCTGGAACTATTACCGATGCTATGCACGGGTTGTATCCTTGTTACTACGAACACGACGGTATCAAAAAGGAACTTCTTGCAACACAATTCGAAAGTCACCATGCCCGCGAAGTATTCCCTTGTATCGATGAGCCTGCCGCCAAAGCTACTTACGACGTCACACTTACGACTGAAAAGGACGTAATTGTTCTTGGGAACATGCCGGTTGCTTCTCAAATCACCAATGATGATACCCTCGTCACTACATTCGAGACCAGCCCTCGCATGAGTAGCTATCTTCTTGCCTGGGTTGTCGGTGAACTACACAAGAAAACCGCTACCACAAACAGTGGTGTAGAAGTAAATATCTGGGCCACTCCAGCACAAACACCTGAAAGTCTTGATTTCGGACTTGATATCGCGACTCGTACTATTGATTTTTTCGACGACTTTTTTGGCACCCCTTACCCACTTTCAAAGTCAGATCATGTTGCCTTACCTGACTTTTCATCAGGTGCAATGGAAAACTGGGGTCTTATCACTTACCGCGAAGTCGCATTGTTAGCTGACCCAAAAACCAGCTCTTTGACTAATAAAAGACAAGCCGCCACCGTTATCGCCCACGAGCTCAGTCACCAATGGTTTGGTAATCTCGTCACAATGAAATGGTGGAATGACCTTTGGCTTAATGAAAGTTTCGCTAACATGATGGAATACATTGCAATCGATGCTTTGCAGCCTGATTGGGAAATTTGGCTCGATCACGCAAGTTACGAAGTACTTCAAGCCCTAAGGCGCGACAGCCTCGACGGCGTCCAATCAATTCGCAGTGATGTCAGTCACCCGGATGAGATCGGTGCCCTATTTGACCCATCAATCGTATATGCCAAAGGTGGACGCTTGCTTCGAATGCTCCAAACCTACATTGGTAACGAGGCATTTCAAAAAGGTTTGAAACAATACTTCCAAATCCACGCCTACCAGAACACCGAGGCAAATGATCTCTGGCAGTGCCTTTCAGACGCATCAGGTCAAGATATCGGTCTATTTATGAATACCTGGATCAGTCAATCAGGCTACCCGGTTGTGCACGTCACACAAGACGGTGATCAGGTCACGCTGACACAAGAACAATTCTTTGTCGGTCCTCACGGCGAATCAACTAAATTATGGCCAGTTCCACTCAATTCAACTTGCGGAGAAATGCCGGCTATATTAAGCGAGAAATCAGTAACTGTCACTCGCCACCACACCACACCGTTACTTTTCAACACTGGTAGCACGGCTCACTTTATTACCCACTATAGCCCAGAAATTCTATCGAACATCTTGCTATCTCTTGATGAACTATCGGATATTGATCGTTTGCAACTGCTTCATGAGCAAACACTCCTTGCTCAAGGTGGCCTTATTAGTACTGACCAATTATTGCCGCTTCTTACTCGTTATAAAGACGAGAAAGTTGAAGCTGTTTGGGATATCATGTCGGTCGCAATTAACGAATTAAAGAAGTTCGTTGAAACAGATCTTGCTGCTGAAAAAAAGCTACGCACTTTCGTAGGCGAACTTGCGAATACTCAATTTGAGGCACTTGGATTTACTGCCAAAGAAAACGAACCTGAATCTGATACAAAACTTCGGAGTCTTATCGTGAGCTTGATGCTGTATAGCGAACGCGAAGACGTAACGCTACAAGCCAAAACGTTATATGAATCTCACGATATTACCGCACTTGATCCAGAACTTCGCACGACCATTATGGCAAGCGCAGTGCGCAATGCTTCTGATCAATCAATCATCGATACATTGCTTGAAGCGCATCAAAACACATCAAACAGTGAGCTCCAAGAAGATATCGCCGCAGCAATTACCTCAACAAAGGATGATACAACGATTGATCGCCTCATTGAACTATTAAAAGACAAGGCAGTCGTTCGACCACAAGATTTTCCTCGTTGGTTTATCTGGCTGCTTCGCAACCGATACGGACGCACCAAGCTATGGCAATGGGCACGTGATGAATGGAGTTGGATCGAAGAGCGCTACACCGGAGACGCACATTTTGACAGTATTCCTCGCTACATCGCTAGCAGCCTCGTCACAAAGCAGCAACTTGATGAATATGTTTCATTCTTTGAACCACTTAAAAGCAAGCCAGCCTTGAAACGAAACATCGAGATTGGGATTAGCGAACTTATCGGCCGCGTCGATCTTATTGAACGTGACGGCGTCAAAGTCCGAAAAGCGCTACTCGATCTCTAGGTAAGATTCAACTCTCGGCGGCGTCCCTGTTGCCGAGATCACTGCCAGCCTTAGGTCAACATTTATTAAATCTTTTTTGACTCTATATATTTCGACAGCAAATTGCATTTGCTTGAGTTTACTCGGCGTTATAGCCGCCACTCCGTCACCGTAAATAGGTGTCTTTCGATACTTCACTTCATTGAAATATATAACATCCCGTCGCACAGAGATAATATCAATTTCACAAAATTTAGTCTTCCAATTACGCTCTAGAATAGTATGCCCGGCTTCTTCAAGAAACGAAGCTGCCGCAGATTCAGCTGCATCACCAATCATTTTAGTCGTTACTTCCGCTGAAGCTGGCTTGTATTTCTTTAATGGCGCAAACGATAAGCGATGAAGTGGTGTCACACCTAATGCATCGATCGCCTGAATATGTGCGGCCGTTCCGTACCCTACATGACTCGTGAATCCATACCCGGGATAAAGTATGTCCTGCTCGGCCATGTAGTTGTCTCTGGCGACCTTTGCGATGATTGAAGCAGCAGAGATACTCGGAACCAATAAGTCGCCCTTAGCGAGCGTCGTGACGAACTGACCTTTACTTGTTTCTTTCAAGAAATTGATCGTGCCATCAATAATAATCTCGTGATACGGTGCATCCACCTGTTCGACGGCTCGAATAGTCGCCAATCGAAGTGCGGCTGATAATCCAATATCATCAATCTCTTCGGCGCTCACCCAGCCAAGTCCATAACCAGCAACTTGTTCGCGAATAAGAATATCGAGGGCATCACGCCGTTTCTTGGTTAGCTTCTTGCTGTCGGTCAGCCCTTCAATCACCGCATCACCTAATACGACAGCACCTACCACTAGTGGCCCTGCCCACGGACCTCTTCCAACTTCATCAATCCCAAGAATCATTACCCTATTATAGCGAACAAAAAACGACCGCGAGATGCGATCGTTCTATTGTTAAGCTTTTGTTAGCTTACTTTGTTTCTTCGGCAACAGTTTCAGCTTCTGGCGCTGGAGTAGCAACTTCAGTTTCTGGAACAGAAACGTCGTTGATGCTTTCTCGGTCGAAGTTAACAGCCTTAAGACGCGCACTTTTACCACTTCGGTTACGAAGGTAGCTAAGGTAGTTACGGCGAACTTTCGCTCGTCGAACTACTTCGATCTTTTCTACTAGTGGGCTGTGAAGCAAGAAACTCTTCTCAACACCAACACCACTGGCAATTTTACGGACAGTAATACGTGATGTGTGTGATTTCACACGGTCAACACGAATCACAACGCCTTCAAAGATCTGAATACGTTCTTTTGCGCCTTCTTTAATTTTCTGGTGTACACGAACAGTGTCACCGCTCTGGGCGTCGACAACAGCAGCTTTTTTCTGCGCTTCGTTTACCAATTTGATTAGTTCAAAACTCATTATTCGTCTCACGTTATTCTTTTATAGTGCAATCGATTATCTAATATACCATAGTTGATCTGTTATGGAAAGACTTAAAGGGGTTAAATGACGCGGTTTACTTCGTCTAGTGTTGTCTCCCCGCGAAGTGCAGCCAGTACACCACTTTCAAGCAAGGTAACCATTCCAGATTCACGAGCTGATTTTTCAATCGCTTCAGCATGAACATCCTGCACATCACCTCGAAGATACTTTTGGACACCTTCGCCCACAACCATCTGTTCCATGATGACCACGCGGCCTTTAAAACCAAACGGAGAGGCTTCGCTAATGACCGGTCGCCATAACTTGAAGTTTTCAAGATCAGGTTTTTGAACGTGAGCCGGAAGATTTGCTAGTGCCGCCTGGACCCATCTCTTAGTCGCTTCGTCAGGATCATAAGCTTCTTTCGTGTCATCATCAAGCCGCCGAACGAGTCGCTGTGCAATCACTAAGCGAATCGCCGTACTGAAGATTGGGTTAACACCAATCATATCGATCATGCGACTAAAAGCAGTCGAAGTAGTATTGGCGTGGAAGGTTGAAAGCACAAGGTGTCCAGTAATTGATGCTTGGATTGCAGTCTTAGCGGTGTCACTGTCACGAATTTCACCGACCATCACCACATCAGGGTCAAGACGAAGCACTGAACGAAGGTGATCAGCAAAACTCTGCCCGCCGGTTGTATCAACGGGGATTTGAGAAATTCCACTAATACCGTACTCAACTGGGTCTTCGAGTGTAATAATCTTTCGGTCGGTCGTGTTTAAAGCGGTAATCATACTGTAGAGTGTGGTCGACTTACCACTACCAGTTGGACCAACCATCAACACCATGCCACGAGGGTGACTGATAATTTCATCGATCTCAGCTCGTTCAGAGGCCGGAATACCTAAACGATCAAGACTAAGCATTGATTCGTCATAGTTAAACAAACGAATCACCGCATCTTGACCATACATTGTTGGGACAGTTTCAATACGCATATTCAATAGGTGTGTCACCCCATCAACTGAAATTTCTTTTTGAATATGGCCAGACTGCGGTTCTGTTGCCGCAGTTGAGATGTTAGCCCTTGAAGCGAGTGAACCCAATATCATACGGTAGCGGTCACTATCAAGTTCAGCGACCGGGTGAAGCGCTCCATCAATACGAAGGCGGATGCGGATGCCGTTACGCTGGTTTTCAATGTGAATATCACTGGCGCCAAGTTTATCGGCTTGATCAACAAGGTAGTCGAAGACTTCATCACTTCCTACCGAGTTAAGTGTTTGACTGACTTGGCTAATCGTTTCACTGTCACCCGCCTTAGCAATCTGAATGTCGTCGTACGTTACAACAACTGGTGGGTCGTATCGGTTCATGAGTACATTAAAGCCACTCACGCTCATTAAGACATAGCGAGTATTTTGTGCCTGTGCGGTATATCGTTCACTTAGTTCACGAAGGAATGATTGAGGAGTTTGCGTTGTAACACCAAAACGCCATGATTCAGAATCGCCACCGCGCGCCAAAGGAATCAATCGGTTCTTGTGCATCTCGTCATTCGTTAGTACGTCAGGTAGTAATTCCATCGTTTGCTCGACGCCACGACTATCAAAATACTCCATCCCAAGGATGGCCGCACGTTGCTGGGTACTGGTTTCATCTTGTTCCCTAGCGCGAAACTGAATTTTGTCTTCGTCCATTGCCCTTATCGTATCAAAAAACATAAGCATTTTATAGTGGTATAATGACGGCTATGCCCGATATTATCGTGATTGCCCATAATATACGCTCGACACACAATGTCGGATCTATTTTTCGTACCGCTGAAGGATTCGGGGTGAGTCGAATTATTCTTAGCGGCTATACTCCCTATCCACGGATAGAGCACGACACTCGCTTACCCCATATTTCCGAAAAGCTCAGCGCTCAAATCCACAAAACTGCCTTAGATGCTGAAACATTGGTTCCATTTCAATACCAAGAGACAATCGACCTTGATTCACTTAAACAGCAAGGATATCGTATCGTTGCTTTAGAACAATCAGATACAAGCGTAATGCTTGCCGAATATCAAACACCGGAAAAGGTTGTACTTCTGCTCGGTGAAGAAGTACACGGTACTGAGCAAGCACTGCTTGATCAATGTGATGATACTATTGAAATCCCGATGGTCGGTAAGAAAGAGTCGTTTAATGTCAGCGTTGCAACCGGTATCGCACTATACGAACTGACTACTTCAAGACAACCGCATCTTCACCAAGAATCTTAACGAGTCGTCCAATAAGCTCGTCACTTCCATCTACCCTAAATGGCATCTTGATTGCCGATTTCTTATCAGCACCTAACACCAGCACGATGTCCCAGAGCCCAGGAGAAAGACCACATGCTTGTTTCAAGGCAACGAGCGTTGCTTGATCATCCGGGTCTTTAACGTGGACGTAGAGCTTCTTAATCACCTCTGCAACGGCAGCAACTTGCGGCCTTGCTGTCTCAGATGTTGAAGCAGCAACCGTTTTATTCTTTGGACGATAGGCCGTCACGCGCCCTTTCGGTTTTTCCATTTTACGGCCATTTGACTCATAGCTTCGAAGATCAGCGTCATTGACGACCTCGATCGTATCCGCAATCATCTTAACGTCACTCGTTACATTACCCTCTTTATCGCGGGCCGATGCTTTACCAGTCACTCGAATAACCGCATCTTGCACGAGCTTCGCACCATGTTGTTCAAATAAGTTCGGGAAGACGATGAGTTCAGCTTCAGAGCTTTTATCCTCTAGCTTCACAAAAGCCATCTTGGTTCCACTTTTTGTAATGATTGTTCGTACTGCCGATACAAGTCCACCAACAGTTAAGACTTTCCCGTCAATATCACTCGTCATTTCAACTAACGGAATTGTCTGTTCTTCGAAATAGGATGCATAGTTATCAAGTGGATGAGCACTGATATATAGTCCTAGCAGTTCACGTTCCCAGGTAAGTCGCTCTTTATCGGTATGTTTTACTGGAGCTTGCTGGAAGGCAATACTTGGCTGCGCCATACCTGTTTCGGCCATTGCACCGAACAGATCGATTTGACCACTTAATGCCTCTTTTTGAGTCTTTGAAGCAAAAGCTTGAATCGTTTCAAGGTTAAAGAGAAGATCTGAACGATCAGCCATCTTGTCGAATGCACCAGTCTTGATGAGTGAATCCCACGCCTTTTTATTTACCTTTGAAGTTGAAGCACGTTTTGCAAAGTCTTCAATTCCTTCAAACTTATTATCGCTACGAGCCCGAAGAATTTCTTCAACAACCGCCGTACCGACACCCTTGATCGCCGCCATACCAAAGCGAATCTCTTTCTTACCCGGTACTACCGCAAATTCCACGAAACTTTCGTTCACATCAGGAGAAAGTACTGTAATACCCATGTGCTTACATTCGCTAATTTCAATCGCAAGGCGCTCGGTGTCGTCTTGGTCACTGGTCATAAGTGCCGCCATAAAGGCTTCCGGGTAGCGTGCTTTAAGATATGCAGTCCAATACGCAATTAGTCCGTAACATGCTGCGTGAGACTTGTTGAAACAGTAGGCCGCGAAATCTTCAAGCTGCTTCCAAAACTTTTCCATATCATCTTTACGTGCACCAGATTGCTCCATTGCACCTTCAATGAAACGGGTTTTCATCTTACCCATCATCTCAACGTTTTTCTTACCAATCGCTTTACGAAGGGTGTCTGCTTCACCACCAGTAAATCCTGAAAGATCTTTTGAGATCTGCATGACCTGCTCTTGGTAGACCAAGACACCATAGGTTGATTGCAATGCGCCTTCCATCTTTGCGTGCGCATAACTAATTTCACGTTCACCGTGTTTACGCTTAATAAAGTCATCGATAAATTGCATCGGTCCAGGGCGATACAAAGCTACCATCGCCACGATATCGTCGAAAACTGTTGGCTTTAATTCTCGGAGGTAGCGTTTCATTCCGGCCGATTCCAGCTGGAATACACCGGTCGTATCGCCTCTTTGAAGGAGCCCAAAAGCTTCTGGATCATCGAGTGGAATTTCAGATAAGTTAATGTCGGTTTTAAATACCTTCTTTATGATACGAAGTGTGTTGTTAATGGTCGTAAGGTTAGACAGACCCAAGAAGTCCATCTTAAGCAGTCCGAGCTCTTCAACTGGACCCATTGGATATTGTGTTGCCACTACACCTTTTTGTGACATTTCGACAGGAGCAAACTTAACGATGTCATCAGGAGCAATCACCACACCCGCGGCGTGCACACCGTGGCTACGGATTGTTCCTTCAAGACGCATCGCAAAGTCGAGTACGCGTTTAGAGGTTGGATTTGAATCGTATTCACGTTTTAGATCTGCGTCTTCAATAACGCTCTTTGCAAGCGGGATATGCCGTCCTTGAAGTGGCGGCGGGATAAGCTTCGCAAGACGATCGCTTTCAGCGTATGGTACCTGTAGCACACGAGCAACGTCACGAACTGCAGCACGGGCAGCCATTGTTCCAAATGTCACAATATTAGCAACACGTTCTGTTCCGTATTTCTCGGTACAATACTGAATAACTTCGTCGCGGCGAGTATCTTGGATGTCGATATCGACGTCGGGCATACTAATACGATCAGGGTTTAAGAAACGCTCAAAGAGCAGGTCGTAGTGCAACGGGTCGAGTTCTGTAATGCGGACTGCGTACGACACAATTGAACCAGCCGCACTACCACGACCCGGACCAAAGATGATACCGCGGTCTTTACCCCAGTTAATAAAGTCTTGGACGATCAAGAAGTACCCATTAAAGCCCATGCGGTCAATGACCCCTAGTTCATAATCAGCCCGCTCAAGAACATTTTCAGGAGTGATCTTGCGCGCCTCTTCAATAGATAAGCTATCTCGAACTTCCGGTGTAATAGTACCGTAGCGCCAGGCTAGTCCTTGAAAGACAAGTTGATGAAGATAACTTTTTTCGTCGTGTCCTTCCGGCGTAGGAAAGGTAGGGATAAGAATGCCACCGAGCTGCAGCTCGACGTTACAAAGATCAGCAATACGTTTAGTATTTTTGATTGCTTCGCCGTGCGTTGGACCCCATCGCTCAATAATATCTTTAGGATCGGTTACGTGAAGCTCAAAGTCTTTTAGCGACATACGCTTCTCGTCACTTAAGAATGAGCCCGTACCGACACAGAGTAGAATCTCGTGGGTATCTTGATCATCGTGAGATAGGTAGTGTCCATCACTTGTAATAACCATTGGAATATCAAGCTCGGCAGAGATTTTTTCGAGATAACTATTAATTTTTACCTGAACATCCCAAGCATGAAGATGATCAGGATGGCCATGATCTTGAAGCTCTAGATAGTATCGATCTCCAAAGACAGATTTATACCAAGCGGCAATCTTTTTTGCTTCTTCGTAATTATCAGATCGAAGATTTTCACCAACTTCACCACTAGCACAGCCAGACAGGATGATCAGTCCTTCATTGTATTGCTCAAGTAATTCTTTATCGATACGAGGCTTATAGTACATACCTTCAAGATTCGCGGTAGAACTAAGGCGCATAAGGTTTTTATAGCCTTGATCGTTCATAGCCAAGATAATCAAGTGATAACGGGCCTTGTCCTTTTGTGGATCACGATCATGGCGTGAACGAGCTGCTACATAGGCTTCCATACCGATAATAGGCTTAATGTCGGCCGCTTTTGATGATTTATAAAAATCAATCGTACCCGACATCGTGCCGTGGTCGGTAATAGCAACCGCTTCCATACCAAGGTCTTTCACCTTATCAACAAGGGCCGGGATCTTACTTAATCCATCAAGTAAACTGTGGTGGGTATGATTATGCAAATGAACATAATCAGAGGTCACCAATTGACCTCCAACCGCTGGTTTAACTTGTGCTTCAGTAACCCCCATAACTACTCTTAGTATAGCGAAAAGACTACCGGTTTGTCTGTAGCGAAATGGTCAACTGTTTATTGTTGACGAACAATATCAATAATATAGGTAATAAAGTCCCCGACACCACCTGGAATATCGACAAGTAAGCTTAGCAACCATAAAACAAGTGCAACAACTAACGTACCACCGATAACACTTCCGACTCCAAAGAAAATACCGCGAATAAAGTTCATAAGATAGACTTGTTTTCGTGATCGATGGAAATCATAAAAGAGGTCCTCAAGAATTGCGCCTCGAGCACCCCTTTCGTTATCTGCCTTGATTTTTTGCGCAGCTTTTTTAATCATAAACTACTTCTTTTTTGGAGTAGGGTTTTTAGCAGCGCCTTTTTTAGCACCTTCAACAGCTTGTTCTGCACGAGCCCGAACATCTTTTGCTTTGTCAGTTACTTCTTCTACGATGTCTTCTGCTTTTTTCTTTACATCAGCAGCTTTGCCTTTAACATCTTTAGTGACTGCATCAGCTTTTGCTTTTACGTCTTTAGTAACAGTTTCAGCTCGCTTAACGACTTCTTTTTTAGTCTTGTCAGCTTGAGTTGTAATGTCTTTACGAGTGTCTTTACCGCTTTTTGGTGCTGTAAGAATACCAGTTACAAATCCTGCAACAACTCCGATAACTGCACCTAGTGCTACTTTTCCTTTTGACATATTATTTCCCTCTCTTAGATTGTTTTGTAAATTTCTTAATGTACTTTCCTACCAATTGGGCGATAAATACTGGTTGTACCAATCTACTTACCCCACCAACTGCTGATTCAATACTATCAACTGTTTTTTGCGCCGATTGCGCGATCTTACGGATCTCCGCTGATAAGCGAATAAGATAAATAACTAATATAATGCTCACAATCAAGAAGATGGCAAGGACGATGGACAGAATAACGACAAGTATTTCAGCTGCTGAACTCATTAATTTCCCCTTAAAATATATGACGTAGTAACATCAGTAGTATACCCCCATCCTATACTGAGAGCAAACAATTAACCGAGGCGTTGTTTTAGGTAGGTCGAAAGGTCCGCACTATAGAGTGGGTTTTCTAATGCCATATCAACTACAGCTTTAATGTATTTCAACTGATCACCCGTATCATGCCACACGCCATCAATAAATCGTCCGTAGACTTCACCCTGTTCGGCTAGTTCGTTAATACTATCGGCAAGTGTAATTTCACCTCCCTTACCAACAATTTCTTTTTCAAGTAATGGCCAGATATCAGGTGTTAAAAGGTAGCTTCCAACCGACGCAAAAGTCGAAGGGGTATTTGCTTCACCCGGCTTCTCCATCAATCCCTTTAAGCGGAATGTACGTTCAGATTTTTTATCAGCCAAGATTGCCATGCCGTATTTATCAGCATCTTTTTTCTCAACTTCAATTAATGAAATGACCGATTTACCGGTTTCATTGTATGAATCTTTAAGTTGAATAGGCCATGCTGTTTCACTACGGAAAAAATCGTCTGCGAAAAACACAAAGAACGGTTCGTCGTCGTTGATCAAGTGGCGCGCATTAAGGATTGGTCGTGAATTACCTTTTGGTGATCCCTTTTGGCGGATATATACAAAGTTAGCAAGCTCAGCGATACGCTTAATTTCATCAGCTTTATCACCTTTTCCTTTTTCACGAAGATCAGCTTCAAGTTCATCACTTCGGTCAAAATGATCTTCAATTGGTCTCTTAGTTGCACCGGTCACGATAATAATATCGGTAACTCCCGCTTGAACCGCCGCTTCGACGATCACTTGTATAACAGGGCGATCAACTACAGGAAGCATTTCTTTAGGCATTGCTTTTGTCTGAGGTAAGAATCGAGTTCCTAGTCCGGCTGCGCAAATGATAGCTTTTGTTGGTTGCTTCATTATTATTCTCCTAGTTTTTTACGAATCAATGTTTGTGCTAAGGCTGGGTTAGCTTTTCCGGCTGATTTCTTCATAATCTGACCAACCAAAAAGCCAATCGCCTTGTCTTGACCGGCTTTAATATCAGCGACAGATTGCGCACTGGCAGGATCAGCAAGTACTTCATCAACGATTGCTTGAATGGCCGATTCATCACTGACTTGTAATAAATTCTTTTCATCAGCAATTTGCTTTGGAGAATTATCAGTTGTCAGTAGTTCGTTAAAGATTTGTTTTGCTGCAGTACTTGAGATTTCATTAGCCGAAACCATTTGTCCGAGTTCAATGAAGCGTTCAGCAGTATATTCAGTTTGAGATGATTGTTCGTCACTTGATTCGATTGAGCTTGCGAACCAGTGAGCGATAGGTTTAGCGATACCATCACCCTGCTCGTTTTGTGCAAGTAATACGATGTCGGCAAAATTACGATTGTTAAGCAATGCATTTACAACCGAAGAATCGAGGTTCATCGAAGCCCATGCCTGTCGGTAGTAGGCTGGTAAATGTGGTACTTCAGATTGAATGTGTGCGATCTCTTCTTCAGTAAGAACAACAGGTGGAATATCAGCATCTGGCATATAACGGTAGTCTTGGGCGTCTTCTTTTGAACGCTGCGAATTTGTTTTACTTGTCGCCTCATCCCAACCACGTGTTTCTTGAACAATTCGCTCACCTTTTTCAACCAATTCAACTTGACGGTTAAATTCATACTCAGCTGCTTTTTCAACACTTCTAAATGAGTTTAGGTTTTTTACTTCAGCACGAGTTCCCAGTTCGGTAGCACCTTTTAATGCAATAGAGATATTAACATCAAAGCGCATATTACCGTGATACAAATCACCAAGCGTCACACCTGCGTAAGTCATCAAGCGGTGAAGTTCGGTTGCATATGCTTTAGCTCCAGCGGCAGAGTGAATATCTGGTTCTGACACAACTTCAATAAGCGGAGTTCCGGCACGGTTTAAATCAACAAGACTATAGTTCGCGTGGTGAGTTAATTTACCAGCATCCTCTTCAAGGTGCGCATGGTGAATGCGTACAGTAACTGTTTCGCCATTTTCAAGCGGAGCTTCAACCGTACCACCAACAATAATTGGGTGATACATTTGCGTTGTCTGATAGCCCTTAGGAAGATCTGGGTAGAAATAATGCTTTCGGTCAAAACGGCTCATCCGAGCAATGTCCGCATTTAGCGCCTTGCCCGCTCGAACAGCAAGCTCGACAGCCTTACGGTTAAGCACGGGAAGCATGCCTGGAAGACCAAAATCGATTGGGTTGATGACAGTGTTTGCTTCTTTATCGCGCGCATCGTTATCGGCACCACTGAATAATTTCGTCGCAGTTGCTAATTGAACATGACATTCAATGCCGATTGTCATTTCATATTTATCTAAGATTTCTTGTGATGCCATTAAATAGCCCCTACGTCTTTCAATGCCTGCTTAAAGGCACTCAATGCTTGACGCGCGCCATTATAGTCAAGTTTCACATCTGTTTCATGTGCGATCTTATTACGAAGTTTATGAGCGCTCCATACATTGTTAGCATTTGACCACTTTGATTTCATTTGTTTCAATCGGTCACCCATTGTTTCACCTTGAATACCACGATCCTTCAAAGCTTGATCGAGTAGTTTATCGGCATTCAATACGCAAAGCTGGTAGCTGCCAACTTCATCGCGTTTTAGCTGCTGTTCGACAGTCATCCACCTTGTACGATACTTATCGACATCAAGTGGACGAGGGCCTTTTCGAGCCAACACGATCACTGCAAACAATAGTCCACCAAAAATTAAAATTGACGCCAAAAAGAAAATCACAGAAAGCGATTGGTCCATTATTTATCCTCCATTTGTTTCGCAAGCGCAAGCAAGCGACTATCACTACGACGTTGCCCAATGAGCTGAACTCCGATCGGCAGCCCTGCCTCACTTAATCCAGCAGGTACATCAATCGCAGGAAGCCCCGCAAGACTTGCTGGTACAGTCATGACGTCAGCAAGGTACATTTTCACAGGATCGCTGGCGTTCTCGCCAATCTTGAAAGCTGGAGTTGGCGCCGTTGGGCTTAGTAGAACGTCGAACGTTTCAAATAAACTGTTGAATTCATTGATTAACAATGTTCGTGCCTTTTGAGCCTTAAGATAATACGCGTCAAAGAATCCACTTGAAAGGACATAACTTCCGATCATAATACGGCGCTTGTTTTCAGTCATAAAACCTTTATCACGTGATTGACCATACAGTTCACCAAGTGATCCAGCATCAGCACGAGACCCGTAGCGAATTCCGTCATAACGGCCTAAGTTACTACTGATTTCTGCTGGTACAACAATATAGTAAATCGCAAGTGCATATTTAAGAAGCGAAAGACTCACCTCTTCAACGCGGTGACCTTTTGTTTTCAAGCTTTCGATATAGGCACTCACTTCACGACGCACCTCAGGATCAACATCATCAGTCATTGATTCTTTAATAACACCGATTGTTAAAGGTGTTTCGATACTAGAGGGTGCAAAGAAATCAGGCAAAGTGGTCATATCTTTATCATCTTTGCCGCTCATAATATCCATCACAAGCGTTGCGTCATCAACAGTCGAAGATAGTACACCGATAGTATCAGTGCTACTAGCCATCGCAACAACACCATAACGACTAACCGTTCCATAGGTAGGTTTTACACCTACAACACCGTTAAAACTTGCTGGCTGACGAATAGAGCCACCGGTGTCGGTACCGAGTGCAAAAGGAACGATTCCTAGTGCAACTACCACAGCCGATCCACCGCTACTTCCCCCGGCAACACGCGTTTGATCAACTGCATTTTTTGTCACACCAAACGCAGAGTTCTCGGTGCTTCCCCCGTGCGCAAAAGCGTCAAGGTTTGCCTTACCGATACAAATTGCACCCTCAGCTTCAAGCTTTTCAATCGCTGTTGCTTGGAGTGGTGCTTGGAATGATTCTAGAAAGCGACTTGCAGCTGTTGTTGTACCGCCAAATGTAGAAAAGTTATCCTTTGCGATAAAAGGCACGCCCGCAAGACGACCAGTAATTTCACCGCGGTCAACTTTATCGGCAATTTCAAGTGCACGGTCTTCACTTAATGAAAGAATTGCATTGAACGACTCGTACTCACGAGCTTTTGCTAATGCCGCCTCAACATTTTGACGTGCGCTGTTCCCAAGATAATCAGAAATGTTAACCATCATTTATAAGACCTTTGGTACCTTAATATGGCCAGCTTCACTTGCTGGTGCTAATGCCAATAAAGCATCTCGGTCAATGCCATAGGTATCAACTTCATCGGTTCGCCATACGTTTTCAAGGTCAGTCACTTGGTAAGTGGGTTCAACTCCCTCGGTATCAAGTTCGGCAAGCTGTTCAATGTATCCTAGGATATTTTGAAGATCAGCCTGCAAGGCGGTTGTTTCAGCATCATCAAGCTGCAAGCTACTCAGTTGCGCAAGGTGGTGCACATCGTCAATCGAGATTTGTGTCATATCCGTATATTATACCTTACCTTCGGTGAAAGGTGTATTCCCTTTCCATGATTACATTTTTGAACGTATGTCGGCAATAACGTCGCGAAGCTCGGCTGCTTTTTCGAATTCCAGGTTCGCACTTGCAAGATCCATTTGTCCGGATAATTCCTTAACAAGACCTGCGTACTCGTCTTTAGGAATCTTGCGTAGATCAAGCTTGGGTGCTTCTTCTGCCTTCTTCGGAATGATTGCACGAAGGCCTTCACTCAGTGCTTTGTCGACACTCGTCGGAGTAATGTTATGTGCGGTGTTAAATTCAGTTTGAATTGTTCGGCGTCGATCAGTCTCTTCGATAGCGCGACGCATTGAATCAGTAACGCGATCTGCGTACATCAATACTTTACCGTCCAAGTGACGGGCTGCACGACCGATATTTTGGATGAGTGCACTTGTACTACGAAGGAAGCCTTCTTTATCGGCATCAATAATCGCCACAAGACTTACTTCTGGAAGGTCGAGCCCTTCACGAAGCAAGTTAATACCAATCAGCACGTCATATACTCCCGAACGAAGATCATTAAGAATATCACCACGCTCAAGCGTGTCGACTTCACTGTGAATATAGGCAGTCTTAATACCAAGCTCTAGCAAGTAGGTAGAGAGGTCTTCAGCCATACGTTTAGTCAGGGTCGTTACCAGCACACGTTGATGCTTTTCGGTACGATCACGAATTTCTGCAATCAAATCATCAATTTGGCCTTCACTTGGACGAACAATAATTTCAGGGTCGATCAAGCCGGTTGGGCGAATAATTTGCTGGGCTGGTTCTGGACTATGTGCTAATTCGTAATCAGCTGGAGTTGCCGAGACATAGATCGACTGGTTCATGTGGCGGTTAAATTCATCAAATGTAAGTGGACGGTTATCAAGCGCACTTGGGAGGCGGAAACCGTATTCAACCAACACTTCCTTACGAGCGCGGTCGCCATTATACATACCTCGTACTTGTGGCAAGGTCATGTGACTTTCATCAACGAGCAATAAGAAATCGTCAGGGAAATAATCGAGTAGCGTTGCCGGTTGTTCGCCAACCTCACGGTTCGTTAAGTAACGGCTATAGTTCTCGATACCCTTTACAAAACCAGTCTCTTCAAGCATTTCAATATCATACTTAGTACGCTGACCGAGTCGCTGTGCTTCCAAAAGCTTATCGTGCTTTTCAAAGTATTCCATCCGTTCTTCAAACTCTTTTTTGATGTTTTCAATCGCAACCGCAAGTTTCTCGCGAGGCGTCACGTAGTGACTACTTGGGAAGATAGTAAATTCATGCGGCTCACCTAAGATTTCACCCGTCAAAGGATCGATTCGAGTCAGACGCTCAACTTCATCACCAAAGAATTCAACACGGTACGCAACATCACTACCTGCTGGATAGACATCGACAATATCACCACGAACCCGAAACGTACCACGATGGAAATCAATATCATTGCGTTGATACTGAATGTCAGTAAGTAAACGAACAAACTTGTCTTGCTGACGTTTCTCACCCTTTTTAACAGTAATCGACATGGTCGAGTAATCATCTGGTGAACCAATACCGTATATACAACTTACACTTGCAACAATAATCGTGTCACGGCGTGTTAATAGTGCTGTAGTCGCAGCGTGGCGAAGTCGATCAATTTCATCGTTAATCTTACTGTCTTTTTCGATATAGGTATCACTACTCGAAATATACGCTTCTGGTTGGTAGTAATCGAAATAACTTACAAAGTAATGTACTTCATTTTCAGGAAAGAATGCCTTGAACTCGCTGTATAGCTGAGCAGCCAAAGTTTTGTTGTGCGCCAAGACAAGCGTCGGAGCGTTTCGATTAGCGATGATGTTCGCCATCGTAAAAGTCTTACCACTTCCTGTAACACCAAGCAGTGTTTGCTCTTTTTCGCCTTTTTCCAAACCTTCAACCAATGTCTTAATAGCCGTTGGTTGATCACCAGTTGGCTTATACTTTGAGACAAGTTTAAATTTAGTCATCCCACTATTATACCATTTTTTACTATTCGTAGCGAAGACTGGTTAAGCCCGTGGCTATCTATTGAAAGCAACGACTATAGAGCCGTTAATCGGCTAAAGCCGTTCGTAAATGCCGATTGATATGATTCAAGCAACGCAGCGTCTTTAGTACAGTTCTTAGCAGCAAGCGATAAGCCGTACGTGACACCATCAACTGTAATCGTTTGCGACAAAGTCGTCTTGTCTTCTTCAGAAGTAGGGTTTTTAACAATCGAAACAATTAGTCCTTTATCATCGGTACATTTTGTCCCGACTAATTCAGGTGATGAAAACTCAACATATTGTGTCTCGTCACTTGTTCGATGAATTGAGTATTCAAATGCAGAAACGCCCTTTGTGTAAAAGACTTTTATAGCTAATGGTTCAATATCAATCGAAGAAAGCGTCGCAAGATCAGCCTGAGGAGCAGCCGACTCATCTGGAGTCTCCGCAACTTCCTCGGTTTCATCTTTAATCGGCGCCTCTTCGCTCACTTCACTCTCAGATGTCTCAAGAAGAGGATTTGGTGTGCGATTATTATTCCAAATCGTGAACGCCCCCACCAAAAGCACAACTGCGCCTAGCAAAACAATTGTTGCTATAAGGCTCTTACTCCATTGTACTTTTGCCATTGTTATTCCCTCTCAAGAATTACGTTGTTCTAAGCATAACGACGATATTGTGAAAAGTAAAGCAGCGCCTTACTTATTCACTTTTCGTTCGTGTGCATTGATGTGCTTCACTACTTCACCGAGATCATCGACAATTTCGTATAGACTCAATTCCTCTTCAGTGATTGTACTAAATTTCTCCAATAATACAGATTTGATCAATGCATCAAGTGGCTTCCAGAATTCAGTACCCACTAAAATGATTGGTGCGCGAGCAATCTTCTTTGTTTGCTGAAGCGCTAAGATTTCAAATAGTTCATCGAATGTTCCAAATCCACCAGGGAAGTATACGAAAGCACTCGCATCAAGTGTCATTGAAACCTTGCGACCAAAGAAATGTTCGAATTGGAAGCTTTCGGTTGTGTAAGGGTTAAGTGCTTGTTCATGTGGCAGTAAGATATTTAATCCAATCGAATCTCCACCGGCATCATAGGCGCCTTTATTCGCAGCTTCCATAATTCCATTTCCACCACCAGTTACGACAGCGTAGCCAGCTTTTGCAAGCTTACCGGCGAGCTCGTAAGCAGCCGTTGTGATAGCGTCGTCCTGTGCACGTCGAGCTGAACCAAAGACAGTCACGGTTTTTTCATATTTACCAAGTAACGAGAAGGCTCGTTCGAATTCATCAACAACACCAACCAATCGGCCTTCTGCTGCATCAATCAATCGCTGACGAACAAGCAATGAGTGCTTGTTGTTCTCGCGCTTCAAAGCTGGCACACTACTGTTTGGATGAGTAACAGGAAGCTTTTCAGGGGCAATCATATCGTTATCAAGTTGTTCGAGCACTTGAGTTTCAAGATTCTTGAATCCCATGTATCGGACAAAGATTTCATTCCAAAGGCTTTCACGGAAGTGATATGCATAGCGGTTAGCGTATGGTTCATTGTTTGAGTAAGCAAAACTCACATCGAACAAGTTAAACGCAACCGGGAAACCATCAAACATAAGGCCAACGTAGTCGCGGTCTTTCCAGAATTCTAGTTCAGGATCAAGTTGATACAACAGATCTTCGGCGCGGCGCCAGTGAAGATCTTCAGGTTGAACGTGTGGCTCGAAAGCAATAGTATCAATCGAATCTTCTTTATGTTTACCAAGGTAGCGTTGAATCACGCGCCAGTGGACTTTCTGCCCAACAAGTTGACTTGCATCTCCTGGGTCAGCAATAAGAGTCGTCACAACGGTTTTACCAAAGTGTGGTTTTACACTTTTGAGCTTGAAGAAGGTTGAGTACAGCTTTACTTCATTCATGTAGTGGAATAGTAGCGGAAGCGTCTTTAATACTAATCCACGCATAGAGGTTGCGTGCATAGGAGTAACAACAATAATACCCATTTCTTTTGTGTGCGTCACGTTGTGAAGTTTCTTTTCAACGAAGTGAGAAGCAAGTTCAACATACTTATCGTGATCCATCTCTAAGATACGCAGGTCACGCTCTTCATAGTCATCAGGGGTAATTGTTTCAAACAATTCATTGTACTTGTTAAGCCACTCAGGACCCTCAGAGAAACGAAGTGCCGTGTAGATTTCATCAAAATCTTCACCTTCAATCATGGCATTGACGTCATCGTAGCCCAGTTTTTCCATCAATACCTTAGGCGGCATTTGACGAAGGAATTCTTTCGCCTTTTCACGCTTCAACACAAAGACAGTTCGATTGAACTTAACGCTATTTGCCGCTTTGATCATAAGTGGAACTAGTTCACGAATAGTTGCACCTGGCTTTGCGCCAATAATCTTTGTAAGACGTTCAATGTCTTGTTCTACACGATTGAACAACCCTTGGTAGACTTCTTCACCAGTTGAAGTTGCTGGATTTAATCCAAGCGTCCGCATATTTTCATGCGCCATTTGTGTAATGTCACCAATAAGCTTTGTGTCAGCACCGGTTCGGCCACTAATTTGCTCAAGCTGATTAATTGCTGTCGTAAAAATTGGATCTTCTGCATCAAGCAGATCGATTAAAAACTTTCCCACCCTAAAACTTCTCCTCTGTAATTGGCATGTCGTGTAACGTCACACCCTTATGTAAAATTCCTTCTTTCGCACCAATCTTTGTTACCACTGATGTTGAGTTGGCACTTGCAAAAATAATTGATTCTTTCAATGACTTACCCTGAGAGTAGTAACTTAAGAATCCTGAACCGAATGCGTCACCGCCACCAGTGCGATCAACAACTGGGACGTCTTCATACATACCTGCACGAAGTAATACTTCGCCGTCAGTTGCTACGGCACCATTCGGACCATCGGAAACGATCACAACTGGGCAGTAGTGGCGAGCATGTCGCGCAAGCTCATCAAGTTCTTGACCCGAAACGATAAGTTGCGCTTCTTCCTTATTCACCGCTAGAACTTCAACATCTTCAAGTAATGTCCGAAGCTTGTCGGCTTCTTTTAGCTCTGCCCCAGCTGGGTTCAGCATCACCTTTACACCGTGCTTTGCAGCGCGTGTAATGATCGCCTCAAGCAAATCCATGTTACCGAGTGCCGAGAGGTAGAGCCAGTCAGCAGTATCGATCGCACTCAAATCAAGATCATCTGTATCTGAAATGATTGTGCCCTTAAAGTTAAGGATTGTTCGCTCACCACCTTCGAGCATCAGAATGACTGAATAGCTGGCACGGTAATCAGCGATTTGCTTCACAAAACTTGTATCTACACCCTCTTTATCAAGAGACTGCAAGATTGACTCACTGGCAACATCGGTACCAATCCGCCATGTATATCGGCTGTGCAATCCTTGACGAGCAAATGTTACTGCGGCGTTGGTCACATTACCACCAGTCGCAAAAATAACGTCATCAAGATCAAGCTTTTGACCAACAGGAAGTTGCTCATAGAGTACACCCTTATGCTTCAACTGAGTGAATGCATCAGAGCTTTTCAAGAACACATCTTGTGTTGCTTTACCGATAGTAACAATGGTCGGCAGGGTCATGTTAGATAACAGCCTTACCGCCGCTACCGAAAGCGTTGATCTTTTCTTCGATAACTTCTTGAACCGCACCATATACTTGTGGCATCAATTTAACGATAGCGTATTCTTCAGGGTTAGCCTTTAATACTTCTTCAAGTTTTGTACGGAATACATAGCGCATGTCGCTGTTGATGTTAATCTTGCTTACGCCAATCTTCGCTGCTTCTTCGAAGTAATGAAGCGGTGTACCACTTCCGCCGTGAAGACTAATTTGAATATCCATAGATTCACGAATTTGTTGAAGCAGTTCAAGGTCAAGTTCTTTTGGAACTGGGTACTTACCGTGAAGGTTACCAACAGCTGCCGCAAAGGTGTCAATACCGGTTGCTTCTACGAAAGAAGCTGTGCCTTCTGGTGTTGAGAATGTCTTCTTGATTTCATCGTAGTCGATGCCTTCAGTGTGAACGTTGCTGCTTCCACCAAAGTAGTGAGGTTCGCTTTCAACTAAAGCACCAGTAAACTTAGCGTACTCAACCACTTCTTTGGTCTTTTCGATAATTTCTTCTGTAGAAGCGTCGTGGTTAGCCTGCGAAATGTCGATGTGAATAAATTCATATCCAGCATCAATCGCACGCTTACAGTCTTCGACGGTTGGGCTGTGGTCAAGGTTTAGGTACATTTCAATACCGTATTCGAGCTTGTAGTTGTCAACGAGATCGCGAATGTTCTCAAGGCCCATAGCCTTTACTTCGCCGTCACTTACCTCGACTAACACCGGAGCATTGAGCTTCTGTGCAGCTTGCGCTACTGCAATCAATGTTTCTTGGTTGTCGATGTTAAACGCACCAACCGCAAAATGTTGCTGTCGTGAACGTTGCATTAAATGTCGCGCACGTGTTGTGTTGTCACGAATCTCTTTGATTGTTAGTCCCATAATACCCCTGTATCCCCTAAAATAGTTATGCTTATCGTCAGTATATCATGTTGTTTTTAACCGGTAAACGCAGTCAAAAGCTCAACAATTACTAGTGTTGGTGGTATCGAGGCATTTCATCAATGAAAGCCTTGATATCGTCAATCAATGGTTGTCCCGCAAGACGGAAGTGTTCCATTAATTCTGCTGGCGCACCAGATTCACCGAATCGGTCATAGACACCAATTCGCTTTACTGGCATCGGAAGTTTTTCGCTTAGTAATTCTGCGATCGCACTTCCAAACCCGCCGGCTGCCTGTGCTTCTTCAGCAGTAATAATACGTCCTGTTTTACGCGCACTACCAAGAATCGTTTCTTCGTCGAGTGGTTTAATTGTTGGAACGTGAACTACTTCAACATTCAATCCTTGTTCTGCTAGTTTTTCAGCAGCAACAAGTAGTTGGTAGCTAAGTGCACCAGTACCGAATAGTGTTGCGTCGTGACCTTCACGAAGTACATAGGCTTTTCCAATTTCAAATGGAGATTCTTTTGTACTAAAGATTGGTGTTTTTTCACGGGCCAAACGAATGTAGCTTGGTTTACCGTTTTCAGCAATCGCAATGGTCGCTTTTTCAGCTTCAATACTGTCACCAGGTGCCACTACAACCATGTTTGGTAACACACGCATCAATGCGATATCTTCAAGCATTTGGTGTGTTGCGCCGTCAGGACCAACACTAATACCAGCGTGTGAGCCGACGATCTTCACTGGTTGGTTATTCAGTGCGGCCGTTGTGCGAATCTGTTCCCAGTTTCGTCCAGGGCTGAACGCAGCATAACTACTTGTGAATGGAATCTTACCAGCACGAGCAAGTCCACTGGCAACCGTTACAAGGTTTTGTTCAGCTACACCAATTTCAATGAAACGCTTTGGAAATGCATCTCGGAATAAGTGCATTTGTGTACTTTCGGTTAAGTCAGCACATAGTGCAACAACCGCTTCATTTGAAGTACCAGCGGCAAGCAAGCCACGTCCAAATCCAGCTCGAATTGGTTCACTTACAACTGTATCGCTAAATACGTCTGGGTTAAGTGGATATGCCATTATACGCCCTCCCCTTCGTGGCTAATTTTTCCATCAAGACTCCGAAGCTTCAATAGTGCCTCTTTTGCTTGGTCGCTATTTGGTGCAATACCGTGCCACTTGTAATCGTATTCCATAAAGTCAACACCCTTACCTGGAATAGTGTGAGCAATAATCACTGTTGGACGATTAGTTACCGCACGAGCCTGACTCGTCGCATCGATGATACTGTCGATGTTGTGACCATCGATCTCGATGACGTGCCAACCAAATGATTCCCATTTACCCTTAAGGTCTTCAAGTGGCATCACATCTTCAGTACTACCATCGATCTGAATGTTGTTTCGGTCGACAAATGCAATCAGTTGAGAAAGCTTGTATTTACCAGCAAACATTGCACCTTCCCAAATATTACCTTCATTCAGTTCGCCATCACCCATTACAACGTAGACGAAGCGATGTTTTTGGTCATCGATATATTGCAATGAATACGCGTATCCAGCAGCTTGAGATAGACCACTTCCAAGTGGACCACTTGTGTTTTCAAGACCAGGAAGTTTTTCACGTTCTGGGTGACCTTGAAGACGGCTACCTAGTTTACGAAGCGTCAGTAACTCTTCTTTGTCATAGTACCCTGCCTCAGCCATTGCTGCGTATTGCACAGGAACGGTGTGCCCATTAGAAAGGAAAAAGATATCTCGTTCTGGCCATTCAGGTTCTTCCGGACGAATGTTAAGAATATTGAAATATAGTGCCGCAAAGATATCAGCAAGACCAAGTGGACCTGCGCTGTGACCGCTACCCGCTTCTTCAAGCATACGAATAATATCTTGTCGGATGTCGCTCGCCTTCTGCTCGATCTGAGGAATTGTTAACTTCATCTAAATTACTCCATGTTTATTAATTTCTGTAACAAGTGCCCTGTATGAACCTGCTGGATCAGCTGAACCGGATACCGCACCGCCTGAGTTAAGAACATCAACTCCGCCCTGCGATAAGGTGTAAGCGTTTTCAACACTTACGCCACCGTCCCAACCAATTTCAACCTCAGGGTTCAATGCCTTAACAAGACGAACTTTTTCAAGCTGCATCAAGCTGGCTGTACCACCGTATTTTCCTAGTTCCCCAGAGAAAATCATCACGTGATCTACTGCTTTGATTGCCGCTTCGACTGTCGACGGAACCGTCGTACGAAGCAAGGCAATACCGGCATTAATACCAGCTTGTTTCACCTGTGAAATCAGCGCCAAAATATCTTCAGTTACTTCGGCGTGAAAAATGATAAGGTTCGGTTTCAACGCAATTAACTGCGCAATATGCAGTGATGGCTGTGCGACCATCGCATGAACATCAACTGTCCATTCTTTTGGCCACCATAGTTGTGCTTCACCTAATAGAAAGGTGGGTGCAAACTGACCATCGCTAATGTCGATGTGAACGCGCTGTGCAAAAGGCTGAAGCGTATCAACAATACCCTTGTATTGATCAACGGTTTCAACCGTGATGCACGGCGCGATCACACTCATCTAAAGCTCGTCAATCTGAGCATTTCTTCGCTTGTACCGAGGTGCCGAAGCGAAAGGGGTGCCCAACCATGTTTCAATAATTCCTTGCCATGCAACATCGTCGTCGTCATTATCGAGTATACGAGCAGGTAAACAAAGAACATTACTATCATTATCATTACGAGTCATTTTAGCTTCAAAAGCATCCCAGACTACACTGGCACGAATACCGCGGAAACGGTTTGCTGCCATTGCCATTCCCTGACCACCGCCACAGAGCAAAATTGCTCGGGCGGAATCTTGGTCTTCACCAAGCACCTTTAGCGCGGCTGCTTGTGCGAATTCAGGAAAATCGTCGTCAGGATCGAGTGCTTTGTCGCCAACATCAACGACATCGTAATTATGCTTCGCAAGGTATGCGAATATTTTTTCCTTAAAATGGAACCCATTGTGATCACTGCCCAAAAAGATCTTCATAGTACTTTAAAGTATAAGCGTTATGCAGTTATTTCTGCAAGGTCTTTCCCACGTCAGCAACAAGTTCAACAAGGCGGTTACTGTAACCCCATTCGTTGTCGTACCATACCATGATCTTTGCAAGGTTACCGGCGACAACTTTTGTAAGAAGAAGGTCAACAACTCCAGAGTAGCTGTTTCCGATGTAGTCACGGCTCACAAGCGGTTCTTCGCTTACGCCCAAGATACCTTGGTAGTAAGGATCTGCAGCTGCTTTTTTGAATGCATCGTTAATTGCTTCAACAGTTGTGTCTTTGCCAAGAAGGACAGTAATGTCGCTAATTGAGACTACTGGGGTCGGAACACGAATACTCAGACCATCAAACTTACCAGTAAGTTGAGGAAGTGTCTTTGTTACTGCAATTGCAGCACCGGTTGTTGTTGGAACAATGTTTTCTGCAGCGTTACGGCCTTCACGAAGATCCTTAGAAGGAGCATCTTGAAGTACTTGGCTGGCAGTGTAACTGTGAACAGTTGTAAGAAGAGATTTCTCAACACCAAATTCAGCGTCCAAAATTGCCATAACAGCGCCGAGTGAGTTAGTAGTACAACTTGCGTTGCTGATAACTTCGCTTGCACCTTCGATAGCGTCTTCGTTTGCACCAAGCACAATAGTGTCAACACCATCACTCTTTGATGGACCACTAATAACAACTCGTTTAGCACCAGCTTTAATGTGTAGTTCGGCTGTTTCTTTTTCAGTGAAACGACCAGTTGATTCAATCACAAGCTCTACGCCTAGGTCGCCCCAAGGAAGTGCTGCTGGATCTTTTTCAGCAAGTACTGCAACGTGGTGACCATCAACAATGATCCCCTTGTCGTCGTAGCCTACTTTGTTCTTGTATGCGCCGTAATTGCTGTCATGTTGCAGCAAGTATGCCAACGTTTTTGTGTCCGTTAAGTCGTTAATCGCGACAATTTCTAGGTCACTACGATCAAATGCAATTTTAAATGCATTTCGACCAATTCGACCGAATCCGTTAATACCGATTTTCGTTTTGCTCATTACGTCCCCCACTCTCTCTAACTATTAGCGTAATCAGTATTGAGTATACAGGCTTCTAAGGCAATGTAAAGCTACTGACAAACCGTGGTCAAGTGCCGTATACTTTAGTGAGATGAAAAAGCGAGATTTACTAGAGAAAGCGAAACCTTACTACGAAGAGAATCAAATTCTCGACCTTGAACACGCGATCGATCTTGCCACAAAAGCCCATACTGGCCAAAAACGAAAAAGCGGCGAACCGTATATTATTCACCCGCTTTCAGTCGCTTCGACACTCGTTGATTGGGGTATGGATATTGACAGTGTTATCGCTGGTGTCCTTCACGATACTGTTGAAGATACCGAAACAACCCTAGAATCACTAGAAGCATTATTCGGTAAAGACGTATCCTTCCTTGTTGATGGGGTCACGAAAGTATCAAAAGCTCGTGCTGGCATGCAAGATTTAGCTGAATACCTTCCGCAGACAAAAGATAATCTATCAAAATTATTGATTGCTGTTGGTCAAGATGTGCGTGTCATCATCATTAAACTTGCCGACCGCCTCCACAACCTTGAAACGCTGCAACACATGTCAAAAGAGAAACAAATCAAGATTGCCCGCGAAAGCCTCGAAGTATTCGGGCCAATGGCCGATCGTCTTGGTATGGGTCGTGTTCGTATGCAAATTGAAGAACTCGCCTTTAGCTATCTTGATCCTACCGAATTTAAAAAGCTTCAAAATGCTATTCGTAAACGATTAGGTAAAAGCACTCGCAAGCTCGGCGGTGTTCGTGATGAAGTCGATAAGGCCCTTAAAAAAGAAAACATCAAGTTTGAAATTAATGGCCGCGTAAAAAGTATTTATAGCCTTCACAAGAAACTTCAAAAAGTTGAGGGTAACTTTGAAGATATTTACGATCTCATTGCGCTGCGTGTCGTAGTTGAAACAAAAGAAGATTGTTACCGTGTACTGGGGATTCTTCACGCCCTTTACCAGCCAATGATTGCCCGTATTAAAGATTACATTGCCGTTCCAAAACCAAATGGATATCAGAGCCTTCACACAACAGTGATCACTCCATCGAAACAAATTGTTGAATTCCAGGTGCGTACCTATGAAATGCACGAGTTTGCCGAGCGCGGACTCGCCGCCAGCTTCCACTACCACGAACAAAAAAGCTCGAAAGATTATACACGCAAAAAAAGCTCTGTACTTCCGGCTAACATGCAGTGGATCACTCAACTGCAAGAAATCGCAACGAAGCTCCGCAGTGGCGACGATATTACCAGCGACCAACTAAACGTCGACTTATTTGGCAACCGCATCTTCGTGTATTCACCTAAAGGGGACATTTATAATCTTCCTGAAGGCGCACTACCGCTCGATTTTGCCTATCTTGTGCATAGTGACATCGGTCGCCACGCTTATGGCTTTAAGGTAAATGGTGTTATTCGGCCTTTCGATAAACCGTTACATAACGGTGACGTTGTTGAGGTTATGACCCGCGTTAGCGCAACACCAAAACAAACATGGCTCGAGTTAGTCATGACAACACACGCCAAAAGCAAGCTTCGCGCCCAGCTTCGTCAACTTGGTGTGATTAGCGGCATCACTAATGCGGCAGCGATTATTCGCCAAAAAACTCTAAAGAAAAAGAAATAATGTCGAACGTTTCAGTTTCAATCTCAACGGTTAGTGACGGTAGTATGTACAATCGAACAGACCCAAGTGACATGGATGTTATTGAGAATCGATCAGCCTATCTTTCACGACAAGGTATCTCAATTGATGCGTCGGTACGAGCAAAAACTAGTTACGACCGAGCAGACTTCTGTCGGTATGTTGCCGTCGACACATCCGACAATGCAAGCGGCATGTACGGCGACGAAGCGCCGATTGCCGACGCGCTCATCACTCAGACCGTAGGCCAGACCTTATTCTTGGCCGTCGCAGACTGCGTCGGAGCTGTATTTTTCGATCCAGTACAGCAAGTGTTAATGCTTAGCCACTTAGGGCGCCATAGCCTTGAACAAGAAGGTGCAGCAAAATCTGTACATCACTTAGTTACGCATTACCAATCAAATCCTAAAAATATTCTTGTATGGCTCACCCCCGCACCAAGTAAAGAAATCTATCCTATTTGGGCGCTCGATAATAAAGGCATGAAAGAAGCAACCTTCGAGCAACTCGCAAGCGCTGGAATACTGTCAGAAAATATTACCGACAACCCAATCGAAACCGACAAAGATACCCGTTACTTTTCATATAGCGAATTCTTAAAAGGCCACCGCGAAGACGGTGACCATGCAATTATCGCGACAATTGTTGCTTAAATAAGTTGTTTTTCGATTGCAAGTTTAATACCATCACGGTAAAACGGTGCAAATGCATGTGTATCAAGCAGCTCTGAAATATCAGTCCATTCATACGCTTCATGTTCCCAACTAATCGTTACCTCAGGTGTATACCCAAGCTGCGCAACAAACAAATCTTTCTCGAACGATTTAGTTGGCTCTTCAAATAGCTGGTGATGCACTGGCTGCAACAAACCATGAGGCACCACGATGCCTGCTTCTTCGCGAATTTCACGTATTACTGCATCAAGCTTTGACTCACCCTCATCAACCATACCGCCAGGAAGATCTGGCTGGTGTGATTTTTCAGGGTGAGCTTTGTACTCACCAATACGAAGTACTAGGACTTGGTGCTGGTCATTAACAAGCAAAGCCTTTGCGACGGAGTGAAAAGACATTAAGCCCAGCGTTCAATAGATTCGTGAACGATTGCCTTAGCTTCTTCAACAGTACCCCAACCCTTCACAACAGTGCTGCCAGGTTTTTTAAGGTCTTTGTAGTGTGTGAAGTGGTGCTCGATTTGCTTCTTTAGTTGATCAGAAAGATCATCAAGAGAGTTAATCGCATTGCCCGTGTGGCGGTCGTCAGCTGGGACAACGACAATCTTGTCGTCAACTTCGTCGTCATCAACAAAGTTTAAAACGCCAATGATTTTTCCTTCAAGGAAAATACCGGTCGGAAGTGGTTCGTCAGTAATTACAAGGACATCTAATTCGTCACCATCTTCATCAAGTGTTTGAGGAATAAAGCCATAGTTAGTTGGCTTTGCAAAAATCTTTGGTTCGACACGGTCAAGCTGGAAAGCTGCTTTTTCGCGGTTCCATTCAATCTTGTTATTGCTCCCTGCAGGAATTTCAATTACAACGTTCACAATTCCGTTATCAACATCACCTGGCGTCAAGATCTGGTTAAAGTCTGCCATTACTATTTCTCCTTTTTCATTCTATTACTGTTATTTTACCAGTTTTTCCCAACTAGTTATATAATCACTAAGGAACATTATGAAATTACTCTTACCATCTGACTACGTCAGCCAAGCCGCAGCCCAGATGCGACACGCCAAGAAGCGTATCTATCTTATTTCAATGGTGATCGCTGATCACCCCGAAACCCATGAACTTATTGCTGAACTTGAAGCGGCAGCACTACGCGGCGTAACAGTCATCGTTGCTGCAGATGTCTTTACATACGGTGAAGTGAACGGAAGCTTCCTTCCGATTAAGTACTACAGCCCTAACGCCAAACTTGCCACCCATATGGCCAAAAAGCTTCGTGCTGCAGGAGTGAAGTTTCACTGGCTTGGTCGTGCTCGCCTTACTATCTGGAGTGGACGCACGCATAGTAAATGGTGTGTCGTTGATGACACCGTCTTCACCTTCGGCGGAGTGAACATGTATGGCGACGGGATTGAAAATACCGACTACATGTTTAATGTCGAGCACACCAAACTTGCCGATCGTCTTGCCTACGAACAAGAACGCATCCAAAAAGCCGACCGCTCATCTTCTAACTACCCAAGTGTCGCCTATGAACTTGAGGGTAACTCCGTCTTAATTGATGGTGGCCTTGTTACACAATCAATTATCTACCGACGCGCCATTGAACTTGCTCGTGAAGCAAAAGATATTCTTTTCGTTTCCCAATACTGCCCAACCGGCAAAGTTGGCCGTTTAATGAAAAAGAAGAACGCCACTGTGTACTTCAATAGGCCCGAACAAGCCTATTCCTTTAACCGTGTGCTTATTCGACTCAGTCAGTTCACCAGCGGCCTTAAAACGCTGTACAAGAAAGATAATTACCTTCATGCTAAGTTTATAATCTTCACGATGGACGATGGGTCAAAAGTTGCGATCACCGGATCACACAACTTTGCCTATACTGGTGTGTTATTTGGCACGCGTGAAATCGCACTTGAAACAAAAGATCCAGCCATCATTCGACAGCTGGAAGCTTTTCATAAAAAATATATCGCTTAAACGCTAGCCGCGTTTTTTCGCATCGAGATATTCACGGATAGACAGTGCCGCCGAAGCACCTTCACCAACTGCACTGGCAATTTGAGCAGTCGCGCCGCTCCGTACATCACCACTTGCAAAGATTCCTTCGATGTTAGTCTCAAGGTGAGTGTTTGTCTTCACAAGCCCTAGCTCATCAAGTTCAATACCACTTCCTTCAAGGAATTGAGTGTTTGGAAGAAGACCAACGAATACAAAGACACCATCGGTATCGATTGTCATCGGTTCACCGCTTTTAATAACATTCACCGCACTCACGCGACCATCGGTTGCAATGATTTCTTCGGTCGTTGTATTAAGATGTAAGGTTACTTTTCCTTCGTCGATAAACTTTTGAAGTTCGTGCTGCAAGACTTCACTTGCCTTAACGGTACTGCGAACAAGTAAATCAATATGACTTGAATAGCGAGTAAGGAATAGTGCTTCTTGTAGCGCAGAGTTACCACCACCAATCACCACAAGTTTCTTCTCTCGGTAATATGCACCATCACATGTTGCACAGTAGTGAACACCACGGCCGTAAAATTCTTTTTCACCTGGGACACCGATTTTCTTGTAATCGCTCCCGGTCGCAATCAACACAGTCTTCGCTTTTACTTCGTTGCCATCAACAGTAACGACCTTTACGTCGCCTTCACTCCGGATTGCTGATACATCACCAAAGTCGATGTGCGCACCAAAACGTTCAGCTTGTTTTTCAAGGTGACCAGCAAGAGTCAAACCTTCAATACCATCAGGGAAGCCTGGGTAGTTATCAACAATATCGGTGATTGCCGCAAGGCCACCAATAGCTGATTTTTCATAGAGTACTGTGTCAATGTCTTCACGAGTAGTATAAATAGCGGCCGCAAGTGCACTTGGACCTGCACCGATCATAATGACGTCTCGAATTGTATCGTTCATATCTTTATTTCCTTTACTATACTTAGTATAGCACTAAGTATTGCTACTATTATACAATCTGAGTAATTCTTCAGAAGGTTGAGGTTGCGCAATAGCGGTTGGCGTTGGGATAATAAAAATCACAAACTTCAACGGAGTGTTAGGCGGGATGTCTTCACCACTCCCTGCTTCTGCATACGCTTGTGCAGCAGGAATCGTTAATTCACGAACACCGCCCACTTTCATACCAAGTACACCTTTAGTCCATCCTTCAATCACACCACCAGGTACAACAGAGAGAGGTGCCTTGAGCTTTTCGCCCTCGATAGAACCATCAAATACTTTACCTGTTGGGTTCCAGCCTAAGTAATACGCCGTGAAACTTGAGTCAGCAGTAATTTCTTCGCCCTCACCAACTTTTAGATCTTCACTTTTAAGCTCTGTGACGCTTGCTGCATCAAAAGCGGCCGGTCGGCCTGCATATTGATTGAACTCAGCAAAGTACTTGTCAGATAGCTCGGTTGCTTGTGCATCAACTTTTGCTTGATAATCTTTATATTGGTTTTCATATTCGGTCGTTAGTTCAGTTAAGCGAACTTGGTCAGATTTTGCATTACTGCTTGAAAGCACGATTACCAAGAAAGAACCGATTGTTCCTACTAGCATCACAAATGCAATAATCCAAATACCAATTCGCTGTGCACGTGCTGTAGCCACAGTCATTCTCCCCTATTTAAATCTTATCTATTATAGCAAAGATTATTAGACAACAGTTGCCTGAACAGCAGTTGTTACTTTTTCAGTCACTGCCGCAATTAAAGCATTCACTTCATCGCCTGCTAATGTCTTTTCGTACGATGCCAGTTTAATACGAATCGTAATGTTCTTTGTGTCGCCCGTTTCGGGTTTATAGATATCAACTGGTTCAACCGAAGTAATCAATTGTGAGTCTTTCAAGGCTTCTAGTGTTGCATCAATGATCTGTTGATACTGTACGTCGCTTGAAACTTGGAAACAAATATCGCGCTCTGTACCAGGGTACTTACTTAATGGTCGGTAACTATTTTCAAGTGAGGCGGTCAATTTAAGGAGTGAGCGTGGGCTTATTTCAAATGCTGCTGTGTATTCAGGGAGTTTAAATGCCTTTTGCACAGACTTCTTTAATTCACCAATCACACCGATTCGTTCACGGGTTGCCGCATCCCAAACGCGCGCACTACGACGAGGTTCAAATGGTTGCGTTACTGGGAAATCAGAGTCAGCTTCAAGTGGTTCGTATGTAAAGGTAAGTCCTAGTGAGCGAGCGATCGCTTCAAGGTGCTCTTTTGCTTCGTAATACGCAGCTGATTTTGAAGCTTTACTTTTAGCAATAACGAAGGCAAGGCCGTCTAGTTCTTTCGGAACATTCTCTTCAGTCAGGCCGATTGATTTTGTGTGGAACTTATTAAGTTCGAACAAGGCAAAGTGATCGTAGCCAGCTTTAATATTTGGGTGAACGTTAACCAATAAGCTTGGCAAGATACTTTGTCGGTAGTATTGAAGATCAGGGCTAATACTATTCGTAACGCGGTAGGCACCGTCTGGGTTTTGACCAGCTTTTTTCATCACGTCACCGTGGATAAAGCTATAGGTCAGTACTTCGTTAGCACCACCACGAACAAGTGTTCGTCGCAGGCTTGTTCGAAGCGTATCAAAAGTATCAGGTCGAACAGCCGTAAAGTCACGTGACGGCAGTGTAAGATTAATCGTATCAAAACCAGCTAAACGACCGACTTCTTCAATCACATCTTCAGCAATATGAATATCATGTCGCCAGTATGGAACAGTCACTGTTACTTCACGGTCTTCTGCAGTTACGACAAATTCAACATTTTGGAGTAGTTCCACAATATCACTCGTTGCAAGTTGCGTACCAAGTGTTTCATTGATCTTTTGCTCTGACACTTTCACGACGATTGGGTCGCGTTCGCCAGGATAGGCATCGGCAATCGCACTAACTGCTTTTGCACCAGCAAACTGCTCTAACATACGAACCGCTTCAGCAAGGACCGGTGCACCTAATGCACCCGGAATGCCTTTAGTAAGCCGAGTGATCGCTTCGGTGAAAATACCGTGTCGCATTTGCATGTTACGAAGTGTATAGAGGTTAAATGTTGCGCTTTCTAGTAGAATGCGTTTCGTATTGCTATCGATTTCGGTATCAAAGCCACCCATCGCACCAGCAAGTCCAACTGCGACATCACCAGCCGCAATAACCATATCTTCAGGGTGAAGATTCAAAACTTTTCCATCCAGTAGCTTGAGTGTCTCACCGTCTTTTGCCAAACGAACACTCATATCAGCTTTACCACCAGCGACAGCTAGCAATTTATCATAGTCGTAAGCATGCAGTGGCCGGCCTGCAAGTAACATCAAGTAATTTGTCACATCAACTACCGCACTAATTGGACGTATGCCACTTCGGCTCAGGTATGTTTGAATTTCAAGCGGAGATTGCGCAGCTTCATTCACATCAGCAAGTACCACAGCCTGGAATCGATCAGATAATGAAGGATCGGCGATCGTAATTGTTGGGGTATCAACCGATTGATCTGTCGCAATAGTTGGATCAAGCTCTGTAAGCCAGTGCGGTGTAACGAATTGCTTACCTTGAATACCAGCAATTTCGCGGGCGAAGCCAACAATACCGAATGCATCAGGACGGTGTGTTAATGACTTATTTTCAATATCAAGTAAGTAGTCGTTTAGTTCAAAGACTTCAGCAAAAGGAGTGCCCGGTGCTGCGTCTTTATCGATATCAAGAATGCCATCGTGTTCATCGTACAGATCAAGTTCTTTTGCACTCGCAAGCATACCGTTACTCTTGTACCCACGAAGCTCTCGGGCGCCTAGTACAAATGGATCGGCATCACCAAAGGTTTCAGGAACAATACTTGCTGGTGGAAGCCAGGCAACCAACATACCAACACGAACATTAGGCGCACCACAGACAACTTGAACATACCCACTTGCGTCGCGTTCAACATCTTTGGCTACACCACCGTCGTCAATTTTTGTTAAGTGCAGGTGATCACTATTTTCAACATCAGATGCTTCGATAATCTTAGCGACAATCACGTCTTTATATTTTTCGCCAAGGTTTTCAACACTTTCGATTTCAACTAAACGCTCGCCAATACGCGTCGCAAGTTCATCGACAGAAATATCGATATCAGTAAATTTCTTCAGCCAGTTTAGGGAAATTATCATGAAACATGCTCCATCATTTTTGCTTTTAGAACTTCTTTTTCATCATCAGATAATGGCATAGGCTTACGCAACGTGGCGTCGGGCCAATCAACATCTTTATACACAATGCCGTTTACGAGTACTGGTTTTGAGTAGCGAGGAATAACGTGAAAATGAACTTCTGGGTCATACATCATCAACGCAAGATAGTTAAACTTCTCGGCATTAAAGGCAGCTTTCAACCATGTTTCAAGCTCTTTAGTCACAGTACCAAATTCAGCCCACGCTTCCGCTGAAACATCACCTAAACTTCGGGCTTGAAGTGTTTTCTCCATAATAATCGCACTCCCAGGAGTCACTTGCTTGTCACGAAACATAACAACCCAGTGCTCATACTCTTTTAAGATTCCGTGGAATGGATTTTCTGATAGATTTCGTCCCATTACGCAAACTTCCTTAAGAACTGTAATCGTCCTGATTCAAAGTAGCGAAGGTCTTCAATGCTATATTTCAACATCACCAAGCGTTCTACTCCGCCGCCCCAGGCAAAGCCTCGGTACTTCGTAGGGTCGATGCCTGCTTCTTGCAAAACATTCGGATGGATCATGCCGCATCCAAGCATTTCAAGCCAGTCGCCAGGTTTACCACCTAGTGCTGCTGGTTTTTCAATCGCAAATTCAAGGCCAGGTTCAACGAATGGAAAATAAGCTGGTTGTGTTTTAATACGAAGACTTTGACCATAGTACACTTCGAAGAAACTGCGGAGTGTCCCAAGCATGTCACCGAGTGTTGCGTCGTCACTAACGAAAACACCCTCAACTTGATAGAAGGTATGCTCGTGCGTTGCATCAACATCTTCATTACGGAAAACACGTCCATAACTAATCGCAGCAATCTGACCACCAGCTTCAAGCGCTTCTTTGCCGTCTTTTAAAATACGGTGCTGCATAGTTGACGTGTGCGCTGGCGGGATAAAACCTTCTTCAGTACGGAAAGTATCATACCCATCACGGGCTGGGTGGTTTTCTGGGAAGTTAAGGGCGCCAAACATATGGAAGTCGTCGTCGATCTGTCGAGATTCAACTGCCTTAAAGCCCATACGAGTAAAGATATCGATTACTTCATCGAGCTCTTTTGTGAGTGGGTGCTGCGAGCCTTCTTCAGTAGGAAGTAAGCTTGGCTGTTTACTATTCACATCCCACGGCGCAGTAATATCAAGTGATACCACTTCGCTATCTTCTAAGGCATTTTCACGCGCTTCAATCGCTGCTTCAAGGTCTTGCTTTAATGCATTAATGGCTTTTCCGTAAGGACCTTTTTCTTCAGGTGGTAAGGTGGCGATCGCACTATACAATTCTTTTAGTACATTCGAACGTAACACCTCGCGCGGTGTTTCACTGGTCGCAACTTGTTCAAGCAAACTCGTGCGGACAACATCAATATCATGATTAGCCATAACTGTTGGTTATTATACGCTAAAAATCAGTTGGTCGTAAGGGAAATTAGCTACTTGTTGCAATGATTAAAGAAATAATTCCAACAATAATGAAAAGACCAATCAAAAGCCACACCCATGCAAGGCTGGTGGTTTGTTTTGTTCCTTTGATGAATTGAGAATCATCGACGCCATCTGGAAGCTCGGCTTCTTTAGCTTTAGCGCGTTGACGTTCTTGTAATTCCGTTGCTAAACGTTGCTGTAATTCTGATCGGTTTTCATCTTGTCGAATAAATAAGGCCATAAAACTATTGTAACACTCGATATTTGACACTTCTTGTTTATGCTATACTGTACTCATGTTCACTATAAGGAGGGAGACATAAAATGGCTACTAAAAAAGCCGCTTCAACAAGCAAAAAATCGTCTACAAGCGTAATTGCTAAGACGTCGACAAGGAAGTCTGCTACGACAGCTCCTGCTACCGCAACAAAGAACACCTTTGTCGGTCACGTACAAGAATCAGTCCGTTCTGTAACACTTTGGCGTGCCCTAGCAGCCGAGTTCATCGGAACTTTCTTACTCGCTAGCGTTGTTATCGCTGGTCAAGGACAACCCATCTTTGTTCTATTCGCACTTGTAGGTATCGTCCTACTTATTGGTACCGTTTCTGGTGCACACGTTAACCCAGCTATCACTATTGGTGCTTGGGTAACTCGTCGCATTGGATGGCTACGTGCTGTAGGTTACATTCTTGCCCAAGTTCTTGGTGCAGCGTTTGCCTACTTCGCATTTAACGCCTTCCTAAGTGGTGCCGCTCCGGTTAGCGCCGAAGCTGCTATGTACGGCCAATCTGCTGCAACACTATACGCTGCTGCTGATGTAAGCCTACTAAGCGGTAAAGAATGGTACATCTTCTTTGCTGAACTACTTGGTACAACAATCCTAGCCTTCGCTGTTGCTAACGCGACTCGCGAAGTACAAGACCGTGTTGCTGCTGCATTTACAGTAGGACTTGGTATTTTCATCGCATTGATGGTAGCCGTAAGTGCTGCGAGCTATGTTGGTGGAAGTGCAATCATCAACCCTGCGGTTGCGGTTGCATTACAAGCTTACACACTAAACTGGTGGCCAATCGCTATCTACGCACTTGCACCGATCATCGGTGGTGTTGCTGGATTCGTTATCTACGATTTGATTCGTGGACGCGCTGCTAAATAGTAACTAGCTTACTTTCAAAAATACCCCGCAAAGATGGTGCGGGGTATTTTTATTGAGCTTATTCTTGCGAAAGACTAAGGTTGATTGTATACTTCCGCCAATGCGTGAAGCCACCAAGTCAATCTTGTCGAGGCTCCGCTATCGGACTTTGACACTACGAGAGTAAGGATACACTATGTCAGCCACGACTAAGTCGTATGACCATGCGGCAAAAAACAGAGAGCGAGTCGCAAAGCTCTATCTCATCGCCCAGGTGTACGAGCAGGCCTTCACCAATGCGGATTTCATTTTCCGCATGCAACCTGAAAACGTGCAAGGATTCGCCATCGTGTCGGAGTTTGAGTTCGAGGACAAGTCGTCCCCGCAGTCGATGCTTCACTGGCTGCTCGTTGGGCCGCCAATCGTCACCCGCACTCCGCTTCTGCGCCGTCTTTTCAACGACGAGCAAGAATGGACGCAGGTGAACTTCTGGCTTCGTCAAGACGGGGAAATCGTCTTCAACACAGGCAAAGGGCCGGAGGGCAACACCCGCAAAACCAAGGCCTACGACCTGACAACCTGCACCCAGCGCGAACTTGAGCTGCTCATGCAAGGGCTCAAGAGCGTCATACCGCAGCTGCAGCGACCCAGCCGTTCACCACTCACCACGTAGTACAAAGTCCACAAGCCGTTTCTTCATTGAAGCGGCTTTTGGCTTTTTAAGGGCAAAGAAAAACTCCGCTATAAAAGCGGAGTGAGGGTGGGTGGTGAGGCAGCCTTGTGCAGAACTGCTCACCACCCCAGACTCTCGACCAGATGACCTTGTGTACGTTACGGACCTTCTAGGATTACCTGTCTTACTATTCTCCTGCGATTAGGGCCACCGTATGCCTCGAAAGACACTTGTGCTGCCCGCCTCCTATCATCACTCATACGTACTACATCGACCATTCGCGGAGTCGACGGTTGCGCATGCGCTAAGGCTGCTTGTTTGTCGCTATATAGTCATGCAATGATTAGCGCACACTAATCACTACGCCTCTGTACCCTCCATCACGAGCTGGTCAGACGTGCTACGAACTATACATCATCAAGTTGAGGGCGGTCAATCAAAAGCGGCTCGACACTTTTAACATTACCGGCAATCTTAGTAACGTCGGTATCAACCTTCGCAAGTTCTTTATGGGCATCATTGTAGTGATTCACGGTCGTACTCAGTGATTTACCAAGCTTACCCATAAATGTATCAAAGGTACTGATATGGCGTCCAAGCTTACCAACTTGGATTTGAATGTCTTTTGCCTGCTCTTCAATTTGAAGGCTACGAAGGCCTTGCAAGACGGTCTGAAGGTATGCCATGAAGCTCGTTGGGCTAACGATAATAACTTTCTTTTCTTGGAAGGCATACTCGATCAAATCACGCGCACTTGAACCTGTACCGACGTCACCAATCAATAGGTCGTAGTACAGCGACTCGCTAGGAATAAACATAAAAGCAAAGTCCATCGTATTTTCAGCCGGACGAATATACTTACTGGTTTCATCGATACGGCCCTTAAGGTCGTTACGTACTTTCTTAAGCCACTCTTCACGCTCAGCCTTACCGCCAGCAGACACCATGCGGTTGTAATTCTCTAGACTAAACTTACTGTCGATAGGCAGCATTAAGCCCTTATCTAAAAAGATAACGGCGTCAGAGATTTGCCCATCCCTAAACTTATACTGCATTTGGAAGTTCTTGCTTGGCAAGATGTTTTGCAGCACTGATTCAAGATAATATTCACCAAAGACTCCACGCTGCTTTGGGTTTTGTAGTACGTTTTGAAGGGTCTTTAATTCATCGGCCACATCAACGACACGACGGTTGGTTTCATCTAATTTTGCAAGACGATTCGATACGTCACTAACAAGTTTCACGCTTTCGCTCAATTGCTTTTGCATCGAAGTCTGCATGTTAGTCGCATTGCGTTCCAACTTGTCACCTAGCGCCGTTTGCAGATTATTAATCGTACGGTTTAGTTCCGTCACGTCAGTTTTAAGCATTTCAACGCCACCGGTTTGTTTAAGGTCACGAAGGCGCTGCGTAATAAAGAAGAGGGCGAAGGCTAACCCAACAACCACCACTAGTAAAAGAATGAGTAAAATTTGTTCCATATCTGTTTAGTATAGCAAAACTAAAGCACAAGGGCGATGCGGATGATCAGCACAATCAAAAGCGATACCGCAATGACGACACCAAGCCGAGAGTAGCGTGCAATAAAATTAAACAAAGAATAACTAAGGGTGTAGAGCACCATACTCCAGGCAATCGCCTCAAGCCAAAATAGTCCATTTGTCCACGTACCCAAACTCCAGAGTAGCGCTGCTGTTGCAACCACTAATACAATTGGGCGATGGATTCCGGTACGAATAAATACAAGTAGTGCAATCAAGCCTGTAACAATAGCCGATAACGCACCTGCAACCGACGGAGCATTCACACAAGCTGCTGCATCCATTACCTGTTGGCAAGTAAGCGGTTCAATCACATACCGTGTTAACAAAGCAGTGATCACCCAAGCGATGAATCCCAATCCAAGCCCTAGCAATACCACACTTACCCATGGACGAATTGTTCGTACTACCACCGTTTGATTTTCGATAACTTTAGCCATTATGCCTTTACCTTCTGCCCACCCGGTTGTTTATTGAAATACCACAAAGCACCGATCAGTGCGATCACTACCCCACCAATTACATCAAGCGGCGTATGGACCAGTGCAACGACTCGTCCAATCCCAATTAATGCAACCAGTACGATAAGCAATAGAGTCGTTTTCTTCAAACGAGTTTCAAACCACACCGCCGCCGTAATCGCGGTGACAAAAAGCATGTGATCCGATGGGAAGCCAGGATTATTAAGATAGAACGCCCCCGCTTCAACCCCTAAAGTTTCAAAGGGACGCTCGAGTGATGGCTGATAAATACTAGCGATAAATTTAGCGACTAAATACGCAGTTAGCCCGGCCATGAGAATGCGACAGTACGCCTGAAAGCGCTGCCCTTTCGGCACCTTGAATACCAATGCCCAGCCAGCAATAAGAACGACAGGAATAACAAATGCATCGGCGATGAGATGGATGATGAGATCGATGGCCATGTTTATATGATACTACTTCTGGATGTAGGATTCATAGCACATATAATTTCATAATTATTTAATCTTATTTGCGTAATCTAAGAGAAATCAAAGAATAATCGGTATAATATCATCATGAAACTACTTGTCGTAGAAGATAATCCTCGTCTTGCTGAGCGCATTAAGTATAAACTTCACAAAATCTATTCAATTGACCTCGCAGAAAACGGCCACGAAGCAATCGAAAAAGCCAGGTCCATAGATTACGACATTATATTACTAGACCTCGGACTTCCCGACATGGAGGGACTAGAAGTATGTAAACTCTTGCGTACATACGAAATTAACTCACCAATCCTTATCCTTACTGGCGTAAGCGATTCATCAATGCTAGTTACTCTCCTTAATAACGGAGCAGACGATTACGTTACAAAACCTTTTAATACAGAAGAACTTACCGCGCGCATTGGAGCACTATTAAGACGAAGGTCTCGACACAAGCCTAGAACAATCATCAAGTACAGTGACATAGTTATGGATATTGAGCAAAGGAAAGTTTCTCGTGCAGGAATATCAATCACACTTCGAAGAAAAGAATTTGATATCTTAGAATACTTGATCAGTAATAAAGGCCGAGTTCTAACACGGGATATGATAATGAGTCATGCTTGGGATAGCGATAAGTCTAGTTGGACAAGTACAGTCGATGTTCACATAAAACACTTAAGAGATAAGATTGATAAGCCTTTCGAGAATAAAGTAATTAAAACAGCTTATGGGTTAGGTTATCGAATTGACGCCTTAGAAAAATCTAATCATGTCTAAAGACTTTGCCGATGAAGTCCTTCGGCAAAGTCCATATCCAATGGTGAGATTAATTCTTGTTGGTACATCGTTAGTTGCCCTTGCATTGTTAACATTGTTGATAGCAAGCTCCTTGATGCTAAATAATAGCTACGTTAACTCTAGGATCTTAGCTGGAGTTTTCATCGTGGTAATACTAGGTTTATGCTTTGTATTATTACGTAAGGGCCACTATCAAATAGTTGCTTGGGTACTTGTCTCTCTGTACGCCGGAGTATCGAGCTATATATTACTGAGTTGGAGTATAAATGCACCGGTAGGTGTTTTAATGCTTGGATTGGTAATTACATTATCAGGAATAATGCTTGGGTCTAAAGTGATTATTCCAGTAGCTGCCGGAACATTCATTCTATTATTTACACTACACCTCCTACACTCATTTGATTATATCGAAGTAGACACTACGTCATTAGCACTAGAATCGAGTTTCGGTGATGTACTAACATATGGCGCAATTCTAGGAGTATTTTCTTTACTAACAAGTTTATCTAGAAGCCAAATGGAGTCTTCCTTGAAAAACGCACTGGCAGCCGAAGATCAACTAGAACAAGAGCGAAATCAGCTTGCAATCCGTGTTAAAGATGCGACCGAATCTTTACGCGAAGCGCAGTTAAAAGAAATCCAACAACTATATCGTTTTGCGGAGCTGGGACAATTAACTGCACTTACACTACATGAACTGGCAAACCATCTAAGCGTATTAACACTAGATATGGATGATATAAATGAAAAATACAAAAACTCAATAGCAATAAAGAATGCTAAAGAAAGTATTAGTTATATAGATGAGCTTATCAAGCGAGTGAGAGGACAACTAAAAGACGATGCACACTCCAAGAAATTTGATGCGATAGAATCTGTATATCAAACTGTTAAATACTTATCACCAAAAGTCATTAAAACTGGCCTTCATCTAAAGGTGGTTAACAAGACATCAAAAAAATCTTTTTACGTTTTTGGTGATTCAATGAGGTTATCTCAGAGCATAATTATTCTTGTAAATAATGCCCTAGACGCAAGCCTAAAATTAAAAAAGGATGATCAGAGGGATATCATAATTAAAATAAATATTAATGAAAATAATCTTAATATATCTGTCGTAGATAAAGGTATAGGAATACCAGATTCAAAAAGGAAGATGTTATTTGAACCATTGAATAGCTCAAAAAAGAATGGGCTTGGTATTGGTTTATTTATTACAAAGCAAATTATCGAAACTCATTTCAAAGGAAGTATATCGATTGAACCTACCCAAATACAAACTGAATTCGTAGTACGACTACCCAGATTTACAACTACTTCCCGTCGATAACAACAGAAAGCGCTCGGTGGTCAGACAACCCGTCGCCTGATACTTCAAAGTTAGTCGCTACGTACTCTTTTGGAATCAAGAAGTAATCAATCCGCTTGTCGTCTTCCGGAAAGCTCACGTATGGCTTATCAGTTGCAAGTCGGTAGGTATCTTTCCATAAGTCTTCGTGGGCTTCAAGCTTTTCCATATTAAAGTCGCCGGTGATAATGCGTTTTTCGTCGCGGCTTTTTAAGATACCAAGCAGTTCTTCTAGTTGTGGACGAGAGAATTCATCACTCAAAGATAAGTGAAGGTTTACAAACTTCTCTATCCGGCCTTTGGTAAACACGTCAATGAACTGTACAATGCGTTGGTGTTCGTCAGTAGGTTGCTTTTTAAGTGTTAGTACTTCAGATTTAACAATCGGATGATTACTAATAACCGCTAAGCCTTCGCGGTATTCAGGATAGTGTGGGCTGTCTTGCAACCGTGGGATTGAAACGTGTTCATAGCCATAACGTAGCTTTTGATTGAGCAATGACGGCTGACTGTAGTTAGATTCAGATGGTAGGTAGACTGCTTCTTGAAAAAAGATAACGTCTGACTGTGCTTCTTTTAAATAATTGACAATGTTTTCTTCGCGGTCACTCCAATCGAAGAAACCACGCAGGTTAAGGGTAGTTATTTTCATTATGCTTATTGTAACAAATAACCGCCCTAAGTGGTTATGATTTAACGAAGGCGTTCAAAAGCGGCTTTTTGTGCAGCGGTTAAATTGTCGATATCATCTGGCCACGGCTCACTTGAAAAAGGGATCAATCGTTTTACCCCGGTGTCACTATACGACGCAAGGTTTTGTTGCGCATCTTCGCTGGCGATAGCAACCGAATAGAACAGCAGCGTATCGCCATTGTTGTAGCGATCTTCAATCGTCTGCAATGCTTCTTCAGCAGTCATAACATAGACAGCCACGACGGTCATTGCAGTACTAATCACCCACCATACTTTATGGCCTGTTTCATTACGTTCCGGTTCGGTCATCCATTTACGTCGCAACTCTCGATCTTGAAACTTTTCAGTATCAGTCATAGCATCCCATTTTTGTTGCGCTTCTATGTGTAAAGCGGCGGTATGAATATTTAGGTCATACATCGCATTATCAAGCTCGGCGTAATCAATAAGGTCTGGTTGGCTTGGCTGCTGTAAAGCGGCGCTATAGTTTTGTTGCAGCTCAATATCCGCTAACGGATCGGTAATACGTTTATCGACCGTTGCCGCAGGGTATTCCCAGTGCGCAAGCGTCAGTTCTTTGGGGGTAACCGTAAATTGTGTTGCTCGAAAACCTGTCTCGATACCCACTCGGCCAATATTAATCCGTGTTACCCTCCAGGCATTGTAAGCAGATTGGGTTTGAAACCAAGGCAGATCAGCGTATTCGATGACATCAACTAATGGATCGACTGGCGTATCAGCAATATATTGAAACATACCATCCTGAGATCGCCACTTGATAGTATTGCTTTGATGCTCAACCAAGGCCGCCTTTAAATCAAGCACTACGTCGTGTGTTGATAATTTTCGAATCTCTTGCTCATTTAGCTCTGACATTTGCATTATAATGAACCTTTTTTCAAGGTTATGCAAACATAAGCATGTATTTAAAGCTGTGAAATAAAGTCGTCGATTACTTGCTGCGCCTCGTCAAGGTTTAAATACTGCACGACCGTCGTATTTGGCGATCCATCAATCATCGCCGAAAGCTTACGTGTATCGTCTTTTTTAAATAATGCCAGAACCGGCTTCCCCCATTCTTCCGCCTTAGCGATCTCGTAGCCAACCCCAAGGCTAGGGTTTGATACTTCGGCAATAATTGCGTCGGCCTGCTTCACCCAAGTAATATCTTTCTTCCAAATATCCGCTGTTTTTCCAGGGCTTCCCTGTGCGGTTAATGTTCCATCGGCAAATATTTCCGTTAAGACAATTGCTTTCGTGTTGATATATTCAACTAATTCAGCGTATAACTCAGCATCATCGCGACCACCGCGAATCGAACAAGCAAAATAGATTTCTTTTTGCGTAGACATACCCTTAGTGTAATAGGATCGAAACATACTCACAACTTTAATTAAAATAACCCGCGTTCCAGCGGCGATCAGCAAGTCTATAAAACTTACGATCGCCGCCGAAACAGCGGGTCTAGGAGAACCGAGGCGGACGACTTGAAACGGGCTTCTTGGGGCCGGAACCCCTGCTTGCCGCGTTTTTCTTCTCGTCTCTGCGAATTCGCTTCACGCCCGACGCCAGTTCCGGGTGCTCCTTCTCGATCTTCTCGAGAGAGTGCCCTTCCTGGACATAGACGGTGGCGGCCGCAACCTGTGCGTTTACCGATAGAGCTGACATTGTACTACCTTTCATTAAAGATGGATTTTAAGTTCAGCGAGGGATAGAAGCGGAGTCTTTCCTTTCAGTAGTCTTCTCAGCTCGAAAAGCTGATCGATGAGTATCTCTCTCATCGAAGCGTCCCATGTGAGTGGTTCGTTTAACACGTCACGCAAAATAAATTGCGAACGCGTAAAGCGAAGAATCTGCGGTTCAACCGTGCCGTTTGTTGTCGCTAGATGATGAAGCGTTGCAATACCAAGCGATACACTTGGATGTACTACCTCGACCGATGGATGAAGTGCTGGTTTTGCTAGGCCGTACACGAAGTACGACAAAAAGAAAAACATTTGCCTCATCGCACGGCGATACATACGGTCACGATCTCTCTTGTTAACTCGAAGATGTTTTTTTCGTGCTGCAATCTCCCTTTTGTCAAAGGTGGCTTGTTCGTTGTACTCAAGCTTCTGAATTTCGCCACCCATCCAAATTACTCGTTCGACAGCTAATGCCATCTGCTTGTCGTGATTACCCACTAGTCGATTTCGAAACCGAGTCAAAATCCATTGCACACGTGCAACCGATCCATCCTTTATGTCCATCAACTGCAAAAACAGCTCATGAAGCACATCGAAATCTTCTTCAGACCCAATGATATCCTGATCAGACCCCATTAAAGCCAATCTTGCCGGCTCTTTCATAAGGCTAGGATACACATCAGCATCGAACATGTCCGATGAATCTTCGACGTTAAAAGCGCGCTCCAACATCCGCATATACGGATCCAGTACGTACCAGTGACCGCCCGCCAATTTAATGATGAGTGCATGGTGCGCCTGATGACCCTGATATACTTCAGAAATCTGTTTCAACGCTCCTTTCGCACAATTATCGGCGATATGCTGCATGCTTTTAACAACTGGTCTTCCTTCGTAGGGCTCAAGAGATCTTTTTAGAAGATCAAATGCCCTGAAGGTGAAGTGCTCGCCGGCGATATCGCTTCTCACTATGACGTTCAACATCAAGTGAGGCGCATCGACAGCTCGCGCGAAACCAATCATCATCTGCATTAAGCCCAAACAACTCGGTTGCACAGGACCTTCTGTCCAGCTTCCGTATTCTTTCGGCAAGACTGTTGACGCACTATCTAGTTCAGGCTCGTAATTCTCTTCAATACCACGCAGCCTTGCCCATTCCGGAGTGTTCAAGGCATTCAGCATCCGATTAAGCAGCTCAAGCTGTAATATGCGAGGCATCTCGTGCCATAGCACTGTGTCGTCACGTATATCTTTTGGAAGATTACGAAACGCCTTATCGGCGAGTCTTTCTCCTAAGTACTGTATCTCGGCCCATTCAGCCGCTGTGGCATGAAAGGCGGGTGACTGCTCTTTACTCAAGGCACGAAAACGTGCCGTTGAAAGTGCGTGTCGACGTGAAACTCCTGTTCCCCGACGATACGCTGTTTCCAGTAATTCATCGAGGGACATAACTATCTCTTCTCTATCAAATTTTCAAGGTGTCATTCTCGAGTGTTATTATACCACTGAAATGAATTAAATCAATTTCTTGAAACTACGAAAGCCTGACACTTAAACCAAGTCCACCAAATTCTTTACATACAAATACTGGTACTGTTTCCGTACTTAATGCCACGTCAAACACATAGCCAATTTCATCGAATTGCTTCAGTGCTTCGCGAGTTTTAATCCTATTGCGAATCATCCAGCTCGCAAATGCGCCACGAGCAATCTTAGCGTGCACTACGACAAAGGTTGGCTCGCCTGTTTTCGGGCTTATAGTTAAGAACTTAGGGCTCACTACTAAACTTGGATCAACATATTTTGTTACCGTCTTACCATACTCAACTGCAGATAAATCAACGATGATTTCATCTTTTGATAGCGTTTCAACTATCGATGTTCCCCAAAAATCATATAAGTTCTTGTACTTTACACTTGGCAGCTTATAGCCCATTTCTAATCGGTACGGAAATATTCCATCAAGCGGCTTTAATACACCATACAAACCAGACAAAATCCGAAGCTTATCATTCGCATACTTGCGATCCCCTTCAGACCAATCATGCACCTGCAGTCCGCTATAAATATCACCCAAGAAACTATCAATTGCAGCACGCTGCTGGGCTGGATCACTATTCCATTCCCTTAATAGTTCTTTTTTACTGCTGGCAAGTTTTTCAGATACCTTCATCGTTTTCTGTATTTCAGAAACGGAAAGTGTTTTCGCATACTCAGCTAACTCTGTTGCTTTCGAGATAAGTTGAGGTGAATCAAATACCACCGCACCATATTCAACCGGTGGCCGCATAGTTTTAGAAGTATGAATAAGAATGATCATTACTACTTACTCTTAAGACGAAGTGATGCTCGATACTTTCGAATAACGCGTTGCGTTACCAAGTTATATAGCCATGGAGCTAGCTTGTACGTCGTCCAGCCAACTTTTGTACTAATAGCCGTATGGATTGTCGCTTTATTCTTTACCACTCCGACAATAATCTTCTTCGCCGCTACTTCAGGAGTTTGCAAACTATCGCGTCGCTTCAAAGCCTTGCGTACTTTTAGATTATTGTAGGTTGCACGGTCGTATAGCGGCGTATCAACAATAGTTGGACATACAACACTTACTTTTACACCCAAATCTTTAGCTTCATTGCGCAGCGCATGAGTCAGGCCGACAATCGCAAACTTCGTAGACCCATAAATTCCCATTGCAGGAACAGGAAACAAGCCGGCCGCTGAACCAAAGTTTACAATGTGACCGTTACCTTGCGGTAACATCGCTTGATACGCAAAGTGCGCACCGTTCATTACTGCAAAAATATTATTAGAAATAATCATGTGCCAGTTTTCGATTGGTGTATCGCGGATCTCTCCGGCCATAAATTCACCAGCACTATTAAAGACGTAATCAATCTGGCCATACTGTTTTTTAATAGCAGCAAAAACCTTCTTCGCTTCATCGATCACTGCAACGTCGGCTTTTTTAAAAACAGCCCTATACCCACCATCGGTCAACGTATCTACTAACGTGATTCCCGTCTTCTCTATTCGATCGATGATAATAATCGTCGCACCATACCCGGCTAAACGAATCGCAATTGACTTGCCGATACCCGATGCGCCGCCAGTGATAACTACAATCTTGTCAGCAAATGCTTGTTTCATAGTATTAGTATACAAGTAAATCAAATAGCCCAGCAAACTATAGGGACAAGTGCACTATAGCAATGCACGATAACAAAAAGTACAATAAGGGCATGGAGATTCCTGAATCTAGCTTTATTTCAGACTTGCCTATTTTTGACTACAAAGATCAGATTGTAGCCGCCGTCGATACCAACCAGGTAACGATCATCACCGCCGAAACAGGTGCCGGCAAAAGTACCCAAGTTCCTCAATACCTCGCCGAGCATGGGTATCAAAAAGTAATCGTCACGCAACCGCGTATTCTAGCAGCGCGCAATCTATCCAGTCGTGTACGCGAAGAATGGGATACGCGCAATCATAACGATAGCGACCAATTAATCGGCTACCGCACCGCCCACGAACGAGACGATAATCCAGGCACGCAAATCTTATATTGTACCGACGGTCTGCAATTGGTCCGCGAAATTACTGGCGCCGGCATCAACGAAAATCAAGTGCTTATCTTAGATGAAGTCCACGAATGGAATGAGAACATGGAAGTCTTGGTTGCCTGGGCTAAAAAACGCTGCCAAGAAGATGCCCGCTTTAAGGTTGTCATCATGAGTGCCACTATCGATACCGCACCGCTCGCTGCATTCTTTGACACCACTGCCGTCATTACTGTGCCTGGGCGCAGCTTCCCTGTCACTAAACGGCTTGGCAGCGATATCATCAGTGAAGTACTTGAAAAAATTGGAACAGGCAGCAACGTCTTAGTATTCCTACCCGGTAAGACCGAGATTCAAAATGTCAGCGAAGCAATCGCTAAGAAAGCCAGCGCTGCGGGTGTGCCGGTTATTCCCCTTCACTCCCAACTTGAAGCAACCGCCCAACAAGCTGCATTCTCGCATTCACCAAGCGGAAAAATCATCCTAGCCACTAACATCGCGCAGACCAGCGTTACGATTGATGACATTGATGTTGTGATTGATAGCGGGCTTGAACGCCGCAGCGAAGTCCGTAGTGGTGTTGAAGGATTATTTATCGCTCAGATTTCACAAGCCGATTCACTACAACGAGCCGGCCGAGCCGGACGAACCAAAGCGGGTGAATATATCTTAGCGCCCTATGACGTCTTACCGTGCCTTCGTTTCGATGAACGCCCCGAATACGGTACACCCGAAATCTTACGCAAGCATATTGATCGTTTAACACTTCGCCTTGCAAACGTTGGCATCGACATTGAAGAACTTGATTTTTATCACGACCCAAGTAAAGCTGCCATTAAACGAGCGAAACGCACGTTAGTGGCTCTCGGTGCTATGACCTTCCAGGGAGATGTCACAAACATCGGCCGAAAGATGGAACACTACCCAGTTGAATCAAGCTATGCCCGCATGCTAGTTGAGTCGCAAATTTACGTTGATGTTATTCAAACAAAGCTTGCCGCCATCATCGCCATCCAAGAAGTCGGGGGGATTGCAAAAGGCGGTACACGTTACACTGGCTGGCAAAAATTTACGAAACAAAAGAAATCCGACCTACTCGCTCAATACGATTTATTCTTAGCACTTCCAAATATCTATCCCGATGATTACGAAGAGCTTGGTATTATTATCAAAAACGTCGCTAAAGCGCGCGAAGTTATGCAACGATTAAATACCGATCTTGCTGATATCGACATCGACGACTCGTCGCTCTCACCAATTCTTGACGATGAAGTCGAGGCACTCCTTCGCTGTATTGTTGCTGGGCAAATCGACCAGCTATGGACCGTTGATGAGAAATTAAATGCAACCCATATTTACTCACAGGAAACCCGCGAGCTCTCAGGCACTACCGTCGTACGCAATCCAGTCTTGGTCGCCGGTACACCGTTTGATCTTGAAGTACCGACTCATGAAGGAAACCTACAAACCTTACATCTTGTCCAAGGAATCACCGCAGTCAACACCGAATGGTTGATTGATTTAGCACCAGAGCAGTTCGGTTCAAAACGCGGCAAAATGGTCTACGATCCACGAACTGGCGGATTGGTTATCCGTCAACAAATTCGAACCGGTAAAAGAGTCTTTGAAGGTGCCGGCATACCTGTAACCCAAAACACGAGGCAAAACCAAAAATTCTTTCAAGATGCTTTGGCGAAATGGATTATTGGTCAGCTCGAAAAAGAAAGTCGCGCTTTGTCTTCATCGCATTCAAAACGCATACCAGCCATTCCATTCTCACAAGTTCGTCGTCACGTACAATCGCTGACCGGAAATAATATCAGCCTTGAAACGATCAGTCCTGCAAAGCGCAAAGAACTCTCCGAATTATCAAAACTGGCCACTCACTTTGGCGTTGACTTTATGAATAGTGTCGCCACTTCGTTTCGTCATGACCGTAGTCCTGGTCGCCACCATGCACACCGTGGCTGGAAACCTTCACACAAACGAACTTCACGTCGTGACGAACGCCGACGCTTCGATTGATCGAACTACTTTGTTACTAACCAGGCACGACTCCATACAGACGCAACACCGAAATATGAGTTTTCGATAGCATAACCAAAGCTCAATTCTTCTTGCGCGTACTCACCATCACCACCAAATTTCCCGCTTAATGCAAAGCCGCCAAATCCTGTTCCATACTTTTCACGTTCTTCTTTCATAAAAGCACGCACAAGTTCGGCAACGGTAAGTGGCTGTTCTGGATACGTGCTGTACTCATGTTCGGCAATCGATCCATACATGTATCGCAGTGCAAACCTATCAGCAATCACAAGCTTACGTAAATATCCCAGTTCTTGTTCCATACCACTTGGTGCATCAATTGCCTGAACGGCATATTGAGTTCTGGGTCGCTGTGCAGATCCTGCTAGACCGGTAAGTGCAACCAAAGTATCAGTAAACTCACCCGGGACATCATTTGGTAAGAAGAGGAATCCCCCGTTCGCCTCTTGAGGCGGTGCTAAGCTTTCAGGGCGCGGATAGCCTTTTTCTTGATACCCGTATACCCCATTACCGTTCACGCTATCAACCGTAGGATCAATCACTTCATCCGATGCAATAACCGTTGATTCATGTACGCCCAGAGTTTCAAAAAAGTTTGTCATGCCGCCTCCGTTGTTTTGCTTAGTATAGTAAGCACCTTCACAAAGCTGCAAGCATAAGCGTCTCGATATTGAAATCGATGTATGTGTCGTCGCAAGCTGTATACTAAGGTTATGACCGAAACACTTCCCGCCTACACCACGACAAATCTCGACGAAGCGAGCATCGCACTCAAAGTCTGGTGGCGACTTAATGGCGGAGAACATCTCTCTCGTCATGAACAACAACCACGCGAACGCGCGATGGCCGAACGTATCATTAAAAGTACCTTTTACGCTATTGGCCGTGAACATAAACTACAGCTAACGGCCGGACAAACTGCCGTCAGGTTATTTAGCTTCGGCAAAGATTCATACGATTTCTTAACAATCGATCGCCGTTTTGGTGACGACTACGATCTTCAGCCAGGCCAAACTATGGACCTGACTCGTATGCGCGAGGATCTTCCCAATAGTCTGTACCACCCACACCCTGCCTTGTATCTTGGTCAAACACTTCACACTCATAGTATTGCAATCGCCGAGACCTTAACTGAAGGTGGAAGCATCGCTATCGTTCCAGCGGATGCCGAACAGACATACCGTAAAGCTTAGTACAGTAAGGTATTAAAATAGCCCTCACAAAGAGGGCTCAAGCTAGTTTTGTGACATAGCCAGGTCTGCGTTTATTCAATTTTCTCAGTGAGAGCGTGCAGTTCATCAATGAAAGCGTATAGCGTGTCGACGCTCGACTGAACGTAAAGCGTCGGGCTATCGATGCCTGATACTTTTTCGTAGTCGGAAAAAACATCGGTATACGCACCATCGTGCCCTGTTCGCTTGATCACTCCATCGGAGAAGACATACGTCCCCGCCTCAAGCTCCCAGCCTACAAGATTCATTTCAGAATCATAAGTGTCGGGAGCAAGTGAGTAATCCACCTCCTCAAGTGCTTGCAGAAACTCCGTGGAGGCCTGCTGCACAAGAGGAATTGTCGCGAGCGCTAAGCTTCTAAACCTTTCACTCTCGGCAATCCTCTCTTCATGCTGCTTTGCTTGAGCGGCATGATACACCTCTTCTGCACGACCCATACGTCGAGCTCCAATCTTGAATTCGCGATACTTACATTCGTAAGCAAATAGTACGACGTACTATTAAAGTTACTATAATATATTAATTGACATCGGTAAAGTATTATATTATTCTAAATAAAATACTACGAGGAGTACCAATGGGACGAGCCGAAGATGTCGTACGAGCACGAGAAGCGCAACAATACCGCGAGAGTCAAGAACGTAGCTTAGAAATAAAAGCCGCTGCAATGGTTGAAATCCGGCAATTGGTCCCTCAGTTCTTACAGCTAATGGACACATTATCATACCCCGACTCTGATACATTTATCGAATGGCAGGGTGAAGAATTCTTAGCATGGAAACTTTTTGACCACGCCGCCGAGGGTGACATTCACGGAGAACGACTATACTTGTTGTCTACGGGTACTATTCTCGAGCACTATCAATCACTCTCAGAGTACGTAGAATTTGACGTCACTCAAGAGCTTGACCCTACGTATCATCACAGTATCAACCTCTTTTATAATGCTCAAATCCTAACGAGGCGCGTTGAACAATATACCGCCCAACTTAACGATCCAAAATTAGATAAATAATATACCACAGGAGATATCATGGGACGAGCTGAAGAAATAGTAAAAGCACGCCAAGCAGAACAATCGAGTCAGTCTGAAAGGTTGAATCGAAGATTAGCGTCAGAAGCCGCAATTGAGATGATGCACCTGATTCCAGAATTCTTACAACTAATGGACACGCTTTCTTACCCTGATTACAGTAAGTTTATTGAATGGAAGGGTGAAGAGTATATCGCCTGGGAGCTGTATGATCATGTAGGCGAAGGTGATATTCGTGGGGATCGGCTCCATTTACTATCGACCGGCACTGTCCTTCACGAAAGTGCTCTATCGGGTGAATATTATGAAGTAGATCTTTCTGAAAAAGTTAAAAGCACCTATACAAGTCACCATGATTTTCCCTACAATGCCGAAAAATTACGAAACATGGTTGCACGATATACCGTACAACTTGGCGACTCAAGCGAATAATTCACGATTACACCCTCCCCTACTTGAGCAATTACCTCAGTTAGTGTACAATTTGTTGGTGCTACGGTGGGATGTCGCCAAGTGGTAAGGCACTGGTTTTTGGTACCAGCATTCGGGGGTTCGAATCCCTCCATCCCAGCCAAGTTTATTACTTTAGAACTTCTTCGGAAGTTCTTTTGTTTTTATCCTATCTTAGCTCGAAGAAGACTACTTTCCTTATACTAAAAACACCCGCGTACTATGCGGGTGTTTAGTAGCCTAGTAAAGACTTTGTAACTTACTATTCTTTCTTTGCAGCAGCTTTTTTAACACCAACTGTTTTTGTTACGTGGGCAAATTGGCCACGGATTTCAAACAAGAAGTAGGCAAAGATCGCAAGCCAGATAGCACCGAAGATAATACCGATAATGAATCCACCAACACTAAAGGTAAAGATTGCATTTACCACAGTTGAAATAACATTAAGAAGAAGCAGTGCAAAAAGGATCACCCAACCCTTCTTTTGCTGTTCCTTCAACGGCTTAACTGCAAGGGCAAGTAATAACCCTTCAAGTCCAATAAATACCAAAGCAACAATTGAGCTAAGGATCGCCAGTGTCAAAATACTTTCTGATGCGTAGTAGAAGCTACTGGTTGTGCCGATAATCGCTACAAGTCCAGCGATAGTTGTTAATGAAATAAGAAGTGAAATAGCAGAGATAATTGCTCCAATAAGAACAAGCCACCATACGTTTTGCGCAAGCCATTTTTGACCACTGACCGGTAGGTGTGGAACGTTTTTGACCCAGCCGCTCACGGTTGTTTCAAGTTTATGTATATATTCCATTCAGGCAACTCCCTTAGTTATACCTTAATCATACTGGTCAGCTTGGTATTCGACAACTACTTTTTTCGCTTCACAGGCCACATACCCCAGCCTGACCATGCCGCTAAAATACCAAATGAAAGACTAATAAATACTGCCCACCAACCTGGCATTAATGTAATTGCAGTACCTAGAAATCCAACCGTTTCAATGTCTGAAGAAACAAATAACTGCCAGATCGTCAGCTTCAACCAAATTGCCGCGACTAACCAACCAGCCACCATACTTACCCATCGAAAGGCCGGGCTGAGTGGCATACGCAGCAAGAACGGCAAAGCAAATACCTCAAGTGCTATTACTAATGATCCCAAAAAGTACGCAGTCGAAGTGCCACCGATAAGCTCAAAGCTACTGACAAGCGCCAGGAAGTCATCAAAAGTAAATAATTGAGCCACGGCCATAATAACTAATAGGCTCGCGTAGAAGGTCGCAATGCGTCGTACGTCATTAGTTTTGGGCACTGGTGCAGCGGTAGGTTTGCGTAAGATACTCATGCTTAGAGTATAGCCCCGACCTCGGTTACATGCAAACCGTTGTTATTTTTATCATTTTGCTTGCGCTTTTAGGGTTATTCGATTACAGTACTACTAAGCGAAAGTTACAAAAACAAACATAAAACTCCAAAACAAAAAGATCTAACGATCACTATGTTGTGACTATTTCGCTCTACGATATCCACCACAACAAAGAATACCCGCCTCTCTGGCGGGTATTCATTTTATTCGAAATGTACGACGATACCACCGTTCGGTATATCATCTTCGCTAGGCGCTTCAATATTATGAAAGAAAAGCACTTCTGGAGTTGTGCTTCCTAATGCCGCGCGACCTTCGGGAATATAAATAATCACATCTTTATTGCTCATCAATACCGCTCGGCAACCTGACATACCTAAGTTGGTCAGTAGCCGAGGGTCATGTGCTTGCAATGGAACATATTCAGGATCAATTGCAGACAACGGACGAACTTCTGCATAGGCATCAACGCCGAAAGGATTAACTTGTTTACGGAGTGATCCACTTCCCGCAACAATTCGCTGCTCATCTTTTGTGAGCGTTACGACCAGTTGGTCTTTTACCTCGTCGAGAATCGCTTCCATTATTCAGCCTTTAACGAATGTTCTTCACGCCACTTGGCGATTGCTGCATGGTGTCCGCTCAAGAGAACGTCGGGCACTTTCATGCCATTAAATTCAGCGGGCTTTGTATACTGCGGAAATTCAAGCGTCTCTCCATCTGAAAAGCTTTCAATTTCAGCACTTTTTTCGCCACCTAAGACATTAGGGAGCAAGCGAACAATACTGTCGATAATAGTCATAGCCGGCAACTCACCGCCCGTAAGAACGTAATCACCAACACTTATCTGTCCGTCCACCAATGAAACGATCCGCTCATCATAGCCTTCGTAGCGACCACAAATAAAGATATAGCCGTGATCAGCATCGGCGTATTCTTGCGCGAGAGATTGCTTCCAGCGTTGTCCACGAGGTGTCATAAGTAATACCTTTGCGGTCGGGTCATTCTCTTTAGCTTTTGCAACGGCAGCAAATAATGGCTCAGGTTTGAGAAGCATGCCATCGCCACCGCCATACGGTGTATCGTCGACCTGTTGACGAGGACCTATACCAAAGTCACGAAGGTTCACTAAACCAAACTCGGCAGCCTGTCCTTGCTGCGCCTTCCACATCATTGAACTATTCAACACACCGTCAAACATTTCTGGGAATAAAGTAATAACCTGGAGCTTTTTCATCTGTTAACAGTGTACGGTAAGTTGACTACTTTGTAAATACATGGTAATGTTGCTAAACATTTTACCTACCTAGGTAAACGTCCCAGTACTATCCGCAATGAACACTGGAGTAATAATGACAAGTACCACTGACGCTACATACGAACAGCTTCAGAAGCCAAGCAAGCAGAGACTTGCTAAGCTGACGAAACACGAGATCGCGCTGTATCTGGGCTTCATCAGCCTCGTCGCCGCATCGGCAGTTCACAGCTACAGCCTGGCGATGACCAGTCAGTACCTGCTGTACCTGCCCGGCGTTGAACCAGAGATGCGCACCAACTTCGGCATCTACATCGTCATCGCGCTGTCGTCTGCATTCGCAGCTGTCTACGGCCTCATCGGCGTCATCAAAACCGCCCTCGCTCGAGTACACACCTCGTAACCCCACCGGTTGCTCGCAGGTCATCCTCGAGCAACCAACCAAGCTATTAACCCTTTGATATCTTGGTTGGTTAAGCGCAAGCTTATTGACTTTTTATTAAGTTTATGCTAATATATACACGATCTTACGTTTGTTTGATTTGCCCTTTTCACTCTGCCAATCCGAAGGAACACCAATGAACAACATAGCTAAGCACAACCCGCCGGTTCGTCTTGCAAAAGAAGACATGCTGACCCTCGAGCAGATTGCTCCCGGAATGCCTGTCGTGCTCTTGCGAGCAGGGTTTGATCCCACGACAACATGGATCACCAACTTCACCGGCATCGTCTCGAGCATCGATCACGAGGCGGGCAAGGTTTCGTTCCGCCCGAACATCGGAGTGATGCACAAGATCAGGTTCACCACCGTCGGCCTCACGCCGATGTACGACGGAACACAGCCTGCTCTCGGCCTCATTCCTGTCGAGCTCAAGGACAAGTACTTCGCGCACGCAGAGAAGACGACGTTTCCTGGAAAGGAGATCCATCTTCGCACGCTCGAGCTCACTTCCGCTGTAGCGCTATAAATTAGCCGCTCGCAGGTGAATACCTCGAGCGACTAACGAAGCTATGTATACGTACATATTTTCGTTAGTCGTTCCAACAAAAAAACCACCCCGAACAGGGTGATTTCTTATACACATAGGCTCTCAACAAATGTGGTGATTTGTCGCTCGCATGAGCTCGTTTCTCGCAGTTCAAAAGTTGTTGTTGAACTAGAGGTATTATATATCAAGATCGTCGAGTTCAGCAAGCTCTGCACGAGTCTTTTTTGTGTAATCACTAGCATTATCCACAGGCTGATCTGATGAGCTTTCCACAGGGGCGTCAATCTCGGCTGTTTCGTTTGCTGGTGCGTCTGAAATTGGGGCATCAATAGGTGCTTGATTCTCATCATGAGATGAAATAGTCGCACCTTCTTGGCCGTCATTGTTCACAATTTTTAAGTTATAGCGCGCATCGTTCTTTGTTCCCAAAGCACGAAGCAGTGTACGAAGGCTCTGCGCAGTAACACCACGCTTACCAATCACTCGACCCAAATCTTCTGGGTTTACCGTCAGCGTCAGTAAGACACCTTTTTCATCAATAATTCTTTCGACTATCACATCGTCAGGATTCCCAACGACAGATTTTACGATATATTCTATGAATTGCTGGTCAATGGTCGACATGATTCCCCCTTTGGTCGTACTGCTGATATCGTGATTTTATTGTAGCATGAAACCGCTAGCGCTAAACAGAGATTGACTTATTTGTATCAAAATGGTATAATTTATATGCTATACAGATCGTCTGTATACACGACACCTTAAGGAATTATCATGGACGCAATGCTGGCAGAGCTCGAAGAGCTCGCCGTCAAGGAGAACTGGGAACCGGATGAGTTTGAGTTGGCCTGTGACTACCTCGTGAAGATGGTCACCTGCCCCGAAACACCCGAGCCGGAAGATCTCGATGGAGAGAAGATTCTCTCCGTTCAGACCCTCTGCACCACCCACATGCTCGCCGCCTAGATCTTTCGAGATCACCTTAGTGTTATGCCCCGGTCATTCGTGACCGGGGCCAACTATTTTTAGACATAAAAATACCCCTCAAAGCGAGGGGTATTTATTTTGAAGAGAAAGATTTATTCTTCAGTCGCTACTTCTTCAGCAGGAGCTTCAGCTTCTACTTCAGGAGTTTCAACAACTTCTTCTTTTGGTTGGTTCTTACGAAGCTTGTCCGCGTGACGGATAGACTTTTGCTTCTCAGTACCTGGTTCAACTACCCATTTAGGAAGTGTTACGCCAGCGTCTTTTAGAAGCTTAACCACACGTGGTGAAGGCTGTGCACCATTGTCGAGGTACTTTTGAGCCGCTTCGACTTGAATGGTTACATCTTTGGTGTGTGGGTTGTAGCTACCAACATAGGCGACAACACGGCCGCTTGAAGGATGGCGTTGCGATTCTTGGACAGCGACACGGTAGGTTGGGTAACCGCTGCGTCCGACGCGTTGCAAACGAATTGCGAGCATAAAATAGAACTTCCTTTAACTTAACTCTTTAAAATAATGATTAACTCTCGAATGATTTTACACTGTTTTACGCTGTAAGTCAACGTGAGGCAGGTTTTTCATACTGTAAAAGCGCAGCCTTGGCAGCCTCTTGCTGTGCAGCTTGCTTACTTGGACCCATACCCTTACTGACTAAACGATCGCCAGAGTATACCCCAAGGGTAAAAATCTTATCGTGATCAGGACCAACTTCTTCAAGCACAATGTACTTTGGCGTGACGTTGTCTTTATGCTGCATCACTTCTTGAAGGTGCGATTTAGGATCGCGCCAGCTGCCTTCTTCCAAAATCGTATCAAGTTTAGAGGTAATATTCTTCTTGATAAAGACCTCAGCGTCAGCGTAGCCGCGTTCTAGGTAAATAGCACCGATAAGTGCTTCAAAGGCGTTAGCGAGGATCTGTGAACGCGCACGGTCACTTCCCTGCTTCTCACCACGACTCATACGGATTAGTGGCTCGTAGTTAAGCTTTTGTCCGGCATCACCAATACTTTCAGTGCGCACAAGTGACGCACGCCAGCTGGTTAAAATACCTTCTGGTTCGTTGTAGTTATTGAACAAGAAATCAGTAACAACAAGCTCAAGTACGGCATCGCCCAAGAACTCAAGGCGCTCGTTGTGTACGCTCACACTTTTACGGTGCTCATTGACGTAACTACGGTGCGTAAAGGCATTGATCAAAAGTTCAATATTTTCGAATTCATACCCAAGTGTTTCACGGGCAAAATCCTGATAAGGTGCGGTCAGCATTCCTGACATTATAAATTCTCCTGTCGAATACGTTTCATCGCAAGCAACATTAATTTTCCAATATCTTCATATTCAATTGCATCTAATGCATCATGGAACTTGAACCATTGAATACCGTTCATCCACTCTTCTTTTTGGATCGCATCAGTATCTCCCAGTGCACGCACTAGATAGATTTGAGTAGTCATAAGGACCAATTTATCGATTCGGCGGTAGCGAAAGTGAATCTTTCCAAGCCACCCAAGCACTTCAACGTTAGGAAGACCGGCTTCTTCGCCGATCTCACGTTTTGCGGTTTGTTGTGCGGTTTCACCCTCTTCGATGTGACCTTTTGGAATAGTCCAGCGGTCTTTTGCATCTTGAATCAATAGAATTTCAACGCCGTTTTTTTCATCACGACGAAATACGATGCCACCAGCGGTTGGCTCGCGAACTATTTCTTGAATTGAAGGCTTTTTGCGAGTGAAATATTTTTTGAATTTATCAAACTGTGGTGCTGCCATTGTCGGCTCCCTCTATAAGTGTTCGGTAAGCTGTACCCAGCACACCGTTAACAAACTTACTCGAGTTATCCGAACCAAACGCTTTTGCAAGCTCGACTGCTTCGTTTATCGCCACCTTTGGCGGAACAACCTCTGCTTGATGCAGTAATTCGTAGACACCAATACGTAAAATCGTACGATCAATACGGGCGATCTGGTCAATTGGCCAGTCTGGCGCAATTGGTTGAATCAGTTCATCGAGCGCGACTTGCTCTTTAAGGACGCCACGAACTAACGTGTCGACAAAGGCTGTGTCTTCGATAGCAGTTTCGTAACGACTAATATTGCGTTCAAGGACTTCCTTGACGTCAACCGAAGGGTCCTCTGACTGGGTACGAAATTCGAATTCGTATAGAGTCTGTAGGGCGACGATGCGACCGAGATGACGATTAGATGCCATAATGCGTTGGTTCTCTTTTTATTGTAAATGTAAGGGGTATAGTTAAAAACTATTTTTTAGCTGGAGCTTTTTTAGCAACTGCTTTTACAGCAGCTGAAGGCTTAGCAGCAAGTGCTTTTCCAGTTTCTTTACGAGTAGCTTTTGCTTTTACTGGTGAAGTTGCGTTCACACGGCGTGCAAGTAGCAAACGTAGGTGACTACGGCGTAGTCCGGTCTTCCGGGGGCTACTTTGTTTCTTTGGTTGTCCCATTTAAAGTACTCCTTTTTGTAGGTCATTATTATTAAACTTGTCGCTATTATACTATTTATCGGTGGTACACTCAAGTGGTTATGCTTAAAAGCACAGATATGGTATGATATTGCCATATGAGCGAAACACTTCCACCACAAGTACCAAGCGTTGAATCAGACCCATTAACAGACGCGGTTGAACTAAGCCGTGCTTCAAACGAAGCCTACCGTGCAGACGTTGCAAAGTTCCAAGAATCACAGGAACAGGCAACAGCAACACTCACTGATGCAAAAAAATTCCGCGAAGATATCGGCGAATCTGTCTTTGGTGCCGCTGCAGCTGCAGCTCTCGTTGTAGGTGGCGGTGTCCTTCTTGGCAACGCACTTGATTCACACATAGAAAATCTACAAGAGAAAAACCAACAATGGCAACAAGAAGCTGAACAGACTCAGCAGCAACTTGAATTCGATAACGGCTTGAAATCAGGCGCAGTGACGATAAATGTAGGCCCTACTGCACCGCCAAAACCTAGCGTAAGCGAAGGAACCCCTGACGTGAACCAGGATCGTAGCGAAAGTAATGATCCATCAGGAAACGATCTTCTTCCGTCACCAGAACAAATCGGCGACAAATAAAACCTCTAAAGTACGATACTTACCAATCGGCCAGGAACATAAATGATCTTGGTCGGTTTTTGTTCGCCCACAAACTTCGCAACATTCTCATGCGCTAGAGCTAAGGCCTTGATGTCATCGTCAGATGTATCTTTTGAAGTCACCACTTCACCGCGAAGTTTTCCGTTTACTTGAACAGCAATCGTAATAGTTTCTTCGACGATTAGTGCGTCGTCCCATACAGGCCACTGTGTAAATTGAATCAACGTGTCGTGACCAAATTGCGTCCAAAGCTCTTCACTCATGTGCGGTGCAAAAGGCGCAAGAAGTTGGAATAATGTTTGCAGCGCTTCATTCCATACTTCATCCGAGAAGCCATCAACCTTAAACTTATAAAGTTCATTTGTGTATTCCATCAACCCAGCAATTGCCGTATTAAAACTGAGTCGCCTAAAGTCATCCGTTACTTTTCGAATTGTCTTGTGTTGCAGGCGTCGAATCGCATCATCGTTTTTTGTAACCGATTTATCAGATTCTTTATACTGTTGCGAAAGCGTCCAGACACGATTAAGGAATCGGTAAATACCGGCGATTCCCTTCGAGCTCCAGGCGGCATCAAGTTCAATTGGCCCCATGAATAGTACGTAAGTGCGGAGTGCATCGGCACCATAACCTTGTTCAATCACATCAAGTGGATCAACAACATTACCCTTACTCTTGCTCATCTTTGTACCGTCTTCGGCGTTAATATAGCCGTGGTACACAAGTTTTTTCACCGGTTCTTTAAAGTTTACTAAGCCCATGTCGTGGAAAACATGTGTCCAGAAACGAACGTATAGCAAGTGGGCAACCGCGTGGTCACCACCAACGTAGTAATCAAGTGGACTCCAATAGTTTGCGATCTCAGGATCCCAAGCTTGTTCGTTATTGTTCGGATCGCTATAACGAATTAAGTACCAACTGCTACATGCATAGCCATCCATCGTGTCAGTCTCGCGCTTTGCCGGACCACCACATTCAGGACAGGTAGTATTCACCCAATCCTCTGCACTCGCAAGCGCAGATTTTCCATCACCTTTAGGTGCGTAATCTTCAATTTCAGGTAGGACGACCGGGAGCTGATCTTCAGGTACAGGAACCGCACCGTGCTTCGCACAGTGAATAATAGGAATTGGCGCTCCCCAGTATCGTTGTCGGCTGATAAGCCAGTCGCGCATACGGTAGGTTGTTTTAGATTCACCAAGTTGCTGCTCGGCAAGCCAATCAACAATCTTTTCACGAGCATCGCTACTATGCATGCCGTCAAACTCACCTGAATTAACAAGGATTCCTTCACCATGATAAATCTTACCTTGTAACAGCAGTCCAAAGCTTGTCGCGTGTAGCTCGTCTTTTACTTTTGCAAGGATTTCAGACTCACTTAACCATTCAACCGTAAAGTTATCTTTCTCGTCAGCTTCAAGTGCCGTTTCGGTTCGTTCATTACTCGCAAGATCAAATAATAATGCCTGGGCTTCGATACGTCGTGCAACGTTTTTACTGTGTGCAAAGTAATTATGGTGGATCTTACCAGTTTTATTTACGAGTGTTACATCGGTGAACCCTGTCTCTTCGGCAATTTCACGAATAGCTGTTTCAATAACATCTTCATCACCTTCAATGCCACCACCGACAAATAAGTTTCCGCCCTTTTCACCCCAGTTAATTGAAAGGTATTTATTAGTCTGAGGATCGCGAACAATCGCCACGATGCTACGACGGAATTCAGGATTTTCTTGGACTTCACCTGTTTCAGGTTCAACAACTGCAACAACCGGTAGGTGGTATTTTTCTGCAAACGCAAAGTCACGTTCGTCGTGTCCTGGTACACCCATGACCGCACCAGTTCCATATCCACCAAGTACGTAATCTGCGACCCACACTGGAACCTTTTCACCGCTCACAGGATTGATCGCGTACGAGCCTGTAAAGACACCTGTCTTTTCTTTGGTGTCATTGGTTCGTTCAATTTCCGATTTCTTCACCGCTGTCTTTACGTACTCGGCCGCTGCCTCAATGAAGTCACCGACGCCCAGCTTGGTTGCAAGCGGATGTTCAGGTGCGAGGACAATAAAGCTTGCACCAAAAATAGTATCAGGCCGAGTTGAGAAAACCGTAATTGCATCATCACGGCCATCAAGTTTAAAAACAAGTTCAGCACCCTGTGATTTTCCAATCCAGTTAGTCTGCGCCGTCTTAATTTTTTGTGGCCAATCAAGATCTTCGATCTCATCAAGAAGCGCATCAGCGTATTCTGTAATCTTGAAGAACCATTGCTTCATTGATTTCTTTTCAACTAAACTACCACAACGCCAACAGTGCCCACCTTCAACCTGTTCATTCGCAAGTACTGTCTTATCAACAGGACACCACCATTGAAGGCTCTCTTTTTGGTACGCCAAGCCGCGCTCAAATAATTTCGTAAAGACCCATTGTGTCCATCGGTAGTATTCAGGATCACTCGTATTAAGTTCCCGAGACCAGTCAATCGACATCCCCATGCGCTTAAACTGCTTTTTGAAGTTAGCAATATTTTGTGCCGTCACAACCGCCGGTGCAGTACCGGTTTTAATAGCGTAGTTTTCAGCTGGTAATCCAAACGTATCCCATCCCATTGGGTTTAATACGTTGTGTCCGTGCTGGCGATTAAACCGAGCAAGCGCATCGACAATCGTGTAGCCAAAAGCGTGACCAGCGTGCATACCAGCACCGCTTGGATACGGGAACATACCCGCAACATACGTCTTAACTTTAGACGTATCGGCGACAGCCTGGTTTACTTTTTGGTCTTCCCAAATTGTTTGCCATTTTGGTTCAATTTCAGACGGATTATAGCGTTGCATATAACACTAGTATAACAGAGAAGAATTAGTTCGAAAGATTAGAGAAGAATTTCTGCTTTGTTTTCAGCCACGTTGCGGATTGTCGCACCAACTGCGATTCTTCATCAGTTGAATGAAGAACGATTTTAACGGCTTCTTCTAAATACACGCCACCTTGTGATCCTTTAAACAGAATAACCGCGCCCGGTTCAAGAACTTTATGCGCATACGCCCCGGCATCAAGTGCGCTTTTAAAGCTCACTACATGACAGCCGTTTGCTTTTGCGGCTGGTGCTAAATATTTCTCGGCATCTTCACCGACTGTAATAACATGCGCTAATTGATTAGGATCACATAGTTTTCCTAACGCCTCGTGCTCCGCTGGTGAACTCGCGCCTAGTTCATTCATCGATCCTAAAACCGCAATCTTCTGCGGCACTGACAAGCTGTACAGTGTTTGAATCGCAGATACCGCCGCAAGTGGACTTGAATTATAAGTATCGTCAATAATAATCGTGCCGTGTAAGCCACGCAGTGTATTCATACGTCCGTTTACAGGAAGTATCTTATTCAATCCCCGCTTTACTTCGTCCGCAGTCAATCCAACCTTCACTCCGACTGCCGCTGCAGCAACCGCTGAACGAATACTGTGCTCACCTAATAGCTGCAATTGTGCAGAAACAGGTTCTTGCCAGTCCGGCGCGACAAAGTTTCCACTAAAACCTTTATCGATTGAGAAATCATCCTCGACAAAGTGATATTCAGCCGCATCGGTTGTACCGTAAGTATTAATATGTGGGTTTGTAAGATCAGCTGCGTAGGCGCCATCAATATCGTCTCGATTAATAAGTGCCTGCTTACTAAAGTTTGCCGCCGAAAGCTCTTCAGCCGCTACTGCATCAACTGTTTTAAAGAATTCCATATGTTCAGGCGACACGGCCGTCACAACTGCCACATCAGGATGCGCATACGTTCCAAAATGAGGTACCTGTCCAATACGATCACTCCCTACTTCTTGAACAATCACATCAACATCAGTGGGATCATTGATACGTTTTTTAGCAGCTTTAAAAACCTGTAGCCATGCGCCAACGCTTTTTACATTATCAGGATATTCAATGCCCAAGATAGCAAGCGGCGTACTGAGCTCTGCATTGTGATTACCAATATGCAAGCGTACGCGATAGCGCTCTGATAGCACTGTCCCAATTGCTACTTTTGTCGATGTCTTACCAACACTTCCGACAACAATAACAAGTTTTACTTCGGGATGCTTTTTAAAATATTTCTTAACGAAACCTTCAAGCCGAGACTGGATAAACATCTTAAACATTACCAGTTAGTATGACATATTTGAAAGAAAAAAGCCCGTCCCGGCAGGTGAAAAGTCGGCAACATCATCGTTGTCGCTTTTCACCTGCCAGGCGGGCGTGATCGGCTACTTCACCGTAGGAACTCCTCGCATGTGGCGAGGACGGTGTGTGCGACGATCTTCCGCGAGCTTTGATGTATCGATGAGTTCATCGAACGTCAGTACTGGTGCGGCTTTTGGTGCAGGTCGAACCGCATACAGCCCAAGGGCTGGACGAAATCCGATCCGGTTGACTAGTTTTGCGCTTTTCCCTCTCGGAATAAGCATGTACATCACCTACTCTCATAATTGAAGCGATTAGGTAGTTATACCTAATAAACAGCTGCTTCGCAAGCGTTAGCTTTTCTTCTTTAGTGAAGTGTTCTTACCTGGTGTCTTCTTTTTAAATATAAGTACGAATACAATCTGGACCAAAATAACAAAAATAAACAACCCAAACCCACCGATAAATGCACCTGGAATTGCTGCAAATGACTGGCCGGTAATAAGCCCCGCACCAATCGCACCAGCCGTACCACCGATCAACATAATCGCAATATAAAACATCGTCCATAGTGTTTCTGAACGCGTCTCTTTATTTTTAAGCTTGCTAAGATAAGCACGGATTTTGGTTGGTGTCGGTATACCCCAGTACAAAACAAACACAGATAAGATAAGGAAAAACATCGTTGGGCTCGCCAACATTGACGAGAACCAGTTATGACCGCCTTCGTACGGCATAAACCACCAACGAGCAAAAATATTTAATTCTTTAAAATCGGTCAATGTATACGTTGCAAGATTGAGGGTAAGAAATGTTAAAGCAATTCCAAACAGAATAAGTGCAGGACCAAACCCTACATAGAGCGCTTCGAGAAACTTGAACTTAATCGCCCGTCGTATGATTCGAATACCGAAATAAAAGCACAAGAACGTCGCGAGAGCGAAGCCGATAAGCACTATGACTTGCTGAATGGTTGGTTGATCCCAGTTAATATCCATAGGTGTACCTGCTTACGTTTTATACAAGTATAACAAAAAATCGCCTCCGATATACGGAGACGAGCTTTTTCGCTGCTGCGCGCCCACCCGGGGCACGTTTTGTTTTTGGTTATTTTTATTTTACCAGCGCAAGGGGTACCCCTTTGCGCATCAGCTTATAAATAGTATGCTCCTAGATTGCTAAAAGCACAAGTTCTTTACATAGTTTCCCCTAGTATTTTATTAGTGGACGTGCTTAACTAAAGGTGTTCAGAAGCACACGCGTACAAAGCAGAAGGCGAGCGCTTATCTCATAAAGGTAATTCTCTCTTCTTCGCCGAACTACTGTCGTTATGGTCGATCTGACAACGAAGTAAAGAAGAAGAAAAGAATACAATTCAACAATATGTCTCAAAATCTATTTATCGGTAGCCTTGCATACGCAACTACTGATGACAGTTTGAAAGCTTTCTTTGAAGAAATTGGCGAAGTGACTAGTGCACGTGTCGTCATGGACCGCGAAAGCGGCCGTTCAAAGGGTTTTGGTTTCGTCGAATTTGCAGACGAAGCTAACAACCAAAAAGCTGTTGATCAACTAAACGGTAAAGAACTTGACGGACGTCCAATTAACGTTAGTCTTGCACGACCTAAAGAAGATCGACCACGCAACAACGACGGTGGATCATTCCGCCAACGTAGCTGGTAATCAAACAGTCTAATCGACAAAAAATAACCCCTCTTCAAGAGGGGTTATTTGATTGTGTAAATATACTATTGTCGCCCAAGGATAGAAAGTACAGCCACAAGTACAATCAATCCAACAGCAAGAACATTTAAAGCACCGACAATGATACCAGCAATAGCAAGCCCATTTCCAAGACCAACAGTTTTAGATTTCTTAAGCCCTACAATACCAAGGATAAGTCCAATAAGGCCAAACCCAAGGATTGAAACGATAAGACTCGCAATACCAAGTCCATGACCAGGGTCGACTGGTGTTACCGCAAGTGGTGCAACCGGTGTTTCAGTTGCAGCTGGTGCAGATACAGGTTCGGTTGGCGCTACAAAAGCACTTGGTGTTTCAACAGGTGCTTCATTTGGTTGATCGTTCGTAGTAGGCGCATCAAAAGATGATACTTCAGGTGTTTCTACTGGTGCAGCCGCTTCAGGTGCGTCGAATTCTGGCGCAGTTGAAACAGGCGGTTGGTCGTTTGGTTGATTCGGTTCCATTATGCTTCTCCTTATATATGACTGTGCATCATTGTAGTTAAACATAAGTATGAAAGCAACTTTACTTAAAAAACGGCGAGATAACCCATGGCTGACCTAAATTAAAGAAGTTATTTACTAATCCAAAACCATTTAATAACCACACAGTCGTAAGCACGACTAGCCCGGTTCCGAGTAGCGCCAAGATTTGAATAGACCAATGCTGGCGTTTAATCCATCCTACCCATGTATTGTATTTCTCCTTTAACCATGCAAGAGTTTTTGCTGCAAAAGGAAACTCAGTTGCAAGAATTGCGAATCCCGCAAAAACAATCAACCAGCCAGGACCAGGATACGGAATTAACACTAACCCAATAAGTGCAACCAATCCTCCGACAATACCAATCAAGATTTTCTTGCTGTGTCGTCCCAATACCTGCAAATGTTGTTTCATGATATCTATCCTAACAATTTAAGCAGCGCAGCTTCGTCAATAATCTGCGTTCCATACTTCTGAGCTTTTTTAAGTTTGCTTTCACCCACTTTTCCGCCTGCAACTAAGTAGGTAGTATCTTTAGCAACAGCCGACTGAAAGCCTCCACCTAATGCACGGATCTTATCGGCAACTTCATCGCGCGATAATGACTGTAGCGTTCCTGTTACTACAAAGTTTTGGCCAAGCAATGCACCTGATTTTTTCTCAAACTGCGGTTCAACACCAAGTGTTTTGAATTTTTCAAGTAACGCCTCATTGTCTGGTTCAGCAAACCAGGCGGCAATACTCTCAGCGACCACATCACCAATGCCATTGATAGCACGAAGCTGATCAATCGTTGCGTGCTGCAAACGATCTAGTGAGCCAAATGCATTCACGACATCAATTGCCGTTTGTGTGCCAACATGACGAATACCGAGCCCATAAACAAATCGCTCAAGCAAAGGTTGTTTTTTATTTGCAATCGCATCAACTAACTTCCCTGCCGAAATGTCTGCAAAACGATCAAGTGAAAGTACCTGTTCTTTTGTCAGCGTATAAATATCTGCGAGATCTTTTACTAACCCACTCTCCACCAAGGCTACAACGTTTTTCTCACCAAGTGTGTCGATATCAAGCGCTGCTTTAGAGGCGTAATGTTCGACTGCTTTTGTAAGTAAAAGCGTTCCCGTGGCGCCCTTCACCCGGTAGACAACTTCGCCTTCTTTGCGAATAAAGTTTAGTTCAGGATATTGCGAGGCAAGTGCAGCAATAAAATCGAAACGCTCAGCACCTTTCGGACGAAGCTCCGTAACAACACTTTCAACTTGCGGAATAATATCACCCGCTTTAAAAATAATAACCGTATCGCCAACGCGCACATCAAGTCGCGCTATTTCATCGGCATTATGAAGACTGGCGTGTTGCACGGTCGTACCGGCCACGACCACTGGATCAAATACCGCAACAGGGGTTGCCGCACCAGTTCGACCAATACTAATAACAATATCTTTCACGATAGTCGTTGCTTGCTCGGCAGCATATTTATAGGCAACTGCTGCGCGGGGCTGCTTCCCTACAACGCCAAGTTCCGCAAATTGAGCGCGATTATTTACTTTCACCACTAACCCATCGGTATTATACGAAAGCTCTAATCGCTTATCAGACCACTCATCAATAAAGTCCATTACATCATTAAGATTTGTAAACACAGAAGCTTCCGGACTACGCTGGATACCCAAAGCGGTCATCGATTCGTACGCAAACATATTTGTCGGCACCTGCGAGGCATCTTCGCGAATCAAATCATAGCCCAAGAATGTGAGCGGTCGATCAGCCACAAGCTTAGGATCAAGCTGACGAATCGTTCCAGCGGCTAAGTTACGAGGATTTGCAAACAACGGCTCACCAGCTTTTTGGCGCTTATCATTCAGTGCGTTAAAGTCTTTCTTTAACATAACAATTTCACCACGAATTTCTGTTCGACCCTGCAAGAAAGCTTCGTAGCCTTTTGCCTCGCGTAGTCGCAGTGGAACATTTTTGATGGTTCGCACGTTTGCCGTGACATCTTCGCCAATATAACTATCACCGCGAGTAATCGCTTGAACCAGTAGACCGTCTTGATAGACTAATGCACAAGCTAAACCGTCTTTTTTAATATCAGCAAAGAATTCGTGCTGGGTTCCAGGGAGTAATTTATCCATGCGCATTACCCACGCTTCGACTTCGGATCGATCAAACACATCGTTCAAGCTAAGCATACGCGCACTGTGTGTTACTTTCTTAAAGCCGCCTAGCAATTCATTGCCAACTCGTTGTGTTGGGCTATCAGGAGTCACAAGTTCTGGGTGTTCAGCTTCAATCTGCTTCAGTTCCCCAAATAAACTATCGTATACCGCATCAGAAACAGTCGGCGTATCAAGTACGTGGTATTCGTAGCTATACGTTGAGAGTAGCTCTTTTAATTGAGTGGCTCGAACACTAGGCTGGATCTGCGTCATCTTCAATCACCTTTCGATACAGTAAGTAGACATATGCTGCCGACCAAACAAACGTTATTGTCGCCATGATCAGCAGTGCAACAGGGATAATCGGGAGCCATTCAATCTGCGACCAAATACCCTTAAGCCATCCATCTAAAAGAATAGTCGGCAGCAGTACAAGTGCCCAGACCACAACCACAACAAGCGTCATCCATACGATACGAAGCAATATTCGAATTCGTCGCCCCACTACCATATCACCTGATATACGGAGTGCCTTAATAGGGTACGTTCCAGGAAGGGTTACGATGATTAACGCAAAGAAGGTACTTGTTACCCAGAATAATGACAATGCACCTAGTAGTGCAGCCGCGACCCAGAACAACATAGTCGCCACACCACCACTTAGTAATCCTGAAGCTTCTGCTGCAGAATAGCCAAGTGTTGCAATTGCAATCGGAAGTAACTGAATCGCCATAAGAATTCCAACAATTAATGTCGCGACAAGTGGAGCACCTGCACTATATAAGCCATCTCGCATTTTTACCTTATGACCAGCAATCAGGTTTCGCAGTAACCATACAGTCGTTAACCAGACAAGCAGCGCTAGGATAGCGGCATAGATCTGTTGCCCTTCTGTTAATGTTCCGGTTAGGCCACTCGCCCCAATAGAAGCAAACAATAATCCAGCGCGACCAAGCTCGCCTAGATTACCCTTAAATACTTCGGTACCCGTTTCTTTCAAGGTCGCTGTTAAGTTCGAGTACGACTCTTGTGAGCCAAGTCCCACTAATAATCCAGAAAAAACTGCGTACACGATAACGAGAGGGATGAATACTTTTCGATATTTCCAAATCGTACTATTCACCTGCTTAGTAAATGCAAAATAACCCGGGAGTGTTAGTGATCGAACGTAATCACGTCGACGGGTTAAGCGAAAACTACGATGCGGACGCCGGGCAAGGTAGCTATCGACACGCTTTCTAATAGCAGCGGTTGTACGTGTAAATAAAGATTTAGAACGAGTCGGCATTTGATCGAAGTCTCTTAATACGGTCTTCTAGCGGCGGGTGGGTACTAAATAACTTTGATAAGAATCCAGACTTCAATGGATTACTAAAGAAGATATGAGCGGTTGAAGTATTTTGGCGCTTCATAGGTTGACCGTAGAGCTGTAGTTTTTCAAGTGCTTTGGCAAGCGACTCAGAGTCACGAGTTGTCAGTGCACCAGAAGCATCAGCTAAATATTCACGCTGGCGACTAATCGCAAGCTGGACAAGCGTTGCAACAATGGGCGCTAAAATTACCACGATAATACCAATAACCAATACGATTGGATGAACGTCACGGCGGTTGTCTCCGAAGAACAACATACGCATCACAATGTCAGAAAGAATTGCAATCGCACTCACCAGACCAAAGGCAATCATCGTCACACGGATGTCATAGTTTTGAACGTGCCCCATCTCGTGTGCCATTACTGCTTCAAGTTCATTGTCATCCATCACTTCAAGCAAACCAGTTGATGCAGCAACAACCGCATGCTTAGGATCGCGGCCTGTTGCGAAAGCATTTGGCGCTGGATCGTTAATGATATACACCTTTGGTGTTGGCATACCTAAGGTAATTGCAAGGTTTTCAACAATACGAAACAATCGTGGATTGTCACGCTTTTCGATTTCTTTGGCGCCAGTGACGGCAAGGGCAAGTTTACTGGCAATAAAGTATTGAATAATTGCGTAGATGACCGCTCCACCGATCACCCAGTATGCAATTGAGCCATTGCCATATAGCGTGCTTACAGCCCAACCAATAGCACTAATAATGCCAACAAACACCGCCATAATAAGGACGGTGTTACGTTTGTTGGCAGCGATTGCTTTATACATAGTAAAGAACGACTACTTTATTAGAATTTAACTTCAACAGGTTTTTCGGCAATTGCTTGTTCAGCTTCATCAAGCTCAAAGAACACACGGTTCTTGAACTTAAATAGTGCAGCAACGATGTTGTCAGGGAACGATTGAACTTTTGTGTTAAGTTCACGAACGCCACTGTTATAGAAACGACGAGATGCTTGAATTTTGTCTTCAGTATCAACAAGTTCTTGTTGTAATTCGACGAAGTTTTGGCTGGCTTTAAGGTCTGGGTAGCTTTCAGCAACCGCGAACAAGCTTTTTAGAGCTCCTTCAAACTGATTTTCAGCAGCAGCAGTCTCTTTTACGCCTTGAGCGTTTAAAACATTTGAGCGAGCTTCTGTAACAGCTGTAAAGACACCTTGTTCGTGCTTTGCATATCCCTTTACGGTATCAACAAGGTTTGGAATCAGATCCAAACGTCGTTTAATTTGCACAGTAATATCACTCCACGCTTCATCAACTTGAATGCGTAGTTTGATTAATGCGTTGTAGGTTGCCCAGAAAAACAGACCAATTACGACGACGACTGCCAGAATTATCCAAAATGCGATCATATCAATTTTCCTCTCGTTAGCTAGTACTCTTAGTATAACAAAAACTCGGCTAAAAACCGAGTGATTGACTAGTGTGGTGCGCAGAGCGGGACTTGAACCCGCACGGCCGTAATGGCCAAGAGATTTTAAGTCTCTCGTGTCTACCAATTCCACCATCCGCGCTAATACTATGGAGGCACGTACGGGAGTCGCACCCGTCTACGCGGTTTTGCAGACCGCTGCGTAACTGCTCCGCCAACGCGCCATCAGCCATATTATAGCAGATGGAGATGGTTACTTTATATCAAGACTTGCTGCAGTATTAATTAACGATAATGACAGCGATTAACACTGGGATTAACAAAGCAATAAGAATAAGACCCAAGTTAACGAGTTGCTGACGATAACGCACCTCTTTCTTTTTCGTTACTTTGCTTTTAGTCGTAACTTTTTTCTTTGCCGTTGCCATTTATGCCTCACTTACATTACATCTATAATTGCTTACGTTTAGTATATAGTTTCATTACCAAGTTTGTATAGTAAAATGTAAAGATAATGAAGCAATTCTATAACGTTCTGATAAATACCCTTATCGCTAACGTCACAACGAGCTTCCTATGGTTTGCCTTGACCTTCTGGGTCTATCTCGAAACAAAATCTGTCCTAGCAACCGCTATTATCGGTGGTTCATACATGCTTTTTGTTGCGATCTTCAGCCTGGTCTTTGGCACGATCGTCGACCACAACAAGAAAAAGAAGGTGATGTTGATCTCAAGTGGTATTACGCTTGTCGCCTATCTACTGGCTGGTCTTATCTTTATTATCTTCCCGCAAAGTGAAATCATCAACTGGTCTACCGTGGCATTCTGGTTATTCGCCGGCATCATTCTTATCGGTGGTGTAGTTGAAAACATGCGCAACATCGCCCTTTCAACAACCGTTACATTATTAGTACCAAAAGATGACCGCGCGAAGGCCAATGGTCTCGTTGGTGCAGTTCAAGGCGTGGCCTTCTTAGTTACCTCTGTTTTTAGTGGGCTGTCTATCGGATTCCTCGGCATGGGCTGGACTTTAGTAATCGCCATCGTCTTCACCGCTATCGCATTCATCCACCTTCTTTTCGTTTCGATTCCAGAGGAGAAGATTATTCACGACCCAGAGCTTGGTGGTAAGAAGATCGATATCAAGGGGAGTATCAAAGCTATCCGTTCAGTTCCTGGATTAATGGCACTCATCTTCTTCTCTACCTTCAATAACCTTATCGGCGGTGTCTTTATGGCCCTAATGGACCCGTATGGCCTTACCCTTTTCTCTGTTCAGTTCTGGGGAATTATCTTAGGAATTACTAGCACCGGCTTTATTATTGGTGGTGCGATCATCGGTAAGAACGGGCTTGGTAAAAATCCTCTCAAAACACTACTACTCGTTAACGTCGGAATCGGTGTTCTTGGAATGCTATTCACTATCCGCGAATTCTGGCCACTCTACGCAATTGGTATGTTTATCTTTATGGCATTAATTCCATTCGCCGAAGCTGCCGAACAAACAATCATTCAACGCGTTGTACCTTTCAAACGCCAAGGTCGTGTCTTTGGATTCGCTCAAAGCATCGAAGCAGCCGCTGCACCAATCACCGCGTTCATGATCGGCCCTATCGCTCAATTCGGTCTTATTCCCTACATGAATAGCCCTGAAGGCAAAGCACAGCTTGGCTGGTTACTGGGCGACGGCGATGCGCGCGGTATTGCGCTCGTTTTCCTTATCGCTGGCTTTATCGGTGTCGTCTTTGCAGTCCTGGCATTCGGCACAAAAGCCTACCGTCACCTCAGCGCCTTTTACGCAAAGTCCTAACACCTTAGCTATCCAGCACGTAAGGTGTTATGATGGATAAGCTATGATCGCCGATATTACCGTCTCCGAAAAGTCCTTTGGACCAAAATCTCTCATGACAAATGTGAGGTTTACTATTAATGAAGGCGAGAAAATTGGTGTGATCGGTCGTAACGGTGTCGGTAAATCGACATTATTCGGCGTCCTTGCCGGAACAGACAAAGACTTTACCGGCGATATTATCTACAAACCAGGTACCGTGGTTGTTGCAACACAACAGGAATACCACGACGTAGGTGAAAAAACAGTATTACAATACGTACTTTCGGGGCTACCTGAATATTCTAAACTCAGTCATATTATTGAAACCTACCCAGAAACCATGGGCGACAACATGACCAAAATCAATGAATACAGCGAAGCGTTGATGCGATTTGATGATAAAGGGTTTTACCAAATTGAAGAGCAAATTGAACGCGAGTTAACCAACTTTCAATTACCCGATATTGCTCACCGTCACTTCTCTACTCTTTCTGGTGGACAAAAGCGTTTAGTTGAAGTGGTAAAGATTATGCACTCCGATGCCCACCTTGCACTCATTGACGAACCAACAAACCACATGGACTACGTCGCCAAAGCGCAGTTCGTCGAATGGCTTAAACAAGCTCGTGAAGGCGTACTCGTCATTACTCACGACCGTGATGTCCTTCGCGAAGTCGACCGTATCGTCGAACTTAAAGACGGCGGAAGTGCAACCTTTAAAGGCAACTACGACGCTTACCTGAAACAAAACGCCGTCAGTACCGGCAGTCAGATGAACGAATTCGAACTTATCGAACGACGCATCATTAACCTTAAGCAAAAGGTTATCGAATACCAACGCTTCAAAGAAAAATCACGCCATCCCGGTACTATTCAACGCTTCAAACGACTTGAAGAAGTATCACGTAAAGAACTTACGGAACTACAATCACGTACCAAGCCTACTTTCTGGATCGATAAAGATTCCGTCGACAATCTTAACTATAAGGTTGCCGCTCAGTATGACAAGTTTAAAGCCAAGAACGTGCGTATTAACCTTCGAAACGAAGAATCTCGAAGCAAACACGTTATTATTTCTGCGCGTGACTTAAGCATCGGGTATGACACCCCTCTCTTTAAAGATCTCAATATTGACCTTCGTGAAGGTGAATCAATGGAATTCCGTGGACGTAACGGTGCCGGTAAGACAACCTTAATCAAGGCAATCTTAGGTGATACTGCAATGACTAAGTTCGACGGTGAACTAACACTTGATAAACAAGTACGTGTTGGTATTTACGAACAAGAAGTTTCACCTACCTACTTCGATCTTCCACTAGAGGAAGCGGTTGAAAAAATGTATCTTGATCGAAACCTTCAAATCTCTACTACAAAGATTCGCTCAATCATGAACGACTACCTGTTCACTGAAGGTGACGGTAAAATTCCGATTAAGCGATTAAGTGGTGGCCAGAAGGCACGATTCCAGCTTATCGCCATGCTTGCGAACGACCCGCAGCTACTCATCCTCGACGAACCAACGAACCACCTTGACCTTCCAAGTATCGAAGAACTTGAGACTGCCTTAGGTCGCTACTCTGGTGCAATCATCTACGTGAGTCACGATGGCTACTTCCGAGATAAATTAGACGGCGAAGTTCTCAAAATTGGCAACCAATAGGCGTATACTACCTAGTAGATGCCTGAGTTTTCCCGCTACCAGTTTGAACGCGCACTAAGTTCTGCCGAAAGAAAAACAAAGAGAGTTGCCCCTGCACTGCTCGCCATTACTGCTATTGGACTGTCTGCCTATTCGGCTGACGTCTATTCGAATATGAAAGTACAAAAAGAAGCATCAATTGACGTTGAGGTGATTAGTGAAGCCCTTGATCCGGATACCAATAATTCAGCAATTGTATTCCTCGATGGTTTTGGAACATACGACGCAGATTATCTCACCAGGCAAATGTCCGACGTAGCCCACGAGATCGTTGAGGGGGAAACATGGTCAGTTAGTTACGGAAATGCTCCATTAAACCCTCGAAATATTATTAACGATATTATTCCTTTAGCCGAACAGCGCGGCATCACACACGTAAACCTTGTCGGCTACAGCGCGGGTGGTATCATTGGCACACAAGTCGCAGAAGGCCTCATCGAATCGTCAGACCTACAAGTTGATACCATCGGCCTCATCTCTACACCAAATGGTTACGACGGTCTGCGAAAGTATCAACAAAAAGAAATGGGAATGGCCAGTTGGGTTTCTGATATTCCCGGCGCCGTCTATTCGACACCAGTTCGTTTTATTGGTGAGATGTATTTTCGTCGAGACCGATACACCGAAGCCAATCTTTTGCAGAACGTCAGCAATTTTTTTGAAGTAGCAGGACAAGTCTCAGAAGATCTTAATAAGGAAAAATTACCCGGTACTTGGCTACTGGTTGACCAGACATTAGCAATCTCTAATGCTCACTTTAAAGAGAACCTTGAAACAATTTCTAAAGCCAAGGTTAAACCAGTCATTTATTACCTTGGCACCGCTAAGCCCGGTTACGACTACATGGTTGATAATAAGAAATCATCAAATGAAATTTGTAGCCTCGCACGAAAAGTCATGATCGAATGTCTTATTGATAACGTCCCTGGCGCTGTCCATTCACTACCTGCCAAGGCGCACAAAGAGTATCTTGAAACTGCTCAACGTATCGCACCAAGTGTTCACGATGCACTTGAGCGTTCATTACAGCGATACTATGATTCAATCGCCCCATCACGCATGGGGAGCGGCGACCTATTCGCGGCTAAATAAACTAAGCTAGGTGCGCGTAGATAAGCACCATCGTCACGACAAATCCAGTAAACAAGTTAAGCCAAATAAATCGACGCCACGGCACATTGGCACTTGGCGATTCTTTATCTGAAATATGAATAAACTTCATAATATTGAAAGCGTAGAATAATCCTACGACACCAACAACTGCATAGGGCATTGGTTGGAATACAACAATCGTCGATGCAATAATATACAGTGCAAAGGCGATGCGCATGGTCCACTTCGCACCAAATACCGTCGCAATAGAAGCGAGTTTTCCTTTTCTATCAGGAATGATATCTTGCACGGCTCCAAAAGCATGACTCGCAATTCCCCATAAGAAGAAGGCGACAACATACGGAATAGCTGCAACTTGAATGCTCGTCAGCGTCAGCGCGAAAATCAACGGACCAACAAAGTGAATACTACTCGTAATTGAATCGAGCACTGGTCGTTCTTTGAAGCGAAGTTTTGCAAGTGAATACGCGACCACGAAGAACAACAACACAAGCAGTGTAATGCTTGATACCGGGGTGCCATAGACAATCATCCAAACGACAAATGGAATGTTGAGATATAGCGCTGCACGCACAATCGTTGGATGGAAAGCGCGCTGCTCGCGCATCCCTTCGATACCACCCTTGCGGGGATTACGAATGTCAGACTCATAGTCAAAGACGTCATTAATGCCGTACATCAATAGATTATATGGACCCAAGAAATAAATGGCGGCGATAATAAACGTAAGATCAATTACCCCACCGGAAACAATATACCCGGCAATAAACGGATATGCGGTGTTCGGCCAAGAAATTGGACGTGAGACAAAAAATAATTTCTTCAGAGTATTAAACATGCTTCTTCTCCATTCTTTCCCAAAGTGCTGGAATTAGCAAGGCAGCCAAAATTGCATAGAAGAAATCTTCGACCGGTGCGTTGCCAATATAAATCCCGAGGATCTTTTCACTGTCGTACCCTACTATGCCAAATCCAACAATAAGTGAATCGAAGACTGCTGTTAAAACAAGCAGCGCAACAAGTGCAATCATATTTGCTTTAGTTGGTTTTTTAAATCGCATACGAAAAGCTACCCAAACCCCAGCAAGAAAAATCAAGTTAACTAAGAGATACGTTTCCATTGTCCCAATCCTCTGAATAATAACAGTGTTACGTAACAAAGCAGGAACAAGAAGAACAGTTCTTCAATCGGAAACTCTGGCGCAATCTGAAAGGGCAACATGTATTCGCCTGCACCTTTAAAGAAAATCCCGAGTTTAATCCCTACAATGTCCCACATGATAAACACAAGTATCCCAATGCCAAGCGTTAAAGCTGTTCGGCGCTTATCATGCCAAAACGCTAACTTCAACCGCCTATCAATCAGCAGCAAGCCACCGATAGAGATAATGAGCGCAAACAAATAGAAAAAATGTTGCATCATCGCGACTCCTCGATTTGCTTGATACTTGCGATTGGGCCGCCTTTTTTATCACCAACGATGCGCTTATAGACAAGCTCTGCGCCGATCAAACACATAGGCAAGCCAATACCCGGTGTAGTGCTTCCGCCCACGTAGTATAAGTCTTTTACTTTCTTGCTTTTATTTGGTGTTCTGAAAAAAGCACTTTGTTTCAACAAATGAGATTGCCCTAACATTGATGATTGCCATGAATAAAACTTTGTTTTAAAGTCACTTGGTTTAAATACTTCTTTTACAGCCAGGCGACTCTTCAACTCGACACCCGTCATTGCCTGAATTTGATCCAGGTAATGATCAGTTAACTTGGCTACTTTTTTATCTGTAAGTGAGATCCCGGCAGGAAGCGGCACTAATACGAATAACGTTTCTTTTCCTTTGGGGGCAACCGATGGATCGGTATCACTCGTCTTTGAAATATAAATTGACGCTTTAGTGGGAACTGTTTTTTGATCGTAAATTGCATTGAAGTTTTCTTTCCAAGCATCAACCAGCAGCAAGTTGTGGTGTTCGAATTCTGGAACTTTTGATTTTACTCCAAGATAGAGCAGCAGTGCACTTGGCCCAGCCTCTTTTTTATCCCAGTACGCATCATCATAAGTTTGGTCTTCTGACTTTAACAGTTTTGTTTCAGTAAAATGAAGATCCGCATTCGAAATAACAATGTCGGCGTGAATCTTTTCATTCGTTTCAAGCTGTACACCTTTAATCGTACCCGCATCCGTCAAGATTCGTCGCACGCCTGTATTAAAATGGTAGCTGACGCCACGCCTCTTACCAATCGCGACCAAACTTTCGATGATCGTATACAATCCACCTTGCGGGTAAAAAACGCCTTCTTTAAAATCGAGTGCACTCATTAAGCTATACATTGCTGGTGCAGTGAACGGTGAGGTTCCTAGAAATACCATTGGATATTCAAGGATCTGCTTCAACCGAATATCGCGTACAAATGTACTAACATACTTATCGATGGGCTGAAGCAAGAGCGTCGGTAACTCTACGACACGCTTTAAAATATCAGCGTGGAAAAAATCAGTCAGTCTTTCAAAATTACTGTACAGAAAATGACGGAGCGATAATTGATAGATACTATTACTTTTCTCAACATATCGTTCAAGTGCAAGCCCTGCGCCTTTTTCGATTCGTTCAAAAGATTTTGCATCTCGTTTTAACGATCCAGTAACGGTGATTGAATCTGAATGTTCAAAAAAAACTTTATAAGCAGGCGTAAGTTTTTTAAGCTCTAACCAGGTATCAATAGGCTCATTCAAAAGACCAAAGTAATGCTCAAACACATCCGGCATTAGGTACCAAGAAGGGCCAGTGTCAAACGTAAACCCTTTAATTTTTCGTTTACCCGCACGGCCACCAGCTGTAGCTTCTTTCTCATAGATATGCACTTCGTGTCCTGCTTCTGCTAGTAGGTTAGCTGTTGCAAGTCCGCCGATTCCAGCGCCAATAATAACGATCTTTTGTTTAATCATTAGCCAAGTTTCCGGGCAATTGTTGCTTTAGTAAGTAGCGCGGTCTTAACAATATTATTAATGCGCACTCGTTTTTTTATAAGTACTGCAGCTGGTGTGCGCTTTAGTTTTTTTAGCAAAGCTTCATAGTACACCACGCTCATCGATACAGCCGCTTGGCTACTTTGCGGTAATCGATCAATCGCTTTGTGTGCGGTTTTAAAATCCTTTTCAATATCTTTTACGATACTGGCTTTATCTTTTTCAGAAAAAGACTCAAATGAAACGCCCGGGAAGTACACCCGATTAAGCTCGACATAATCGGCCGCCATGTCACGAAGAAAGTTTACTTTTTGGTAGGCAGCGCCTAATGCACTCGCACCTTTTTCAAGAGCAACGTACTTTGTTTCGTCGCCCTCACAAAATACTTTCAAACACATCAAACCAACGACTTCTGCGGATCCATAGATATACGTCTCATACTTCTTTTGCGTATAGGTTTGAGGTGAAAGATCCATCGTCATACTGACAAAGAAGGGATGAATCAGTTTTTTTGTAATACCATACGCATTAGCCGTAATCACAAACGAATGGATTATAGGATTGGTGCTATATCCTCGTTTAAGCGCAGTGTAAACTTCGGCTTCCAAGTCAGCAATCACCACATCGACATCTTTGCCGCGGTACGTATCGACAACTTCATCGGCAATACGAACCAACCCATAGATTGCATAGATGTGCGGCTGAACACTTTTTGAAAAGAGACGCGTTGCACTACTAAAAGAGGTAGAATATTGCTTCGTCAGCAACTTACTACTGTCTCTTGAGACGCGGGTATACAGCTCCACTACTTTACCCGCCTTGTTGCGATCGTAATGAGTTCATCTAGCTGTTCGCCGTACACCGCATCAATCGCAAGACTATCAAGTGCTGATCGAGCTTTCACTTCATATCGAGCGATTGCCTCTTCAGTTTTTTGACGTGCGCCAGCATCTATTAATAACTGGCGTACGACTGCAACTTCTTCACTACTTGCGTGCTGATTACCGAAATGGCGATCAAAGACAGCGACCTGGTCTTCATCGGCTTGTAAATAAAATTGCTCAACCATAAACGTCCGCTTTCCCTCACGAATATCACTACTGGCCGATTTACCTGTCTCTTCTTCACTTCCAAATACGCCAATAATATCATCCTGTAATTGAAAGGCGATCCCTAGATTTTCAGCAAACAAACGTAGATACGCCTGATCTGCTTTTGGAGCATCAGCAAGTAACGATCCAATCAACATTGGCACAATAAAGGTATAGCTCGCTGTTTTATACAACGCAACTGTTTCGGCTTTAATTGCCCCTATTTCTCGGAATGCCGATTCTGTATCGAGCAGTTCACCACCAACGACTTCAAAAATGCCTTTTGCAAGCAGCGTTTGTGCTTGAAGGATCTTTGCCGGATCAATATCGCTCTCGGCCATTAATTGGTACGCACCGGAGATCATAAGATCTCCCGCCATCATTGCAGCGCTATGTGAATAATGGAGGCGATCAACCGCCTGTGAAACCATATTTGCATAGTTTTTGTCATAAGCGCCTGCGATATTCTCAACACCGTATCGAACATAGTCACGATCAATAATATCGTCGTGAATAAGCATGCCGAAATGAAGAAGCTCTTGTGCAGCAGCCGCAGGGATGACCGATGTAACATCTGTCCCGCCAAAAGCTTGGTATGCAAGCAGTGTCATTTTTGGTCGAAGTCGCTTACCGCCTGATTGCACCAAACGGGTCAACTCTTTCCAAAGGTCTTGGTAATAAGGGCTGATCGAGGCTGCTTTATGGCTCGAACGAGTGAAAAAGTCCTCAATAACTTGGTTGAGTTCGATGCTGTAATCGGTCTGGGTAGTCTTTAAAGTCACCGGCATAGTCTGTGCCTGAGTATACGCTAAATACCCAGCTTGTACTACCGTTATTGCAATCTATTTGCCGTAATTTTTTAAGATAGCGAGCGTGGCTTTTTCTTCAGATTTTAAATATTTTTCTGGCTTCATATGTGCAATTGTGCGACTAAAGCCTTCCAAGACATCTGTGTTGAGATACGTTTCGATAATACGAGGGTCAATGTATGAGGCCCGAGCGATAGTTGGCGTATTACCTAATTGCTTTGCGACTTGTTTTACGCATCGATTAATGGCCTTTTTCTTGTCGCTTTCCTTGACGTGTCCTTTTTCAATTGCAAGCGCCGCGGCGGCAACCATTGTTCCACCCCAAGTTCTAAAATCTTTAGCAGTAAAATCAGTTCCCATGTGTTGCTTGATGTATTGGTTCACATCATTACTGTTGATCGAGTGCTTCACTTTGTTTGCATCAATATATTGAAATACCTCGTGTCCCGGTAGTTCATCAAGTTGCTTCATAATACCGGCAATGCGTCGGCTTTTAATAACCTTGTGATGTCGTTTGCCGCTCTTGCCAATAAAGTCGAAGGTAACGGTCGTTGTTTTGATATTAGTATGTTTACGACGCAAGGTCGTAATGCCGTAGCTTTGATTAGCTTTCGCATAATTCTCATTCCCAACCCTAAAGTACGCTTCGTCCATAAGACTGACGATAGTCGCCAAGACCTTTTCTTTTGTCAGCGATTGCTTAGCAATATCTTTTGAGACTTGCTCGCGGAGACCTGGCAATTGTTTACCGAATTCTAAAATTCGATTGAACTTTTTTTGCTCTTGTTCGGCCCTAAATACGGGATTATAGATTGATTGCACACGGCCTGCTTTATCCCGACCGGTGGCTTGAACTTTCTCTGATGGTTTTACGGCAATCTGAACATTTTTCCAGGCCGGAGGAATTGCCAGCTTATTGATTCGATCGATAATCTTCTGATCAATCTCTTTAGTGGTACCTAAATAATACGCGAACTTTTTACCGCTTTTTTTACGTATATAATAGGTTTTCATATTGCTCCTATTTAAGCATGCTTACCATCTATATCCCATAAATAACTGCTATACTAATGACAGAAATTCCTCTTATGCTTATACATAACCGACAGAATAAACAACTTGGCTTCACCATCGTGGAGCTCCTTGTCGTCGTTGTCGTTATCGGCATCCTAGCCGCACTTGTCATTGTTGGCTATTCTGGCATCACTCGAAATGCTGCGAATGCAGTCGTTAAAGACACGCTTCGTAGCGCAGGTACAGCCATGGAAAAAGTGAACATTGAGTTAAGTAGCTACCCTGCTGCTATTCCGGGTTCAGTAAAACCTAGCCAAAATATTGGACTTGCCTTGGCAACCGTGACCGATCCTAAAACATTCTGTATAAACGGAACGTACAGTGGTAACAATTCGATAGCCTGGCATATTACGCAATCTCAGCAAGTCGAGACCGGGCTTTGTAGCGGTGCAGTCATTGCCGGGACCGAAGTAGGCACCTATAACCCTAGTGCCGGTGGAGCAACACCAGCAGCGGTCGTTTCGAGCGCCGTAACCGTGAATGGTAGTGGCGGTGGATTTAAACTTACTACCGATGAAGCTTGGTCAAATATCACCGTAGCTTGGAACGCCGTACCAAATGCAACCCGCTACGAAGTCCATACTCGTTTGTCTACTACTGCTACCTGGTATGGCCGAGATCTAGCCAACGGGACTAGCCAATATTCTGATACTTATAGCGGAGCGGCGGCAACATCGTTATATATTAGCCCCTCTTCAACATCACTTACCTGGACATCCGCATCGGCCGTTCCCCGAACAGCCGGTCAAACTTTCGAGTACCGTTATCGCTCATATGTCGGCGGAGTCGCCAGCGAATGGTTTACGGCATCAATTAGCGCACCATCGACCGATACTATGGCTACCGTTCAAAATTTTACAGCTACCCCAGATATATCCTGGACAAGTGTCGCTCTAAACTGGGCTGCGCCGACCGGATTTGGAACTCCATCAAACATCACCTATGACCTTCAAACTCGGCTTTCAAATACGGCAACATGGTACTACCGGGATCTCACTAATGGTTCAAGTCAATATTCTGCCGGCTATACCGGTGCAACGCCTGTGACTGAATTTATTCCTCTCTCGACCACTTCATTGAACTGGAGCTCCAGCTCAGCCATCCCAAGGACAAGTGGTGCAGTGTATGAGTATCGTATAAGGTTCAAATCAGTCAGCTCTCCAAACACAATCTATGGGCCTTGGTCTACCGTTTCGCTTACCGTACCGACCGATGCCTCGCTTCAAGCAATGAGTAGCTTTAGTGTAGTACCTGACGGCACATATGCTTCAATTGGTCTTTCTTGGGCAGGACCAGCTGGTCTTGGTAATCCATCAAACATCACCTACGACCTTCAATCCCGGCTTTCAACAACCGCAACATGGTACTACCGCGCCCTTGCTGATGGTTCAAGTCAATATTCTGCCGGCTATACCGGTGCAACGCCTGTGACTGAATTTATTCCTCTCTCGACCACTTCATTGAACTGGACGACACGCCCGGCAAGTGGCGCAACCCATGAATTCCGCATGCGTATTCGCTCAACCACCGCCAGCGGCATCTACGGACCATGGTCTACCGTCACTCTTACTCGTCCATAAATGTGCTATAATCCCCTTTAGATTCGCACATTCCAACGATTGAAGGTTACGCATGGTTACTGCACCATCGCTTACAAAAGTAAGCGTCGCACTCAAACTGCACAGTTCGTGGTACATCGACGAGAAATCTTACAAGGAGATCGTCGTAGGAGCCACCAACCGCTTCTCAGCACCGGGACGTGTCACCAGTGACGAAAACGGTACGGCGATCGTCACGATCACAACCGGCGACGACAAGCGCCATGTCACCATTGAGTTCGATGTCGAGGGCGATTGCCGGTCCGACCTGGATAAGATCCTGAAGAACGAGCTGCTGTATGCTCGTAACGACATCAAGGTCACCTCCGTCATCATCGTCGCCAACTAGCGGATTATCCGCCGGAAAAGATTCGCCTTGAAGGCTGTAGTCTGACCGGCGGATCTTTTCTTTTCCAAGCATAAGGATGATTGCTTTTTTGCTTGAAATGAGTTATAATAATAAGTAATGTCATACATTCCTGTATGATGTACCTCAAAGTGAAAGTTGGATCAGAACATGAGTAATTCACTCGCTCTTCGACGCGAAAGCGTCACCAAGAGGTCAAGAGGAATCGCCCTCGGTCTCCTCCTCGGACTCGTCGCCACAATCGGCGCGGTAAGCATTCCTGCTACACCGGCCGATGCCGCAACAGTTGCCGTCGGAGGATTCTCCGGTAGCGTCTACGTCAGCGGAGCCAAGACCGGATCTGCGACCTTCAGCGCCACGGCGTGCAAGAAGAACTACACCAAGCTCGGCCCGACCATCACGGTCACCCTCAAGGTGAAGTCTGTCACAGGCAAGGTGTCGGCGGGTACGTTCTACCCCTACGTCTGGGCCAGTGGCAGGTCGTGGGAAGGATCGACCAACCAGAAGATCGTCGTCGGTAAGACTTCGACACTGACGACCGGATACATCGGTGCAGCCCAGAGCCTGGACATGAACGTCCACGGTACCAAGCTGTCGTCTGGTGGACGCGATGTCGTGTCGGTAGCCAGCCTTCCGGTCTGCTAGCAGATTCAACTCCTTTGAAAGCCCCCGGCCAGCGTTCGCGCTGTGCCGGGGTTTCAATTTCTAGAAATGTCCGTACCGCGCCAAAGGCTCATACTGAATACTTTTCAAATTTAAGAATTGAACAATACCATTTGGTGATAAGTCATAGCCATCGATACCTTCACGCACACCGTCAATGACGACAGTTGCCTCAAGTGGTCGATCATACCCAATGGCATAGGCAATGTACACATACACTTCATTCGCCTGACGAGCTTTTAAATAATCAACCGCAATCCGTCGAGCAATATACGCGCCAGATCGGTCGACCTTACTTGGATCCTTGCCGCTAAACGCCCCGCCACCAATTGGAATACGCGGACCATAATTATCGACTACCAACTTGCGTCCCGTTAACCCTGCGTCCGCATCAAAACCACCTAAATTCCAATCTCCGGCTGGATTAATATGCAGTTCTATTGGACCATCAGTACTGACCAATACTTCAAGTTCTACCCACTTTAGTACAGCATCCCTTAATTCTTTTTGACTGGCGTGTTGAAAACTAGCTACAATCGAAATAACAATCCCATCTTTAATTGTCACCTGTGTCTTGCCATCATACGGCCACAGTTCATATAAATATTTATTTAGTCGTCGGGCTAGTACATATTCCAGCGGCAAATATTCATCTGTTTCACTAGTGGCATACCCAACCATAATTCCCTGGTCCCCCGCCCCGCCCGTATCAACGCCTTGTGCGATTTCCGGGCTCTGAGCGGCAATATGCTCAATAACCTCTACTTCACCAGCTAACCGTTTCACGATCGCCACAACATCAATATGTTCTGCTTTTGACGTTATCTCTCCTGTTACAAACACTGTGCCGTGGCCACCTGCTACATCGACCGCAACTCGCGCATCCGGATCCTGCGCTAAGTGCGCATCCAAAATAGCATCCGATATTTGATCGCAAATCTTATCAGGATGTTTTGGTGACACCGATTCTGCGGTTCTAAAAATTGACATAAAAAATACTCCTTATACATATCTTTCTTTGCCGCATCGAAGAAAAGATATAAGGAGTCATAAAGATTCGTATCTCTCCCATCATTCGATGGAGCTAGAAGGGGCACCGTTGCGTTATTGCTGGTTGCCGGCAGGTCATAGAGCTAGATCTCTCGCTGCACTCGGGATATGTGATTAATTAATGTGCTTGGTTATTATAACAGATCAGATTATTCTACCCTACGTGCAAATGCCTCTTCTGTTTCGCGGGTAAATATTTCTGCAATCTTTGGACCAACACCATATAGCTTTTGCAACCGTTTCGAGAATTCATCTTCATCAAGACTGCTTTCTAACATATACAAAAGAGACCCTTCGTATTCACGGATTAATCGTTCCATACATACCTGCAACCCATGGGCTGTAACGTGTTGATAGCGCGTGTATCCACCTTTATGTAGCACGCTTACCAATTGATGGTCCGATGCTTCAACGATCGCCCACGGCGTATCGAGCTTCTTTTCAATAAATAACTTCCAGGTCGTGACAGCCACGGCGGATTGAATAGGTTTACCAAACAAATAACACAATAGAAACCAACGAAAGATATCGGTATCACTCGAAAGGACATCGAGATCAAATTCATCGGCGGTGTGTGATTGTCGCGCTTTTCGAGGCATAATACCTCTTATTATACGCCCGTCTTAGCGAAGTGTCTTTTGTGCCAAAGCCACGGCGTCTTCAATGGTATTACCTTGAGGATCAGAGCCAATCCCATAACTAAAGATAATCCAGTCACGCTCTTTTAAGACATTTAATTGGCCTAGTGAATAATTAAAGTATGCCCGATCACCAAGATCTTTCACTACTTCGACATTTGTAGCTGGAACGCCATTTGTGAATTCTGCAATATTTTGTGCCACACCCTTGTCATCAATTCCTGAGCGGACAACAATTGCAGCAACAACAATATTTTGTGTGTCTGGGTTTGTCACAGTGTAGCCACATTCACTTTTCACCAAGTGCCCTGAAAGAACTGGGCTTTTCTCGCCAGTTTTAGAAGCAGTCGTACCAAGTAATGATTTTGCTTCATCAAGTGTTAATAATTCACAAGCAGCAGCTGGTTGATAGACGATAGCCGCCGGAACATTGTTTTTAATAAACAGCACGACAACTAACGTAATGAGGCCACCGACACCGATGATAATTCCAGCACCAACGGCAAGGTCTTTTTTATAAGTAACAAGGAAATTCTGTAGGGTTTTTAATCGGTCTTTCATAAATTATTTATAGTATATCATTCTTAGCGTGTAACACTGGCTGTTACCCAGTCAGAATAAAGCCCTTGGATAGATTCAGATCGATATCGTATACGGTAGTCATACGTTTGACCTGCTGATGGCGGAGTCGAATAAGTATGCGCCCATGATAATGATGAGGTGGTAGCTGGAATCTGTGCAGAACAATACTCGCTGTACGTCCCCGTTTCCCTTGCTGCACAGGTTTGTGCGCCTGTTGCGATATTTGATCCAGACGTTTGATTCACCATTGCCCAGCCAGCGCCATTTCTATTTACCTGAATCTGAATTTTCGCATTGGGCGTATTAATATTTGATGCATTCGTCCAGGCAAGCGACATTCCTGCCCAGCCTGAAACAGGATTCACAGTGAATCCTGTTGGCGTTGCAAGTGAACTTGTTGCAGGAAGTACGAGCGTATAGTACGACCAGTCACTATACATGTTTGTTATATTATTTGAACGAAGGCGAATACGATATTCAAAGGTATCAGTAACGGCCGTCGGAATTGCATTAAGATGATTCCAGGTTAAGGTTGTTGTAGCTGGATCTATTTGTGCCGAACAATACTCACTGTATGTTCCTGACTCTCTTGCTGCACAGGTTTGCGCGCCTGTTGCGATATTTGATCCAGAGTTTTGATTTACCATCACCCAGCCAGCATTATTCTTATTTACCTGAATTTGAATTTTCGCTTTTGGAACATTATTTGTCGCGACACTATTCCAATTCACGATGTAACTGGTTGAATCAGAAGTCGATACAGGAGTTACTTTAAAATTCTGAACTTTCGTTAATTGTCCGCCAGCTGTAAGCGGAAGCGATGCAGTGTACCAAGGCTGTGCGACACCTCCAACAATAGCCCGTACACGATAGTTGAACGTTTCAGTTGCTGCTGATTGGAATATATGAGGATGCGTCCAAGTAACGTTAGTTACTGATGATGCAATTTGCGCAGAACAGTATTCGCTATATGTTCCCGATTGTCGTACTGCACAAGTTTGAACACCAGTTGCAAGATCACTACCGGTAGTTTTATTTACATACAGCCACGTTCCATTACTTTTATCTACTTGTACTTCATATCGCTCAGCATTAGAGACAGCGTCCCATGAAAGTGCAAGTTCTGTCCAAGCTGCATTAATTCCGACTTTGAAGCCCCCGCCGTCACCATCGGCAGACATCTGGGCGGTTGCATTAGCCGGGCTGCCTTGATTAATATTTCCGTCGCTTGGAACACCAACCGCACCCTCACATATACCAGGCTGCGCATTAGACGAGCTATTCACCTTAAAGTATGTACGCCCAGAAAGCGCCCCTTGCATACAGTAGGTCTTCATATCGACTGATGCCGTATACGTGAGCGTTATGCCACTCGCGCTATCAACGGAATAATTGACATCAGCCAATGATGATGGATATTGCAAGCCACCGTTATCCACTTTGTACAGTTCAATTTTTTTCGACGCAGTCGATAATTCAGAAACGATACGAGCATTGACCGCCGAACGCGTAATACCGTTATACCCAACAAGAACAAGTGCCGCTAAGATACCGATCACCACTACTACAACGAGTAGCTCTACGATAGTAAATCCTTGGCGCGGAGATGAGACAAAACGCTTATGCATTAATTGCTAGTATACACACTAACCCTTTCAATTACACTATTCAACCATAAGCGCTAAACCATAGATTGGTGTTTATGTAAACTAAGTGGTAAAATAGTTATAGGTGGATACGAATCAATAACTGTTAACAAGGAGGGAACTATCATGTTAACCATAAAGAAACGTTTTCCTTTTAATAAACTTTATATCGCCGGATCAGCTGCAATTATCGCAGGATACGGTGGAATTATGATGCTTGCTGGCTACCTGCCGCAGCCCTATACCGGCGAACAGCTTGCCGCAGCGTCACAATCTCAACCAGTAAAAACTGTTGAGAAGGAAACGACCGCAGCATCGACTACAGAGTCTGATGAAGCGTCAACAAACGGCACGAGTCAACCATGGGTAGCGCCAACGGTCAATACGATGCCAACTTCAACAACACCAGCTGCGGAAACACCAACAACACCCGTCGTTGTCGATCCAATCCCTGAAGTGCCAGTCGTAGAAACACCGGTTGAAGAAGAGCCAGTAGATCCTATTGGCGACTTACTTGATGGCGTAGGTGACTTACTCACTCCATAGTTACTCTATACTTAGAGTTATGGACTACAAGCTCATCGACTGGTCAACTGACTTTCGCAAACACCCCGATAAGTACCTTATCGGGCGTGGTGAGCAAGGTGTTTTATTAGCAGAGCCGTATAAAAGCGAAATCCTCCCCCACTGGAAATTTGCCACGCCTGAAAAAGCAACGGCATCTGCTGATACTATTATCAATATGTTTTATGAATACAAGAAACAAAACGATTTTGTTGGCATGGACATGGCGCGTAAATTCTTACAAATGGGATTCACGAGGTCTCGTCGTTACGTCAATCATAAAGGCGGCAAAAAATACGACGGGCCTGTTCCTGATGATAAAAAAGGACAAAGCGGCGCACATGGTAGAAAAGAACTACCGCGAACAGCCGAGGATCCCGTAAAGGCTGAATCTGCACGAATCTTTTATGAACGGTATGTAATCGCCAAGAACGACCCGGAGTATCAGGTTATGGCTATGCAGCATAAAAAGGCTACGCGTAGTTAATACTTTTTTAGTCGGTCAACTTTGCTTCTTTGAATCGAGAGGATTTAAAGAAAACAGAATGACGATACAGTAGATAGTAATTATATATAATCAAACCGAGGAAAATGACTCCCATTTGCGTATTTGGCAAGATCCAGGTTGGGCCTTCGAGCCACCAGGTAATGCCGTACAGATACATATAAAATAAAAAGATATTAATCGCTAAGAAGTTTACAAAGAAATGCTTCGTAGGCAGGACGATAAAGCTTAGCAGCGAAAAAATTGCAGCCATTGCGAAATAAGTTTCATGTTGAGACGGCAATAAAAAGAAACAGACCATGATTGAAATAGTCGGTAAAATCGCCAAGCCCACTTTTGTTTGATATTGCTTTTTCACATAATTAAAAATAAAGAAGAGTGTCCCAAATAGAGCAAGTATAAGCAGCGCATATACCATAAGTCTCATCTGTTCACCTGTTTCTGGTGGTGTAAAATTATTGCCTGTAGGAATCATCCAAAACCATGGCATAGTTAGGCCATTATCACCACGACCAAGAATTGGAGTTATAATTCCATCAAGAAACTTCCCGCCTGCTAACATATTAGGGATTGAACAAATAATCACTGCTAGACCACCCCAAAGTGGTGCTAGTTTTTCTTTTAAGTTGTAGCTTTTAAAGTCTTTGATATAGAAAAATAGATAGACAGGCACAAGATAGATTGCCATCAATTTAAAGCATGCACCAAGTGCAAGCAAGAACCACGATAATCCCTTTCGGTTCTTAATAAAGAAGTAGAAACTCCACAAACATAGCGCAAGATACACGCCATCAGTAAGATTTGTTTTTAGTAGATCCATTGAGAATAATGGCAAGAATGGCGTAATCGATGCCGCTATAACCGGCAACAGCGTTGCTTTTGGACGGAAGTGCTTAGCAAGGAAGTACACGGCTACGGCAGACAATAACGAAAATACGACCGCCATAAATTTGATACTGTATTCAATTGGGAAGGTTGGATATAGATGAAGGTTCACGAAGAGTGCAATCACAAAATACCATATTGTCGTGTAATCACCGACGTCGGTATTGTTTAACGTCGCAATTCCACTCCAACCATGTTCAACAATGTAGTTCCACCATGCAACCTGCAGTACCGCCGTATCATATGTAAAATAATGTCGGCCAGCGTAGGCAAAAATAAGAAAACAAGTTAAAGATACCCCTGCTATTAATAGCTGAACTTTAAATTGTTTAATAAAATTAATAAGTTTTTTCTGCATCGTGTTTAGGGAATTAAATACCTTAATAAGTACTATACCCTAATTTGGTTGTATGACTTCATATATCTGCTTAGCAATAATGCCGTAGCCATCGGCATTAGCATGAATTTTATCAGGAAATAATTCAGGGTGATTTTTAGTTACAGCATAAATATCGATTAAGGCCGTATTAGTGTTCTGCGCAACCCGTTTAATAATCGGGACAACCTGGTTTGTCACAACATCTCCATTAATCTCACCAGAAAGCAACTCGTTTCCATTCGTGTACGCAAAGGGTACCGTCAAGACGTATACTTTTGGCTTACTTTCGATTTGTTTATAGGCGTCGATAAACGTTCGTAGATCCTGTTCGTATTTAATCGCATCCCAGTTAAAAGATTTTGAATCATTTGTTCCTAGCATGATAAGTACGATGTCAGGCTGTGCGTCTTGGCTTTGTTTGTACGATGCCTCCTCTGTATACGATGCCTCGGTGGTTTTAGTTACTGTCGTGCCATCTAATCCATAATTAAGGACCTCGTACTTGTTACCAAGCAGCGTTTGTAGCTGCGAAGGGTACGAATACTTCTCGATATCTTCAGACGATACTCCAGACCCACGCGTATTACTATCACCCACTGCTGCAATTTTAATTATTTTATTTTCATCAATCTGAACTGCATCACTCAATACAGTATCTGTCGATATAGCCAGGACGGCAAAAATACATAAAATAGCCATCCCTAAAATAACTAGGGAATTTTTTAATGTATAGAATCGATCCTCGGGCATATTCTCACTCACTTCAACTTATCTCTATTAATTATATCAATATATTCAAGCTCGAAGAATTAATGCAGTTATGTAGTCTAGTTGATGCCTAGTATAATGAGAGGAGCAATAATGAGGAGTTGAGATATGCAATCACAATTGAACCCGTATTTAGGCTTTGGCGGTAACTGCCAAGAAGCAATGGAATTTTACAAATCAGTTTTTGGCGGAAAGCTTGAAATGACAAACTATCTAGACGGAGGAATGTCGCAATCCGCAGATGATGAGAAATTAATTATGCATGCAATGCTTCAAGCCGATAATGGTATTACCTTTATGGCTTCCGACGGACGGACAGCACTCGCTCCAGAGGCAGAACCAGCGGTCCAGCTTTCACTAAGCGGAGATAATCACGATGAACTCACTGCTTATTTCACTAAGCTTTCTGTAGATGGAACAATTCGCGAGCCACTCGTTCAGGCACCTTGGGGCGACACATTCGGTATGCTCACAGATAAATTTGGTATTAATTGGATGGTTAATATTAGAGGGAAACAAGGTTAGTCGAAAGACTTACTTAAAAAGGTATCGATAGAAAAACAGCCTGCAATAAGCTAACTATTTATTAGCGTTGTCCTTCATTTCATTCAAACTTGCTGTTACTAACTTTACGATAAGCGCAGAAGACAGCTCACTTGATTCAGGAAAGCCAATAATTCCCTTGGTAATCTTGCAGCCAGTAAGCTCGTCTATATGGTTCTCAGCAACAGGAGGACGGACGTGAAGTCGTATATAGGGCTTCTTATAGCTGAACCAAGCGAACATACCGTTATAATCATAGCCAGCATAACTGTAGCCCGGGATACCAAAGTAGCTTACCGTTTCAACTGCATCAGGGGCTACCTCACGGATTGCAGCTCTAATTAAGATCAGTTTGTTCTGAACTTCTTCAGCGGAAGCTTGAATGTATTCGTCTACGCCACCGGGAATTATTTTTTTATCAGCGCTACTCATTGCTTATAATCATAGCAAATATGCATACATTTAGGTCTATTTGATACATTAGCTAGATTGGTGCAGGAGATGAGTAAAAGTTTTCACTTTATAAGGGATGAGTATAGTCAATGGAAGTCTATTCTAGAAGTCCTTTATCGAGAGTATCTATCTATCAAGTGAGTGGTGAGAGTTACACTATAGGTGTTACTGATTATATCAGTCAATGTACTCGTAGCCCTCAATATGTCTACCTTCGCCAAACATCCGTTTTGCCTGCTCTTTCATTTCTTCTTTGTTCGTAACGCTCACGTCTTGGTAGGCTATTACGTCAAAAGATCTTCCGTGACCCGTAAGTGGCTCTGTTGCTACTGCAACAATTTGACGAAGATCTTTTGCGGCATAGAGTGTTCCCGCTAACGAACCGAGGCGCCTTAATCGTTCAGCCCTATCATCAAGATTCGAACTGTAAAAAAGTACTGCCTCATCCGGCTTAGTTAGTAGGACGGTCCAGCCTTCACCGATTTTCGGATCGTTCGCTTGTATCATTTTTTCTTTCATCTTGTTACCAAAAATACGTCTATCAAGTCTTTTCAACTTCGACAATTCCGATATAACCGTCCAATAATCTTCAACTGTCCCAGGTATCATCGGTTCACCAGTAATAGGGTTCTTCTCAATCGGTGTATAGCCTATTGATTCAGCCATTTTCTCCATAGTCATGTCTACAAGATAACTGAATCGGTTGGACTCGTTACGTCTTTTTATTGCGTCTGCATTGCCAGACTGATACTCATCCCACATTCCTGGTAAGATCACTAAACGAGCCTCGTCGTCCTGTAAAACTTTTTCAATGATTTCGGGTTGTGTTTTATATGTTGCTAAAAAATCCAACTCATTAGTTCCAGTATGCAGCTTCTTGTTTTGGAATAAGTTTGTTCTAGCGTCAAGATAATTAAGTAAATCAGGTATGGTATCGATCTCACTTGAAATCGCATAGAAATCTGCAACATCAATAATGTGTATGCCCATGCCATGCTTATATGTAAACGAGTTCTCAATCCTTACATGAGCGTTGTCTTGATCATATATATTCACCAGAACGAGACCATGTACATTTTTTATGTTTGGTACATCAAGCGGAATATCTATTGAATGCGTATTCTTGTAGTGAAGTACTTTTCCGTCATCAATAATTTTTCTAGTGTTCGCAAGCTGACCAACGGCGTTATCTATTATCTTCTGTATTCTAGTATGGATTACTTCGGGTTTGGTTTTATCTGTATCAATCACCTTAGACTTGGCCTGAATAGATATGACGCTTTCCCCAAATGGTATCAATAAATCGGTAAGTTCCTTTTCTTGACCATTCTGTTTTCGAAATTTAGGATTTCGCACAACAAAGTCGCGAAGAACTACTGTTTCTGCTATCTTCCCTATCAAGTGCTCCGTCTCGTCGCCTTTGTTTTCAGCCATGCTATTGCTTCTTCCATCGATAATATAGTAAGTACCTGAGACGGTAAAATGTCGATTTTAACGTATGCCTTACTTTGACTAAGAATGGTTTTACAGTTACGGTTTGTAGTTTGCTACTTGCCCCATAGTATCTGAATGATGTATACGCAATAGAATACCTGTCTCTTTGCAGCAACTTTGGCTTTACAAATAAAATCATTCCACTAAATGATCCGTCACCGTCTGTCTTAATACCCAAAATTCTATCGAATGGAATAAGCCCAACCTTGTGATAGTTTTTACCATTCCACTCTTCGATATTTGTTACAAATTCTAAACCATCAAAATTGACTGAATGAAACTCAGCCGCGTGAAATGGATAGCCCCATACCCTGGATCTTTTGTTCTCCGAAAAGTATTTTTTATTCAAAAGTTTTGCATTATAAAGCTGAACCTTATGCGAAGATCTACCTTGTTGCATTTTGCGTAACTTTTTCCCTACGGAATTTTCGATCTCTAAACGATGATCAATTTTCTGCTTATCAGATATTCTTTTCTGTAAAAGGTATATCGTTACTGCTATAACGACAGATACTAAAATACCTGCAAGCGATAAATAGTCATTTCTTGACCAAGTCGAAAACACTTCAAACATGTCAACAGTATAACAAAGTCATTAACGCACTTAGCCAACTTCTTCAAACATAGGAATGTGAGGGATTTCACTCACGGCCATATTCAACCCAGTTCTTCTTTGAAATTGAATCAAGTCTTTTGCGTCTATCTTCATTGATTCTATCAACTCAAACTTGTCTCCAACAAGAAACAAATCCTCCGTTTGACCCATCCAAATAATCTGAAATGTTGTTGGAGATTCTTCTACCCTACAAAGAAAGTGCACTTGGAGATCACCCATATAAGGCATGAGTTTCTTATGAATATCTTGCCACGAATCAACTACGATGTTTTTATCAATCCTACACAAGATTGACGAGTTGGCTGGATAAGATTTCTTTGGATTAAGTTTGGTTCGTTTCAAAAACTCTACAACATCATCTTCGGAGTGATCTTCCATCGTTACAATTTCGACTTCATGTTCTTTGATTACACGGTTTTGATTATTGTCTCTAAGTTCAATAGACATAATACAAGCGTCGGGCGTGCTCTCTCCCTTTAGCGGATTACGAATCCACCGCTCATCTCCGTCTTGAATCGAACTACCTAAGGCCAATATAGCAGCGTTGCAGATCTCAAGTAGCTGCTTCCTTGAGGTTGGCGTAATTTCATCGGTTCTTTCCATGAGATAATATAGTGTTTCTTCAATCGCTCTACGTGGAGAAAAGTATGTACGAGGGTCGCTACAGGGTATAAGTTTGATTTTATTCGCCATATACTCATTCTAGATCATTGAGTGATAACTCATATTCCTAACCATTATTCTTTACCCGTCACATTACGATACTCAGTGTATCCTTTAGCGACTAGCTTATTAGCAAGTGACACCGCAACCTTTTTTGCTTCGGTATTATTTGAGCTATATGCACTTTTGATAATCGAAGTTGCGTTGTCACTCCAACTCGATACAGACCATCGCTCCCTAGTTCCATCTATCATTGCCGAGAGTACAGTTAATGATTCCAACGGATACTTAGGTGCCATTAATTCAAGCTGCTCAAGTGCCGCAAAGTCTAAATGGATATTTCCGGCCTTTGTTGCAGCATACGCAAGTTGCCGTAACGACCATTCAGGCTCAAATGCAGCAGATGCAAACCACGAACCAAACTCTTCAAGTGCAATGACTTTTGAAGCATCAATTTGAGTTGTAGTAACGACCTTTTCCCAGAGCTGTTTTAGCTTAGTGATTTGTCCGTCTTCTATAGACGAATCTTTACTTTTGTATAGCCTGAAGCCAACAAAGTTTGCCATCTCTTTAAGATACTTTTTATCAGCATTGTTAAAAAACTTTTGCATCAAAGAGTCATCCCCTAGGTCAATATCGCCGTACCAGTAATGTAAGGCTATGTGTTGAGCATAGTTGACTAGTGGATCGTGTCTGGATTTTGAATCTTCTTTCGGGGGGGTCGACAGTCTTGGTATTTGTCTATCGAATACATCACCGAGTATTTCTAATGCCTCTGGATGAACACGACTAAACATCACATAGGCATTGAAGGCGGCCTGACCGAGAACATCATCTGAAAATATCGCATCTTTATTTCTTAGTGCCCATTCTTTATTGCTACCATAGAACACCTCGTATCGCCAGCCGTAAACAGACCTCGAAGCTAACTCTGAATCATTGGCTACAATCAGGTGCCAATCGAGTTCATCAAATATCGGCGTATAGTATTTCTTGTCGCTATTATTTCTATTCAGCCAACTAAGTAGATATGCAAGAGCATGAAGTGCCTGACCTCTCACTGAGTTAATAGACCAATCTACCGGCTCGAAGTTAGATCCGTCATTATCATCATTACTCTTATCTCTACAAAAGATCAAAATGAGTGATGTAGCCGTATCTATCGTCGAGGTACTTATTCGTTCAGTCTTATCTTCGTTCTGTCCAAGTATTTTTTCGACGAACCTAATTGCACTAGCTTTTGCCCAGTGGAAATATTCATGACGCTCATTCTCTTCTAACGTATCACCGTTTTCAAATACATTATGTAACGAGACTAAGATGGCCATAATCGTAGGCTCGTCCAATACATTAACAATATCCTCAAATGCCCTTATGGCTTCGTTGAAGTATTCATTTTTAGTACTAGCAATTCCGTCTATGATCGAGGCAAACCTCCTAGGATCTTCTTTTACAAGTTGGCTAAGCTCCTTCGCAACTGAGTCTCTTTCAAATGACCACCCAGAATCGTCCTTATAGTCTTTCAGCTTTTCAATCAGCTCATCGTCCGATAAGCCCTTCAGGACTTTAGTCGGCTTCTCTGTAACAAAACCAGAAGTAACTTTGTTAAGCCCCTCTCTCTCGCCTTTAAGAATTGCTTTGAGTTTTTTATCCTTCATTAGTGAGTCGTAAAAAACCTTATAAGCCTCAACTTCTTTATAATCACGCAAACCGTACTCTGCTATTCTTCTGAAGATAGAGTACTTATTCACTGCAAGCTGTTTTAGCTTAGCGAGTTTTTCAAGTTCATCAAAACTATCATCTCGCATCATGATTAAAACAGTGTCCCGCAACGCAGTAACTAGTGCGTCATCGGGATCATGGCCATACTCACTATCCTCGGCGATATTTGGTCTGGAAATAAACGAAAAATCATCGGTCTTTTCTTTCAGCGCTACGTCTTCGCCATCTTCTTTGAAAAATGTTAGCTCAAAATCAATCGAACGATGTAGTAATTCTTCATACATATCTATGGTTTGAGATGGTGCTGCTTGTGCTAATGGCTTGGTAATCTTTTTTACTATGCTTTCATAGTCATAATCCCTTAGCTTAGTGGTTGGCTTAATAATTACGTAATCTGATTTGAGCTTTTCCTCTTTTTCTGGATCAGGAAGAATTTCCAACATCTCTTTAGAAAGAGCCAATGCTGATTCAACATGATTGTTAGCCGCAAACTTGCAAATTAGGTCTGAGACAGTATCGTGAAACATTAAGTATTGAGGAAGATTAATATATTGCTTTAATCTATCGGTAAATCGTGCCGCCTTACTTGGACTGACTTTAAGTAGAATCTTAGCCACATCGTCCATTACACGCTCGTTATCAGTGTCTGGAAGCGCCCTTAGTATCTCTAGAACCTCATTGGGCGCTCTATCGGCAACTTTTAAGAGATAGACGCTCTCAGGCCATACGGGGAACTGCACATAGCCATCGGTTCGTATGGCGGGAAATGGATTTTTGAAATAACCATTCTCTTTGAGTGGCAATAGCCACGCAGGACTGTCGATATGCTGAAAGAAATAATTATAAGTAACCGGAGTTTGGATGCTATCTAAAGTCTTCTTTAGTAGTTCGTCAGAGATCATAACGCATTTCCTTCAGCAATTAGAGTATCTAGTTCATTCAGGGTATCTATAGGAACAGCTCTTTCGGGAAACTTCATATCCAAGATGAAGTCCTCTAGTACTATTATTTTCTCCTCTAGCGTATCTTGGGATGCAATAAACTTATGATGGGCTACGTCTTTAAAGTAATCATCCAGCTCACCCCACAGTGCGAGTCTTTGCTTTGCAATAAGTTCGGGAATTGGCTGACCAGAACCATCCAGCTTCTCAAAAACAGCTCGATGCTGTGCGCCACGTGGTCTATGGGTAGCCGAAAATGTAGCAAAGAACTCACCTAGTGCCTTCAGCACTTTCTGAACAGGAGAGTCTAACGTACCTGTCCACGCATCTGTATCAACGGTTTTAGTATTCTTGACCGCTTTAGCCCATTTAGCGTTGAGGTTTATAACCGTAACCTTTAGACCTCCGCCTTCAACCTCTACAGGAGCCCCTACTATGTTGTCGTGAGCCTTTTCAATGAACTCCCTTACAGAGTGTGCTACTTGCGGAAGATACTCTGGATTATTATTTGGGGTCTTCAATGCAATCCATGATCCATGCAGCATATCTGCTAGCTTTTTTGCGTCGTATTCATTCGTGAACATCTCTATCAACTGTAAGGTTTCATTGCGTAACCTTACGCCGTAGGCTAATTGCTGATTGTCTATTTGACCTATAGCATCCGTGTTCATTCTGCTTAAATACCTCACGCGTGCATTCATCGCGCCTTTGTATTTAACTATAGCATATAAACAGGGGTAATGGACGGTCCTACAAGCCTTAATTGTCCTCTATTACTGGCAATATAACAGTCACCAGTTCATCTACTTGTTTATGTGTTAAGGTTTTTTTCGCGCGATTACTAATGACTTTCTTAGTCATAAGAAAGGATAAGGTGAAACATACAGAGAGCGCTTTATTGAATATGCACTTGGATTTGCAAGTGATATGGGTAACAATTTCTTGTCAATTTCGCCAGAAGATCAAATGAAGTGTAAACAAATCATTTTCCCGGCTGGATTTTACATGGACAGCGATAAAAATGTTTACACCCCGGAAATAAGCATGCTTATCAGATTAGCGGCAAAGAAAAAGGACACCGAAGTGTCCAATAAGTCTCGTTTGGTGCGGGTACAGGGACTCTAACCCTGGGCCTCATCCTTGGCAAGGATGCGCTCTAACAGCTGAGCTACACCCGCATACTCTAGAGATTATACCGGTGAGGGGGATATTTTTCAACCTCTTAACATGCAAATCGCCCGAACGTGTAGTTCGGGCGATCGCATAATCTTGTTGGTCGTACCTAGCTTGTGGCCCGGTTACCCATGCGACGGAAGTCGGCACGGATGGGACGCACCTGGATTGTGTCCAGGAGGTCCCTCACGGTGGTGCGCGCCTCGTAGCAGACCGAACGGTCGCGGGCGCGCTGTGCTGTGTTGGACTGCTTGCGCATGGTCTTGTTACGACCGTGCTTGGCGCCGAAGCCGCGAATCAGCGGTTCCGAGGTGTTTCCGCTGTCGCGCTGCACGAAACGTGTGCGCGGGTCGGATACCTGGACCGCGAAGGGTCGCGTGCTGTCAGTGTTGCTCATGTCAGTCCTCCAAAATTGGTGAATCATCTTCAACAAGGTGGTACAACCGCACTAGAAAATGCGATAAAAGGTATTGTAGCACCATTCCCCCACATTACCAAAAGAATATTACTAAGGATTTGCCGGCGGCAAGACCAATTGCATACCAATGCCATTATTGATCTGTGAATTAACGTGCGTTACAACAACTGGTGTGGTTGGTCCAGCCTCTTCTTTAACTGCATGACCCACCACGAATGGCTGAATTTTTGTCGATCCAACTTGAGGTACATAAAACCATTTAGTGGCACCTGCGATCGAGACGATGTCTGTTTCGGTTGCTGTCGTGCGTTCGCTATTCATCGATAAGATTAATGACTGCGGTGCGGTTGTCGTCACACTAGGCGCAGTGGTGATAAATTGATTTGTCGTCGTACCATCACGGAACCAACTTGGGCTTCGAACCCAACTACTCACCGGCCCCGCACCCTGACCCCAGAATAATGCCGCATTAACCGTGTTTGATCCCACACCGGTATAGACCTGGAAATTATCGGGATCCGAGGCTTCTTTGATTTTTCCGAACAATGACACCCGAAGTGTCCCGTAGGTATTTCGACTCAAAATAGTCGTCCAACCGCCCGCAATTGATGGGTACGAGTCATTATTAAAGGCCATAAACACCACCATCCATGATCCCGTCGGTATGGTCGTAGGATTATTCACATTCAAATAGTCTGCAACGAAATCATTTGAAATATCGAGGTATCCCCCAATCGTTGGCGCGACCACCCCGTTTATTGAATGACCTGGACATAAGCCCGACGCCGTTGTTCCGTCTTGGTTTACATAGAAAGCAACACCGGCATTGATCACAGTGACACAAAAGGTTTTAGGATTAACGGTGTTGTTGACGCTGTATTGATAGGTCGTTCCATTACCATTTTGAATCCCTAATGAGGATAATGACGAAGGATATGCCTCAGACACCACCATTTCGGCTTTTATTTTACGAAGCGCCGTTGCGGCGTTTGCTGATGCGGTTGATTCACTGGCTTTTTTAGTAATGCCGTTATAAGCAACAAGTGTTAACGCCGCTAAGATTGCGATCACAACGACAACAATCAATAACTCAACGATGGTAAAGCCATCTTGATGTTGTGTAAAACTAGCGGTGCGTCGAGGGTGCCCAGCCATGCTATTCGTATTATAACACCGCGCGTATATTCAGCTTCATAAAAGAAAAAGACCGATCGATTGATCAGTCTATTTCTTTGGTGGCTCCTCCCAGACTCGAACTGGGGACACGCGGCTCTTCAGGCCGCTGCTCTACCAGCTGAGCTAAAGAGCCAGGTAGATTGCGCGAAACGCTCCCCATATAATACTAGGGAGCGCCTCTGTTTGCAAGGTGTTACTGGTGCTTCTCTTTATCAGCACTAATGATGCTTGAGGCACCACGCAGCGCGTCTATAAGCTCTACAGGGAATAACATCATAGTCTTCTGGCTTGGCTCTGTACTAATACGCTCCAGAGTACCAAGTGTACGTAGGTTCAACGCGCCAGGAACTTTAGCGAAGATAGCCGCAGCATCCGCTAAGTTTTGTGCAGAAACCTTTTCACCATCAGCACCAATGATATTAGCACGACGTTCACGTTCTGCTTCAGCCTGTTTTGCCATTGCACGCTTCATATCTTGCGGAAGTTCAATGTTTTGTACACGAACGTTCTCGATATCAACACCCCATTGCTCGGTCTGCTTATCAACAATTTCTTTAATTTGCTGGCTGACACTTTCACGCTTTGAAAGTAGTTCGTCAAGTTCGACGTTACCAGTTACATCACGCAGTGCTGCTTGAGCAAACTGGCTGGTTGCGTATACATAGTTAGTTGTTTCAAGTACAGCCTTAGCTGGGTCAACAACGCGGATGTAGACAATCGCATCAACAGCAGCGGTAACGTTATCTTTCGTAATAACTTCTTGCTTTGGCACGTCAATAGGCGTTGAACGAACATCAACCCGAATCATCTTTTGGAAGATAGGGATAATAACGCGAAGCCCTGGTTGTCGCACACCAGTAAACTTACCGAGTGTTAATACAACTCCTCGTTGATATTGGTTGATGACTTTCAATCCACTAAGGATGAAAATTCCTACTACGATAATAATTGTCCAAACAAATGCGTCCATGATTACTCCTTTATTTTCTCTAATGCAAACTCAATTAATCGTTCAATCAATTGAGGATATTCGATCCCACCCTGCTGCCACAACTTCGGATACATACTGATATCCGTGAACCCAGGCAGAGTGTTGATCTCGTTTAAATATACTTCATTCGTTTGTCGATCGAGAAAGAAATCGACACGGGAGAGACCGCTTCCACCTAACGTCTCAAATGTGCGGAGTGCCAAAGATTGAATCTGTTCACTCACTTCACTCGAGATATCAGCAGGGATAATTGCTTCCGATTGCGTACCCTCTGCATACTTCGAGTCATATGTGTAAAAATCGCCATCTGGATTAATCTCACCCACTACACTCGCTTTTGTGTCCGGGTAGTTACCGAGCACTGCTACTTCAAGTTCGCGAGCATCAATTGCCTTTTCAATAAGTACCAACGCGTCGTGCTTGTGCGCTTCAGCTAAGGCAACGTCTAATTCATCTTGATTGCTTGCCTTACTGACACCAACCGAGCTCCCGGCATTTGCAGGTTTCACAAATAATGTAGCCCCTAGCTCTTGTGAGATTTCATCAAACACTACCGCACCATCAACCGCCTGATGAACTGCGAAAGGAACGATTGGAATCCCGCTCGCCTTTGCCACTAACTTAGTCGCTAGTTTATTCATTGAAAGCGCGCTTGAGGTCATATCACAACCTACGATAGGAATATGAAGGAGCTGCGCTAAAGCCGGTACTGCACCATCTTCACCATTAACACCATGCAGCACAGAAAGAATAACGTCAGGTTTGATCGTCGTATCGCCAGCAACAAAACTTTTTGTACCAAGGACCGGTACAAGCGCTGTTTTATGCTCAGAAAAAGGATCAGTTGAATCAGTAAGCCACCATTGGCCGTTCTTATCGATAAAGCAGATACTCACATCAAACTTTTCAATGTTAATCGCATTCACGACATTTCGAGCAGAGGAAACTGAGACTTCGTGCTCGCTTGATTCACCCCCAAAAAGTACCAGGATTTTCGTTTGATTCATTACCTCTAGAATACAGGCTATAATAGAACTATGCAACGAGTACCCCTTGCGGAGAGAATGCGTCCAAAGACATTAGACGAAGTGATTGGTCAAACCCACCTATTAAATGACGGTGAGATTCTTAAACAGATCGTAAAGAACGGCGAGCCAGTCAGCTTAATTCTTTGGGGACCGCCTGGAAGTGGCAAAACGACTTTGGCGCGCATCTTAGCAACAGAGGTCGATGCCGAGTTCATTGAGCTCTCTGCCGTTACTAGTGGTAAAAAAGATGTCGAGAAAGTCATCGAGCATGCTCGTCAAAACTGGAACCTTCAACTTCGAACTATCCTTTTTGTGGATGAGATTCACCGTTTTAATAAAGCACAGCAAGATGCCTTCTTGCCTCATGTTGAATCAGGTTTAATTACGCTTATTGGCGCAACCACTGAAAACCCGAGTTTTGAAGTGATTAATCCACTCCTTAGCCGAAGCCGCGTATTAGTACTTGAACCATTAACCAAAGATGAAATTATCGACATCGCAAAAAGGGCATTAAAACTTGAAAAAGCGACGACTCGCGTCACAAAAGATGCTTTAGATTACCTAGCGGAACTATCCGGTGGTGATGCACGCGTAGCGCTAGGAAACTTAGAGCTTGCCTTGGGCATGGCAAAGAAAGTAACACCTGACATTATTAAAGTGGCCGCCCAGAAACGTGTCCCCGGCTACGACAAAAAAGGTGACATGCACTACAACGTCATTAGTGCCTTTATTAAAAGTATGCGCGGCAGCAATGTTGATGCGACGCTTTATTATCTTGCTCGCATGATCGACGCTGGTGAAGATCCTAAGTTCATTGCTCGTCGAATGGTTATTTTTGCCTCAGAAGATATTGGCCTGGCTGGTAACGGTGCACTTGGGTTAGCATTGAATGCATTCCAAGCTGTCGAACGAATCGGCATGCCTGAATCAAGCTATATTCTTTTTCATGTCGCAACGGCTCTTGCTAAAAGCGAGAAGTCACGCCAAACCACCGATGCCATGAACCGCGCGCAATCACTTGCCAAGCAGTACCCTGACTCACCTGTTCCGATTCACCTTCGTAACGCACCGACAAAACTTATGAAAGATCTAGGTTACGCCAAAGATTATAAATGGAAAGCTGACTTCAAACACGGCAAAGGATTTTTGCCCGACGATATCAAAGATCAAAAAATCTTTTAGTCCTTATGCTTGCGTAATATTCAAATTATCGATTAAATAAGCACACCATGACAGAGGTAAATGTTACCCAGAAAATGCAAGAACTCTTAAGCCGTCTACCTGGAATAGACGACCGCCCATTTCATTCGGTTCTTAATCCTGAATATACGCGTCAACATATTGCACTCAGCCTGACTCCTGGCAACTTGCTTCGAGCCCTTCACCAAGCCCGGGAAGCCCAAACAAACGCAGTATCATACCGTGATTTTAAAGTTGGTGCCGCACTAGTTGCTTTGACATTTCGTCCTTCAAACTTCCAGATAGTAACCGGGGCAAACGTAAAACCCGATGAAGAATCTGCAATGAATGTTCATGCTGAACAAGTTGCCTTGCAAAAAGCACACGATCGTCACGCCTCGGCGGTCAGTATTATTGCCGTTGTTGGTGAAACACAGTCCGACAAACAAAGTGGTCACGACATGCACACACTCCATCCTTGCGGGCTTTGTCGTGGTGTGATGGATCATGATTCACTCATCGATAATGAAGCGACACTCATTGCAAGCGCACTGCCTGATTTTTCTGCGATCGAGCTCTATTCGGTTGAAGGTCTTAAACGCTACCACGAGACGCAAGATGATTCACTGATTACTCGATTTACTCTGCCCCATCTTTCGCTATTTGATCCTGTCATCCCACAAATTGAACCAGTACATCTTATTGATACCGATGAAACACTTGCCGATGAACGTGTCTGGAATGAATCAGTAGGCATGTTCCTACTGCAACGTCGATTAGATCTTTTGTAGGCCTTTAACGGCTTTTCTTTAGTGCTAAATAAACGCCGTTCGTCCAGCCAAAGCCATCTTGCAGTACATATTCACCGCCACCGCCAAGCCCATTGCCGCCCATAACGTTATACTTCTCAACAAGTTTGTGTGTATCTTTAAAAACTTTTTCATTAAGCTGCGTCCAACGATCACTAATATCGTTCGCAAGTGCATCATAACCGTAGCGGCGAAGCCCTTCAACCGCAACCCATTGCAATGGCGCCCAGCCATTTGGGCTATCCCACTGTTGGCCATTATCAATCAACGTCGTCACCAAGCCGCCGGGTTTTAGGAAGTCTTCCTCAAGTTTACGTGCCACTGCTGCTGCTTGATCGGGTGATGCCATACCAACATACAGCGGGAAAACTGCAGCTAAACTTTCAACACCAGTGTGCTCTTCGATATGAAAATTGTAATCCATATAAAACTCTTCGTCGCTACTCCATAGATACTCATCAACCGCCTGTTTGCGCAAGGCTGCTTTTTTGCGATATCGCTTCACAGTCACTGGGTGTAGTAACGTATTGTGCGCATCGGCAATGGTTTCTTCGAGTGCGAATAATAAAGCATTTAAATCGATCGGGATGATATCGGCCGTATGAATAGATTTAATGTCATTTGGATCTTTGAACCAACGTGAACTAAAGTCCCAGCCAGATTCAGCTGCCGCACGAAGGTGTAAGAACAAACGATCCGGAATACGAGTCGAATGCGCCGTCTCGGTATCTTCACGCATCGATTCAGGGCGTGGCGTTACCTTGTTGTCGTAGTATCGATTCATTAGTACGCCGCTTGGTGTCTGCACGACACGGCGGTAGGCAAAATGTTCCGTCTCGACTAATTTAGTGCGCCCTTTCATCCAGAAACGGTATTCAGCTAACAATATAGGCAAGTATTCACGAAGCACTTTCTTGCCTTTGTGTTCAGCCAATAGACGCACCATCATGACAAAGAATGGTGGTTGTGAACGACTCAAAAAGTAGGTTCGGTTTGCTGTTGGAATATAGCCATACTTACGAATCATGTACGCATAGTTTTTAATCATACCTTCAACGGTCGCCCAATCGCCCTCAGCCGCTAGCCCTAGCATAATAAAATAGCTATCCCAGTAAAACTGTTCGTTAAAGCGTCCGCCCGGAACGACGTACTTATGCGGCAGTGCGATTAACGAACCACGGTCACGACGATTACGACGCTCTAAATGATTCCATAAAAGATGGATATGGTCTTCTATATTTGTGTTTGCATCGACTACAAAAGGATCTTTCTTATGAATCGTTGTCGCTAGGTCGTAGAAGTGTCGACTAACAAAATCACGAAGATCAAAGTTGGGGTCTTTTTTAAGCAGCTTGTATTCTTCTTGAATTGAACGAGCTCGCTTTTTAGGCACAAGATCAACGAAAGTCTTGCCGTCTTCATAGATCTGCTGCAGCTGGACATCATTAAACAAATCACCCAGTAGTTCATCAGGGCCTTTACGTGTGCGAATCAATAATCCAGCCGTTGCAACCAATGAAGTCTTGATGCGATCGGTGTTTATTTTAGTATTTATCTTCTTGGCCATATTAGGTATTAGTATGTCCCAATCTTTGATCGATAGCAAGGCAAACTTGCTTATGGTTTTAATCTGTAAAAAACGATATAATACGGCAAAGTATTATGATAAAAAATCTGAAGAAATATACACCACGTTTCTCACAAAAGGGCTTCACGATCGTTGAACTACTAATAGTTGTCGTGGTGATCGGTATCCTTGCGGCAGTTGTGCTTGTTGCCTACAACGGTGTGCAGAGAAATGCCGTCGCGTCGGTTATGAAAGAATCTGTGCAATCTGCCGGCACAAAAATGAAGTTTGCGAATGCGGACACCGAATCTTACCCAACAACTTTACCAAGTGACCTCAAAGCGCCTGCTGGCATTGGGTTTGCGCTCGCAACCGTTGCTACATCAAAAGAATTCTGTATTAATGTCACATCTCAACGCTATGCCGACCTATCATGGCACACCGATCAAACCGGCACACTTCAATCAGGCCTTTGTAGCGGTACAGTTATTACCGCAAGTATTGTCGGTGATTATGGTACTGCGAGTAGTACACCCGTAACATCTGTAGTAACCGTTCAAGGTAGTCCTGTCACTACCAACGGCACAGCAACAAACTTCAAAATTAAAACCGATGAAGCCTGGACAAACATTACCCTCTCTTGGAATGCAATTCCAAGTGCTACCCAATACGAAATCCAAACACGAGACTCTGCTGGATCATGGGCAGCCCGAAGAGCGGGTGACGGTTACGGGTCATACGCTGGCGGTGGTGGTACATCAGGAGTAATTAGTGCTTCAACAACCTCACTTGTATGGACATACACCGATTCTCGTCCAACAACAGCTGGCCAGACCCATGAGTACCGGTACCGCGCATACGTCAACGGTGTCGCAGGCGACTGGAGTACCGCAAGCTTAACAGTCCCAACAACTGATTCTATGGGTGCAGTTAAAAATCTTAATGCAGTCCCTAATACGGCCTGGTCAAATGCAGCAATTAGTTGGGCAGCTCCCGAAGGGTTTGGTTCACCTTCAAGTGTTATTTACGAACTTCAAACCCGTGTAGGAAGCGGATCATGGGCAGCCCGAAGAGCGAGTGACGGATACGGGTCATATGCCGGTGGTGGCGGTACATCAGGCGAGACGCCACTATCGACAACAAGCTACGTGTGGACCGAGGCGCAAATAATCCCTCAGGCGCCCAACGCATCTGTCGAATTCCGCATACGAGTTCGCTCGTCATCAACCCCTTCAATCTATGGACCCTGGAGCACCTTCACTCTTTCAGCGCCTTCAAATGCAACACTTGCCGGCATGTCTTCATTCACCGTCGTACCAAATGGCAGCTGGTCAAACATCACCCTTAGCTGGACTGCACCAGCCGGGCTCGGTTCACCTTCAGAAATCGATTATGAAATCTATACACGAACAGCAGGTGGAACATGGTATGCACGTGCATTAAGTAATGGCTCAGGACAATATGCAGGTGGCGGCGGTACATCAGGCAGTATTGCGCTTAGTACGACTTCTCCACTCACCTGGTCAGGCAGCATCCCTGCCGCGGGCCAATCACACGAATATCGCATGCGTGTTAAATCAACCGCCTCTACAGCCGTCTATGGACCTTGGACAACTGTTACGCTCACACGCCCTTAATAACTAAAGTTATGAAACTACTTCGCAAACAAAAAATCCCCGATCATCTCGGGGATTTTTATATTCAGTAAGAATTATTGGTTCTTCTGAGAGTTTCGCTTGCGCTGGTTTGGATCAAGGAATCGCTTACGAAGACGAAGTGATTTTGGTGTTACTTCCAAAAGTTCATCGTTTTCAATAAAGTCGATTGATTGTTCAAGACTTAGGTCAGTAAATGGAGTCAACTGAATGGTTCCATCGCTTGATGAAGTACGCATGTTAGTAAGTTGCTTACCGCGACAAACGTTGACATCAAGGTCACCACCGCGGTTGTAAAGACCAACAATCATACCTTGGTAAACTGTTGTTCCAGGGCCAACGTAAAGCTCACCACGGGCTGCTGCAGTATCAAGTGCGTATGCAGTTGTTTGACCGGCTTCAGTGGCAATCAACGCACCGTTACGGGTTTGTTGAAGCTTAGCACCAAGCGGTTGATAACCGTGAGGCAAGCTGTTCATGATCACAGTACCTTTAGTTGCAGTAAGAAGCAGGTTACGAAGACCGATCATTGCACGAGTTGGAATGATGTAAGTAGAACGAGTCGTTCCGCTTGCAGTTGTCTCTTGCTTAATAGGAGCAGCACGACGAGTACCAAGTTCTTGGCTCACTGCACCGAGGAATTCAGCACCAACTTCAATAAGAAGTTCTTCGACTGGTTCTTTGATTTCACCATCTTCTTCAATAGTGACGGCTTGTGGACGTCCTACTTCAAATTCGAAGTCTTCACGACGAAGTGTTTCAATCAGCACTGAGAGGTGAAGTTCACCACGACCAGAGACAACAAATCCAATACCATCTTCTTTTACGCGAAGTGATACGTTTGTTTCAATTTCTTGACGAAGGCGGTCACCAATTTGACGGCTTGTGTTGTACTTCGCTTCTTTACCTTTCAATGGACTGGTGTTTGGACCAAGGTACATTGAAAGTGTTGGCGCTTCAACTTCCAAGACTGGAAGTGCTTCAGGTTGGTCTTTGTCGGCAATTGTTTCACCAATGTGTGCATCAGCAACACCAGTAAGCGCCACAATGTCACCAGCACCAGCTTCATCGATTTCTTCACGAAGAAGACCACGGTAAGCAAATAGTTTTTCAATCTTAGCAGGAACTTGAGATCCATCAGCCTTCATAAGAAGAATTGATTGACCCTTGTTTAGCTTTCCACGAGAGATACGGCCAATCGCGTACTTTCCTAGGAATGAATCGTAGTAAAGAGAGGTCACAAGCATCTGGAAAGGTGCATCGACTTCTACCTTAGGCGCAGGGATATCGTTGATAATTGCATCAAAGATTGGAGTAAGATCAGTGTGAAGATCGGTGTTTTCTGGAAGTTCAGGCCACGCCTTTCCTTCACGACCAATTGCGTAGTACACAGGGTAGTGTAATTGGTCGTCGCTAATCGCAAGTTCCAAGAAGAGGTCGGATACTTCATCGATTACTTCGTCAATACGACGTGATGGCTTGTCGATCTTGTTAATAACAACAACCGGCTTAAGGCCAAGTTCAAGTGCTTTTGAAAGTACGAACTTAGTTTGAGGCATTGGACCTTCTTGTGCGTCAACGATAAGAAGTACACCGTCAGCCATGTTCAGCGTACGTTCAACTTCACCTGAGAAGTCGGCGTGCCCTGGGGTGTCGACGACGTTAATCTTGTAGTCTTTGTAATACACTGCAGTTTGCTTTGCAGTAATAGTGATTCCACGTTCGTGTTCTTGGTCACCGCTGTCCATGATCAATGACTGATCCATCTCTGCTTGGTGTGAACCGAAGGTGTTACTTTGCTTTAGTAGGCCATCAAGCAGCGTCGTCTTTCCGTGGTCGACGTGAGCGATGATAGCAACGTTTCGAATTTGCTTTGGGTCTTTCATAAAAATATGCCCATTTAACAGGGCTTCCTTACGCGCAATTATAGCATTGATTACCCTTTTAGGCAACCAGTCGAGCATGTTGTGGCAAGATAAACTTTGCCAGCTTCAATCCACCCTGAATCGTTGCCTCGCTCGGTTCGTATGGATGGAAGTTTTCAGGTAGCCAGATTTTCGACAATTCATGTACCATCTCAGCACCCGAATAAGGATCTAGTTCTCGCTTTTCGCCATTTGTAGTAACGGTTCGCATAATAAATGTTGCAGTTGTTGCAAGCTGTGCAGCAACAGATACTTGCCCACCCTCTGCAAATACTGCAATCTTTCGCTCTGGAAACAACCAACTCTTGCCAATACTTGTCGCATAGCCCGGAGTAATACCAGCGTAATCGAGCAAGTGACTATAGGTTGGATCAATAATAGTGGTGCCCTGTTCACCCACAACCCTAATAAATACGTGTCGCTTATCTGGATCAAATGCTAAATTTGGCTTAGACAATACGATTCGACTATCATGACCGGCTTGTAGCAAGTGTTCATTCAGAGCAATAGAGGCCAACCCGCACGTACCTTCAAGAGACAATCGTAAAGATTGTTCATGGCTTCGGATAACGTACCCACTTAAGCTATCGGGATCAAATTCACCGAGTCCTTCTTGAAGGTCGGCGGTAAGAGATTGAATCTCTGGAAATTTCATAATAAATTCTTGGTGCGCGCGAGAGGACTTGAACCTCCACGTCCTTGCGAACACTAGCACCTCAAGCTAGCCTGTCTACCAATTCCAGCACGCGCGCTTATCTTTTTAAATAAACTACCGCGAGGTAGTTTACATAAATCTGGTGGGTGATGAGGGATTCGAACCCCCGACCCTCTCGGTGTAAACGAGATGCTCTAGCCAACTGAGCTAATCACCCGTCGCTAGCGATTATACACAAGTTCACCCCTTAAATCAATGGTTAAGGTGTTTGTTGAACGAGTCGATCGCCAACCGACCAGTAAAGGACACCAGCGTAACGGTCACTGGCTGAAACAAGTTTTTCATCGGCTGGCAAGGCATGCACGCTCTTACTATAGGCATACTGTGAGGTTGCTTGATACAGACCGATTGCCGGTGCGTCTGAAATCCATTGCCGCGCGAAGGTTAGATACTTAGCGTTTCGAAGATCCGGTTCAATACGAGTACGCGCGCTCGCAAGTGCTTCGTCACTCACAGGACTTGAATAGTTAGAGAAGTTAAACCCGTTACTTGCCTGTGATGAGTGCCAATAGGCATACACATCCGGGTCGCCACCGATCGTAAGTTGATACAGTAGAATATCGAAGTTACGAGGCTGCAAGACATTTTGAACGACGTTCTGTGATTTATCGGTCGGGTCGACGATACTTGTCGTGATTGTTACGCCAAGCCCACGCCATTGCCCAGCTAAACTTTCAAGAGCTTTTTCAAAGTCATTATTCTTTGTCGTCACGACAGCAAGCTTCAATGCTACGCCGTCCTTTTTACGGGTCGTGCCATCAAGTTTCCAGCCGGCTTCATCAAGCAAACGTTCGGCAAGTGCCTTATCGTAAGCAACAGCACCAGGAACATCTCCTCTTACTTGTGAATCAATAAACGGCAAGTGCAACTCTGGTGTATCTTTACCTATTACGTCACGAACTGCTGCTGTATTCGTTCCAGCCTGTAAAGCCTGTCGGACCTTCTTATCTTGTAATACTGATCCTGTCGTATTAAACAGTGCGTACACTCCGCTATTGATCGGCTTACGTTCAACTGTGTAACGATCGTCATTTATCTTACTACTGTCTGTAACACTCAAATCGGTAGCCGCATTCACTTCTGAAGTCGTAATGGCACGAATAATTGCATCGCTATTCCCATACACGTGCAGTTGGAATCGATCGAGCTTCGGTGCTCCCCTGTAGTAGGTATCATTTCGCGCTAAGTGAATAATTTTTCTTCCCGAGGCACGATCAACATCTTGCGTAAATCGTAGCGTAAACGGTCCGCTACCAACCGGGTTGTTACTAAAAGCATTTTCACGGATTGCGCCCGGTTCAACATCACGTAGCAAGTGTTCCGGCAAGATTGGTAAGAAACTCAAGGCATGAGGAAAAGCCGCATACACAGCCGGGAGCTTGAATGAAACAGTTCGATCATCAACGACAGACGCAGTAATGTCATTCCATCCACTAATAGTTGAACGCGTTGCAGGATTCTTTAATAAGTTAACCGTAAAAACGACATCTCTAGCCCGAACATATAATCCATCCGACCACTGAGCATCAGGGCGTATTTGCACCGTATAGGTTGTACGGTCATCACTCATAGTCATGCTGCTAGCCAAGTCGTAATTCAACTCACCTGTCTTGTCGTAAGCTAATAATTTCGAGAATAAAAGATTACCAGCCGCTTCTTCAGCGCTAGTGCTGGCGAAGATCGGGTTTAGTGTATCGATAGGCCCCTGCACCCCTTCGGCATACGTACCGTCTTTAGCAAAAGCAATGGTTCGATAGCTTTGTTGATACCACATAAGCTGCAAACCACTTGCACCGACGATCATTCCGATCGCAATAATCCAAATAGCGATGTGACGACGGACCTCCCTAAAGTTATCGAGTCGACGAAAAACAAATCGACGAGCATGTTTAAGGGTTGCTCCTTCGACTTTTTTCATTCGACGAGAAAGATCCTTAGAGCTAAAGCTCATTTTGGGAAGGCGGCTCCATTTGCTTGGTTGCTTATCAGCCACGATGTACTTTCTTAGTTAAAAGCTGGAAGTAACAATCCAGCAAGGATAGATAGGACGAATACCGAACCAAGGATGACGGAAACTTCAAATAAGTTTTTGTCGACACCACGGCGAGTAGTGTAAAGTTCACCAGAACTACCGAAGCCGGCTCCAAGTGTTGCACCACGTTGCTGTAGCAAAATTGCAACAACCATCAAAAAACCTGACGCGACTGTAATGATTTGTAGAATGATATCAATGCTCATAATTTACTCCTGTTTGCTCCCGCGAATTTCAACGGCTGCACTTACTATATAGTTTATCAGACTTAAGATGATTCCTGTAAGAATTGAGTTAAAGAATGACATGCCAACCCCTGGTGCGAGGGCAAGCGAGATGTATACCAAAGCACCGTTTACAACGATCATAAACAGACCAAGCGTCAAGAGAATTGCAGGAAGTGAAAGCAACACTGCAAGTGGACGAAGAATACTATTAACTATTGAGAAGATAAGTCCGGCAAGTAAAAAGCCCCATGCACCAGCGGTGACATCGAAGTTTTCGTACCCCGTACCCAAGATTCGGACTGCTACCCACAAACCGAATGAGTTGAGGAGCCATCTGACAAGAAAAATTAAAAACTGCTGCTTCATAAACTTAATTCAGTATACCACAGCGGACTAGCTACAGGCCCCCGTTACTGCTTTTGTTTTATCAACCGACGAGTCGATTTTATAAACAATTGACGGGTAGCTCACACTGGTTCCAGTGATACAAAACCGTGAGTACGTACTGGTTGCCGCATAGTACGTAAGCGTCACCTTGTCGGTTGAAGCAAAAGGAAACGGCGCAGTCGTCGGATAGCCAGTATTCGCAGTCGTTGCAAAATTACGCTGAGCTTCCATAGCACCTGCAGCCGAATGAAGTTCATTCTGAACCTCTGCTTTTGCAATATTTTCACGCCAAGCGCCGTATGAAAAAATACTAATTGCAGCCAAAATCGCCAACACGCTAATCACCACGATGAGCTCGACGATTGTAAATCCAGATGTAGCTTTGACAGTACCCACGCGTTGCCCCTGTTATATTAGTGCTTAGTGTAGCATAAGCGTTATTGGCTCAGCAAATAGCCGTGGACAATATTCGCCTTCGAAGGACCAATCACTACCGCTATCTCTTCAAGGGTTGCCGCCTTCACGCCTCGAAGACTGCCGAACTTTCGAATTAATGCTTTGCGTGTCGCGGGACCAATACCTGGAATTTCATCAAGTGTACCCATGGTTTGTTTCGCACGTTTCAATACGGTGTGATAACTGACAGCAAATCGGTGTGACTCATCACGAATCCGTTGGAGCAATTTAATAATGTGCGTTGAATGCGGTAAATTAATGAGCGTAAAATCTTCGCTCGTTGTCACGTAGCCATCAAGCGCTGCGAGTTTCTCTTTATTCAATGTCACATGAGATTTTTCATGATGAATAACTATTTGCTCTTCACGCTTGGCAAGCCCGATGAATGGAAGTGTCACTTCCCTCTCATCCCTCGCTTGCAGGGCGGCATCAAGTTGCCCTTTACCACCATCAATTAAAATAAGATCAGGTACACCCCACGCTTTAAGATTCTTTTCGCTCAAACGACGGCCAATTGTTTCATTCATATTATAAAAGTCGTTATTTTGTTCAATGCGGGTCTTAAATTTTCGATAACTTGCCCGGTCACTAACACCATTTGTAAACACCACCATACTTGCGACCACATTCGTACCGCCCATGTGACTAATGTCATACCCCTCGATGCGAACTGGAATCTTTTTCAATCCCAACAGATCAACAAGGTCACTAAGGGCTTTGTCTTTGCTGATATCTAAGAATTCTTTATCGCCAAACATAATCTTCTGCTGCAGCGATCGTAGATCGTTCATCTTATTACGAAGGCGGGCCGCGTTCTCAAAGTCGTGTAGTTTGGCAGCTAACTGCATTTCTTTCTCAAGCTCTTTGACAATCGCCTTTCGCCCACCTTCCATATAACGAATCAGGCGTTTGAGTGATTGTTTATAGTCAGCACTTGAAGTACCGGGTCGCGGGCTAAGTCCAATATGAACATCAAGATCAACTCGGCCATTATCTTTTGGTTGTTTTGTATAGTACGGAAATACCCGTCTCAAGAAGCGCAGTGCTTTTTTTATTGCAAAGCCGTTATAGTACGGACCAAAATAGTCGGCGCCATCATCGATAGGATTACGCGTAAAGCTGACCGTTGGCCATTCACTTTTCATATCAATGCGTACAAAGATTTGTGATTTATCATCACGGAGCAAAATGTTAAAGCGCGGCATATACCGCTTCACCATTTCAGACTCAAGAAACAGTGCGTCTAATTCACTATCCGTTTCAACCCAATCGGTATCATCAATCTCTTCGACCAATGCGCGGGTTTTAACATCCATGTCGCGCGTACTTTGAAAGTACTGTCGCACACGGTTTTTAAGTATGGCCGCTTTGCCAACATAAATAATCTCACCAGATGTTGATTTATGGAAATAAACCCCAGGATTACGTGGAAGATTCTTTAATTTTGCTTCAAGTTTTGCATTCACAGCTACTATTATAGCGCGTTACTTTTTCGAACGAGTTTCAGCTTCACCTTCAATAGAGATATGCGGCAAGAATCGGTCGATCCAACGTGGCAACCACCAAGCATATTTTCCAAGCAGCATCATCACCGCTGGAACGATTGTCATGCGCACCAAGAAGGCGTCTACTAAGATACCAAGTGCTAGACCAAAGCCAATCGCTTGAATAGTCGCATCGTGATTGGTAATGAATCCTGCAAACACAGCCACCATGATAATCCCGGCCGCAGTCACCACTTTTGAACCAAGTGCAAACCCAGAGATGACTGATTTACGCGCATCTTTCGTACGACCGTACGCTTCGTGCATGCTCGAGACCAAGAAGAATTCGTAATCCATCGCAAGACCAAACAATACACCGATTGCGATAATTGGAATAAAGCTAACAATCGGACCGGGCGCTTCACTAATACCAAACCAACCCCATTGGAAGACAGCAACCATTGCACCGAACATCGCAAGCACTGAAAGTAAGAACCCTAGGGTTGCTTTGATAGGTACGAGGATTGAACGGAACGCGACAATCAATAGAATAAGCGACAGCCCAACAACTACACCAAGATAGAGTGGCAATGCGTTAGATAACTTTTCATTGATATCTGATTGCAATGCAGTCGTTCCAGTAACAGCAAAGGTGATGTTGTCGTCACCAGTTAAGGCTTTTTGATTATCACCATTACGAAGATAACTAATTAATCCAAGTGTTGCTTCGTCGGTAGGAGCGGTCTTTGAGATAACCTGGATAACACCCTGAGTTCCGTCTTCTGTTGCCAAGCCGCCAACGGCCTGCTCAACACCCTCAACCGTCTTAATTTCTTCGGCAATTTTGTTAAGTCCGATAAGGTTTGCATACGGACCAGCAAATGCTTTCTCGGCATCAGTTGTTGCTGGTAATCCTTCAACAACAATGAGTAGTGGACCATTAAATCCAGCACCAAATCCTTCTGATAATAAATCGTAGGCTTTGCGTTCAGTTGTCTCGGTCGCAGCATATTGATCAGTTGGAAGACCAAGCTGTAAATCTTTGGCTGGTAATGCAATTACTGCGATCACCGCAATAGCAGCAATCAATGTTACGATTGGACGCTTTGTAATCGCTGCACCCCATTTGTACCAGATAGTTTTTCGGCTCACTTGATGGTCAGCGTGCGGACCTTTTGCCTGTGCCTCGCTAATAAGCTTACGCGTTTTTCCACCGAAGACTTTTGCTTTTGCAAAACCAAGTAATGCTGGAATAAGCGTCACTGCTACGACTGCTGCAATCGCAACGGTGCCCGCACCGGCAAGTCCCATAGTTGTCATGAATGGAATATTCACCACGCTTAATGCCGACAATGCGATGACGACGGTAAGCGCTGCAAAGATAACCGCGTTACCAGCTGTAGCGACTGATTTTGCCGCTGCATCCTTATAGCTATATCCTTCAAGGAGATAACTACGGTATTTACTGATAATGAATAATGAATAATCGATGCCTACAGCAAGACCAAGCATAACGGCAAGTACTGGTGTAGTGGCACCAATTTCAATGACCTGGCTGAGTGCAAAAAGACCAGCCATGCTGACACCGATTGAAATAAGCGCGACAACAAGTGGCATACCCGCAGATATAAGCGAACCTAATGTAATAAGTAGAACTACAAGCGCCAAAATAACACCAGCAATCTCACCAACACCAAGGATTTCACCCGGAGACTTTTCAATCACATCACCACCAGCTTCAACTTGAAGTTCGCCGGTTCGACTTTCTTCGACAATCTTCATTACGTCAGTAGTTGTCTGAGGATCAACAGTGCCATCTTTCAGCTCAAGTTGTACTTGTGCGTAAGCGATCGTGCCATCTTTAGAGATAGCGAGCGGGTTTACAAGTGGGCTGACGACACTCGCTACACCGGTAGCTGTTTCAAGTTTTTCAACTGTTTCAGTGATCGGACCAGCATAATCCTGGATAGTCTTACCTTCAGGAGAAGCAAACACGACGCGCGCGGAACCACCACCAGTTCCAGGGAATAATTCATCAAATCGATCAAGCGCCTGTTGTGCTTCTGTACCTGGAATACTTAATGAGTTTGTTGGAGCTTTGATAAATTGACCGGCTAAAACCCCAAGGATAACTAAGAGCGCTATCCAGGCGGCCAAGATGCGCCATTTATGATTGAATGCATACGCGCCTAATGTGTGTAGAAAATGCGCCATTATGTAATAAGCCTCCTGATTGATGTCTTTGTATCTATTGTAGCAGCCAATTGATAACTATTTGTTGACAGACTGAGAAATGAGGCATAGAATACCTTTTAACCAACCGCTAACGTCCAGGGGTCAGCGGCGGCGGGTTACGTAGGGCGTCCTCTTCCTCCTTGGCAGGCAGGGATGATGGAAGTCTTACAAACTGTCTGACACGCATGCACAATCGCGTGGGTTCACGGGGGTGAACCTGACAGTTAGATGACGAATCGAGAAGAGATGAAAACACATGACCCCCAAGGGTCTCAACCGAAACCTCTTGATTCTGAGTCCAATGCCCGGTGAACCTGCTCGTCGCAGGTTCACCGGGTACTCTCATTTCTAGGCTAGTTTACAAGTGCAGTTGCACGTTGACGACAAAGGTCAGTGTGGAACAGAAGATCAGGCGTTTGCTTACAATCTTCACAAATCAAAACTAAATCATTACAGTTTGCGAACGCACAATTCTCGTAGTTGCTCGTTGCGCCTTCACAGTGACTACAGACACCAATAACTGATGTGTGGTCAGAGAAATCAACGGTCATCCGGTCGTCAAATACACGAAGACTTCCTTCCCACAGACCATCATCACCGAATTCTTCACCGTATTTCACAATACCGCCATCGATTTGGTAGACTTCTTTAAATCCACGATTAGTCATCAGGGAGCTAAGAATCTCGCAACGAATACCACCGGTACAATACGTAACAATTGGCTTATCTTTAAGATCGTCGTACTTACCACTTTCAAGCTCTTTAATAAAATCACGACTGGTGTGGGTATCCGGCACAACGGCATTCTTAAATTTCCCAATAGCTGCTTCGTGAGCATTTCGCCCATCAAAGAACACGACATCATCGCGCTCTTCAACAAGTTTATGGACTTCTTTTGGCTTCAAATGTGTACCGCCACCAATCACACCGTTTTCATCAACACGTAGTTCATCGGCCGCATCAAAAGCAACGATTTCAGAACGAACTTTCACGCTCATACGAGGAAAATCTTCGCGTCCACCATCACTCCACTTAAAGACTGTGTCTTTAAAGCCTGGGAATTCTTTTGTTGTTTTAATGTAGGCTTTAAGATCTTCCATCTCGCCACCAACCGTACCGTTAATACCGTGGGGAGAAATTAAAATACGACCTTTTAGATCAAGACTGTCAGTTAAAGATTTTTGCCACAAACGAACTGCTTGCGTATCTTTAATTGAGGTAAATTTGTAATACAATAATATTTTTTGCACGATTTATATTATACCACGTCGACTAGTGTTATATTAGTACTATGAGCGTGATTACTGACTATATTGATAAACAGACAGTGCCAACGCAAGAACTCTTGCAACCTATTTACGATGTCGTCCACAAAGAAGTTGACGTCGAAGATGGCTGGAAATACAGCATCCCGACATTTCTTTATAAAGGCAAACCTATCCTCGGATTCGCCAAAACATTAAAGGGAATCAGTATCTACCCATATGGAAACTCTACCATCGACTCATTACTCCACGATGAAATAAAACCGTACGTGACAGGGGGCGGAACACTCAGCTTCCCAACCGGCACACCCATTCCAAACGAGCTAGTTGCACGAATCGCTCAAGTTCGAAAAGCTTTCGTTGATGATACGCTTAAAAAATAACTCGATTTTTACTATTTACATCTGATATACTAAAACCACTATGATCTTATCTTAAGATCCTCTACATACGCAAAACGTTCGGACGGCCGAACCAATAGCGCACCAACAACACTTACAAAAACTCGGAAAGGAGTTTCATTGTGGCCGAAAAAACACCTAAACTTACTCACTCAGCAATTAGTATTATTGCGCTGTACTGGAAGTACCTAAAAAAATACAGGCTTCGCCTTACCCTACTGCTCGTTACGATTATCACTGCGACGTTCTTCCTTCGTTTTGCCCCACCGCTTGTCATTGCCGATGTACTTAACCGACTGACAACGGGCGATTTCAACACAGAAACAATCTGGAAGGATTTTGGATTGTCGATTGCTTTATATAGCCTCTTTAGCATCATCGGGAGTGTTATTTTATGGCGATTAGCCATTATCATTCTATGGAAGATGGAGCTTCGCGTTACTCGTGACATGCACCAAGATATTTTCCAAAAGCTAATGACTCTCGATGCAACATTCCACGCCAATAAGTTTGGTGGTTCACTGGTCAGCCAGGCCAACAAATTTACCGGTGCATATGTTCGTATGCTTGATACGACAATTTTTGATGTCATTGGACTGTTGCTCTCATTCACCTTTACGACCATCTTACTTTGGGGTCGCGCACCACTTGTTGTCATCTTCTTAATTGGCTTCTCGGTACTCTTCATTATTACCTCACTGCTCGTCACACGAAATGTTCGTCGATTGAATGAGATCGAGGCTTCTGTCTCAAACAAACAAACTGGTCTACTTGCCGACATGGTGACAAACATCATGGCAGTAAAAAGCTATGCAGCCGAGAAATATGAAAACCGACGCTATGCAAAAGCTACCAGCGCAACTGTTGCTGCGGGACACAACCTAATGATCGCCTCGGCAAAAGTCGATACATTCATTAGCGCTTCAACCACATTGCTTTCTATCGGTGCATTCTTTATTGCAATCGTCAGTGTGGTCTTATGGAATGCAAACGCCGCAACCGTCTTCTTGATTATTTCTTACACTGGTCAGATTACACACGAGCTATGGAGCTTCGGCCGAGGCACACTCCGTAACTACAACCGAGCACTCGGAGACGCACAGGAGATGACATCAATCCTAACAACCGATCCTGTCGTTAAAGATATTGAAAAACCACTACCACTCAAGGTAAAGAATGGTGAGATTGCTTTTACCGACGTCACATTTGTTCATGACGGCGCTGATGATTCAATTTTCACAAACCTTAACCTTACCATTCCGGCCGGGCAAAAGATCGGACTCGTTGGACACTCGGGTTCAGGGAAAACAACACTCACTCGATTACTGCTTCGTTTTAGTGATATAGATAACGGAACGATTAGTATTGATGAGCAGGACATTGCAAAGATCAGTCAAAACGATCTTCACGGCGCGGTGTCATATGTTCCACAAGAACCAATGCTCTTTCACCGTAGTCTCCGCGATAACATCGCTTACGGAGATCCGTCAGCATCGATCGCTGCTATTAAGAAAGCTGCAAAACAAGCTAACGCGCTCGATTTCATCGGCACACTCCCTCAAGGATTTGACACACTTGTTGGTGAACGTGGTGTTAAACTTTCAGGCGGCCAACGACAACGTGTTGCGATTGCTAGGGCAATCCTAAAAGATGCGCCTATCCTTGTTCTAGATGAAGCAACATCAGCACTTGATAGCGAAAGCGAGAAGCTCATTCAAGATGCACTAGAGAAGCTTATGAAGGGCCGTACAAGCATTGTTATCGCTCACCGCCTTTCAACGATCGCCAAACTTGATCGCATTATCGTGCTTGATAACGGTACTATCATTGAAGATGGTAGTCATGATGAGCTATTAAAACAAAAGGGGACCTACGCAAAGCTTTGGGCCCACCAATCCGGTGGCTTCATTGAAGAATAAAAAGAATCCCGCATTGCTGCGGGATCTTTTTTAATGAAACGTGTAACTATTTGTTAGCGTCAACGTTTGATTGTTTTGGCTCGTCTTGAGCTTTACCACCTGGCTTCTTTTCTTCAGCCTGAGTATCTTGTGGTGTATCTTCACCATTTTCTGATTCAACTTCAGTATCGATAGTTGCGTCACCAGCGGCTGCTTCGTTGGCGGCTTCAAGTGCTGCAGGTTCGTATACGTTAGCAATCACAAGATCAAGGTCTTGCTCTACATCAGCAAACTCAACACCTTCAGGAAGGGTAAGGTCTGCAACAGTAAGCTTGTCTTCAACTGAAGCAAGGTCAGCGATTGAAAGTTCAAGCGCTTCTGGAAGTGAGGCAGGCTTTGCCTTCACAATAATGTGTTCAATTGCCTGAAGAACGATAAGTCCGGCTTTTTCAGCTGCACTTTCACCTTCTCCAACAAGAACAATCGGCACTTCAGTTGTAATGACGTCATTTTGCTTAATCGCGTGGAACGCAATGTGACGAACGGCGTGCTTTACAGGGTCGATGTCGACACTTTTGATAATTGCGAGTTGTTTCTTACCATCAATAGTAAGGTTAACTGGCGTGTGCTTTCCGGCAGCGTGAACAACTTTGGTTGTTTCAACTACTGCTGATTGCGTTGATCGTGGCTCGTCGTGGCCACCATAGACAACACTTGGAACAAATCCATTTTTACGTAATTCGGCAACTTGCTTCCCGTTTTGTGTACGGGTATCAAGTTTCAGTGAAATATCGTGCATTTCTTGTATATCCTTCCGTGTACTATTCTCCATCCATTATACCACATCTGTTAAAGACGATAAAAGCACGGTCATGATAGAATAGAATTACATGTTAGAATCACTTACTTACCTCAGCGCATTTTTCCTTACGGACCTCGTCGATCTTATTACTCACCTTGGTGTACCGGCTATCTTGTTGGTCATCTTTGCCGAATCTGGATTATTGATTGGCTTCTTTTTGCCAGGAGACAGCCTTCTCTTTACCGCTGGTGTATTAGTACATACCGGATTGCTTAATATTAATATCTTCTTATTTATCGCCTTACTGTTTATTGCTGCCGTTCTTGGAGATAGCGTAGGCTATACCTTTGGCCGCCGAGCTGGCCCTCGCCTTTTCAACAAGCCAGACGCGCGTTTATTTAAGCAAAAATATATTAAAGAAACCCAAGCCTTTTACGAAAAGCACGGTGGTAAAACTATTATTATCGCCCGATTTATTCCCATTGTCCGTACGTTTGCACCAATCATTGCTGGTACAGCGAAGATGCCTTACCGTAAGTTCATTACCTACAACCTACTTGGTGGATTCCTCTGGGTTACCTCAATTACTATGGCGGGGTACCTACTCGGTGAAGTATTTGAACGAGCTGGTCTAGAGATTGACCAAATCATCCTTCCTGTCGTTATCATCATTATCTTGATTTCAGTATTACCACCAGCAATCCATATCTTAAAAGATAAAAAGAATCGCATTGCCCTTTGGGAAGGTACTATCCGCGAAATTAAATCTATTATTGCACCCCGTCGTAAGCCATGAGTTGGCTTACGATTTCACTACTAAAGTAACGCTTTAAGATATTTTCCAGTGAATGATGCTGAAATCTTTGCAATAGCCTCAGGTGTACCAACACCAACAACCGTACCACCGCCAAGTCCACCTTCAGGACCCATATCGATAAGGTGATCAGCGGTCTTAATAACATCAAGGTTGTGTTCAATGATCACCATTGAGTTTCCGCCTTCAATAAGCTTCTGCAGAATACCAAGTAGACGATTCACATCGGCGCTGTGCAGCCCTGTGGTTGGTTCATCAAGAATGTACATCGTTTTACCAGTTGAACGACGTGAGAGCTCTGAAGCAAGCTTAATACGCTGCGCTTCACCACCACTAAAGGTTGTGGCTGGTTGTCCAAGACGAATATAGCCAAGCCCAACATCAACAAGTGTGTCGAGTTTGCGAGCGATCGAAGGAATGTTCTCGAAGAACTTCGCCCCTTCTTCAACCGTCATGCCAAGTACGTCGCTGATTGTTGCGTCTTTATATTTAATTTCGAGTGCCTCGCGGTTGTATCGCTTACCTTTACATACATCACAGGTAACATAGACATCTGGCAAGAAGTGCATTTCAATCTTAATGACACCGTCGCCCTGACAGTTTTCACAGCGACCACCCTTCACATTAAAGCTAAACCGTCCCGCTTTATAGCCTCGTATATTTGCTTCGTTAGTTGCGGCAAATAATTCACGGATTGGCGTAAACACACCAGTATATGTCGCAGGGTTTGAACGAGGAGTACGTCCAATAGCAGACTGGTCAATCACAATCACTTTATCGAGCAAATCAATACCTTCAATGTTATCGTGTGCACCAGGAACTTCATGTGCTCGGTGAAGACGCGCTGATAACTCTTTCGCCAAGATATCATTAACCAGCGTTGACTTACCAGAGCCACTCACGCCACTTACAACAGTCATCACCCCTAGTGGAATCGAGACATCAATATTTTTAAGATTATTTTCACGAGCACCGCGTACAGTTAAATTACGATCTTTGACGATCGCGCGTCGTTTCTTTGGAACGGCAATTTTCTCGGTTCCCTTTAGGTAGCGGCCCGTTACACTGTCTGGATTCTCGGCAACTTCAGCAGGCGTTCCCGCAGCAACTACCTGTCCACCAGCAACACCAGCCCCAGGACCAATATCAAGAAGATAGTCAGCTTGGCGAATCGTGTCTTCGTCGTGCTCTACAACAAGTACCGTGTTTCCAAGATCACGAAGGTGTTTTAGCGTGTCGATCAAACGATCGTTATCACGTTGGTGAAGTCCAATCGAAGGTTCATCAAGTACGTATAGAACCCCTTGAAGCCCTGAACCAATTTGTGTCGCCAAACGAATACGCTGCGCTTCACCACCTGATAGTGTATTTGCAGCACGCGACAACTCAAGATAATTAAGCCCAACGTTACTCATGAATCCAAGACGATCATTGATCTCTTTCATGATTTGCGTTGCGATAAAAGCTTCTTGTTCGTTAAGCTTTAGGTTGTTCTTCAAAAGATCAATGGCGGCATCAACACCAAGGTTACAAATATCCATAATGTTAAGATCGTGAACAGTCACCGCTAGGACCACCGGTTTCAAGCGCGCACCGTGACAGGCAGTACATTCTCGGTCACGCATGAATCGTTCGATGTCTTTACGCATAAAGTCACTGTCGGTTTCTTTAAAGCGACGCTCTAGATTTGGAATAACTCCTTCATAAGCCGCATCATAGGCACGACCATCACCAAGTGAGACGCGATATTTTTCCTCACCCGTTCCGTAAAGAATCTTTTGAACCGCATCTGCACCTAAATCTTGAACTGGCACACGAAGACTAAAACCGTGTCGTTCTGCAACCGCTGCAAGTCGCTTCATATACCAAGCATCGCTATTAATACGGTTATACGGACGAATCGCACCCTCTGCAATGGTTAAGTTTGCATTGAAGACAAGGTCAGGGTCAACTTCAAGTCGACTACCAAGACCAGTACAGACAGGACAGGCACCTTCTGGGGCGTTAAAGCTAAACAGACGAGGAGATAGCTCTGGGATTTCTTCGTTTGGGTGATCCATACAGGCATAGCGTTGGCTGTAAGCAATCGTTTTTTCAGCATCAACATCAAGGACTTGCACCACACCATCAGCAATTTCAAGTGATTGTTCGATTGATTGTGCAACACGCGCACGTACATCTTCAGACAATGCAATACGGTCGACAACGATTTCAATATCGTGTTTGTACTTTTTATCAAGATCAGGGAACTCGTCAAGTGAATAGACCACTCCGTCAACGCGAGCACGCGCATATCCTAGACGGCGGTATTGTTCAGGGACATGAGCAAACTCACCTTTTTTACTTTTGACAATTGGTGCCAAAATCATAAGGCGTGCACCAGGTGTCAATTTCATGACTTCATCAATAATATCTTCAGGCGTACGTCGGCTCACCGGCTTTCCACAAACTGGACAATGCGGCACACCAATACGAGCGAATAGAAGGCGGAGGTAATCGTAGATTTCAGTTACTGTCGCAACAGTACTTCGTGGGTTACGGCTGGTTGATTTTTGGTCGATGCTAATCGCAGGACTCAGTCCATCGATTTGATCAACGTCGGGTTTCTCCATTAACCCCAAGAATTGTCGGGCGTAGCTTGAAAGACTTTCAACGTAGCGACGTTGACCTTCAGCGTAAATCGTATCGAACGCAAGGCTTGATTTCCCAGAGCCACTTAGACCAGTAATCACAACTAGCTTGTCGCGAGGGATCTCAACACTAATATTCTTTAGGTTGTGCTCTCTCGCACCTACAACGCGAATAACCTCTGACATAACTGTACAATTATACGCTTTTTAGCAATTTTATACTAGTCAGCCCCACCCTGCTTATGCTTGCATACTGCCACCCCTGTTGGTATACTTCAGCAAACTTCGACGGAAACTATGATGAAAAAAGCAATTATTTTTACCAGCCTCACCCTATCAATTCTGATGATTCTTGATAGTGTAAATGCCGGTCATGCCGTATTCATGTTCTTGCTTGCCGGCATTATTCCAGGCACCACTATCGTCCTTAGCCCAACCGACATGATGTCACTCTTCTCACTTCTTATCGGCTTCGTTCTTGCCCGTATCGTTACATCAGTCGCTCTGTCTTTTTTTAGCAACCGCCCCGTTCAACAAAACGCTTAGTTATCTTCAATCGGTACAATACTTTCAGCCCAAAGCTGCATTTCTTGCAAGATAAACTGCTTGTTATCATCGGTAGTAGTGGTGGCTAATGCTTGCAAACGAGTTAAGAAATTAGGCAACTGCTTGCGAATGCGTTCAGCCCGCCAGGTTTCCCAAGCAACCGCTTCGTCTTCGGCAAGACTTTTTGGATAATTACGTGCTTTATAATGCAGCAGCAACCCAGGCAAACGTTCATCAACAAAGTCAGGATGTAAATCAGATAATGTTTGTTCGTCAGCACTGCGAATCTTTTCAATACGCATACCATCCATGTCACCGACAAAGCCATCATATAACTGCGCTTCGGGATCGGTTGATTTTTCAAATTCAGGCCGACGTTCAAAGGCGGATCGAATATTTTCAGCAAAACCAGGATGAGCAAGTAGTATATTGCGGTGTTTCGTGATCGTTGCTTCGTCAAGTGAAATCCGGTTCCAGCCATCGCTTTGCGCTAATACTCCAAGCGGAGCAACCGCTGGCGCACGGTTATATTGCAATTCTTTAATAGGAATCGCAACGTAATCATCTTTTTGCCTTGCTTCCCAAGGAGCAAATAATCGCTTCTCTAATTCACCGGCAGATAATCCAACAAATGGCGTTGGGTCATGACGAAGATCGTACACCATGACGTTACCATTTCGCCCACTCGTAAAAGGAAAAGCGATTGTTGCTTTATGAAAATCAGCGCTATATCGCCCGCTCACATAGACAAAGGGTTGCTTGTCATCAAGGTTAATCAGCGTCTTAACGGCTTTTTTATCGCGCATCTTCAAAAGATACTCGTACAGCTGTGGTTGTTTTTCTTTAATCAAACCTGTGACCGATATCAAAGCTTCAACGTCACTTAATGCATCGTGTGCTTTAAGGTGATCAATGCCATTAAGTTTGGTCAGTAACTCTAGGCGATTCACTTCCTTACCGTCGATAAAAGGCCACTCGATGCCCTCTGGACGAAGAGCGCGAGTCATACGAACAACATCAAGAAGATCCCAACGAGAACGACCATCTTTCCATGACCAGGCATAAGGATCATAAAAGTTTCGCCACAGTAAATGCCGGACAAACTCATCATCAAATCGAATACTATTAAAACCCACAGCAATCGTGTCGGGTGTAAACACCTCATCGACAAGCAGCTTCGCAAACTGGGCTTCTGTATATCCTTCGGCAACAGTCTCTTGCGGTGTAATACCTGTCACCATCAAGGCATCAGGGCTTGGCAATGTGTCATCATTCAAGGCGACAAGGATGTTGTAAGGCTCTCCAACTGGTTGCAGATTCATATCGGTACGTTGACCAGCGAACTGCATAATACGATCATCACGCGCGCTAAGTCCAGAGGTCTCTAGGTCATAAAAGAAAAAGGTTTGAGGCATACTCTTAGCATAACAAAAAACACGCTTTCGTGCGTGCCTATAAAAATCGTTTAAGATTGAGATAAAAAATTGGATGGAGTACAGGGGCGTCGCGGAGACGGACGAGGGGAAGCGACACATCGCAACCAACGCTCGCCGCCTCCGCGACTTAGGAGAGAGTAACGGCCTCTGGGGGGAGAGGCGGGGGGGTGTTAACTCAACTCCATTCAGGGTGACGCTCTAGTTGCATTCTCCCCGAAGGGAGAGGCGGGTGGTACCAACCAGAACGTCACAATCGACACAGTCAACTTCCGTATGCCAAGCACATACAACGCTGTATGAGCTCGTCACTACAGGAGGTAACCGCGCGTCTATATATCCATCCAATTTTTAAATGTATTCAGGAAGCCAAACTTTCGCATGTTTTCAACTGATAACATTAGTCATTATAGCATATTCACTATAAATAGTCAATCACTATAGCCAAAATAAAAAGCGCCCGTTGGGGCGCTTGCATGGACAAGTGGATAAGAAACTGGACACGGGGCCGGGGAAGCAATGTCCCCGGCCCCACCTCGCTGTGATTGCCGCTTGGGCGGGAGTATCAAACAATCTATTCAGTTATTTTTGTTCTAATGAGATGCTCTGCGTGCTCATCGAAGAAGCGCACGCAGGCAACAAGGGACTATCAAGTCCAGATGCGTGTTAGCCTCAATTCCTGAACCGGTAAGACCGGAGAGTTCATGAGTGAATCGCATCATACTTTATGTTAGAACGGGTTGATGAGGGCGGCTGTTCTTTTAGCCACTACTAGTATCGATTACCCCGGTCAAGGTGGGTGCACGATGACTCCAATCTTGAATCTTAGCTCGTTTCGCGGACGAGAACGACGGCCTAAGCCTAGTTCTCGGTGCCCTCGAAGTTGGTGTCGACGCCGGCGATGATGATCTTCTTGGTGTTGTTCTTGCGCATGAAGCGCGGCGGGCTGAGCATGTGTACACATCCTTTGTTTGATCCAACAGAATTACGCATCGCTGCGTCCACGAGTAATCTAAATCCCCTCTGTAGATAGTTGATTACTGTGGATGTTTACCTACCTAAAAAGATACGCAAAAAACCACAGTAACCGTGTTTCTTATCCTACTTGTCAATGTACTCTAACTTGGGAGAATTGCTTCTCAACCAAAAGAGATTAAAGCGAATAATATCATATAAACATGAAGGAGTCAATAGTTTATTATTTATTGTTCAAGGAAAGTGAAGGTGTCTTCGTTAATACGAATGACGCTATTGCCCGTTGCACCGGCGCGAGTAAGGGCGTGACCGATACCCATCTTCTTCATAATGTCACGAAGGCGGTTCACACCTTCAAAGGTTTCGAAGTTAGTACGGCGACCAAACTTCTCGATTCGTTGACCAGAGACAACATAGACTGTCTCGCCGTCTTCTTCGGTCTTCTTAACTTCCCAGGCAAGGGCAACTTGTTCGTCTGAAAGTGTAATGACTGGTAGTCCACCGTGTTCTTCAATAATTTCAGCTTCTTTTGTACGAACCGTATCAACTTCAACACGAAGAGCACGAAGCACTTCTTTTAGATTTGTTTTTGCAGGAGAAGAGATAGCAAATACAGGAGAGTTACCGGCTACTTCTTTTAAAGCATCGATCTGCATGCCAATAATATCTTCATCAAGACCTTCAGTTTTCGTCAAAGCAACGATCTCAGGTCGATCAACAAGACTTGTATTGTATGACTTAAGTTCATTACGAATTGTTTTGTAAGCACCGGCTACGTCGTCGGTGTATGCATCAATAAGGTGAAGCAAGACAGCTGTTCGTTCAACGTGACGAAGGAAAGCGTCACCTAGACCTTTTCCTTCACTAGCACCTTCAATAAGACCAGGGATGTCGGCAATAAGTAGACTTGTGTTGTCGATGTCAGCCACACCAAGATTTGGCGTGAGTGTCGTAAAGGCGTAGTCGGCAATCTCAGGACGAGCGTTACTCACGACGCTCAAGAAAGTAGATTTACCAGCGTTAGGAAATCCGACCAACCCAACATCAGCAAGAAGCTTTAGCTCAAGCTCTGCTTCAAACGTGTCGCCTGGCTCACCTTTTTCTGCTACACGAGGTGTTTGTCGAACTGAAGACTTAAAGTGAGCATTTCCGAAGCCACCATCACCACCACGAGCAATAATCACCTCTTGATCCTTCACTGTAAGATCGGCGATAACACGACCTTCACGTCGAACAACTGTTCCAACAGGAACCTTAATGTAGTTAGTTGCGCCAGATTTACCATGACGATCTCGTTTTGAACCAGCACCACCATTTGCACCCTTTAATTCAGGCTTAAATCGGAAGTCAACAAGTGTGTTAACCCCTTCGGTTGCAACGAAAATGATGTCTCCGCCTTTACCGCCATCACCGCCATCTGGACCGCCCATATCGACGTAAATTTCGTGCCTAAAGCTAACAAAGCCGTCACCACCGCGGCCAGCTTGAACGAAGACTTTGGCAGTATCCACAAACATATGTTCTAATTATAACAAAATCGCCCCTAAATTAACAGGGGCGATTAAGGATTAGCAAGATATTCTAGTGAACGTACTGGTAAAGCGCAGCTTGTCCGGCACTAATTGTACGGTTGTTGATGATGTTAAATCCACCGTACGCAGAGTTATTCATCTCACTCACTGTGACGTTTCCGTTGGCATCAACAGACTCGACAACAGCCACGTGTCCAGGACTTCCTCGTTCAACAAGGACAGCACCAGCTTCGGCGACATTGTTCACGCGATATCCGGCAGCTGATCCGGCATACGCCCAAGATCCACCGTTACCCCAGAAGCTACCAACCGGTCGGCCCATTGCAGCACGACGTTCATACGCATACCATGTACAGTTACCGAAGGCATAACGGTTACCTACTGATCCAGCACGGTAGAGTGATGAATAACCACTTCCGCCACCGTTTGATACAGGTGCTGTGTAGCCAGGTCGTTCATTGGTAGGAAGGTCACCACCAGGGATGATAATCTTAAGTCCGGCGCTTACACCACTAATCTCAAGGTCATTGTAGGCAGTAATCACTGAAGCGTCTGATTTATATTTTTCAGAGATACTTTGGATAGTGTCGCCAGCCTTAACGGTATAGATAGTACCAGTTCGTGGCAAGATTTGAATGTCTTGCCCCACAGTAAGTGCATCAGACACCATGTTGTTCGCCCATTTGATCGTATCTTTAGAAATACCAAACTTTGCAGCAAGGCTGTCAGCTGTATCGCCAGGTTGAACAGTATAAGTGGCGATATTACGGCTTGCCGCAGATACCTGAATAATTGATGGCTTCGAAATCGAAGAGTCATCAGAAGTTGGCAATTGGCTTTCAATCTGCGTAGAGATTGCAAGGCTTGTTACCGAAGGAGCAACCGAAAGATTAGTTGCGGTTGCAACAGATGCAGCAATATTCGTCGCAACGACCGCATTAACCGTAGCTTTTTCATCTTCAGTTTTTTGAGTCGTAGGGACTGAGGCAGTGTTAGCAACACCGCTTGCCTGTTGAGGGGTGCGGTAGCCAATTGCGATAAGGACAACAAGTAGTACAAAGACACTTGAGTAAACGGCAATAGTTGACGATTTAAGTCGATTCTTACTCTTGCGAGAAGATCGAGCTACTGTTTGCGGCTCAATACGAGCAGCTGATCCGTGAAGAGCTGGGCTCGTCGTGATCTGATTACGAATTATCGTTCTCCTGCCGCTCGGATTACTCTCGAGGGCTCTACCTTACTAAGTCTTAACTTCTCTCTTATGAGAGAAAGGGGTACAATGTCGACCGATTTAATAATATTTAATGAGTTTTCGGTACCCGTGCGACAGTTTTGGCAGGCTCATTCATGATCTGATCTTCCCACCCGCAGATGCTGTAAAAACATCACTAGTAGACAGAGTCACAAAATGTGCTCTTATGAGTATAGCATAAAGTGGGACAAAATAGCCTAAAATGCATCATTTTGTTTCTGCTTATTAACAGGGGTCGACTAGAGAGTGCTACATTTGACCGTACAGTGGTCAAGGATGTTTTGCTCGTGCTCTTCATTAGTACGTGCAAAATAGGTAATATCATCATCGCCGCTAAGGAAATAGAGATAGTCACCTGCTGCTGGTTCCGCAACTGCCTTAAGAGCCGCGAGTCCAGGGACAGCAATAGGCCCAGGAGGCAAACCAGTGTAGCGACGTGTGTTGTACTGTGAATCGAGATTCACATCTCGCTCTGCCCCTGTTTTATCAGCAATATATTGGTAGGTGACATCCGAGCCAAGCTGCATATCAATCGCAAGACGACTGTAGAAGATTTGCGCAATTTGCGCTTTGTCGTCCCCGCCCGATTCACGTTGAATAATTGAGGCCAAAGTAATACCTTCATACAGCGTTAATCCGCGGGCCTCGAACTTAGCAACAAAGCCATTCTCAACGATCAGTTCATTGTATACCTCAAAGGTATGTTCAAGGACTTCTTTTACTGAAGCACCCGTACCGAACTTGTAAGTATTGCCTAGAATATACCCTTCTAAATCTGTTCCTGCTGGTTTTGTATCGAATAATGGCGAAGCATACGTCGCAGCTAAAGCCGCATCAACCTCTGACTCTTTGTATCCGGCAGCAATTAAAATCTTTCGATTATCGGCCACCGTTGCACCTGGATAGAACGTAATATCAAATGTATCGACATTCCCGCTCGTAAGATGTTCAACGATCTCTGGAGTTGATTCAGCCGGGGATAAACGATAACTCCCTGCCTGGAGGTTATTTTGTGTTCCCGAAAGCCGCGTATAGATCGCAAATGCCGTATCACTTCGAATAACCGCCTTATCCTCTAGTAGCTGTCCGATAGCAGCAGGTGTTGTGTTTGGTTCGATTTCAATCACCACTTTCTCATTCTTGTCATACCCAAGCGGCGAAAGCTGTGATTGATACCAAAGATACGCGCCCACTGAGAGACCAAGGGCGATTGCAACAATTGCCCCACCACCAATAAGAAGGACTTTTTTTAAAGGAAACTTCTTCTTTGTATCAAGACCTGTGGCTGTTGAGGCGATCGGCTGAGGAGCGGGAGCTTGAATAGGCGCCGGTGGCTGCGGTACAGCCGAAGTGTTAAGTGGTCGTTTATCCATGGTGAATCTCCAAATAATCTTGCAAGATGATAGCTGCGGCGCGCGCGTCGATATCACCCTTTGTGTATGGTTTTTTATGAGAAATGAGTTGTTGTTCAGCAATAACGCTTGTTAATGACTCATCTTGAAATACAATTTCTGCATCAAGCGTCTCAAGCTGCTTCACGAAGCGTTCGACAAAAGCAGTTTGGGCAGTTGCTTCGCCACTTTGATTGCGAGGATACCCGACAACAATCGTGCTAGCTCGCTCTCTTACGACAATTTCAGCAATAGATTGAATTTCGCTACCGTCCACTTCGATCGTATCAAAGGGAACGGCAATCCTCACACTCGAGTCAGCAACCGCTACCCCGATACGCTTTTCGCCAACATCGAGGCAGACGTACGATTTACTACTCATCCTCTAGTTTGAATTCGATATCGATTTTATTAGTGTTGTTTGGCACAGAACGAACCCAGAAGTATGAGAACTTTACATCTACTTCTTGAATACCGTTAATTGATTCGAGGTTCGATTGCACTTCACCGTAAATCTTACCCTTAACCTGCTCTTTAATCGCAGCTTCATCGATCTTTGGACCAATCTGTCCGTTTGAAGTAAGCGTTGCCGTTAGGACGTCGCCTTCTTTTCGGAAGTTACTAAGCGTTGCTTTAGCAGCACCGGTGTTATAGATCTTTTGACCATTTTCATCATCAAGTTGCGTTTTAAGACTTGCGTTCAAATAAGACTCTAGGTCAGCTTTTGGCACTGCATACACAGTGTACGTTGTCGCTACGGTCAATTTGGCTTTACCATTTGCCGGCGCTTCAGCACCGCTCGCTGGGCTTGAAACAGCCTCAGCACGATCAACCGTAAAGCTGCTATCGATTACAATCTCACCATTCACAAACTTTTTAATCAAAGCCTTCTTTTCAGTATCACTTGATTGACCGATAAGTTGTCCTTTAGCGCGTTCAATGTCGTCAGCAGAAACAATCTTAACGTCCTTGCTTGAGCCACCTGAAATATCAGTACTTGAAACAGCCCTGAAGTAGAATGCTCCAGATGTTCCAGCACGACCAGCTACGGCAAAGGTGGTATTGTTGCCGACATTATAGTCCGCTCCCACCTCTTGTGCGACAACCTGCACCGGACTAGATGTTCCAGCACTAGAACAACTTGAGAACCCAGATGCCCCTGGGACAGATGCAGCCGATTGAGTGATGTAGTTCTTCCCATTATTACTGATTGCTGTTCCAGCAGGAACGGTAATCGTTGCATCAGATTCACAGTTTTTAAATACGATTGTTCCGGTTGCCTTTTCGCCCACTCTTCCAGTACCCGTGGCGTCAAATTCAACACTAACATCCTTCTTTTCCTGTTGAGAAACAGATTTAACAATACCAGTCTTAAAGTCGGTTGCTGCAGTTCCGCCAAGCTTCACTGTTGCACTTACTGGTGCGGGAGAAGTTTTGGCTGTCACGACAATCGTTGCAGCTGGGGCAAACACAAACATCCAGATAAGGAGCGCTACGAGTGCAACGCCGGCACCAATACCGATAAATAGCTTCTTTCGGAAGGTATCAAAGTTGGGCACTTTTACTTTATTGGTTTTTACGACGACTCGCTTAGGTGCAGCAGCGGCAGCAATAGGACCCGCGATCTCTTCACCGTCAATATCAAGTCCTTCAACGGCATCGTTTCGACTATCGAGGCGGGTATTATCCTTGATCGGCACACCTTTTGCGTGATCACCGACAGGTAATTGTGAGCCATCAATAATATCATCACCGTCATCAACAATAATTGCTGGCACTTCGGCAACTTCTGGTTTACTTTGTAAGTTCTTTGCAACTGGAATAGAGGCATTCGCCGCCAAAGCAATCAAAGCCTGATTATTTGTAATCAAGACAAGGTGTTTTTTATCAGCTTTTGCCATACGATCAAGCAATCGTAGGTTAACCGCACTCTGCAGTGCGCCGGCACGTTTTGGCGGAACGATCGCTACGATCTTTTCTTTTGCCTTTTTTATCTTGCCGATAATTGCGGTGACGTCGTCTTCGACATCGATGTAAATAACGTCTTTATTCATATTAGATTCTAAGGAGCCGATTAAGTTTTTCTTTTATCGTATCACCTTCTCCACTCCCTAACATTGTATCATAGCCAACTCGTAGCAGACCCATGGCAGTAATAAAAGTATGGTCGGTTACATCGTTAGTTGTGTCGATGACACCGATAACTTCAGAGGGGTTAATGTGATGAACGGTTGGCTTTTTAGTGAATGGAAGGTCTTTGTGCCAATCGGTACCGTTTAAGGCATCGACGAGTGATTCAAGGCTCGAACCACCACCACAGAGTAAAATGCGGTTCGGTAAGTGATCGACTGAATCAAATTCACTAAGGGCAAGCTCAACACCGGCTAACCAAACTTCCAAAGTCTTGTCGATTGCCCCCTTCACTTCTTTCGCAACACTGGCCTTAATTTGGCTGTGACCAATGTTTACTTTTAGCTTTTCCGCATCTTTATAATTAAGATTCATGTCGCTTGCGATTGTCTGCGTAAAGCTTCGTCCACCGATACCAAACATCTTAGTACCTTCAACACCGCCATCGTTTACAACGGCTATGTCAGTTGTACCGCCACCGACGTCGGCTAAAATCGCAGTAAAGTTACTACTTGCATCACTTCCAAGAACACTTCGGCTTACTGCAAAAGGTTCAGCCGCAACTGCAAGTAGGTCGAGTGAAAGCTCGTCGGCCACGCGTTCAAGCGCACCAATGTGCACCATAGGGGCAAAAGCAGTGTAGATCTGAACGGCAACATCCCGACCCTGGAATCCAATAGGGTTACTGACTTTATAACCATCGATATGGATACTTACCAGCGCGCTGTTCACAAGCTTAATTTCAACTTCATCATTACCTGTTTCAAGGGCAATTTGCTTCTGGGCTTTTGATTGCGCACGTTCTTGGACTTTTTCAATAATAAATTCCATCTCCGAAGGATCGAGTGGGCGATCTGGTTGAGGGCGACGGTAACGAATAGTATCAGTGACACCCTTCACAAGCTCACCGGCGATACCAATGACCACTTGTTTAGCTTGGAGTCCAGCTTGCTCTTCTGCATCAGCCAAGGCTTCTTCACAGTTTCGAACGACACCTGCGATATCAGCAATAGCACCTGAGTGCATATCACTCACTTCTTGCCGGGAACGTCCAACACCGACGATCTGCAACTCGTCGTTATCTACTTTTGCGATCAATGCTTTTACAAACTCTGTACCAATGTCGAGGGCAACGATGTAATCTTCGCCAGCTGCCTTCTTGTGTCCTTTTCGAAACTTTTCTAAAACCATAATTACGATCCATTATAGCGCAAAGGTGCTTATGCTGCTAAAGAGTTGTTAATTAAGTATAAATATGCTATAATATATGCATGAATAACCCCGAGATGCAAGGTACCGAAGGATTAAATACTCCAGACCGTCTTCGTGTCTACGCGGGACTTCTCAATGATGTCTCGACACTTATTGCCGAGTTAGAAAATAACCAAGCGTCCGATGACTCATCACATGCATTTACCTTTGAAATTTTTGGAGATCACTCCGTTATGATCCCTAAAGCGATCTCGGAAGCACTTCCAGACCTTGATCAAATCCTCCTTACCCTAGGAAAAGACGAAACAGACCTTCGCTCAACCCTATCAGTGGATTTCCTTTCAAGCGATAAGGTGGTGACAGTATCTCGTTCCGGGATTGATGATGACAATGCTCAACCCGATGCCCTTATTCACACCACTGCAAGTAAACGAAGCCGCACACCAACTCCGTTAGCATTAAAGCTTGATACGATTCAGGGCGAGATCGATGATGATTTCACAGAACGTATAACTCCTATCGAAAGAGTGTCTAAATCCGAACTCAATGCACTCATTATGAGTTTAGCCTACCCGGACAGCGAGCGTGGATACGCTATGTTTGCAGACGTTGACTTCTTAAATCCTGCAGTATTTGATAGTCTACGCGAATCACTTCGTCTTCCAGCTATGGATTCACGTTCATCAGTTGAATACGGCTTTGAAAGTAATGACGCTCAATTCATGTTTCACAAAGAACAAGAACAACCACTTGCCTTTACTGTTACCTATCCAGAAAAAATGAGCGGACGCACTATTACGGCGCAAAGTAACCTGGAAACAGATTTTCACCTCATATTTACAACCTACGACGCAGTATTTAGAGAGGGTGAGTTTACGACTGACGAAAAAGTACCATACCAGCCGTCAACCGAAGAAATACAATATTTGCGTTCAATTCTTCAAACAGAAATTGCGGCAATTAACCCAACAAGTGCCGGCTTATTCGAAGATGATCAAACAATTGATCAAAATGACCCAGAGAAATTATTTATCGAGAGCGGCACAATGATCTTCAGTAAAGATTACGTCAAGACTGTCCTCGACGGTCTCGCGAACGAACCTACTGGCCCTGAAGCCTAAGCAATAATTGCTTTAATACGTCGGATACCGGCGCTACTTGATTCTTCTTTTTGAATCTTGAATTTCTTGTCGCCAGGTTGAATAAGCTCATGAGTATGATCAACATGAGGACCACCACAAATTTCGAAGCTAAATGGCGCATCGGCACCATCGGCAATCATCGTGTAGACTTTGACTGTCTCGCCGTAACGATCACCAAATTGACCCAAAGCACCCATTTCTTCTCGGGCAACTTTCGTTGGGTATTCAGCGTAACTTACTTTCAAATCTTTTTGGATTTCAGCATTGACGATATCTTCAACTTCTTTGATTTGTTCAGGAGTCACTTTTTCAGGATGAGAAAAGTCGAAACGAAGCCGTTCTTCGGTAATATTACTTCCATGCTGCACAACGTGATCACCTAACACCTGACGGAGCGCTGCGTACATAAGGTGCGTTGCAGTGTGATATTGCTTGTGAATATCAGTCTGGCCGCCAAGGCCACCCTTAAAGGTGCCCTTTGCTGCAGTTTGAGATCGCTCGCGCTGTTCTTGCATCTTCGCGTCAAATTCTTCGCGCCAGGTTTCAGATAATGCGATGTCTTGTTTGAAGGCTTCTTCAGTCGAAAGTTCAAGTGGGAATCCGTAAGTGTCATAAAGTGTAAAGATTTCAGCACCAGTCAGGCCGCCTTCTTTTCGCTTGGCAAGTTCGTTAATACCTTTTCGGAGTGTTTGGCGGAAGACTTTTTCTTCCTTTACAAGTGTCGCCACGACTTCGTCGTTCTTGCTAGCAACTTCTGGATAGTCTGCCGCATACAGCCCAGTAATGACAGGAACAATTTCTTCAAAGAAGTTTTGTTCAATCCCAAGATCGAAGGCAAAGCGAATCGCACGACGAAGCAAGCGACGCATAACATAGCCTTGTTCTTTGTTTGCTGGCTTAACGTCATCAACCGCGAGGAAGGTTGCTGCCCGGAGGTGATCAGCAATCACACGCATACTTGCGGTGTGCGATTCGTAGTCTTTACCGCTCAGCTTTTGAAGCTTTTCAATAATTGGCCAAAGCAAGCTAATCTTAAAGACATCGGGGCTATCAATTTGAGCTGCCGCAATACGCTCGAGCCCACCACCAAAGTCGACATTCTTCTTTTCAAGTGGCTCAAAGCTGCCATCTTCAAGACGACGGAACTGCATAAAGACCTGGTTCCCAATTTCCATGAATTGACCACTGTCACTAGCAGGGTGCGCAAGGCCGTAACCTTCGGCGTGGTTTTGAGGGCCAAAGTCATAGAAGACCTCGCTGTCAGGACCACAAGGATCTCCGATAGGTGTCTTATCGAGACCACCACCACGGCTCCACCAGTTTTCACCATCATCATAGAAGAAGATACGTTCGCCTGGCTTAATACCGCGAGCATCGCCGTCAGCTTGACTACCGACTTCAACAATTTTCGCTTCAATGCCACGTTCTTCAAAAATCTTCTGCCAAATATTAGCGGCTTCATCATCGCGAGGAATACCGTGTTTTTTATCACCGATAAAAGCAGTGACGTAAATCTTGTTTGGATCGAGTCCAACGACATCCACTAAGAATTCAAAGAACCAACGAATCTGTTGTTCCTTAAAGTAATCACCCAGACTCCAGTTACCAAGCATTTCAAAGAAAGTTGTGTGACGGTTATCACCTACGTCTTCAATATCTTGGGCACGAAGAGAAGTTTGGCTGTCAGTAAGACGCACACCAGCTTGGTGTGGTTCACCAAGAAGATACGGAAGCAAAGGTTGCATACCACTTCCTGTAAACAATGTTGTTGGATCGTTATAGGGCACTAATTTAGCACGCGGAATAATAGCGTGGCCACGTTCTTTAAAGAACTCGAGATATGAGTTACGGATTTCTTGGGCGTTCATCTCTGTTATTGTACCAGATTGAACGCCCGGATACCAACTTCTAGCGCTGGGTTTTTAGGAGCTTGCGGCCAACCGTCACGCCACCGGCAAGTACTAATGCACTTGAGATAACAATTGCGCCGATAAGCAAAGGTGAAACTGTTGTACTTGCGATGCGTGCATTTGAGACAGCCACTCGCTTTTGTGCGATCTTTAAGAATCCAGTATTCGGCGCACTAATTGTTGGCGGCGTAGCAGGGTCGTTTACCGACACGATAAATGGTCCATATTCAATCACCGAGCCATCTGCATCAGCCGTAACCCGGACAAACACGCTATGCACACCAGGCTCAAGATCAGTCGGTAACGTACAAGTCCAATACCCATTTGCATCGGCAGTTGTTGAACAACTAACAGGATCAGAGTGGACCGTTACAGTAATCGCGTCAAATGGTGCTGCGATACCACTAAAGGTTGGGCGCTGGTTAATGACTTTATTATCAACTAACTCTGTGCCACCGACATTGAAAACTGGCTCTTCTGGCTGCGGTTCCGGATCAGGATTCCCACCACCGTTACCTGTGGGTGTCGCTACTACAGCCAATCCGTACTTATATAGCTCATTATTCATTAATGCGTAGAAAATATTTTCATCAAAATCAGCCATCCACAGAGACCCACCCTGAGGATCCAAAATACGCTCCCAGGTTACACCACTATCTCGTGAAATGTATCCAGCGAAATTTAGGTTACCCGGCGACTCGTAATCGTAAGTACTTGTGAGAAGATGCGTTCCATCACTACTTACCGTCAAAAACGCATCATTAATCGGTGAATTGGTCGTACGCACAGTAGTCCATGTCTGGCCATCGTCAGTACTCTTTTTTACATACGTTTGTGATAGTTCAGTATCATAAAAAACCGCAAACAATGTCTGAGCGTCACTTGCATAAGCGACCGATGTAACTCCCGATTCATCAAGATGCTCACTCACCACAGTCCAGGTCACCCCGCCGTTCGTTGAAGTAAACATATCAGCTAAATTATTTGTTGCAAACATCTTCGTTCCGTCATTCGAGATAGTAACCGTTTGCCAATTTTCTTCTCCGGTTTCATCCGCAGTCGTCCAACTAAGCCCAAAGTCGCTAGAGACGTAAATCGCAGGAGGATACTCTATGGTGTAATCTTCATTGTATGATGTACCTTTTGTAACGATCATATGACTGCCATCCTGAGAGAGCCAAACACTCCTCAATGACCCCGTTACATTTGGCATGTTTGTGCGCTGCGTCCAAGTCTGACCACCATCTGAAGAAACAGTTAAATATTGTTCGTCAAATGTCACAAGTTTTGTGGCATCAGCACTCATAGCAAGATCTTGCAAACCTGTCGTCCAAGGATAGAAGTCTAAATCTTGGACTGTCACCGGCTGAGCTAGCCAAGCACTTTGTCCGGCCGAGTTAAACGCGCGAATCCTAAATTGGTACTCAACTCCTGCTGTCAACGACGGAACCGTGTAGCTATATGTAGAGGGCGATATTTCATCCGATGAACTTAACCAGGTAGGTGAACTTGTTTGCTTGTATTGCACTTCATATCCAAGCAATTGTCCGCCATCATACCAAGGCGCTTCCCAGCTAAGATGGGCTGATTGAACACCAGCTACCGCACCCAACCCGATTGGACTGCTTGGAATCTCGTATCCCTGAGTACTGACATGACCAATTTCCGAGGGTTCACTCGTGCCTACGCTGTTTGTTGCACTTACCCTCACTTCATATGTACTACTCGCAGCTAAGCCGGTAATATGCGCCCTTAACTGATCTTCAACATCATCAAACGTCTGAACTAGCCAGTCGTCGTCGCTATCTTGAAGTCTATATTCAATTTTGTATTCAGTGATATCAGCACCGCCGTCATCTTCAGGCGCAGTCCACACAACATATGTATCAGTAAACTGTCCTCCAGATGACGCATAAATATTATACGGGGCGGTTGAAATACTTGTAAGTGAACCACTAAAATCAGCACTCCAGATATTCGTCATCTTTCCTACAAGACGAACATTAAGATCTTCATCAATTGTTGCAGCTTTCCAGTTTTGTGCCGGTAAATCAGCCTGCTCGGTAAGTATTGAGCCTTTATTAATTGACGTGAACACGTAGCCCGTGTCACCCTCTGAGTTGGCGTTATCACTTGTTACTACTAACTGACGGCCGGAGTCAGAAACGGCAATCGAATTCCAGTTAGTTAAGAGTTCAGGAAGGCCACTAACAGATGTGAAATTTTGACCAAAATCATCAGATCGATCAATTATTTGACGGCCTACGGCGTATTGTGTTTTTCCATCAGCCGAAATCGCAACATCCTCGTACTGTTGGTTAGACGACCTACTGGTCCATGTCACACCACCGTCACTAGTACCCCTTACGAAACCGTAATCAGCAACAACGAGAGCTGTTAGTCCATCGTCCGCAATTGCAATTCCCTTCCATTTACCGAAAGAACTCAAATCTGATTGCTGCCAAGTATCTCCGCCGTCTTGCGATGTGTATACTCTTTCATAATTTTTACCAACGATAATTCGATGACCATCAGGAGTTACCGCTACTGCACCCCAGTCACCTGAACCAAGAGTATCTTGAGCAGCCCAAGTTTGACCATTGTCTTTAGAAATATACACCTCGCCCTGATTAGTATTTGTTCGATTGGTGGCAACAACCGTTCCATTGTCAGATATAGCAACACTGCTCCACATCCGATTACCCTGATCAGTCATTTGCGTCCAGGTTGCACCAGAGTCATGCGACATATATAAATAGCCTGTTGCAGTAGAAGTATCTTCATCTACTGCAGAAGCGATGATGTGAACGCCATCAGAAGATGCTGCGATATCACTCCACTGACGTACGCCCTTGCGTTCGCCGGCAAACCAAGTCACGCCACTGTCGATAGATGCGTAAGCACCTTCAGTCTCAGTTGCTACAATCTTAGATCCGTTCGATGAAATAGCAACACTAGTCCAAAGACGACTGCCTGAATTCGTCAGTTCATTCCATGTCTCTCCCATATCTGCCGATGTTTGAATATTTTGACCTTCGGCAGCAGTAACTAGCGTTGTGCCATCGGCTGATACCTCAACATCGTAAGGGTAGTATCCATCAGGATACGTATTAATATCCCACGTCTGTCCACCATCTATAGAAACGAACAAGCCTCTATCTCCTCCGGCAAACAATTTCATACCATCAGCAGAAGAACCCACCATATTCCAATAACTCTCATACTCGGTTTGAGGATTAATCCCACTGTCAGGCGCCTCTACCCATGTTACGCCGCTGTCACTTGACGTAAAAATAGACCCGCTTAACTCAGCAGCAATAATTTTAGTACCATCGCCCGAGTAAGCAATGAAATACCAATTCTCTGCCCCAGAACCTTCTTGTCTCGTCCATGTCTCGCCAGAATCATCTGACGTATAGATACTATCTCCGTAACTCGTTCCTGCCAGTTTCGTACCATCGGCCGAAGAGGCGATTTTATAAATCGTCACATCATAAGAAAAGCCCGTGAGTTCTGTCCAGGTAGCCCCAGAATCCGTCGAACGATAAATTCCTTCACCTGAATTTGTAACAGCGACAAGTTTCGTACCATCAGCTGACGAAGCGATGCTTGACCACACAAAGCGCGGAGTATTAAGTTGCGGCTCCCACGTTGCGCCTGAATCTGAAGAGGTATAAATATAAGTATCGTTATAGGCAAGCGCCGCTAGCTTTGTACCATTCGACGACGAGACGACATCATACAGATACGTTGGAATATTATTACCATCACCCTGCTCGCTCCACGTAAATCCAGCCTCGGCTGAAACAGGCTTGATCATTCGACTCGCGACGGCAATAACACCTGTTACAACGAAAAGAACCGCCACAAACAAGACCATGTTACGTTTGATCTGTGTATGACGTGTTTGCTCGTACACGTACGTACTTAATTTCCCCATTGATTCCCCTAGCCTAGATAACGTTTATCGTTATATAAACTATAGCATGTTGAGAGAGGTAAAACTACTTAAAAATTAGGCAATAATGCCGCCGCCAAGACAGATGTTGCCGTCGTAGATTACAACGGATTGACCGGCTGCAACCGCACGCTCGGCATTATCAAGTGTCAGGCTTGTTTCATCACCATTAAACTTCAGCGTAGCATTCACAAGTTGTGCGCGGTGACGCACGCGAATTTGATACACACCCTCGCTTGGCGCTTCATTAATCCAATGAACAGCAGTTAAAGATAATTCAGGCTTCCATAGATTTTCATCGTTAAGATCGGTTGTCACGTACACTTCATTCTTGTCCATATCTTTACCGACCACATAATATGGAAAACCGCCGCCAAGATCTAAGCCATGACGTTGACCGATGGTGTAAAAGATCGCGCCATCATGCTGTCCTAGAACTTTATTGGTTCGCTTATCGATAATTGAACCTGCTTCTTGCTGCACGTATTGTGACAAGAATTCACGAATACCAATTTGGCCTACGAAACAAATACCTTGACTGTCTTTTTTAGCAGCAGTGTAAAGGCCTCGCTCTTTAGCCATTTCACGAACAACTGGCTTAGTAAATTCACCAAGAGGGAATAAGGTTTTTGAAAGTGCTTCGCCGGTGACGCGGTATAAGAAGTAAGTTTGATCTTTATTAGCATCAACCGCTTGCTGCAATACACCATTTTCAACACGCGCATAGTGACCAGTAGCAATCATGTCGGCGCCATCTTCTAACGATGTTTCAAGAAATAGCTTAAATTTCACTTCTTGATTACACATAATATCAGGGTTAGGTGTCCGACCTAACTTGTATTCATCGATCATATAATCAACTACTTTTTGCTTGTACTCATTTTCAAAATCGAAGACTTTAAAATCAATGCCTAGCTGTACGGCAACCCGTTTTGCATCAGCTAAGTCATCAGCCCAGGGACATTTCATACCCGGTAAATCTTGTGTCCAGTTTTTCATGTACACACCAGTAACGTCATACCCTTGTTCTTTCAAGAGAGCTGCGGTGAGTGAAGAGTCAACGCCACCGCTCATTCCTACGTATACTTTTGTCATTGCGCTACTCCCGTCGCATAAAAGGCACCAATTTTTACAAGTTCACCACCGGCAAGCCACCAACCGCGAGGCGTTAGCCACCACCACATAGACCAAGCGTTGTCGTTATGAAGTGGGTGGTTAAGGATTTCAACTGAACCCGATCGCTTATCAAATTCAAGACTCGCCCGACGTTGATGATACCCTGATGTTACGAGAATCACTTTTTTGAAATTATACCGAGTGAAGATCGACTGACTATTTTCTGCATTTTGTTGCGTTGTCTCCGAGAACTCATCAATATAAATTGCGTCAGCCGGTACGCCGCTTTCAAGCGCTTGACTTCGCATTGCCGCGGCATTACTTGGACCACTTTTATCCTGCGCTGCACCAGAAAGCACCAAACTTGATGCCCAGCCCTTATTGTATAGACGCACACCCTCTTCAGTTCGCGCCGCGGTATCGCCACCACTTACCACCACAATTGCATCGGCTTTTTCACAGGTCTCAGTGTCGCTTAGCGGAATATCACTACAGCCAATAAAATCGTTCGGTTGTAAGTAGATCGTTATCGAAACGATCAATGCAATCACGACAATAGGAATAATGATCAACCACTTCATGTTAGCGAGTCCTGTCGTATTCACGACGAATTTCTTCGATAATAATTTCGGCCGCTTTCTTGGTATTTTCTTCAGTCGATAAATGACCAAGTGTCATACGAAGGCTGCCATCAGCAACTTCTGGTGCCAGTCCAATCGCTGTTAAGACATGCGAACGAGTGCCTTTATTTGCCGCGCAAGCACTTCCGGTTGCAACCAAGACACCCCGCGATTCAAGCGAGAATAGCACGCGTTCAGCATCAAGTTTAGGAAAAGACATGTGAAGATGTCCAGCAAGTCGGTGTTTTTGATTACCTGAAATCACTGCTTCAGGAAAGGCTTCGGAAAGATCGTGTTGTAGCTGGTTACGCAGCTTCATTAGACGTTCGGCCTCAAACTTACGGTGAGCCGTTGCCATGTCCATGGCTTTAGCAAATCCAATCGTTCCGGCAACGTTCTCAGTACCACTGCGAATTCCCCGTTCTTGCCCGCCACCAACAATTTGCGGCGCCAAGACAACCGACGGTGCTGACCATAGTAATCCCACCTGCTTTGGACCGTATACTTTCGCCGCATTAAGCGTCAGAATATCAACACCCAATCGAGCGACATTTACATCCAACTGACCAACTCCTTGCGAAGCATCGGTATGAAGATAAATTGGTGTATGGTCTCCATTCTTTAATCGTGTATCGCGTTCATTTTTCACAACTGTCGCAATATCCCGAAGTGGTTGGATTGTCCCTAATTCGTTATTTGCGAGTGCAATACTGACTAATTGAGTATCACGACGAATCGCTGCTTTGATACTCTCAGCTGAAATAATCCCCTTTTCGTCAGCTTCAACAATTGTTGTATCAAATCGCTTTGCAGCCGCAAGCACGGCGTGGTGCTCAATATTTGCCGTCACGACATGTCCGTTAAAGCTATTGAATGCCAAGTTGATTGATTCGGTTGCACCGGCAGTGATAACAATTTCGTCACCACGCCCACCGATTGATTGTGCAAGTGTTTGTTTGGCTGCTTCATATTCACGGCGCACAAGTACCGCCGGCGAGTACGGCGCAGAGGGGTTATAAAAGGTATCAGTGAAATACGGCATCATAGCCGCTACTACTTTTGGATCCGTCGGCGTTGCAGCCGCGTGATCAAGATAGATAACCTCTTCGTTCACTGTCTAATTATACCAGTTACGCGGCGAGGTCGTAGTCGTCTTTACGAGAATATAATTGAACCGTAATTTCACGGTGATACAGCTGAACCATATGTTCAATATTTGCAGCTTCGTCAATTTCAGCTGTCTTCACAAGGGGAATGTTTCGCGCACCATCAATCTTAATGAGCTCATCGTCTTCAAATCGGTATCGAGCTACCATTGGACCAATCGCATCATGCACTTCGTAAAACCAATCGCCATCATGGAACCAGAATCGCTGAGAGATAATTCCCTGTTGTTTTTCAAGAATGTTTCCACCGATCACACTTTCAACTTCGATAAGGTTATCTTTAAGGCTTCGCGGAACAGTATTCGTGACAAAAAAGCTTGTGACCGCTTGGCGAGCACGGTGAATACGTGAAAGTCGTGGCAAGTGGGCTTCGGTTGCATTAGCACGCAACGCTTCAATCTCTTGCTCTAATTGCTTAATTTCTTCGTAACGACGTTCTGATTCAATAATTTCTTGGTTAACAAAAAAAGTATCCGTTTCTAGTTCAGTAAACGAATCCATTGGTACTTCCGATGATTGTGGGATTTGAAATTGTCCTTGCGTCATAATGGTGGATCCCTAGCGGGGAAGTTAGTACACTTTTTTTGTTGGTGTTAGAGCGCAAATAACGCGTGAGCGTTTGCAGTTGTTGCTTTTGCAATTTCTTCGACTGAAATATCTCGTCTTTCGGCATGATATTCAGCGATAATTTTCACAAACGCTGGCTCATTTACTGTACCACGAAAAGGGTTAGGAGTCAAGAAGGGAGCGTCCGTTTCGAAGAGCAACCGCTCGAGTGGAATTGCGTCAAACATGGCCTTTTGCGCTTCATCTTTCGTAAAGGTACTAATACCATTTACACCGATGTATAATCCTCGCGACAAGGCCGCATTAAGTTGTTCTTTTGTGTCAGTAAAGCTATGCAGCACCCCTGTAAGCCCAGGGAATGAATCGAAGATTGGCCAAAAATCATCAAACGCTTCACGTACGTGAAAAATGACTGGTAAGTTATGCTTTTGAGCAACTGCTAATTGTGCTTTTAACCCTTCAATCTGAACCTCTCGAGGACTATTCGTATAGAAATAATCGAGTCCAATTTCACCAACCGCAATGACGTTTGTAGAAGTCTCAGCTAGACCGTCGATAACATACCCGTCTTTCGTGTCATGAGGATGAACACCGATCGATGCCTTAACATTTTCGTGAGCATCGGCGTACGCAATTGCTTGTGTTGAACTTTCGATACTCGTCCCTACACAAATCATTGTCTGAATACTCGCTTCGGCGGCACGCGAAAGTGTCTCTTCCCTATCAAGCGGGAAATCAACTTCATGAATATGACAATGCGTATCAACTAACATATTACTGTTGCTTTGGTGCGTGGGGATCAGCAGTGTGAAGGTAAATTTTAGGGAATAAGACACCTTCAGGGAGCTTTACGACACCACTCTCAAAGATACCGTGAATACTTGTGGCAGTCCCTGGAAGGAATGGCATTAAAAGGTCACCAATCTGCAGCAATGCACCCGAACAGTGTGCAAGGATCTCTGAAAGATGCGGTTCAGCCTCTGGATCTTGACCAATACCTTTTGCAACAACCCAAGGTTTCACATTTTCAATATATTGGTTAAGGCTTCGCACCATATTCCAAACTTCATCGATGGCCTTGTTAAATTCAAGGTTAGCAATCGCTTCATGGTACGCGCTCATGTCGTGCTCGGTTTGCTCTGACTGACCAATCACGCCGGCTTGGTACTTAATAATCATACTTGCTACGCGTTGGATTAAGTTACCAAGATCATTACCAAGTTCATTGTTGTAAGCATTCTCAAACTTTTCCCAGGTAAAATCACCATCATCAAGTGTTGGAATGTGGCGAGAGAAGAAGTAACGGAACGCATCAACACCATAACCATCAATAATTTCATTCGGATCGATAACATTACCAACAGACTTGCTAATTTTTGCTCCACCAATGTTAACAAAACCGTGAACCAACAGCTTTTTAGGTAATGCAATACCGAGCCCCAATAGCATTGCAGGCCAAATACCAGCGTGGAAACGAAGAATATCTTTACCAATCACTTGCACATCGGCTGGCCAGTATTCTTGCCATTCAGCACGATCAGGATACCCAATCACAGTGATGTAATTTGCAAGCGCATCAAGCCAAACATACATGATCTGATCTGGATCACCAGGAACAGGAATTCCCCATGTCAAACTTTTGCGAGGTCGTGAAACACTAACGTCTGCAAGGCCGTCTTTAATAAGTTCTAAAAATTCAAACTTACGGAATTCAGGAACAATCTGCATCGTGCCATCGTTCAGCGCAGTCCGGATTTGTTCAGTAAACGCACTGGTTTTAAAGAAATAATTCTCTTCAGCAACTTGTTGGTACGGTGCTTGGTGATCAGGACAGACGCCACCGGTTGCTTGCACTTCTTTGTCGGTGAAGAAGGCTTCATGCCCAATACAATACCAACCAGTGTAAGTACCCTTGTAGATATACGGCTTTAGCTGCTCCCAGATATACTGCACAGACGCAACGTGGTGTTCATCAGTTGTACGAACAAAGTCTGTGTAGCTTGCGCCCACTTTTTTCATTAAATCTTCAAAGTTACCGTACATTTGGTCAGTAAATGATTTTGGATCTAACCCAACTTCAGCAGCTTTAGCCGCAATCTTATTACCATGCTCATCCGTACCTACTTGAAAGCGAACTTCGTGTCCATTTTGCTTTTGGTAGCGAGTCCAAATGTCAGCTAATAGGTAATCAAGCGCATTACCAATGTGTGGTGTACCGTTCACATACGGAATAGCCGTTGCAATATATAATTTCTTTTCCATTTGTCACTATTGTACCAGACTAGGGTGAGCGGACGCTATTGTCCGGTTCGAATGTAGCCACCTTGAACAACACCGACATACCGCGTGCCATCACTTGACACTGCGAGGTCTCGCCATGAGCGTGAGCCTGCATTCGGAACAGGCGCCCAAGTTACCCCGGCATTAAGGGACATCGCGGGTATGCCGCTTGCTGGTGATACAAATAGAATCGCACCAGAACCTGACATCGCTAGTCCATAACCAGCAGTTTGAGCCGTAATAGACCAGATGGCGCCGCTGTTTGTCGACATAGACACAAGCCCACCTTCAGAATTCAATGCGGCTATTATGGTACCATTTTGAGATATTGCTAAAATGTTCCCCACTACATTTCGATAGGTCCAAGTACTACCACTATTTAGCGATACATAGACATAGTCTTGGTCATTTGCGAGCACCATCACCGTACCGTCGCTGTTCGTTGCCACTGAAGTAGTGAGTGCCGGACCTTCGTTCCCTGGTAATACCGCCTTGGTCCATGAAGCACCTGAGTTGGTTGATATAGCAGCACTGGCACATTCAATACACAAATCACCAGCAATAATCTTCGTACCATCCGCAGAACTTGCAACGTAATTATATGACAGTGAACCGACAGGCAATGAGCTTGTACCCCATGTAGCACCCGAGTCTGTTGAACGATACAATACACTGCTCGAGGCGAGAGCAACAATTTTTGTTCCATCTGCCGACACCGCTACATCAGACCAGTTACGTGATCCTGCCGCTGTTAATTCTGTCCAGTCAACTCCGCCGTTAGTAGAACGCCACATAGATTCACCGCTTGCCGTTGCATACATCTTCGTTCCATCAGAAGACATAGCGACTGCAGTCCAGTTCTTCGTTCCAGCGGCAACATTTCGATCCGTCCAGCTCGATGGAATAACCGGCGCAGATCCACCAGAGGCAGCCGAAGCTGGTAATAAGCTACAGGCATTCGTACTTGAACCTTTGCTCTCGGCATTATTAATCGAGTTTTTGTTAGATTTAGGATTATAGCCCCTAACGCAGTACTCACTCGTCGAAGCAACGACATCAATAACATTACCGCTACTTGGAGTAAATTGAATGTTCGCATTCGCTCCTGCGCCTGAATACCATTGAACCGCTGATCCATACACGCCGTTATTTTTCGTACCGTACCGAGCTACTTCCCCGGCAACAGCGTCGATATCAGACAGAATGGATTTATCACGAGCGTTTTGCTGAATCCCGTTATAGGCCACGAAACTTAGTGCAACCAGTACACCAATAACAGCGATAACAATAAGAAGTTCAACAATAGTGAATCCAGGCGCCCGACCCTTTTGTAGATGTGTGTGCATAGCTGTCGCTATTTTAGCATGAGCGTGATCTATGAAACAATTTTCGTCAATGCAAGCCACTGCTCAATCGAAAGCGCTTCAGCACGAACATCGGGTCGAATATCAGCTTTTGCGAGTAATGTTTCAACTTCAGTCTTTGAAATACCCAATCCACCAGACAAACTGCTGCGAAGCATTTTTCGTTTTGCCGAAAAGCCAGCTTTCACTACTCTAAAGAATTCTTTTTCCGTCACTTCACCAAGCACTGATTCAGCGCGAGTATTAAGGATAACTACTTGGCTATCGACTTTTGGTGGCGGTGTGAAATATCGAGCAGGAACAACATCGCCAAGCGACACTTCCGCAAAAATCTGCGCACTGACCGCTAAAATACTAAGATTACCCGGTTCAGCAGCAAGTCGTTCAGCAACCTCTTTTTGAATAAGTAGCACGATTGTACGTGGTTTGTTTTCGGCTGCAAGTAACATCTCAATAATTTTCGAGGTGATGTAATATGGCACGTTTGCAACCACTACGTAATCTTTGGGTAAGCCGGAAACATCAAAACTAAGAATGTCTTGATTTACTACTTTGAGGTTCTTGCCCGGGAATTGGCCAGGTAACTTAGCAGCGAGTTCTTCATCAAGTTCAACCGCAACTACACCCTTCGCGCGGCGTAGCAGTTCACTTGTTAACGTTCCAAGGCCGGGACCAATTTCAAGAACCGTATCTTCGGGTTGAATATTGGCATCATCGGCAATCGACGCAAGCACGTCGCGGTCTTTCAACCAGTGTTGTCCAAGTGATTTTTTAGGACCAGCCATTTAGTACCATTTCTTTTCAAGCCAGAAGTTGTAAGCACCAGCCCAACCACCATATCGGCCATTAACATAACCGTTCATCCAGTTAAGCGAATCCACGGGATTGTATGGGTTACCAGGAACTTTACTACACGGTAATGCCTGAGCAAGCCCACAAGCACCTGAAGATTTATTCACCGCATTTGGATTCCAGCCACTTTCTTTTTGAACCATAAAGTCAGCGTAGCCCCAGCTATCTTGAGGAATAATTGAAGCCGCAAGCCACTCTGTTTTCGTACCCCCACCTGTGTAGACAAGGCTCTTGGCTTTTACCCCAATTACTTCAACTTGAGCAACTGGTTGGACGGTAACAATTGAAGCAATCTCAACACGACTCACTTCGACACCATCTTTAATTTCAATTTCGTAAGTAGCGTTTCGTTGACCGGCTTGGCCTGCTGTTTGCACTTGCTTGTAATCAGTATCGCGGTCAGCATCACGAATCGTTTCAGTAGCAAACTCAACAGCCTCCTGGGCAGTAATCGTTTGTTTTCCTTCACGCCAAATTTTTACTTCAACACCAGTGCTAATAGGGGCGCTCAGCGCTAATGAAGCACGGTCATTATCTTTTAAGCTAATCCCTTTTTCCTTCAACATAGCACCCACCGTCTCGCCCTGTGTGCGCACTTCCGTGACTGTCCCATAAAGGTTTAAGTTGATTGAAGTTGCCCGATCAACTACAAGCTGAAGCCCTGCGCCATCACTCACGATGTCGTCTGTTCGAGAGAGCTTTGTTTCATCTTCGGCATACAAAGTAATACCCGCATCTTTAATAATACGTTCAGCAGATTGATACGGCGTTACAACGCGTTGTCGCGTAGGACCATCAACAATAGTTACTGGTCGTGCACGATAGATATTAATCTGGTACTCACTTGCAACAAGTTTTTCATCAATAGCTGGCTCGACTGCATCGCGCGCATCAAGTGTAATCCCAGCATCTTCAAGTGCACCGGCAATAGTCTCTGCGTCACTGAGAAGAAGTTTTTCTTGTCCCCGATCATGAATAGTAACAAGACGACCCGTTTGGTCAGAGGCACTCGCCTTACCTGAGATCATAAAAAAGACCGCAAACATCAAAGCAACGACAGTAATAACACTGGCGCTGATTATTGTGGTGGGTTTACGCAGTAAATGGTTCATTGGCAGGTTTGAAACACCCCCTAGGTGTATCGATTCATTATAGCAACGTAAGCGGTAATCTACAAACGTTCGAGGCGCGCATACTGCGCATTTAATTTCTTTGTCTGGCCGCTATCAAAGGCGATCGTTACCGCCATGCCATCAACGTCAATAATCTCACCGACACCAAAGGCAGATGATTTTACCTTATCACCGATATCAAGACCCAAATCATCACTATAAAACGGCTCGTCTTTCATCGTGTCGAATAATGGCGCTGGTGTAATCGCCGCAACTTGATCACCCATATCGGTAATGAAGCGAGACATTGGGTTATAGCTTCGCTGTCCAAACTGTAATCGACTATAGGCATAGCTAAGATGAAGCTCTTGTCGGGCGCGTGTCATCCCAACGTATGCAAGTCGTCGTTCTTCTTCAAGTTCGGCTGGTGGCGCATCAAAGACGCGTGAGTGTGGCATAATCCCCTCTTCCATACCGACAATAAAAACAACTGGGAATTCAAGACCCTTGGCAGCGTGCATAGTCATTAACGTTACTTTTTGACCATCGTTTTCACTATCAACACTCGACATCAGTGCTACTTCCTCAAGAAAGTCAGGGAGCGCGGTAAAGTTCTGAGCGTCAGAAAGAAGTGACCCAATATTGGCTTCACGGTCTTCAGCTTGCGGCGTACCATCAAGGATATAATTACGGTACCCGGTACCCGAGATTACAGCCTCAATTAACTCAATCGGCGTCATGGTTTCAACCTGATCACTTATTTTTCGAAGAATCGCACCCAAAGCACCTAAGCTTTGCTTGGCTTTACCAGTCACAACACCGGCAGCTTCAACTTGCGTCAAAGCAGTAATAATATCGATTGATTGAGATGACTGCCAGTTTAAGAATTTCTCTAAACTTGTCGCACCAACACCACGCCCTGGTACGTTTGCAATCCGACTAAAGCTCATACGATCATTTGGTTGATAAATAAGTCGAAGATACGCAATGATATCTTTAATTTCTTTACGATCATAGAATCGAACACCACCGACCAGTTGATACGGAATGCGAAGCTGTAAGAATGCACGCTCAAGCGTATAACTTTGCGCGTTTGTTCGATACAACACTGCAAAATCACCATACGAACGAGCCTTAATAAGCACTTGCGCAGAAATACGCTCACCAACTAATCGCGCCTCTTCAGCTTCGTCATATACTCCGTGTACTTGTACTGGCGAGCCGGCACCTTCATCGGTCCAAAGTTTTTTATCGGTACGCTGCGTATTCTTTTCGATCACATTCTGCGCTGCTTCAAGAATATTACCGGTACTTCGGTAATTTTGTTCAAGCTTTACAACAACTGCACCAGGAAAATCGCGTTCAAAGTTAAGAATATTAGTAAAGTCAGCACCGCGCCAGCTATAGATTGATTGCCAGTCATCACCTACCACACAGATATTCTTATCATCATTAACGAGTAGTTTCACAAACTGATACTGGGCAGCATTCGTGTCCTGATACTCATCAATAAGAATATGCTTGAAGTGATCACGCCATTTCTTGCGCATTTCAGGCACATCACGAAGTAATCGCACACCATCAAGCAACAAATCATCGAAATCAAGCGCACCCGCTTCTTTACGCATAGTTTCATAGCGACGATACAACTTGGCTATATTCTTTTCAAAAGGATAATTTGCAGATGCTTCGTATTCATCGGGGTCACGCATTTCATTTTTTGCATTAGAAATAACACTACTGGCTTGCGTAGGCTTTATCTCTTTATCACTAATTGAAAGTTGCTTCATCGCTTGTTTAATCAGTGATCGGCGATCATCTTCGTCATAAATAACGAAGTTACGCGCAATACCAATCGCCTGACCATCCATACGAAGCAAGCGCACACAAATACTGTGGAATGTTCCCATCCACGGCATGAAGTTACGGTCGTTGTGTTGTCCAAGCAACATCCCTAAACGCTCACGCATTTCTCGGGCTGCTTTATTAGTAAAGGTTACAGCCAAAATTTGGCTTGGCCAGATTCCTTCATCGGCAACTAATCGCGCCACACGGTGTGTTAACGTTTTCGTTTTACCACTTCCGGCACCAGCCAAAATAAGTAACGGGCCAGTCGTGACCTTCGCGGCATCAGCTTGTGCCTCGTTTAAACCCTCAAGTAAATTCATTCTCTCTATTATAGCCGAGCGCGTGCGCCTAGCCTAGGTTTAAAGAGTAGGAAGAATAAAGAAATACACCGCAGCGCCGGCACCAGCACCAACAAGAATAAGTGCAGCGATCCAAACAACCACAAGGGCGCCTGATTTTCGCTTAGGACCGTGTGTTAACGGTTGGTGATAGGCTTCGGTATCAAAGATCGCACCAGACGGTTGATCGGCCGTACTTGGTTGTTCTTTGTATTGTTGAGTAATTGAGATAGGGCCAGTCGGCGCTTCTTCAATAGGAGTTGGCGCTGGTGTTTCAATAACCGGTGCGCTTGCCTCAGGCTCTGAGACGACTGTTTCTTCAACTGGTTCGTCATTAACTGCTTCAAGTAGTAACTCTGGCTCTGGGGCTTCAATTAAAGCTCGTTCACCGCGTGGAGTCGACGGGCCGGATGGACCGTGGTATGAAAATGCACCAAGTGGTCGTTTTTCAACTTTTGCATCATTAAGGAATGGTGACTCAAGCGGTGCTGCAGGCGCTTCAACACTTGGAGTATTGATAACCGGAGCTTCAACAGCAGGCTCTTCGGTAAAACCATGGAAATCTAATGGATCAGGCCATTCAGTGGCTGGTTTTTCTACTGCAACCGGAGCGGCGACAAATGGCGATGATTCAGAACGAGGTGCAACTCGATCAGTGTTCGGCTGAGATGCAGAACGCATATCAGATGAAGGGTGTACAACATCCATAAAACGTCCGCCACTGCGACGAGCGGCAGGAGTAGAGACAGGAGCAATAGGTGCGACAGGTGCCGCAGGGGTGACTGTTACAGGTACTGATTCTTGAGCCGAAGCATCAGAAACAGTCGGGCTGGTTACCGAGTTGACCGCGCGGTCTAGTTCATCAAAGTCAATATCTTGCATCTTCCCCTACCTACTTTTATTTTTTGCTCGAAGCATAAGCTTTTTCAACAATACTACTAAACGCGTTTTCATCCAAGCTTGCACCGCCGATTAATAGTCCGTCAACATCTGGAAGTGACAAATAATCAGCAGCACTTTCTGGTTTCACACTTCCACCATACAAAATTTGCACAGATTCAGAGGCACGCGCACCATATAAATGCTTCAATTGGCTACGAATGGTTCGAGTTGCCGAGATGACATCATGCGGCAATGCATTCACACCAGTTCCAATTGCCCATACAGGTTCGTAAGCAATCACTACTTGTTCAATTTCTTCGCTTGTAATATTAGCGAGTCCGCCAACAAGCTGATCGTGCAACACATCAGTTGTTTCACCGTCAGTTCGTTCGCGGGTTGTTTCACCGACACATAATACCGGTCGAATACCATTGCGCACCGCTGCCTGTACTTTTGCGCGTGTATCTTTATCTGTTTCATGGAAAATATGGCGACGCTCAGAGTGACCAACCAGCGCGTAGCTAACAATCCCACGTAGTTCAGTTGCTGAAACTTCACCGGTATACGCACCGTTATCCTGCCAATAGAAGTTTTGAGCAGCAAGTTTGAATTGCCGATGCTTCACTTGAAGACTTAACGTTTGTAGTGCAAGCATGGTTGGAGCTAAGACAACTTCAACAGAACGGTGAATTTGAACTGTTTTTTCAAGACGGTGCAAAAACAAACTAGAGTCATGAACACCGAGGTTCATTTTCCAGTTTCCCATTACAAGTTTCTTATCCCTAGCCATTACATTCCACCTATGCTTATTACTGATAAGTGTAGCTTATTTACGGGCATCAAGCAAACTCTCAATGCCGGGTAATTTGTCGCCCGCCATCAGCTCTAAACCAGCACCACCGCCAGTCGATACGTGAGTGAAGCTTTTGCCGTCGTTTCCGTCCCATTTCAGAACGAAGTCAGCTGTATCACCACCACCAATAATAGAGGTAGTTTCAGGTTGTGCAGCTAGAGAAAGAGCTAAACGAGCAGATCCATGCGCAAACTCAGGGAGTTCAGCGTAGCCTAATGTTCCATTCCAAATCACTGTACCTGCGCCCACAACTTCGTCAGCAAGTCGTTCAATCGAACGATCACCAAGGTCAAGCGCTACGTCATCTTCAGCGATGTGAGCTAAACTAACACTGTGACGCTTCGCATCTGGAGAAATTTCTTTTGCAACTGCAATATCAGTTGGTAGAATAATGAAATCTTCAACACTTGTCTCTTTTTTCTCATGAGCCGTTTGATAAATACGATCTAACACTTCGTTTTGGTTAGTTTCAAGCATGCTCTTACCCATCTTGATGCCTTTGTAGTGCAAGAATGTATTCGCCATTGCACCACCGATAATAATCTTATCAGCGGTATGCACGAAGCGTTCAATCACACCAATCTTGTCGCTAATCTTAGCGCCACCAAGTACGGCCACAAAAGGACGCTTTGGTGTTTCAGTTGCAGAAGTGATCATTTGATATTCACGTTCAAGGAGTAACCCCGCAACACTAGGAATATTTAAAGTGATAGCATGAGTACTTGCGTGGGCACGGTGAACAACGCCAAAGCCGTCTTGTACGAAGTAGCGCGCACCAGTTGCCGTAGCGATCTTCTTTGCGAATTCGTGATCATCCGCTTCTTCTTCTTTGTAGTAACGAAGGTTTTGAAGCAACGTCACTGTATTAGGAGCGGCTTTTTTAACTGCTTGCACGACTTTATCGCCAATTGTGTCATCAACGAATTGCACAGGCTTGCCAAGTAATTCACTTAAGCGTTCAGCAACGATTTCAAGACTAAGCGCCTCGTCACGTCCTTCTGGACGACCTAAGTGGCTCATAATAACCACCTTACAGTGGTGATCAAGCAAATATTGAATTGTAGGAAGACTCGCTCGGATACGAAGATCGTCGCTAATTTCACCCTTTTTATTTAACGGAACATTGTAGTCAGCACGAACCAAGACCGTCTTACGGTCTAGCGGAACATCACGAATTGTAAGCTTAAAAAAACTCAAGAGACCCACCCTTTTTAATAATAGTTTTATTCTAGCACACGAACTTTGATTGTGTCAGTAGTTCCGATGATTCCAGGTTGGTGACCACTAACGATAATCACTGTTGCTGGCGCATCACCAAAGAGGCCGTCTTTCTTTAGTTCATTTGCAAGGTCAAATCCAGCTTCGTCACTGTCGGGACGAACGTAGCTTCGGTTTGCATAACTAAGACCAAGTTGTTGAGCAGCGCGGATCTCGCTTGTAACGCTGATAATTGGAAGGTTTGGACGGTGAGCAGCAATATTTGCAGCAGTCGCACCAGATTTAGTTTCAGCGATAATTGCAGAAACCTTTAGTTGTTCTGCAAGCTTCACAGCAGCAGTACTAATTGCATCAAGTTGCATGTTCTTCGCAATCACATCATCGTGAAGCTCGGCAACAGGGGCGTTATCTTGTGTATAAAGAATTACCTTCTTCATTGCAGCAACTGTTTCAAGTGGGTAGCTACCGTTTGCTGTCTCGTCTGAAAGCATAACTGTGTCAGCACCTTGAATAACAGCATTTGCAACGTCACTTACTTCAGCACGTGAAGGTTCAGGACTATCAACCATGCTTGCCATCATTTGTGTCGCAACAATACTCAGTTTTCCGTGTTTACGGCAAAGTGCGATAAGACGTCGTTGAACAATAGGAACGAGTTCTGCACCAGCTTCAACCGCTAGGTCACCACGGGCAACCATAATACCGTCGGTTGCTTTAACGATTTCTTCCATAACATCATCTTTAATCGCTGCTTTTGTTTCAATCTTAGCGATAATTTGCGCTTGTGAACCACCGGCAACAAGGATTTGACGAAGGTTGTGAATGTCATCAGCACTTTGAATGAAGCTAAGAGCAACGTAATCGATGTCTTGAGTAAGGCCATATTCGATATCTTTAAGGTCTTTAGGAGTAAGAATATCACCACCGAAGTCAGTGTCAGGAAGGTTAATACCCTTCTTGCTCATAAGAACACCGTCGTTTTCAACACGAAGTTTAATCGCAGTTTCAGAGGGGATCTCAAGGACAGTTGTACGAACTTTACCGTCAAAGATATAGATTGGTTCACCAACTTTTACTTTTTCAGCAAGGTTATATTGGACTGGGAAAGTAAGGCCGTTGTGTTCAGCGGCGTAATCTAGAACGATTTCATCACCTTTTTTAACAGGTGTGTTTTCATTAAGCATGCCAAGACGAATCTTAGGACCTTGAAGGTCTTGAAGAATTGCAACTGGCTTGCCTACCTTTTTACTTGCTTCACGAATCCATTGGATTTGCTGTGTACGTTCGTCGTAGTCGCCGTGACTAAAGTTAAGGCGCATACCGTTCACACCAGAGGTGATCAATGATTCGATCATTTCTGGGGTACTAGTGATAGGACCAAGCGTAGCTAAGATTTTTGTGCGTTTGAAAATAATTCCCATAATAAATAATTCCTTGTGGTGGTTAAATTTGTGTCGTACTCGTTGACTGATTCGTTTGGTGATCTCACGGAGAATCGAACTCCGATTGCCAGGATGAAAACCTGGTGTCCTAACCGTTAGACGATGAGACCATCAAACGAACAAGTCAAAAAACATCTGTTCGACTCGGGAAATTGTATCAAAAAAACCCCTTCTTGACTAGGGGTTATGGGATAAATTCTTATTGTTTTGTCTCGTCGAGGTCCGCAGTCTATGACGACTACGGACCCCGACAAGGGTTGAGTTAAGGTTTCGAATTCCCGAACTCTACGTCGAGCGACACAGTGTCGATACGCTCAAACGGGATGTTAGCGGGATCATCCATCCGGTTCACGCTGCGGTGCCGAGCTGCTTCATACCGCCTGGACCAAGCTGCTTGCGCGCCTTGGATGCAGCGGTGCAGATTGCTCGCACCTGGTTTCCGCCGATTTGCTGCGAGAGCCACGTAAGCTCCGAAGCACGGAAGTCACCCCTGAAGAGCGCGTAGACGTAGAGCTGCTGGAGCTCAACCTGCCTACTCTTGTATACCTTCGCCACCTGCTTGACCGACCACATGGTCAGCCCTGCACGAGGACGAGTCTTCAGCTTGATGACCGTCGCCACCTCAGCCGAAACGGTCAAGACCTTTCCATCCCAGGGGATGGTGATCTGCTCTTCGGTGATTTCGATGTCGCCCGTGAAAGCGACACCCCCCTTTGCGTTTACTTCAGACAATGTGCTGTCCTTCATACTGGTACCCGCGATACCGACACACCACCCATTTGTTGTGTCGACAGTTTAGCGAGTCGCGGCCAAGAACACCTTGGCTAAGTACCTTAAAGAGCAGTTATACTCCCCTTGACAACCTCTGTCAAATATTGTCGTATTTAGTGTTAATACGTTACTATCGACGCTACATATAGCGCCACCCCTAATAAAGCTTGTGTTTATTGAATTAATGTTGCTTACGTTATTGACAATTTAGGCCTTTTGTGATACATTAGTAACATCATTCACAGGTATGGTGTGAGAACCTAGCCGGGGTGGAAGAGGTCGTTAACAAGTCAGATCATTACAGTGCATGTCCTGAATGTGTTTATACATGTTTAATACACGCACTAAAGCTATAGATCTATATGTTCCTTCGGAAGCAGCGCGCCAGCCTACCTTATATGGTAAGTTGACGCGCTGCTCCCGACCACCCCAGGGACAGCAGCTGCGGAAACGCATATTTAATATGCGCAGACGCGCAACTTTCCATGGGGAGAAACTGGAGTATATAGAAATGTTCAAAAACCTGTTTGGTCGTGCGGGCATCATCACTTTCGTGGTGCTGTTCGTACTTAACGCCATCTTGGCCACCGTCCTCTTCTCGATCGGATTCACGTCCGGCTTCGAGGGAGAGACCTACTGGAGCTGGGATCAGTACGGAGCAACGCTCGCCGGCCTCTTCGGAGACCTCGGGTCGCTGTTCGCCCTCCTCGGAGGCATCACGATCCTCGCCGTTTCGGTGTGGATCGCGATCATGCTGTCCAAGACCGGTCATCACAACTGGGTAGCAATCTGGTTCATCATCGGCCTCGTCGGTGGTGGAGCGGTGCTCTACAAGTTGGTCGACTGGTCGAGCTTCGGCTTCGGCTTCGGCCCTGTCATCGTCTTGGTCGTCTTCACGGCGATCGAGACACTCATTACCGGGCTCCTGCAAAAGCGGAGCTAACAACAACACGAAGGGAGGTGCGCTCTTGAAAAAGCGCATCATCGCATCACTGCTCTCCGCGACGGTGGTTGCAGCCCTGCTTGTGGGTTGCAGCACCGTCTCGGGATCCTCGGATCTCGAACCGATCAACCTCACCAACAAAGCAGAAATCTCCACCTTGTGTGGTGACGACGCCCAGTCGGTCTCGACGATCATCGCTTCGGCGATGGACGCCAAGCCCGTGTCCGGAAAGCGCAACGCGCTCAAGGCATGGGGAGTAAAAGATCCCAAGGACGACAAGGCTCTTGCCACCATCAAAACTGCTGTCGACGCGCAAGTGTCGGTTGCATGTAAGGATGGTGACGAGCCTACCGCCCAGCTGGCCGACTTCGTCGACACTGAAAGCGAGGACGCCGCAAAGGAAGACCTCACGGTCAACCCGGAAGACGTTCTGCCTAAGACGGCGAAGTGCACGAAAGATGAGTTCCTTGCGAACTCGCTTCCGGGCGCCAAGCTCAAGTGGTCGGATTCCGTCTCGACGGCCTTCGATTCATCGAAATCGTCCAGCATGCTCACCGAGCTGCTGGTCGAAAACTGCCAGAACCCCACGGTACTGGCACAGGTGATCGACGGCTTCTCCGAGACTCCGGTCGCGGTTGGTAGCAAAACGACCATCGGGGATATCAATCCCTGGGCCGCAGCGTTCCTCAAGAAGGTTCGCAGTGGTATGGGCGACGGAAAAAGCAGCATCGGCTTCCTCACGAAGAAAGCGGACACTGGAGATGCTCTCTATGTGACCGAAGACTTCCAGAAGTACGCCGCGCTCGCTAACACCGTTCTCCTGCGTTTTCACAACGCAGGCGTCCAAAAGGTCAACTCCACAGAAAACTGGCACGTACCCGCTCGCGAAGGCCTGGTAGTTGGAAAACTGCCGGTCCCCGTCAAGAGTGACAAGCAGGAAAAGGGTCGCGAGACTCTCGTTCTGCAGTACACCCAGAAGGTGGATTGCGCTTCGATCACAATCGGCTTCAACGTCGGCGACAAGCGCTTCGAGATCATCAAGACCCCGAAGTGTGAAACAACGCCGCCTACGACGACAAAGCCCGACTGTGAGAAGAACTGCAACCCGACCACGGTCAAGAAGTGCCCGCCGAGCAAGCCTTACGGCACCTACCCCAACTGCAAAGATGGACCCGGTAGTGCGCCCGGCAGCGGTAACGACAACAACGCCAACACTGGTGGTGGAAAGAACTCGAACTCGGGTGCAGGAGACAAGACGAACACGAACGGCAACAAGCCCGACGGTACGACTCGAACCAACCCCCCGAAGCCGCCGACCGACACCAGTGGCAATGACGATGACTCCCCGGCTCCGGAAACGGAAACTGGTGGTGGAACGTCAACCAACCCGTCAACAGGTTGTGTCCCCCGAAGGGGTCAGACCACCTGCTGACATCCAGCCAAGTGGGTGTGCGACCTTAAAAACCGCACACCCACTTGGGTCACCTCTATAGCTTTTTTGTCCCAAGGGGTCTTATTCTTATGCGTGATTGAGTTCACCATAATTGAGTTTGACTCCTTGTGAGTCCTTTTAAGGATTCGGACGTGCACATGCAACGATCTGATTTGATAACGTTAACAACCTGGCAACAATGTTTACATTTATTAATAACTTTTGATTTTATCTGCGAGATGAATCAAGAAAAGGAGAATCATCATGAGTAAGATTACATCTCTCATCCGTCGTGCTCCAAAGCGTTTTAGCGCTCTTGTTCTAATGCTTGCTTTAGCAATCATTGTTCCGGCCGTTACATTCGCCTGGGGACCAAACCGTGAAACATTCACACTCGACAACCCAAGTGACCACGTTCAGTTCAACTCAATTACTAACAACCCAAACATCGGTGACGAACGAAACTTCGTTGGTATCCGTGAAGCTGGTTCTGACAACGGAGCAGCAAACGTTTGGCACGATGACGTGACTGTTGCAGAAGGTAAAGAATACCTTGTGCGCATGTACGTTCACAATAACGCAGCATCAAGCCTTAACTTGACTGCTGAAAACGTGAAGGCTGTATTTAACCTTCCAACTACTACTTCGAAGTCAATTCAAGTAACTGGTTACCTAAGCGCGACTAACGTCGGTGCTGATAAAAAAGGTAACGCTGGTAAATACGAAGAAGTATACGACCACGCTACATTTAATAGCACTAAAAACTTCAACCTTGCCTACATTTCAGGCAGCTTGAAATACGAGAACAACGTCTTCGGTTCTGCTGGTACTGCGCTTCCTGAAAGTATCTTTACTAGCAACGGAGCAAAGCTTGGATATGACAAGCTTGATGGTAAAATCCCTGGTTGTTTCCAATATTCTGGATTCGTAACCTTCAAGGTTAAACCACAATTTTCAACTCCATCAACATTTACATTCGAAAAGCTTGTCAGCAAGCACAACGAAGACAAATGGGTAGAAGACTACAAAGCACAACCAGGTGAAGTCGTTGACTACCTTCTTGAATACAAGAACACCGGTTCAACTCGTCAGGATGACGTGACACTTCGTGACACACTTCCTGCAGGTATGACTTACGTTAATGGTTCAACCATTTTCGCTAACTCACAAAACCCTAACGGTATCAAAGCTAGCGACAACATCGCTAACGGTACTGGTATCAACATCGGTTCATTTGCAGCCGGTGCAAACGGTTGGGCAATCTTTAGTGCCAAAGCTCCTGAAAGCGAAAAGCTTACAGAGTGTGGACCTAACAAGCTTGTGAACAACGCGAAAGTTACAACTGGCGGAAAGTCAGAAGATGACACTGCAAGTATTACTGTTGAAAAAGAATGTGCTCCAATTGTGAAATATACTTGTGACGCACTAGCGATCACTCGCCTTTCACGAACAGAGTTCAACTTCAAGACAACTTACACTGTTAAGAACGCGACCTTCAAGAAAGTTACTTATGTCATCCGTGACGCAAGTGGCAAAGAAATTGAACGCAAAGACACTACAAGCGCAGACTACAAGTACACACGAACAACTGTTGGTAAGTACACTGTTGAAGCAATTGTAACTGTTACTGTGGATGGACAGGATAAAACTATCAGCAGCGCTGATTGTAAGAAAGAATTCGAAGTTCCTGCAACTCCTGAATACTGCCCAATCCCTGGTAAAGAACACCTTCCAAAGGACAGCAAGGACTGTGTGGACACACAAACTCCACCAGAACTTCCTCAAACTGGAACAACAGAAAACATTGTTGCCATCGTTGGCCTTGGTGCATTAATCGCGAGCCTTGCTTACTACGTAGCATCTCGACGTGCACTAAACCAATAATCGAGTCTGACCACTCCACTTATCTGAAGTGATTCAGACCAAATAACCCCCGAGTTACATCGGGGGTTATTTTTGTTATAATGATGGCAATGGCTAATAAACAAAAGAAGAAGCGAAACAAAGTATACCAAGGCGCCGACGCAGCACTTGCTCGTCCAGTTGTGACTCGGATCTCTGCGGTGAACCGTAACAAACTATCGCAGTGGTGGTTTGATCACAAACGAATTGCCCGCCCAGTCCTTATTGCGGCCGGGGTAATCGCAATCATTGTCTTCCTGACATTCGAAATAATTCGAATTGCTAGCGGTCTTTAGTTTTTGGAATCGGCAAGCGGAAGCCAAAGGTGCTTCCCTTGCCTTCTTTTGATTCAAAGATAATTGTACCGTTATGTGCATCAATAACTTTCTTGGCTAAGAATAGCCCAACACCTGTACCATCAGGGCGTTGTTTGCGTGCATTGGTCGCACGGAAAAACTTACTAAATAGCTGCGCCTTTTCAGCCTCAGGTACACCGATACCAGTATCTTTCACGGTAAACTCGACGCTTCGTGCATCAACCTTCAATTCAACCTTAATCGCTGAATTATCTTTTGAGTAATAAATAGCATTGTCAGCAAAGTTCATAATCACCTGCTGTATTTTATTTTCATCAAGCTCAAGGAGTGGCATCTTTTTTGGTTTCTTATACGCGAACTTCAGCCCACGAGCTATCACATTTGATTCAAGGCTTTCAATCTCATGCGCAACAACAACGCTTAAGTCAGTTGGGTGCTTATCGATAATAAACTTACCCGTTTGCAGTCGTGACACGTTCAAGAAATCACCAATCAACCTAACCATACGCTCGCTACTAATAAATGCTTCGTTCAGCATATGTTTCTGGTCGTCAGTTACTTTTCCAACGTCACCTTCCATAAGCATACTCACATATCCTTTAATACTCGTCAACGGAGTTCGTAATTGGTGACTCGCCATACTGATGAATTCATCCTTCGCTTCATCAAGGCGCTGAAGCTGGGCATTACTTGCACGCAATTCTTTCGTTGCTGCATCAATGCGCTGCTCAAGGTTCGCATTAAGATCTTTCACTTCTTGAACAGACAATGCATTCTGAATAGCAATCGTTACTTCATCGGACACTGTGTTCAGTACTCGTAAATCTCGACGACTATACGACGATGTCAGGTGATCGCCCAAGCATAACAGCCCAATGATTGAATCATTTTGAACCAACGCCATCACCAACTCAATCTTATAGCCAATAAGTAGTCGTTTGATTGGGTGTTGATCATCTAAGGTTGAGGTCTGAAGAATTTGGTGATGTTCAGACAGATATTCTTCAAGTTCGTGGATATCTTGCATCGGAAGTTTCGTGTGATTCTCTGTGCCAATAGCCGTATGGCGATGGTTGCTGGTGTGAATAAAGAAGAAGGCTTGTTCACTTTTTAGGGTTTGTGCTACATGATTCGATACGCGTTTTAGCAAGCTCTTTAGGTCAGTTGTTGAAACAAGAGTTTTATTTAATGCCGCAAAAAAGTCATCACTGGCATATTCGTTCTTATAAAAAATTCTATTCGTAACCTTATCAAAGAATTGTCGGACCGGCTGAAAGATAAGTGCCAATGTCAAACTAATTACCACACCGCTTACAACCTGGCCGGCATCAACAAATATATTGCCGAATAACGTCGATAGAAGGAACGCCAAAACAAAGTAGCTGAACGCTAGTGTAATAAGCACCAATGAATACGTCACACTTCTGACGGCTGCCCTTTTAATATCAAACATACCGTGACGAACAATACCGTACGAAACACCGGCGATAATAAACATTCCAGCAAATAGTCCTACCATCGTGAAGGTAAAGTCATTAATCGCTAGCGGCAATAACACATTCGTAATGAGGATGGTTGCAATCGCAATACCAACCGTAATGAATAGTACGCGCGCCCTGCTTCGCTCAAGAATAGATCGTTGATGAGTCCCCTTTACTAATCGATACAAAATCATAGCACTCACCAATACCACTATCAAGAAATAGGGAATTGCCAATAAGCCAAACTGAATTCCTACAGTACTAATGTGCTCAACATAGATATCTTCAACCACAAAAGGAGTTAATGAAATAATCGATCCAACGATCGCTGCAGTCCATATCACGACACGTGGCACTAACGCCGTTTTTTGATGAGTCACCCGCGTAATAAATACCAATAGACTAATCAATCCAAGCACTGAAACAACAAATAATATTCTATTTAAAAGCAGAATCGTATCATGCGAGAACGACGTAATATTGCTGACATAATTAGCCGCGCCCCATAACGCGAAGGCGATCAAAAAGTAGAGGAACGAACGGTTCATTCGTTCTTTTAAGCCACTGCGTGCAATCAAAATAATAAAGGCAGCAAACAAGACTTCAACAATCACAAACGTGATAAGCACGAGCACATTCATGTCGTGATTATACTACAGTTAGATGATCAATTAGACGTCGTTTTTGTGAAGTTTAGTGCGAATGAGCGCCCGAAGTGAACTAAGTGCAAAGTTCACAGCGCGATTCTTAACTATTTTTGTGCCATCAATTGCATCGACTGAACGACCATGTGGCGCCCATTCAATGCGCTTATTCCATTCAGGATTCATATCACTTAAAAGATGAGCTATTGCCTGCGTACTCGCATCAGCTGCTGCAAATAAAACACCCGGACCAACTGTCGGAAGTGAAATTTCACCTTTCATTACACCCGTAAGCACGCCCGTATTGGCATAGGTTGGAATCTGCGGTACCCATTTTGCAATATCAACTTCTGCTAGCGGAAGTTCAGGATCGGGATTGATACCAAGATACGATTCAAAAGTTACGCCTTTAGGGTCGAACGAAGTGACATATGAGCCAAACCCAACATTCAATGCCATAAGCACTGGTAAATTTTGTGCCCGAGCTTCGCGCGCAATCATCGTCCCCAATTCTGGCATCGTTAATTCCGTTTCATCAATAATTAAATTACTGCCAGTTACAAATTCGTGGATGTTTTCTTCAGTGATACCTTCCGTATACACAGCAACACTCGCGCCAAGTCCTCGTAGTATTTTTGCAATCACTTCGGCTTTATTTTGCCCAATAGTCGCATAGCTAGAACCCGCCTGCCTATTAAGATTTTCAACGCCAAATATCTCTGGGTCAGCTAACTTAAACTTCGTCACACCAAGTCGTGCTAACGCAATAGCAAGCTGTCCACCATCACCACCAGCACCAGCAATCGCAACTGTCGAATCGAAAATTCGCTCTTGTTCAGCACTGCTGAAAAACCCATCGTTACGAGTGAATTGCTCGGGGTTTGCTTTATCAAAATCAGCCATAGAAATTCGCCCTAGTCCTTGCGCTGCGTTCGCTCGTTCAAAGAATGGCGCATACGACTTACCCAAAATACTATCAGCAAGCGTAGGGTGATCGATGACCCTCTTCGCCATCCGTTCGTCGCGTGCGTGAATTTGCGATGTAATAAAGCGCGGTTCCATTTCAACAAGATAGTTTTCGGTTGATCGATATTTTGGAATAACAAGCGGTTCGTTTACTACCTTCTTTAATCCCACACCAACGTGAAATTCTAATTGGCGGTGTAGTTTTTTCTCAAGGACTGCATAAATTGTATTACTCACACCGGTTGTCGCTTTTAAGGTTGCGCGCATCAATGCCAGGCTAATCAGTAAGCCTTCATTCGGTTCGGTATCAAGCGCATGCATAAAGCGAGAGATTTCACTCGCGTCGTCTGGTAACGTAACCCCAAATTCTTCTTCAGAAGGAAGTGGCGAAAGATCATCACCGCGACGGATTACGCGAACCGTTCCAATCACGTCACCTTCATCGTTCACTGCTACAAAATGATCAGCACGTTCGTCGTACTGATCATACTCTGCCCCATCCTTGTCAACGTCATCAAGAGTGATGTAATCGTTCTTTAAATAAACCTCGGCTCGTAGTTGCCCCATTTTCAACCATAATTCTGTGTCCGCTGGCGACACTTTTTTTGTCGTGAAATCATTCTTATTAAATAGTTCTTGTGGTGAACTTGTCTCGCTCGCAATAATCAACTCAGCGCTGGGAAGAATGTCTGTCATAATTTCGCATATTTTAACACTAAAATGATAATTTGTCGACTTTTTATTTCTTAGTAATTCAACTATCATACTAGCATGACCAAAATAGCTATCATTGAAGACGACGCCGTAATTAGCCAAATGTACCGAATGAAGTTCGAGGCTGACGGCTTTGATGTCCAACTTGCCAGTAATGGTAAGCGTGGTGTTGCGTTAGTTGAAGCATTTGGACCTGACATCATTTTGATGGATCTTCAAATGCCAGAAATGGGCGGCACCGAAGCACTCACTATTATCCGCAAGAACGAATGGGGTAAAAATATCCCTGTTATTATCCTGACTAACTTAGGCCAGGAGGAATCACCAAAAGAGATTAAAGATCTTGGGATTCATAGTTACATCGTAAAGGCAGAACTCACGCCGCGACAAGTCGTCCAACGCGTCAAAGAAGCACTCGCCTAGTTTTTCTGGGCTTCAGCCACAGTCTTGGCTGCTAAAATCACATTATCAAATAGTGCCGTGACGGTTAACGGGCCCACTCCGCCTTTTTCAGGTGTGATAGTCAGGTCTTCACGTTCACGCACATCAGCACTCACATCGCCGACAATCTTGCCGTGTTCAGACGAAGTTCCCGCATCAACCACTACTGCACTTGGCTGAATCATTTGACTCTTAATCAGACCAGGAACACCCGTTGCCGTAACAATAATATGTGCAGCCCGTATAGCACTGGCAAGATTTTCGGTTTGATCATCGTACACAGTTACTGCGTATCCTGATGTCGCCCATAGTTTCGCCAAAGGTGCGCCAACTAATCGGCCATTGCCAACAATCGCGATATTTTTATCACGAAGTTCAACATTGTAGCCAGCTAATAACCAACTGATTGCCATTGCGGTTGCAGGCGTGTGCACAGCCTGCTCACCAAGCCCATCGACATCTTTTGCGGGATCGATCGCATTTACCGCTTCATCGGTCTGAGATGGGTCCACAAGAGGTAATTGAATAATAATCCCATGGACTGTTTCGTCATTATTTAATGTATCAATGGTTGAAAGCAATACAGCTTGATCAATCTTGTGAATCTCAACATCAATAAGAATATCTTCACCGTATGATTGCTTTAATCGAACATAGGTATCGATAACTGGATCATCTCCGGTAATAATAATTGCGAGTTTTGGAAAGACCTTCCATGCCTGTCTTAAAGCTCGGACTTGGCCGGCTTGACGTTCTTGTATGAAGCCCGCAAGCTCTCTTCCATCGAGGATTTTCATTGTTCATAGCTTATCAAATCCTATGCTACAATGAAACCACTATGACATTTTTATCACAACTAGCCCAGTACTACACAACCTACGAACCAACTTATACCACCGCCACTGACGCCGAAACAGCCGCCGCTGCAGCAGCGCTTACCGGCGTATTTGTACTCTTTACCTTTTTCGTAGCGGCAATCGCTTATGTTATCGGTGCAATTTTTCTAAGCCGCATTTTCAAAAAAGCAGGCGTAAAACCTTATATCGCGTGGATCCCTTTCTACAACAACTGGAAAATGCTTGAAATTGGTGGTCAACACGGATACTGGGCAGTCCTTACTATTGTCCCAATCGTCGGATACGTTGCAAGTGTATTTATGTACATCGCTATGTACCAAATTGGTAAAAAACTTGGCAAATCTGGCAGCTTCGTACTCCTTGCTATCTTCCTTCCAATCGTCTGGCTTATCTGGCTTGCGACTGACAGCTCAAAATGGAACGATGCCCTTGGAACAGCACCATCACTTCACACTCCTGAAGTAACGCCAGCCGCTCCAACAGCAACTGTGTAATCAGTTCAATCCAATAAAAAAACACTCCCGGTAGCGATCGAGGAGTGTTCTTTTTTTGGAGGGCCAGGTGGGACTTGAACCCACGACATTCTGCTTAAGAGGCAGACGCTCTAACCAGCTGAGCTACTGGCCCAAATTGTTGTGTCTACCTTTGTTAGTATTGCGTAACAAGCGGTAACTCTGCTAGATTATACCTTTTTCGCCCCTGTTATGCAAGATCCTAGCGGTTATTACTGCCAGGTGCCGATATAGATGACATTAGACCCAACACCGATAAACTTCGTTCCATCACCACTCATGACAATATCTGTCCATGAATTTGTCTGTGCAGTTGTTCCTATTTGCGTCCAGGTAGCCGCCGGGCCTGTCACCGTACTCCATAGACGACCACTTTGCGGAGCGACCAGCATCTTTTGACCATCATCTGATACGGCGACACCAGTGGTTGTCATTGAACCCATACTGGTTTGAACCCTCGCACCACCCGTTGTCGTGTAGTACGTGCCCCCAGAAGTAACGCCCGTTATCCAAGTTGAGCAGTTTGCCGAACAAGCGACCCTTCGCCAGTTACCACCTGCAAAAGCATTAACCGGGCCCCATACTCCACCGTTTACTGAAGCAAGCATATTCAAACTGTTTGTTCTTGATATTACTCTTACTGTTCCGTCGTTAGAATAATCGATATCTGTAAATGCAGAAGGCGTATAATCCATGGCTACTTGCGTCCAGTTGGCACCTCCGTCTTCTGAAGTCCAGACGGTTCCCGTTGTAGGTCCCGAAGAAGTTATGCCCACCTTTGTTCCGTCTGCAGACATAGCGATAGCATTCCAGGTTCGCGCACCAAGTAGTGTGTTTTCTGTCCACGTCAGGCCGCTGTCAGTTGAACTCCATACAGATCCATTGTTTACCGTTGCAAACATTTTTGTTCCATCGGCCGACATCGCAACTGCGCTCCAGAATTTATTACCATACAATGCCCCAGTCCTGCCCGTCCATGTCGCGCCACTATCAGTTGAGGTGTACAGCTGTCCAGTGCTTATACTATCCCCGATTAAAGCTTTTGTTCCATCAGCTGACATTGCAACCGATGACCATGAGTGCGAGCCAGGAATTGCCGTTGTTGGCGTCGTCAGCGTCACGGTCGTAAAGGTGTTTGGTGTCTCAGATGTTTCACCGGTTGGAGCAGTGTGACCCGGGCAAGCGCCTTCACGAGCATCGCTAGCATCCTGAGTTACGTAATAGCTCAGTGTTCCATTGAATGCTGTTAAACAAAACGTAGGCGGTTTGACTGTATTATCAACCGTGTACTGAAATGAAGTATTCGGACTCGCCTTCAAGCCTTTGCCACCATTTGCTAAAGCTTTCGTTTCAGGAAAAAGATTACTATCAACCTTATCAATGTGCAACACCTTCGCCGCTGTGCTAAGTTCACTTTTCATCGATGCAATTATTGCGCGTTTGTTCACACCATTAAAAGCAACGAGTGTTAATGCGGCTAAAATACCGATAACAACGACGACAATCAAAAGTTCTACAATTGTAAATCCAGAATATCGTGTTTGTTTTAATCTCATATATCCTAGCATTATAGGTCATTTCAACCATAACCGATACCATCGATGTATAAAAAATAGAGCCCGCCATCCGGGACGGGGCTTACGACTTTCGTCGAAGCTCTCCGTCCACGGATTGCGAACCCAGGACTAAACCCTACAGCAGCGAAATTAGTACAGAAAGCACATCAACAACTTGCTGGTGTTCCTCCCGTTCACGTTTAACGCCTGCCTGCTCTGCCTCGCCTTCGGCCGTTAAAGACTTGAAGTGCAGCGTACGCTCCTCGAACCTTTGGCGATGCATCTCCAGCTCCTGCTTAAATAACTGCGGCTTATCGGCATCAATGACACCAATAGCGAGCTGAACCCTTCCAACTACAAGACTCACAGAAGGAGCGTCTTGCGCGGGGATCGAACCCAAGCCCTGTCGTTTTACATCATCCGGAACTACCATGTACTTCACCTATTTCTAGTCGGGGCAACACTATAGTTATGACGTAGATCCGACTTACATGCAACCATAAGTAATAAGACCTCCGAAGAAGTCTTATTCATAATATTGGTACGGCAAAGAATCTATTGTTAGAACTGTCTTATTAGATCTCTTCTCGCGGTCGAGTAAGTGTAATAAGCTTTGCAAGTCCCCATGCAATCAAGCTATAGACCGCGATTGCAAGCACACTGCTCCAGTCAAACATGAATTGCCCATAGGTTGGTTGGCCAAAAATACCAACGAACGGCGCAACGAGAACAGCCGTGATGCCATAAATGAAATCAACGAAGCCTGCACTTTGATTTGCTCCAAGTAGAAGTAGGATAAATCGTATCGCAATAAGCGCGTTAATAATTCCTACAATGAACCATATAATTCTTTGCGCTATCACAACGCCCGATGTTTGCGTTGATCGACTAACTGTTTGGCGATCAACTCGCGCGCCGTTAGGTTGAGTGGTAGTTTCCTGTATTTCTGTAGTCTGTTCAGTTTCCTTCATACATTCCTCTCCTTTAATTGTGTTCCTATTTTAGCACTTCTAAACGTAACGCAAAAAAGAGACCTCGTTAGAAGTCTCTTATTTATAATGTTGGCAGAGCGGACTATTCGCTACTAGAACCACTTTGGAGTTATTGCAATCGTACGCTCGAGCATAGCTTGCGCAAACTTGGCATCTCTACGAATTACATACCGTTCTCCATTAGAGTAGTAGAACTCTTGGTCGGCAGGTATGATCATCGGCGAGAACGCACCTTGGGCTTGAAGCTCCGTCAAATCTTCGGTTTCACTAGGTATAGTCACTGATGGGAGTTCTGATGATGTAGTCATAATTATTTTAGTTTACTCTATCCAGATAGGCACGAGAAGCATAAGCAAAATAAGACCTCCGAAGAAGTCTTATTCATAATATTGGTACACCCGGCAAGACTCGAACTTGCGACCCTCTGTTCCGAAGACAGATGCTCTAATCCACTGAGCTACGGGTGCGTGTATTTGCACAAAGTACAGGGGTCATTGTAGCATATTACATTCGACTTGGCTATAATCAATCAGTAATGGAAGTTCACACAAACATACCCCTGAAAAATATGACCACTATGAAGCTTGGCGGTCCGGCTCGCTTTTTCGTTGAAGTGCACTCGGCTGACGAACTTATCGCCGTCTATCGCAATGCTACTTCAAAACAATTACCTGTATTTATTTTAGGTGGCGGTAGCAACGTTATCGCTAAAGACGCCGGCTTCGATGGCATCGTCATTCGCATCCGTATCCCTGGTTTTGAAATTATTAATGATGACATAAATACAACAATCATAAAAATTGGGGCAGGGGAGAGCTGGGACGAAACCGTCAAACGTACGGTTGACCTTCACCTTTCTGGTATCGAAGCGATGTCGGCCATCCCAGGAACAACCGGCGCTGGACCAGTGCAAAATGTGGGCGCGTATGGCCAAGAGATTGCCGATACACTCCTCTCAGTGGAAGCCTACGATTCTCAAACAGATAGTATCGTGACGCTTCAAAATGCCGATTGTGGATTCGCTTACCGCCATAGTATCTTCCGCGGTGATCAAAAAGGTCGCTACGTTATCACTAGTGTGACACTGCAACTTTCAAAGAACCAGCCACAGCCACCTTTCTATGAAGCACTTCAAAAATACTTCGATGAACACAACATCAATATCTTCACCCAACAAACTGTGCGCGATGCAGTTATTGCCATTCGAACCGATAAACTCCCCGACCCTTCCCTTAAGCCAAACACTGGATCATTCTTCAAAAATGCCGTTATCGAAGAGTGGCAGTTAAACGAACTTCGTAAAACACATCCAGACGTGAAAGTATTTGACATGCCAAACGGCACCTTTAAAGTTCCGACTGGATGGCTCATTGAACAATCAGGCCTCAAAGGACAGCTTATTAACGGTATGCGAGTGCACGACAAAAATACCCTTGTTCTTATTAATGAATCAGCAACAAGTTATGACGATCTAGCGACGGCCCGAGATCAAATCATTGGCACGGTGCGCGACACGTTCCGTATTCAGATCGAACAAGAGCCACTCGAGATCTAATAGACTTGTGATTTAGACTGAAACCTCTTATGCTAGAAGCATGATTCGGCGTGGGTTCACGGTTGTGGAATTGATCATCACGATCACTATTATGGGCATCCTTTTATTGCTTGCTGTTGTTAACGTATCCTCGACACAACAAAGGGCTCGTGATGACGAACGCACCGCTGACGTTCAAGCTATTGCAGCTAATCTTGAAGATTATTATAGGGTGGGTATTCCTAGTGGCGTTACACCTCCGGGTACTTACCCTATCGCATCGGTCATGAGTCAATCAAACACCGATATACGAAAAACATTACTGGATGTTGATCCAAAATCACTTGTTGCGCCAGGTAAAAGCCTCACTTTTAAATCCCTTATTCCCGCTACAAATGCCACGCAAACTATTACAGGTGTTACCCCTCAACCGACTATCGATACCTATGTCTACCAACCAATATCTAGTAACGGATCGCTTTGCACGCCCATGACCGACTATTGTCGTAAGTTTAATATTTATTACAGGCTTGAAGGAAATGTCACCGTTCAAACCGTGACAAGCAGGCGACAATAATATGAAACGAGCCTCGTCACAATCTGGGTTTACTGCTGTTGAACTACTCATTACGCTCTTTGTAGCAGCTGCCTTTTTGATTGCTTCATACCAGCTATTTAACGTCGTCATTAAAGACGGTGGTCAAGCGCGGGCTGAATCTAAAGCCGGTAGTGTCGCCTACGACTATATGCGTCGTTACTCATCTTCAGCTGCAGCACCCTGCATACAGCTACAACCTGTAAACAACCTTCCTATCACGGTTGATGGATTATCAAATGTTACTATCTCAGTAACGATCACCTGCCCAACGTTCAACGCAGCTGATATGTCTAAAGTCGAGGTCACTATTCTCTATAACACCCCTCAGCAGACCGTAAAATATGCCACCTACGTCAGTGGTAATTCAAGCGCTGCAACCGCAGTCACAAGCGGACTAGTCGACCAGTGGACGTTTAATGGCAGTGCATCAAACGAAACCGGCACCGCTATTGGTTCAACCACGAATGCCAGCCTGGTTACCGGTCAGGACGGACGGACGAACGGCGCTTACAGTCTCAATGGAACAAATGCATACATTAGCCTTCCGATGACTAACCTTCCGACGTCAATGAACGCCGTGACTTTTTCATTCTGGGCAAAACCAACCTCAGCAACTCCAAGTGCTGTATTGTTTGTAAATACCGACGAAACGAATAATCGTCTCGCGGTTCATATTCCCTATACTGCTAATAATATGTATTTTGACTTTGGTAATACCACAACAACCGGAAGGTTATCAGGTACTTTCAGTAATAGTTGGTACAATGCCTGGGCACTCTGGACTTTTACTGCAGACCCAACAAACGGCATGAAGATCTACCGTGACACCCAACTTGTTGCCAGCCAAGCCGGTGCATCAACATTCACTAAAGGCGCTCGAACCCTTGAAATTGGACGTGTCTATAACAATGGAACATACTGGGCTGGTTCAATCGATGATCTTCGTATCTATAGCCGCGAATTAACACTTGCCGAGATTCAAGCAATCTTCAACGGAAGGGCTCAGTAATATGAAGCACATTCCTTCTTCTATACGAACGGCTGGATTTACCTTAATTGAAATGCTAGTTATTGCCCCAATTGTCATTCTGGCAATCGGTGCATTCCTTACTGTTATTATCAGCATGACCGGTGAAGTGCTTGCCTCAAGAGGCGCAAATACACTCGCTTACAACGTACAAGATGCAATGAATCGCATCGAACAAGATGTAAAATTAAGCACTACTTTTCTTGCAACAAATAACGTCGCCCTTTGCGCAACAGCATGCGCACCAACTGAAGTTCGAGGCTTTAATAACGACAACACAAAATTCACTAATTATTCGTTTGGTACGAGCGGTAAAAGTCTTATCCTCAATATGCTCGTTACGAGCGGTAATCCATTATCAGCCTCAAGCGGCGTTGTGTACTTAGCAGACAAACCAAGTGCTTGTGGGTCAACAGAGATGCAAAGTAACACCCCCTTAACGATGAATGTGATTTATTTCGTTAAAGACAATACATTATGGCGCCGAACAATTATGCCGCCAACATACTACAGTACTGACCCAGGGCTTCTTTGTGGCACACCATGGCAACAACCAAGTTGTGCGCCAGGAACTGTCAACGCACTCTGCAAAACAAACGATGAAAAGCTTGTTGAAGGCGTTGCAACAAACACTGGCTTTACGATTGATTATTTCACCAGCGCAAGCGCAACCACATCAAACAGCCAAGCAGTATCAAACACCACCGATTCTTTAAGAAATATTGCACTCGCCTCAACCCCAACCGCGAATGTAACTATCAATGCCACACAGACTGTTGCCGGCCGCGACATTAGCCGTTCTGCGACTCTTCGGGCAACCCGCCTTGATACAAACGCTTCAACTATTGCCGTTCTTGCACCAGATACCGTACCTTCTAAACCTGTTATCACCGGTAAAACTCTGCCTGGAAATATTTCCCAATTTTCATGGCCATACCCCTCAGGTGGAAATGTCCGCTACACCGCCGACTTCAGCCTAGATGGTGGTACTACCTGGACGAATGTATTCACCAAATCAACTGACCGAACATTCACGTTACCTTCATATGCACGTCTGCAAACAATTGATGTTCGTGTTATCGCAAGTAATGGCGCATCAGTCAACGGAAGCGCTGGAACAACCGGAACGGCAAAGGTCACTATTCCACCTTGGAACAACTTAGAATATGTAAACAACTGGAGTTCGTATAGCGCCACATACGCAGATGGCGCGTACACAAAAACGAACGACGGAATGATTGTGCTAAAAGGTCTCGTAAAACGCACAGGCACATTGACGGCTGGGGAAACGATTGCAACACTTCCAGAAGGTTTCCGACCAGCCTCTAACATGGCATTCCTAGCGGGAACTAGCACGAACCTTACGGCGACAATTTATGTAAATGCAACTGGTGCAATTAGTGCATCAACAAACTCAGACGAGGGTTGGGTTTCATTCTCTAATATTAAATTCTTACCAGCAGACACACCGTACACCTGGAACCCGATGGCACTTGCTAATACCTGGACGAACCGTGGAGCAGCTGGTGATCCAGCGCCACCTGCAATTGCATTTGATAGTATTGGACGCGTACATGTCCGTGGACACTTAAGCCCAGGAACAACGACAGACAACGCCGTTATCACACCCTTGACTGGTGCACTTTCACCGGCAAGCTCAGGACAATACCACTACATCGCGACCAGGTCTGGATCAGGTGGATTTAACGCTGTCGGTATTAATGCGGCGTCGAACGCGCTAGTTGCAAAAGGTATTGCAGTTGGTACTGCTATATTCACAAACTTCAACTACATCCCTTCAACAAAACCCGGCTGGATCACGCCAAGTCCAAGCCCTGCGGCCGATCGTCTCCAAAATAGCTGGGTAACCTACGGTGGTGTGTATACCTCAATTCAATACATGAAAACCTCTGATGATGTCGTGAACCTAAAAGGCATGGTGAAAAACGGTACTACTACCGCTAACACGGTCATCCTCAATCTACCTGAAGGGATGCGTCCAAAAGAAAGAATTCTCCACTACACTGTTTGTGGAGGCAACGACCCGTGTCGTGTCGACGTTCTTCCAAACGGGAATATCATTACCGGTGCCGGCGTTAATACTTGGATATCTTTGGACAACCTGTCATTCATCGGCGAGCAGTAACCACTGATATCGGTTGTGTTTATAAAATCCGCGTAGTATATTGAGCCTACACATTTAATTCTAGGGGGCAGTTTGAATCAGCGCGTACACCAGCACAAAGCAAACGGCTTTACCATCGTAGAGCTTATTGTTGTGATTGTCGTGATTGGTATTCTTGCCGCTATCACCATCGTGTCATACGGTGGTGTAACCGCTCGTGCAAATACTACCAGCGCCCAAACAGCCGCTCATAGCGTCGCTCTAAAAGCCGACACTTATTTTTCTGAAGTGGGTCGCTACCCTCTTGTCTCAACTGAATTAACCAGCGACTCAACAAAAAACTACTACATTGCAGCTTCAACTTTTAGTATTACAACGCTTCTCACGCAACCCGCAACAACAAGCACATTGCGTTGGATAAAATGCGGCACTATTCCTTATGCAACACAGGCGAATATCACCAGTGCAAATATCACAGGATTACGCCTCCATTACTGGTCGTATACAAGCCAAAACTGGAACAATTACCAGGCGGTAGGAACAGATCTCTCCAGCACTGTTGCTTGCCCGGCTTCATAGACTGATATACACTATAGAAAGTGCTTGCGCTTATCAAATTTGCGTAGTACATTAGTCTTAGTAGAAAGCATATTTTTAAATAGGGGGCAACTCAACATGAGTTTCAATCAAATCAAAACTAAACTTCAATCAGAACGCGGTTTCACTATCGTCGAACTCTTGATCGTCGTCGTTGTCATCGGTATCTTGGCAGCTATCACACTTGTTGCTTACAACGGTGTTACAGCTCGTGCAAATACAACTAGCGCAAAAGCAGCAGCATCATCACTTATCAAGAAGATCGAAGCTTACAATGCTGAAAAAAGCGGATACCCAGCAACTATTGGTGCTCTAACAGCTTCAGCTGATTCTGGTACTTCATACTACGTACCGACTGGTACCTTCGTATTCGTTGCGTCAAACCCAACAACAGCACCAGCAAACCCTGCAACGCTTGTTCTTAGCAAATGTGGAACTGGTACTAACCAAGCGGTTGTTACTGGCTACTCAACTGTGTACTGGGACTACCAAACTAGCGCAGTGTCTACAGCACTTACAACTGGTGTCGTAACCGGTACAGTAAACGCTGCAACTGTATCTTGTGCAATCATTACTGCATAGTAATTGATCCACAATAAAAAGCAGCCCATTCGGGCTGTTTTTTATTGTATAAAAATAGATCAGCTTAACTACTGATCAGAAGGCAAAGGGAATCCCTTTGAAAAAAGCTTTACTTCTTCACGAAGCTCAACTAATACTGCTTCGTCTTCACGGCTATCGATCGCTCGTTTCATCCACTCAGCAATCTGCTCCATGTGCTCTTCTTTCAGTCCACGGGTTGTGAGCGCTGGCGTTCCAAGACGAATGCCACTTGGTCGGAACGGTGGCAATGCATCATCAGGAATACTATTAGCATTCAACGTCAGCCCAATCGCATCAAGTGCCTCTTCGACAACCTTCCCGTCGATTCCAAAGCTAGAATACACATCTGCAAGGATAAGGTGATTACTTGTTCCACCGGTGATTAATTGGAAACCACGAACCTTCAAAGCATCAGCAAGCGCTGCGGCATTTGTGACTACTTGTGCCGAGTACGCAGCAAAGCTTGGTTGCATTGCTTCGTGGAACGCAACCGCCTTAGCGGCAATCACGTGCATATGCGGCCCACCTTGCATACCAGGGAAAATTGAACGATCAATAAGCGTCGGGATATTCTCGATTGTCTTTTCTGGTGCACGAAGTGGATTACTTACGATACCTTTTGTCAAAATAAGTCCTCCACGAGGCCCTCTAAGGGTCTTGTGGGTGGTTGTCGTCATAACATGGAATCCATAATCAAGTGGGTTCTTCGCGACCCCGCCAGCGATCAATCCTGCGATATGTGCCATGTCAGCCATAAGCAAAGCACCGACTTCATTTCCAATTTCAACAAACTTCTCATAATCGAGCTCTCTCGGATAGGCACTGAAGCCAGCAAGAATAATCTTCGGCTTGTGCTCTTTAGCAAGCAAGCGGATGTGATCGTAATCAATTTCACCAGTGTCGGTGTTTTTCATCTTGTAGCGAATAAAGTTATACAGTTGCGCACTCCGGGTCACCGGTGCACCATGAGTTAAGTGGCCACCGTGACTTAGATCCATTGCAAGGACTGTGTCGCCTGGCTCAAGCCAAGCGTTATATACGGCTTCGTTAGCCGGCGCGCCAGAGTGTGGTTGCACGTTGGCATGGTCTGCACGAAATAATTGCTTCGCCCTATCAATTGCAAGTTGTTCAATCTGATCAGTAAATTCTTGACCACCGTAATAACGTTTGCCAGGATAACCTTCTGCGTACTTATTTGTAAACACACTTCCCAATGCCGTTAAGACATCTCGGCTGACATAATTCTCACTTGGAATAAGCTCAAGCCCTGTTCGTTCACGACTTTCTTCGCCCGCAATAAAATCAGCAACTTGCTGGTCATTCAAAACAATAGGATAGTGAGGCATGTCGTTCATTAGTGTCTTCCTTTCTTTAAATTATACCACCCCTGGGGTCACTTGACTGTATACCAACTATGATATATTATAGTACTTATGCAACCAAAATCGTATACGTCAAAGATCGGTACCCTTATACAAGAGACACGACAGGCTCGTGGCATGACCCAAGCACAGCTTGCGAAGTCACTTAACACCAGTCAAAGCGCCATAAATCGCATTGAAAAAGGTGGTCAAAATATCAGCCTTGAGATGTTAGCTCGTATCAGCGACGTTTTGTCAAGCCAAATTGTCAGCCTTAATCAGCCTGGATCGATTAACTTCCGTGTAGACGGTGGTCACAAACTTTCTGGACACATTGTCACCAACACCAGCAAAAATGCTGCCGTGGCACTCCTTTGTGCAGCCCTTCTTAACCGTGGCACTACTACTCTTCGCCACGTCGCCCGTATTGAAGAAGTAAACCGTATCCTCGAAGTCTTAAATAGTATTGGCGTTAAAACACGTTGGTTTGGTAATAATGACCTAGAGATTATTCCTCCTGCCAAACTTAAGCTTGAAAACATGGATGTTGCGGCTGCCCGCAAGACTCGAAGCATCATTATGTTCTTAGGCCCACTACTCCACCGCTACCGCACATTCGAACTCCCTTACGCTGGTGGCTGTAGTCTTGGTGAACGAACTGTTGAACCTCACCTAAGCGGCCTTGAATACTTTGGCCTAAAGGTAGATACCGTAACCGGACACTACAGCGCTACTTCTAAACCCGTGAAGCCCGAGACCGCGATTGTTCTTTCTGAACGTGGTGACACAGTAACTGAAAATATCATTATGGCAGCTGCGCTTAACGACGGTGTTACTATTATTCGCAACGCTAGCCCAAATTATATGGTGCAAGACCTTTGTTTCTACCTTGAGAAGCTAGGTATAAAAATTGAAGGTATCGGAACAACAACCCTCAAGATTCATGGTCAACGCGACATCAACAAGAACGTTGAGTATGCTCCGGCCGAAGATCCAATTGAAGCGATGAGCTTTATCGCCGCCGCTATTGTCACTAAGTCTGAGATCACCATTGAACGCGCACCGATTGAATTTTTGGAAATCGAACTTAAGTTCCTCGATAACATGGGCTTCAAGTACGAATTATCAGATGAATACACTGCACTAAACGGCCGCACTCGACTGGTTGATATCACGACCAAAGAGAGTAAACTAGTTGCATCTGTCGACAAGATTCACTCTATGCCATTCCCTGGCCTCAACATCGACAACCTGCCATTCTTTGCAGTGATTGCTGCTATGGCCAAAGGTCGCACTCTTATTCACGACTGGGTCTATGAAAACCGAGCTATCTACCTCACTGAACTTACAAAGCTAAACGCCAACGTTCAGCTTATTGACCCGCATCGCATCTACATTGAAGGGACAACCAAGTGGAAACCTGCCGAAATCGTCACACCACCAGCGCTTCGACCAGCAGTTGTCATTCTTCTTGGTATGCTAGCGGCACCGGGTGTATCAACGCTTCGTAATATCTACTCGATTAGCCGTGGATACGAAGATCTCGCTGAACGACTTAACACCATTGGCGCTAACATCACAGTTATCCGCGATATTACAGAATAATACTAGTAAAGTGCGTTTTGATATTCAAACGCAACAATTGCAACCCGAGCTGCAACGACCGCCAGGATGGTCAGCACAGACAGTACGAGTGAAATAATTCCGAATGTACGGTCAATTTTATGTTGGATCGCAACAATCGAAAACGAAAATCCTACAACGAGTAAAAAGAAGATTAATCCAACAAATAGACCGTAGCGATTATCATCACCTGGGCTCACAATTGTTGCAATGAGTAATATTAGTGCCGAAGTGAACAATACGCTCGTAAAAATAAGCGTTACGATCCCAAAAGTATTGGTTTCTTTAGTTACTGGTAAGCTTGGTGTTGCCATGGCCGGCGTTACAATCGATGGAAATAACGTACCTTTACGTTGCTTTGATGCCTGAACAAAGAAGGCTATTGATGTTGCAAAAAGAATAGATCCAACGAGAAGCTCTACTAACCAACTACCTTCTGTTGCATCACTCCACTGAAATATTAAGTCGGATAAAAGTATCAACGCCATTATAAACAAGAATATACCAGTAATAACACGCCCTGTTGGCGATAACGTCTTTTTAGGTGTATCAGGTTGCATAACTACAACTCCGCTTTCTTGGCTAAGATCGCATCCCGCCACTTTCCTCGACCATATAACACAAAATTACGCGCTTCATCGCCAAGCTTTACCGATAATGTGTTTGAAATAATTGGAAAGATACCAAGGAATTTTGTCATTGCAAATTCCATGCCGGTAATCTGCTTTAGGTCGATTGCCTCAGCCGCTGCTTGAATATTAATTACGTGTGGTTCAAATACAAGGCGTTGATTTGTAAGATATAAGTTGCCGCCCACTGTCTCAATACCTCGCTGTAAATTAGCGGGGCCTTTTTTGATAATTTCTTCGCTTGCAAGTAAAGGAGTATTCATTTGCCCAGTATAACAGGGGATTGTTAATCGTTGTGTTGCGAAAAGTATCGCTTGTTATCTTCAGGATCTCTCACCATAGCAATCCCGGCCGCAAGCATAGCAATGCCGAAGATAGCGAAAAGAAATAGCGCACCACCAAGATTCATCGGGTCAACATTTGAGCCGCTCGTCGTAAATAGGTCTGCATCGGTTACGCCGGTAAGCGCGAAAATAAAGAACAATATACTTCCCAAGCCCAAGCTACCCCCAGCGATAGTTAAAAGCACACCAATAATTCGTGTTCGGATGATTTGCCCTTTAGTCTTGGGTTTGTTTGCTATCATTGCTTTATTATACCAAAGCAATAAATTGTCAGAAGCATGAATAGTGGCTTATACTAAAAACATAATTAGTTTCTAAGCAAAGGATCTTCAATGGCAACTCCCGATAAACAAGTTCCCGTGTTAAATCCGGCGACCACTGCCGTACTTCAGTGGCTTAGTTATGCTTTATGGGGCTGGACCACTGTCGCCATTGGATACCTCGTCTGGGTAGTTACCTACTACAACTCTAATCACAGCTTTTCAGATATCTCGCCAGAATCAATCCCTTACGGTGTTGTGGCTATCATCATCCTACTCACCACTTCACTACTACTTGATATTTTCTACAGCAAGCGCGAAGTAGAACACAAAACTGGCATTTCTTCAGTCATCGTCGTGTTGCATTCGGTCATCTTTGGACTGCTTGGCGTTGGTGCGTTAGTTGTCGTCGCGTTCAACATTGTTAACATTGCTATCGCAGTATCAGATCCCGCCGAAGCAGCCACTGTCATCCTAACCGCTCTGACATTCTTTGTGCTATATGGCCTTATCTTAGTGCGTATCGTTCGTCCATTCGGCATCGCTAAGCTTCGTCTCATATTTAGACTAGCGGTATCGGCAATTGCTGCTATCGTCATCATCACCGCAATTGTTGGACCAATCGTTGAAATTGGTAAATCAAAAGATGATCGTGCCGTTGAAAGCGCCCTTTCCGATATAGACTCTGATATGCGAACCTACGTACGCAACAATAACGAGCTCCCCGCTTCACTTAATGTATTACTTGAGAGCGACGACCTTCGAAGTATCAAAAACCCTAGCCTTATTAAAGAACTCGTCGAAAGAGATTTAATCACCTACACTGCCAACAACAAGGAATCTGAAGTTGACTACTCATCAAGTCGATCATCTTCATCAACGACACTATTCTACGAATTATGTGGCGTTTATACTTACCGTGCGCCAAGCAGCTCTAGTAGTGTGTACTCAAACTACCGTGAAGCAAAGCTCGGCAAAAACTGCCAGACACTCGATGCTTTTTACAGCAACGTTTACTAGTTAGTAGTAAAACTTGCCCTGATTGCTTGAAAATCACTTTTCAGTGTAGTTGTGTGAGCACTTACTGTCTCAATAAATCCATCTTTTTTAGGAAGTAAAATATCTTTTATAATCCGTGCAAGTAATATAACCTTTGGTGTTTGTACCGTTTCAGATAAGTTCTGAAGTTTATCAACGTATGCCTTAACAAGTTGTTTTTGCACCCTTGTTTGACGCGGTGCGATAAACAAAATAATAAGTCGAACAATGATACTCAAAGTGGCGGCAATTAAAGTAGTGAAGATGAGAAGACCCAAGAGAATCCACCACCAAGCATTCACCGTCACAAGCCAAATAGAAACACCTAGCAAGATAATCGTTAGTATCCCAATCACAATCACGATTGGAAAGTAGATTCGATGTGCAAATTCAGCCCCAATTGCGCGCACAGCCATGAATAATCCCTGCATACTAGTTTTTCCTCCGGGTAATAAACCAAATATACGCGAACCAAACCAATGCACCGCCAATCCATGGCACAACTGTCACGACTGTGATATTTGAAACAAAGACATAAGATGTCGCAACCCCAATAAGCGCAGAGGCGGCGCCACCGATCGTCATTGCGACAACTGATAGCGTGAGCGTTGCAAGGCGCGTGTCAGGCAGTCTTAGCGATAAAATCCTATACGACAACGCGGTGAGAAGCAGTGGGGGCACAAGGCTTCCGAGCGAAAGACCTAATAGCAGACCGGCATCTTCATTCGTCGTAAGTAGTGTCGACTGAACTGTCATCCAGCTTATATAAACCAAGAAAGCTGCAGCCGAAACAAGTGTGAATAACTGGAACGGTCGGTAATGCAGCAATGTCTCTTGGCGCTTTCGACTACGAGCATACATTACTGCAAGTACAATCATTGCAATAAGCGTTCCCAGTACCGGCCAGTTCCCAATCAGCATCATGACCGTTACTGGCAGATTACCGATTTCGTGAAAACGTAGCGAAATATCAATAAAACTAATAAACAGGTACACCCAGTAGGCGGCAACAGCAAATAAGACACCGTTATAATGGTGTACTAACTTATTTTTGCCGTGCGTTGCTTTGTCACCTAGTAGATACGAGGCAAGCGAAGGCAACAATCCACTCACAACAATCACAATAAGAAAAACCAGGACATTAGCGTGCATCACATCCGGTCGAACCAGTAGTGTAATCATAGGAACGATTGTCGTCAGTGTTATTGAAATAACCGTCAGTAAAAATAATCCGTACCCAAAGAACGTCGTTATACGCATCAGTGCAACCAGCTGTTTTTTATCATATTTCATAGTAACCATAAGTATAGTTCAGGTGGCTCACAAAAAGCAAAAAGCCCCACGACTGAGCGCAGAACTTAATGCTCAATACGCGTGCCGCAGGGCTAGAAGTTTTTCAACCGAGTCCGACGCGACCGACGGTTCATCGGTTCTAGATCGGGTTTGAATTGGTAAATCGGTTCTACCAGGAAGTACCGCGCGTGAAAAAACCACGGCGGACTCATGCCGGTTAACTGCCCCGGCACCATGATGAACAGTACTATGAATAACACTCTCATGTTCCCACCTCCTCGCTCATTTCTCTCTGGACTCGCTCAAGTGACTCAGCGATCCACTGGATGGTTTGATTGCTGTAGCTGTAGTTTCCCGGATTTACCATGTCGGCGGCATACTGCCCGTTCGAATGGCGTGGCCCTTTCTCGGTTCGATGCAAAATCCGCCCCTCGTCAGAAGATAGGTAGAAGAATTCACCAAAAAAGTCTCTCGGGATACTCCCCTTCCATGTCACTTGCCGGTCCGCCCCTTCGCCGCTCACGCGGAACAAAATCGCGGACATCTGCATTGTCACACTGATGCCGCTAGGAAACGTACGTCCTAATATGCGCACCTTGAAAAAATGCCCAGATAACTCAGGGTCACGCCTTAGGAGTCGCTGAATTGCACGTGTCGCAATGTTGATACGCGCAATCAACTCAATCCTTTCTTGGTCGTACTCTTCCTTGTCGAGCCGTGCGACCAGCTCGCGATCGGCCTGGGCGTAAAGCGTCGTGCGTAGCAACTTTTCTCTGCGCTGCCTTAAGGCCTGCAGCTGCTTTAAAGTAGGCATAGCCTCTTCTCTCGGTTGGATTGTCAAACTTCAATTTTGAAGAATGAATCGAATAATACGGGACATTCTCAACAAAATATTGCTATAACTGTATAATCATCGATGCTCGATCGCAAGCACAAGAAGCTTAAAGTGAACTAGCTTTTGATTTCAACGCCACCAAGTGCAACAGTACCGGTGATGTAAAGAGTTGGAGATTTGTCGGTAATTTTTTCACTATGAGATTTGCTTTCGATACCACCTAAGATTGGGAGTACGCTGTGCTGCACTTTCCATTCACGAGGAACTTTCAACTCAATACCACCACATAGTGCGAACACTTCCAAAGTTGCTTCTTTCTTAATTTTCGCATCACGTAGGTCGATAACGACACCGCCAAAGATAGCAGTTGTTTTTCCACCCTTATAATCTTGAGACTTGTTGATCGTTTCACTTCCAGAAAATACCGCGGAGACCGTTTCAAGATCTTGTATCTTTGCCGAGGTAGGTCGCCCGGCGCGGTTAATGAGCACTGAAACACCAATTGCAATAATAATAACTGGCCAGATGAGCCCCCATACATTTACATCAAGAACGTTAAGCTCATTCAGCTGTAAGATAACACCAACGATCAATAATACCCCTGCGGTAATATACTGCCGTCGGTCAGCGATAATAACAAGTAGCCCGGCAACAATAACGGCAATTGGCCACCAAGTTGCAGCATACTCCCAGAAGTTGAAGACGTTCAATGCATCAAGTAATGCACCGATACCAGCAATTAAAATTAATATTCCAGTAAGAACTCGTGATAATGATTGCGTATTCATATAGTTATCATACACGATTATTTTATTGCCACACTATATTAATACCCGATAAAGTAGTCCGTCTTAATATGCTTTACTTTTAACTTCTTCATATGTTTTTTAGCACTATCGATCATCATTGGGGGACCAGATATATAGGCGCGTCGCTTACTTGCACCGTACTTCCTTAAAATAGGTAATGAAATATACGGCTGACTTACTACCGTCCAACCAGCAGGTGTGTCGAAACTAAATGCCTCTGGTGTCACGATTATAACTTTGATGCCTGACAATCTTAATACATCTTTATACGCTATTTCATCAGTTGAACTGACTGCATAGAGCAATACGATATCGCGTCGCTGCCCGGTACTCTGAAGATGTCTAATATGACTAATAAAAGGCGTGATGCCAATACCGCCGGCTACGAACAACAACGGAACAGTTGGATCTTTCGGTAACGTAAACTCTCCATTGATACTCGTTGCTTTGACGACGACTCCTTTTTTTATCGATCGTAATGCTTTTTTAAAGCTACTTGAAGGTTGATAAAACTTTACCCCAATCCTAATCATTTCATCACTAGGCGCAGAGGTAATACTGAACGATCGTCGTGCACCACGCAGGTCTGCATTCTTATGTGGCATTGATAATTCTAAATACTGCCCCGCTTCGTATCTAATTTTTTTCGTTGGTTTAAAGGTGATTTCGTAAGAGGTTGGTGCCAGCTTTCGGGTCATTTGTGCAACGAGTGATATATTTGGTTGTCGTCGGAAGGCAAAGGCAATTAGGTTACCTACCAGCAACGCAAAAGCTGGACCAGTCGCTGTTTCACCGATATGCAACGGCACTGCAAATAGCACGGCTATAATAACTGCTTCGACAACTTGTTGCCATTTCTTCGGCGAAAGAGTGAGTGGTTCGGTTAGCATAAATGCAGCAAAGAAGAAGATCGGCCAAGACAGCAATAACATTGCGCTTTCATTCACCGTGTTACCCTCAAGCAATAATGTTGCAAGAATTATTGCAATTGAAGTGAGCGTAAAGATCACCGTTACTAATGGGCGTCGCGTCTTATGAATAACCAAGAAACCAAATAGCAATGTAAAGAAAATCAAAGGCGGCGTTGCCACCCACCAACTTGCATACCCTAGTCCTGTAAGACTAATGCCAAAGGCGGCAACTGCAACAGGGTTAAAGAGGTGACGTCCACGAAAGGCCAAAATAAACTTTGAAGCGCCTGCGATAAACCCAACGATAGCCAAGGTTAGTAGCCCATTCACTTCAAGTGTTGGGGTAAAAATGAAGAAAAGGATCAATGCTGTAATAAGCGAAGATTCACCGTGTACTCGAACATTAAACAGCAATCCAAATATAAAGCTTGTTGCATACGTCGCAGCGACCAATACCGCCAGGCTTGCAGCCATGGCGAACGGTGTGTACGAAAGTATATCAAGCAACGAAAAAAGCAACGCTACACCAAACAAAGCCGATAGCGATAACGACACAACTTTATACATTGAATACTTATTGAGAAGACTTATTACAGGATTGTTCACTAAAACAATTCTCCTTCAAAATCAGGTGAATAGTCAATAGCACCGTCCTTATACATGCGCACATACTGGAACGCAAATTCCTTTAAAAGCACCCCCGGATCAACAAAGAATAGTGCCGTTGCTACACCATCTGCAATCATTGCATCGTCAGCAACAACCCACGAGGCAATTACCTCGTTTGTCGGTGTCATGCTGTCTGGGTCAAATATATGATGCAGCCCTTTGCCCCATGCACGGCGGTTGCTCGCCGATGCGCACAGGCTTTTGCCACGCACATCAACAACACCTATGATCTTTTTCGGATCAAGCGGATGTTCAAGTCCAACCCTATTTTCACTCGTCCCTTTATGGCGCAAATCACCACTTCCATCAACAACATATTCTTTTATCTCATACTTGTCTAATAAGGACGCAATAATATCAACAAGATAGCCTTTTCCAGCCGCACCAACATCAAGCGTTACTGGTTGAGTCACCGTTACATTGGATCCCTGCCACTGCATTACGTCGTTCCAGCGAGGCACCGACAACTGGACACCAGCTTGCAAAGAATACGAACTGTCATACCCTGCTCGAACCAATACATCACCAATCAACGGCGTTACTTTTCCGGCCGTAAGGTCATATAGTTTTCGATAAAAATGAAACAGCTGCATTGCATCATCGGGAAAACTATACGTACCAGACTCTTTAGCAATACGTCCGATAATCGAGTCATCCCGAAAACGTGAATAAGTAGCATCAAAAAGCGCGATTCGTGCGTCTATTGCTTCCTTCAGCGGTGCAGTCAGCGCTTGAGTTGTTTCAATACTCCACTCGGTGCCAAGCGCTCCAAAACGATAGCTATGCTTGAGCATCAGCCTTGATACTCTCAAGGGCTGCATTGAATCCATTAGACGTTAATGAAGATCCAGCGACACGAGAAAGATTCACTTCATCAATATCTTTACCGACAACAAGGTCTTTAAAGCCAGAAATAAAGTCTGCCTGATATTGTTTTGCTTCACCAGAAGTTGCGTTCGCCGTGACAGTTGCAGAAGTAATAATATCACCAGCAACAGTTAAGGTGACTTCAATCGATTCTCGCCCACCGGGACTTGAATAGCTACCTGTTTCTGTATACGTTCCATCTTTATAGGCAACCGAACTATCCGCAGCCGGGGTAGTTGTCGTTGTTTCGGTATCAGCTTGCTGAGTTTGTGTTGTATCAGTAGTCGTGGTATCGTTTGATCCATTTTTAATGACAACAACAGCCGTCACAACCGCTCCAATAAGTACAATAACAATCAGTGCGATGAGCGCGGGATTAAGTTTTCTGGTTTCTTGCATGGAACTCCTTTTATATAGCCTACTTTAATAAATATAGCTTAGATATGGCTGAGTATAAAGCTAGATACCATCGGCGCTCGTCCAATCGGTCGCAAGGTCAAAACCGTACGGGTGACGCTCGGCAAATCCACCGGTGTCGTATACTTTACCCGTTCCTAGACTTGTTTCAACTAATGAACACTTAGGGTAATTTCCATAATTTGCCGCAATAATCACGTACCCATCACTATCTACCTTTGCACCATCAGGTCGAACAGAATAGTTGCCGCCTTGACCACAACTCTGCATGACCACTCGCATATTAAGATCATAGTAAGTTTCACGGTGTGTCACACCCTTACTGTCAGTAAACTGCTGCGCACCCTTTGATTTGGTTAGTCCTTGGCCGTCATTGCGAAGCCCGATCACCTGCACCTGATTGATAGCGGCTTTGGTTACAATGTTTGCAATCTCAACCCGAGAAATTTCTACGCCATCTTTAATCTCTAGTTCGTAACTAATACTTCTAAACCCTGGTACGCCCTTACTTTGGACAGCCCGGTATCCAATTGGTTGGTCAACATCATACACAATCTGATTAACGGCCAGGATTTCTTGCTCAACAGTCACCGTCTGCTTTCCTTCACGCCACACACGCACCTCTAAACCTGCAGTAATGGGCGTCGTAAGTGGCAATGAAGTTCGGCCATTTGCACCTAAGACGATATTTTTATCCTTCAGCATATCGCCAACTGTTTTACCTTGAGTTCGAATCTCTGTTCGCTTACCATACAAATCAAGCACCATCGGCACCGCTCGTACAATCGTCATATTTAGCCCAGCTCCATCGCCAATAAAATCAGTTGAAGGTTTAAGAATCGTTATATCTTCATCGTAGATTGAAATATTAACGTCTTTAGCGATTTGCTTTGCAGTTTGATGCGATGATATTGTTTTCGTTCGAACAGCGCCATCAACCACCACTACCGGTCGTGCACGATAAATATTCACTTGATAGTCAGGGGCGATAAGCTTCTCGTCAATACTAGGCTCAACCGTATCACGAGCATCAAGCTCGATGTCTTGGTCTTTCAGCGCAGCGCCAATTGTTTTTTCTTTTGTCAGAAAAACTTTCTGGACGCCTCGGTCATACACGGTAATAAGCCGTCCTTCTTGTTGCTGTGCAGAGGCATATCCCCCAACACCAACAACAGATACGATTACCAATGCAATTACTATTACAAAACGCCACACCATTTCCTTAATTATATGGGGTAATGGAAGAATTTGATACAACTTTGTTGACGAGCTTCAGTACTACGTGCTACTATATAGTGGTACTACGCATTACTACATAGCAAAGAAAGGATCATTGTTTGGAAAACATTACAGAAATGCTAAAAGGCGTTCTTGAAGGATGTGTCCTGGAAATCATCGGCCGCGGTGAAACCTATGGATACGAAATCACTCAGCAACTCCGCAAGCTTGGCTTCGAAGATGTCGTTGAAGGAACAGTCTATACTATCCTCATTCGACTCGAAAAAAACGGCCTAGTCAGCACAGAAAAAAAACCATCAGACATGGGACCTCCACGTAAGTTCTATACGCTTACAAAAACCGGCCACGAAGAAGTACGAAAGTTCTGGGCAAAATGGAACTTCATTTCATCAAAAATTAATGAATTAAAGGATAACTAATCATGAAGAATTTCTTAGACACAATCATCGGAGAGAAAAAAGAATGGCGCGCAATGGAAACCCGTGCAAAAGCACTGCCAAAGGAATATACCATTGTCTATAACGAAGTAAAGCAATACATTTGGAAAGCAGGTGGCGTTGACGGTATCGACATCTTTAAAGGCCTCCTCGACCTCTTTGAAGAAGGTGCCGCAAACGGCGCGAAAGTCCTTGATATTACCGGTGAAAACGTTGCCGCCTTTTGTGATGAACTGTTAAAAGGATCTAAAACGTACACTGAAGATTGGCGCAAAAAACTTAATAAGAAGATCGCTAAAAAGCTAGACAAATAAAATATTACACTAGTCTATCTGATTAACGATACGTCACCGTAAAGAACTACAGGTTGCAATCCAATAATCTCATCAGTAAGCATGCCATCTGGAATTGGATTGTACATAAATAACTTCTTACCTAAATCAAAAGCCTTAAACATTTCTAAAAATGTAGCGCCGCCAATATAATTGGCCTGGCCGTGTTTTTCTAGGTTTAATACCAGCACTGCGTCATGTGCCGCGACAATTCGCCCATCTTCACGAATCATTTCCGCCTTCCAGGTTGCATACTCCTCGGATGTCAGTTGTTTTGTTTCTGACTCCTGCCCGGGATTGTCGTACCCATTCGGGGGCATCACTTCGTGTCCTGCAGCTTCGAGCTGAAGTTTCACCTCCGCAACTTTATCATAGGCGGTTTTACTGGCTGTGATAAAAATCTTCACGTTACCTACTTCTTAGAAGCAGAGATAAAGGCTTGCTCTGCAAGCATCTCATCGACTGATTGCAGGCTTTGCACAAACGTAAATTGCAAGTAACTAAGCGCTACAATTGCCGCTGCAAGAATAATAATAAAAGCTGATTGGATCTGTACTGTTTTCTCAAGTTTGCTTTTCTTCATAGCTAAATTATACCACGAGCGTTTTACTCGCTACTTTTGTCCCTTTTCTATTCGGCGAACAAGAAAGTAGAGTAAATATATTACTGCTACAAGAACTGCTATACCGACGACAATTACGCCACCATAGAGCAGTATTATCGCAACGCCGAGTGCTTGCCAAGGATCACTATTACCGTGCGACGAAACAGACGCGATAACAGCCAAAATAATGATCGCCGCAATAACCGTAATAGAAAAATTAACGAATATTTTTTTTAATTTAGATTGAGTCTTAGATTTAGATTTGCGCGTTGCAATTGTTTTTACCCGACGCTCGATCTTTCGTTGCTGCTGAGCATCGAGCTCACTTAATTTCTGGAAGATGTTTTGTTTTCGTTTTGCCATGCTCACAGCATATCACGATGATGATTAGTTCGACACTTCATTGTATCGAAGCAAATCTTTTAAATGCTTATTGAGTGAGTCTATCTCATTGACGTGCAAAAAATTAATACCAAAGCTCTCTACACTTTTCGTATCAAGGCTGTTATCTATCAAAACCGATTCTCCTTGCCGTATACCATTTTGTGTCAAATAGTGTGAAAAGAATCTACTCGTTCCATTATCATAACTTTCCGATTTTAACGCGCCTCTTGTATCTGACGTTAATATTCCGTCAAAAAGCATATCAAGCTCTAGTTCTGGTGACGACCACAATCTAAATGTATCCATATTATCAGTTGCAATAACCACTTTTGTGCCGTTACTACGCAATTCTTGTACCAAACTCATAACTTCATCATCAATAAATTTCATATGTCTTGCGCTATACTCTAGCTCTTCCTTTAACTCGTCATACGGTATACCAGTTTTAGATTCAACATAGTCCAGTACTTGGCCGTAGGACATAAAGCCCGTCATCCACAAGCGAATATGATCACGCCCATCAACAAACAATGCTTTTTGTATAGAATTATATTTATCTGTTCCAATCCACCGATCCCAGAACCTTGAGTGAGATAGCGTTCCATCCCAATCGATAAAAATAGTCTTATATTGAATTGCCATAGTGTTAATATAACAAAAAGCCTCCGAATCGGAGACTAATTAGGAATGAATCAATGTGGTACCCCGGGCAGGATTTGAACCTACGACCTTAGGCTTAGAAGTCCTCTGCTCTATCCAGCTGAGCTACCGGGGCATGTGGCTATTATACCTTAGAATCTTATTTGGCTGAGGCTAAACAAGCTTCTCGAGTTGAGCAAGTAGTTCAAATCGTTGAATAGATTCAGTCGCAAGTACGCGCCGGGCTGATAGTTCGTTAATCTCTCTATCAAGTTCAGCAATTGCGCGACCAGACCTTCGATCATGCAGTTCACGAAGCTCAGGACCATACGCCGCGTTAGGATCTTGCGACGAAGCATCCATAAATGGCCATGATCGACCTGAACGGCCCTGCCCTGTTGGCACATATGATAATCTTCGAATCGCAAGTTCGCGTGCCGCTTCAGTAACCGTCTTCTCGTACTCTGCTGCTCGTTGACGCGATTCAATGAAAAGTGCCGGTAGCTCTTTCATCGGTGTGTCGCCAATGAAACCAGATAAACGATGGCGCATGTTTGTATCATTAGTGATACTTTGGCTGTAAGCCTGTTCCATTATACGAAGTTGCTGCAACTGCTGAGTCGTTTGATCGGCCATAAGTGCATCAGGTGCGAGTAGTGATTCTGGCTTTGCATGCCATAGTGCCGACTTGTCACCCTCACTGCGAATACCGCCATTAATAAGGTAATACATAGTCGTATAGACATCTTCAAAGTCAGATGGCAAGGTTGTTCGAAGTGTCTCAATAAGTTGAGGGGCACCTTCAAACCATAGCTTTTGTGGACCATTCTCGTCATCTTCGTATCGTCGATTAGTTCCCGTTCCTCGGTGTAGCAAATCATCAGCTTCTGGCGGTAAGCCCATCGGATACTTCATACCTTCTGGTGTATAGTCAAAATTGAATTCTTGTTGCCAATTCTTCTCACGTCCTAAAAGCACTGAAAAGGCAGCCGTATGACCAAGCCCTTTTTGATACGGGTGCGGCAAGCTATTGCCTTTATCCGTCTCCCAGTGCCATGCACCAAAAGTAGCGCCTTCTGGATCAAGTACAGTCGCTGAAACAACGTCGACAGCAAGCAGTTCGCCGTCATGCACTTCTTTTGCACTTACCCAGCCTACTCGCTTACCATGGGCATCAGGTGAAAAACTTTTTTCGATTTCAGAAACTTGTGTCATGTAGGTTCTCCGTATTTCTCTTATGATAGAGGAGAACTTGATTTAGGGAAAGCATAGCCGAAATACTAAGACTCGGTGGTTTGATTCAAAGAAAGCTGATAGCGTTTTTGTGCTAGTCCAGGTGCTCCTGATGCTTCACCTTCTGGATCTGTTGACTTGAACCCTAAGCGTTGTGCGATAGAAGTTGCAGGATCATGAGCATGGAGCACAATATTAATAACTGCATACGATTGAGTAGCCGCATTACCAATAGAACGGACAAATAAATCTTCAAGGATCTTCTCCTGGTCGGATGTCTCAAGCTCATCACTGGCCACCAACCCAAACACACCGTACGCTTTTGGATTGAGTGAATGCACCTTAAGAAGCATCCTGGCTTTTAATGCCTTTCGTGCAAAAGAATTTGTGACGAATGGAGATTCATCATGTGCCAACCATTCGTTCTGTTTAATGTAAGCGACGATAGTTTCGTTTTGATCTTGATACCCGCTATATCGTTCGGGGTATTGAGTGAGTCTTCGTATTTGCGTATCCACTTTTGCTGGATCATCAGGATTAGCAAGGCTAGTCGGATTTTCAAAGCCACCAGCAATAACATCCTGAAGCGTCAAAGCTTGTATGGCTTTAGCGTTTTCTTCAGTCGGTTGGATAGTTGGAGTAAACTCAAAATTCTGTGACTGGGTCATAATATTATTATACCATTTTACAGAGTAAATGTACACGTATGGAAACCAACTGAAAACCAAAGAAAAAAGAGATCCAGTGTGATCTCTTCTGTCTTTGGTGCGGGCGGAGAGAATCGAACTCTCATCGCTTGCTTGGAAGGCAGGCATATTAGCCATTATACGACGCCCGCAACTCGAACCATTATATCATATTTTCTTATTGGTCCACATCTGTTAAAATAGCTTAGTAAATATGGCGGATGTAGCTCATCTGGTTAGAGCGCCGGGTTGTGGTTCCGGAGGTAGTGGGTTCAATCCCCATCATTCGCCCCAAATTTATCTCTTAATCCAGCCCTTGTAAGGGTTGGATTATTTGTTTTCAGCCAGTATCTCTGCTGCTTTCGCACCCTTTTCAAGCATTGATTGCACTTGTTCGAGTGTAATTTCAATCGTACCACCAGCTTCAACCTCTCGGGCAAGCATCTGTTTAGCAACGGTATTTTCGACCGCTCGTTGTACGACACGGCGCATCGGTCGTGCACCTAGCCGAGGATCATAGCCGGCTTCGACCAAATATTCTTTCGCATCCTGTGCAACCACAACACTAATCTTTTGTTGGTCTAAGTTCTTGTTCACATCAACCAAGATAAGATCAACTACCTTCAAAAGCTCCGGCTTAGTCAACGGACCAAAGACTACCAATTCATCAAAACGGTTTAAGAATTCAGGATGAAAAAGATTACCACTGATTAGTTCATCAATAAATGTATCTTCAAATTGTTGCAAGCTATAGCCGCGGTGTAAGTATTCTTGAATTCGATCAGACCCAGCATTACTGGTTGCAATAACGATCGCGTCCCTGAAACTCACTTCACGGTTGCGTACATCGCGTAAAATTCCTTCATCAAGTAACTGAAGCAGTGTCGTAAGTACGCTTGAATGAGCTTTTTCGATTTCATCTAGAAGAATCACACTAAATGGTTGCTTCATAACCTGCGCGGTTAAACTTCCTGCATCGTCGGCACCATCCGCGATCAATCGAGTAACATCACTTGCCGAAACAAACTCGTTCATATCAAGTCGAATCAATTTGTCTTCACCGCCAAAATAGACATCGGCGAGTGACTTCGCAAGTTCTGTCTTACCAACACCTGTTGGACCTAAGAACATAAATGTTCCTACGGGTCGCTTTTGATTGCGTACTCCAGCCCGTGCACGGCGCAGTGCATCAGAGATAACATTTACTGCCCTATCTTGGCCAATCATTCGCTCATGAAGCAACGATTCTAAATTAAGTAGCGTGTCTCGTTCGCTTTCATCATCGACAACATTTGTTTTTACACCCACAGTTTTTTCAATTGCAAGATTAACCGACTTGGCCGTTACTAGTCCGTTTTCAGCATAATCAGCAGCGGCATCCAGCAAAGTAATTGCTTGGCCTGGCATCGAAGTATCGTAAACATAACGTGAACCTAATTTATATGCCTCACGAAGTGATTGGTACATATATGTTACTTTTCGTTTAAATTCGATCGTTGGTAAATGATCTTCGAGAACTTTTAATGTGTCTGATTCGCTTGTCGGGTGAATGTTGATTCGGTTCACTGCATTTACAAGTGCTGGTGTACGCTTACTGATCTGCAAGTATCGTTGCTCATCCATCGTAAGAATAATCGGCAAACGCCCCGCTTCAAGAATAGGTAGTAATAAATTCGAAACATCAACTGAGCCAACACCATCTTCAAAGAACACCTGTGCATTATCAAGACAGACCACAATGTTTTTCGCTAAGAACGCTTCAGAGAGAATCGTCTCGATTAACTGCTCTAAGCCCCCTCGCTCACCCGCAGCTGAAACCAAACGTGATGCATCAAGCATGAAGACTTGGTGGTAGCGAATAGATTCAGGAATATCAGCTTTAGGATCCATAAGTTTTGAAGCCAGGTCGTAAAGTAATTCTGTCTTACCAACGCCAATCTTGCCAACCAATGCGATACTACCTGATTTATTACCAAGCGCGATGGTAATGCTCTGCAATGATTCACTCCGCAGTTCAGAGGCAATTGTATCTAAGTTTGAAAGGTTGCGTCCAAACTGAGATAAAGTAGGAATCCATCCAAATGACCAATCACGACCAATGCCGCCGGGCTTTCGTGTCGACTGGCTATATTGTGCGATTCTGTCTTGCAGATGATGGTACCAGTTAATACCACGAATAAGATCATCTTCTTCTAATTGCATATGACCAAGCAACGTTGTCTTTGCATTAAGCTGGCGAACCATCGCAAGAATCAAAACCCCAGCCGTAATACGATTGCCGGTTTGCGCTGCAATACTCAACGCTTCTTGGTAGACAGGTGCGGCGTCTTCACGGTTTGGTGAGACAACTTGTTCTAAAAATCCACCGCCGATGCCAAAACGTACGGCAAAGAAGTAGCCACCATTTGTTCGCCCTAGGACCATCGCAAGCTCTTTAGGGCTTGGTTGTAATGATAACTGCCCGAGTATTTCACTATCGAGTAGATCGTCGATGCGCTTGCCGTCCTTTACGATCGGCACATCCCGCAGTTCCCTCTTGTACCATTCGACAATCATTGCCGGGATAACACTGACGCCAATAACTGCCCATCCCACAGCAATCCCAATAACGATAAGACCAATGCCTACAAGCAGCAGCAATACGACACTAATCTCAAATGTCACAATCCATGGAGACAAGACGTGTCCAAGTCGTGCTTTTTGCGCACGAGCGCTTCGAGGGTCAAACAACTTTACATCCATCGTGGCACCCATCCAATCGCCATAATCATCAACCCAATAATCGGGAATATCGGCAACAATAGCCAAAATATAAGGATAATGAGCTGATATATCGACTGAGCGGCAATTGCGATAATGCCAAAGATAATCGTAAAGCTACGAACAATCGCGCCGATGATACGCGAAATCAACTGATCAAAGAAGGCACGGATAACAACAGTGATCGAACCATTTGTCTTCCCAGCCGAAATTTGGCGGAATGGCGAAAAGAGCGTCGACAACAATTGGCCGATCGAAAAGAAGTCAGCAGTCGCTTTTAACTGATCACGAACACGAAGTACTTGACCTCGCCATCCACGTCCATACCACCAAGAGATTATTCCCACCAGAAACATATCATCATTATACGATATAATAGACGATATGCCCCAACCCTTTGTCGTTATCTTAGGAAAAGCCGTCCGTTATATTACTCGTCTCCGAGGTGGTGGCTCTGCCCTCCCTGGTTTATTTGTCGAGAAAATTAGTCCTGACTTTATCAAAGACACTCTACAGCATCTCCCGCACGGCGTTGTTGTCATCAGTGGAACAAATGGAAAAACCACTACAACCAAAATGGTTGTCGCTTTACTTGAAAGCCAAGGCTTAAAAGTATTCACCAACCGCACCGGCAGCAACTTCACTCGAGGCGTCGCAGCGGCCCTAATTGGTGACATCGACACAAAAGGACATCTTGATGCCGACATCGCCGTGCTCGAGCTCGACGAGGCTCATGCGGTCAAATTTGTTGAGGCCGTCCAACCGAAATACAGCTTATTACTTAATATTATGCGAGACCAGCTTGATCGCTTTGGTGAAATCGATACTACTGCAAAAATGCTCCAAGCAATTGCCCGCTCAACCACCGACAGCGTTGTTTTAAACCGTGAAGACCGACGCGTCCTTGCTATTAAAGATTCCCTCAAAGATCAAAAGGTAAGTTTCTTCGGGTTAAGTGATAGTCTGCTCTCGCACTTCCCTAGCGACGATGACCTTCGCAATAAAGAAGTACTGACTTCAAAACGACCAAATGCCAGCGTGTTACTAAAAAAGTATGATGAAACACAGGCAACTTTCACAATTAACGGCAAAGATATTTCAACAAGCTTAAAACTGCGCGGCATCTACAATGTATTCAACAGTGCCGCCGCATTAGCCTTAACTGAAGCGATTCTCGGTGATGCAATCAAACAGGATGCATTAATCGAAGCCCTCTCAAATGTCACACCCGCCTTTGGCCGCGGCGAACAACTGCACGTTGGCGGTCAGCCACTTGAACTTGTACTTGTAAAAAACCCATCAGGCTTCCGTTTGAGTCTTCAGTCATTCTCACCCGAGAATTATGCGACAATGATCGCGATCAATGACAACTACGCGGATGGTCGCGACATGTCATGGCTTTGGGATGTTGAATTCGACAGCCTAGAAGCAGCCGGCGTCGCACAAATTGGTGGTGTTCGCGCCTACGACATGGCAATCCGATTGCAATACGACGAAGTCACAATCGGTCACATTGAACCAGATCTTCAATCGGCCCTTCGTCAATTCATCGACAATAACAAGAATCAGCCAAAGCGCATTTACTGTACCTACACCGCTATGCTGACACTTCGAAAAGAACTAAGCAAAATTACCGAAGTAGAGGTTATCTCATGAGTAAACAACCAATCACTGTCCTTCAGCTCTATCCAAAAGATATGAACATCTATGGAGACCACGGTAACTTATTAGTCCTTCAGCGCCGACTTGAATGGTATGGATACGAGCCAAACATTATCACTTATAACGTTGGCGATACACTTCCAAAAGAAGTCGACATAATCATTGGCGGCGGCGGACAAGACAGTGGTCAAGAGAAGATCCATGCCGACCTTATCAAGATTGGCCCCCAACTTAAAACTTGGGCAGAGGCAGATATACCAATGCTTATGGTCTGTGGTCTCTATCAACTATTTGGTCATTTCTTCAAAACCCTTGAAGGCAAAACCTTAGAAGGGATTGGCGTGCTCGACGTTGAGACTCACGGAACCACTGAACGACTTATTGGCAACATCGTTACGAGCACAGAAGAATTTGGTGAAATTATCGGCTACGAAAACCACAGTGGTCAAACATACTTAGGTAAAAATGCCCGGCCATTCGGAACAACCATCAAGGGCGCAGGTAATAATTCAGAGCATCCTTATGAAGGCGCACGCTACAAAAACGTATTCGGCACCTACCTTCATGGTTCAATCTTGCCTAAAAACCCACGATTCGCCGACTATCTTATTCAAACGGCAGTTGAAAAAAAGTATGGTGACTTTAGCACCAACCTTATCGACGACCTATTTGTCGATCTTGCCCGAGATATTGCAAAAGACCGCCCACGGTAATCACACCACAAGGTTTGCTTCTCGTAAATCAAGTTTTGCCATTCGCCACATACATACACATATGCCGATAAGCATCACATAATATATCACTCCTCCCCACCATGGCATGGTTATTTCTATTTGCGCCCACGGCAATCCAGCCAAATACGTCGCCGTCTCTGTCATATACGTCAACAGCCACGTTGCCGGAAGCGCCACAACTACTGCGATCGCTGGTACTATTAAAGCAACCAAACCTGAAATAAATGTTAACAACATAGCGAGTGGCACTAACGGAACAATAAAGATATTTGCAGGAATAGCGACATTTGATAACACCCCAAAAGCAATGACTACAATCGGCACCGTAATAACATGAGCCGCCACTGTTTCGCCGACTATTTGTCGAATAGTCCCGGGCTTCGTTTCACCAAAAAAGAAACGTTGTAATAGTGGTGCGACAACCATCACTCCGGCAAAAGCAGCAAAGCTTAATTGCCATCCTAAATCTCCCCAAATATAACTTGGCTGGAAGGCGACCGTAATTGCAGCCGCAAACGGTAATAAGACAAATGGATGAAAGCGCCGGCCGTAATACCAGGTTAATAAACTCAGCCCAGACACTAAGCCTGCACGCGTCATGCTTGGGCTCATACCAGTAACCGCAATGAAACACATCACTAATACCGCCGAAGTTGTTGCAGAGACAAACTTAGATACCTTCATAAATATGCGTCGTGATAATCGAACAAGAATCGTTAAGTTATACCCGCTTGCTACAACGATATGACTAAGCCCGGCGATTTGTAGTGCTTCTGACAGATCCTCGGGCAAGGCACTTTTTTGCCCAGTTAAATAACCAATCCCTAAACTGGCTTGTGGCTCGGGAATTGCTTTTCGAATTGCATCTGCAAACCAATCACGAACTACCCGCCCAACATCACCCGGCATTGGTCTTGAAATTGAAATGACATCCGCTTTATATATAACACCGGAAAATGTCCCGAAGCCTTGTTCTAATTTTCCTGCGATCGTTATGACGTCACCCCGAAGGATATCTGGCTTGCCTACTACACTCACCCATAACGAACCTGGCATGGCGTGCCCTGCTACTTCTATTTCCGATAGCTGCATCGTTAATGCTCGACTCTTACCTATCACCGGGTCCTCTTTCACTTTTCCCGATAACGTAATCTGCGTATCAATAAAGGGGGAATAAATATCAAGATCACCCAGTGTCGTTGAGCCGTAAAAGATACCAACCATCAAACAGCCCGTCGCAAGAAATGGGATAGTGAATAGTCGCCTCACATACAGCACCCCGCCAATAGCAACTATCCCTAGCGCAATGAGCCACCAGTTGGTCGTATGAATATACAAAGCCAGCCATACACCGACCACAAAGAATAGACACCCCACTGCAATCAGCCACGAGATATGAACCTTAGTAAATAAATACTTCATACACCTAGCTAATACAAAAAGTCTTAATAAAAGAAAAAATACTCACAAAAGTGAGTATCTTATCTTGGAGGGTCCGATGGGGCTTGAACCCATGACACCCTGCTTAAAAGGCAGGTGCTCTAACCAGCTGAGCTACGGACCCGTACATTGCTATAAAAAGCTCTTCACACTATACATCGACAGAGGTGAAGTGTCAATCCTAGCGTTTCTTCTCTTTATCGAGGTTTTTAGCAGGTTTTGTGAAAAACAGATCAATAATCGCGAAGACTACTCCAACACTAATGATAAGTTCTCGGTTTGTCACTAACCACTTATAGACATCAGCGGCGACACCTTCTAACGGCAACGCAAATCCAATCGGTTCAACAAGGAACGCTAGTGCGAGAATCGTAAATAGTAATGAGCCAATCACGCGCCCTGCATTTTCTTTATAGGTGTAGCCGTGGAATAACAAGATAATTGCCGGAAGAAGCACGACTGCAGATAGTGCAACGGCATTTGTCAAAGGACCATCTGGTACTAACCCGGTGCTTGAAATTACCAAGCCAGCATCGTAGCTCCAAATACTACTCAGTGTTGCGCCGGCAGTTAAAGCAAGTCCCAAAAGCCCAAATCGACGTTTCGATAAAAACGAGCCAGCAAACAGCGCAACTGCAACTGCGACAAAGATCAATATCACAACCATATTATTCGTCCCCTTCTAACTTAAAGACTGCCGTCTGACCGACTTTAATACCATTCTTATCAACAGCACCAGCTGGGACTTCTAATACATAGCGCGCTTTTTGCATTGGGGTAAATGTTTTATCGGTTGAAAGTTCAGGTGCGGCGTTCTTAACGATGTAAATCACCTTCTTATTGCTATCAAGCCAAACGATATCCAGTGGGATTTTCATATCTTTCATCCAGATACCCGCAGTGTCATCAGTATCAAACACCATGAGAAGCCCTTCCATAGAACCAAGTGATTCAACACCCGAGAGACCTGCTACACGCGAGGTTTCGTCGGCCGCTAAATCTACACTAAATACAGCACTTCCTAATCGGACGTTCGTTTTTGGTTGAAAGTGAGTCACCATAAAAGCAACGACGATAGCAATCAGAATAACGACAACGCCGCCGATAAGAATGCCTGTAGTGTGCGGACGCCACAATCTCATGATAGTGTTACCATGAGCATATTATAGCAGCTTGGCGTTTATGCGCCGACTTTGTCTTTTTTGTTCGAACGCTTCGCGTTGATTTCAATGTAATCAATGATTTGACTCGCCACATCACGGCCAGTAATCTTTTCAGGAGTCTTAAGACTTGCCGATGAGTTAACCTCAAGCACAAGCGGACCATTTGAACTTCGCATCATGTCGACACCACAAATCGGAAGACCCATAGCTTTTGCTGCACGAATAGCAGTTTTCTTTTCTTCATCAGTTAGTTTCACTGCCACACCAACACCACCTTGGTGAGTGTTTGATCGGAAGTCGTCATCAAGACTTTGACGCTTAACGCTTGCAACCACACGGTTACCAACAATGAGCGCACGAATGTCTTCACCGGCAGATTCTTTCACGAATTCTTGCACTAAGAAGTTTACACCTTCAACATAGAAGGCCTGCATTACGGCTTTTGCCGCTTTTGGAGTTTCAGCAAGTACGACACCATTTCCGTGGGTACCGCGAGCCACCTTAATAATAAGTGGTGTGCCACCAGCAAGTTCAATCACGTCTTCAAAGTTCGCAGTTTCACGAGCGAAGACAGTCTTAGGAATACTTACGCCAGCTTTCGCCATAATCTGGTAGGCACGTAGCTTATCGCGAGATCGGTTAATAGCAAGAGATGAAGCGGTCGTGTATGATCCTTGGCTTTCAAACTGACGAACAATCGCTGTACCGTACTTTGTGTAGCTTTGGGCGATACGAGGGATAATAGCATCAAAGTGTTCAAGTGTATCACCCTTGTAACGGATGACTGGCTTGTCTTTTTCAATGGCTACATAACATTTTGCGTAGTTAATAACTCGGACTTCGTGTCCACGTTCTTTTGCTACTTCTTTAAGTCGTTTAGTCGTGTAGTTTGCACTACCTTTAGATAAAATCGCGATTTTCATACTATACCTCGCTTAATTCTGATAATTCTTCATTTAATAATCCACGGCGACGTATTTCTTCGGCTTTCAGTGGGGATCCCTTAGATACATCCACTAAAAACTTTTTCGTCAGAAGTGCCCTTCCAATAAGGACTGGGTATAATTTTTTAGATCGATCAGCCAATGTGAACGTTCCGTTAATCATGCGACCCTTAATCTTAATACTTAGCTTCACTTTATAGCGAAATTCACGGTGACCGAATGAGTTAGCAACTCTCGTCACATCAAACTCACCTTGTTTAAAGACATGCGCTTCACCTGTGTAAAATTCTGAGTCTGGGCCAAAGAAGACTGCTTCTAAGTTATCACCCTTACGCTCAGCGACTGACGCCCAAATTGACGACGAGTCTGCCCCTGTGTCTATTTTAGCTGGCACTGACTTGATTCCCAAATCAGCAAAGGCAGCTTTTTCGGCACGTCCGATAATTGTTAAGTCATCATTCATTATATAAAATCCGCCTTAAAGGTATCTTTGATGAAACCAATTGATTGTTTAATATCATCGTTTACAATGATCACTACTACGTCACCTGGCTTGGCAAGTTCTGCGGCGCGGGCAATCGCTTCATCTTCACGCAAGATTCGATCAACACTAGGATTCTTTTCAGCGATTGCATTGGCAAAGATCTCTGATGTACGTCCAACGATTTGCGGGAAGCGAGCAGCATTCTTTGCAGGGCGGAAGTGTCCATCAATTTTGTCATACACGACAAATTGATCGTACTTGTCGGCAATCACATGGCCTGTTTCGCGCATTAAATCGTCAGTCCGGTCATGAGCGAGTCGAACGACTCCGATCACTTTACCACCTTCGGCAACTTGTGTTCGGGCAAGTTCACCAACAAGGGCGAGTGATACTTTTTCATGTGCGTAGTCAGCAAGGATTTTTACACCAGCGTCGTTTTGCAACATCGTCAAACGACCACCAAAGCGATCAAGACGAACTGCTTCAAGTGCTTCGCGGAAGCCTGCAGGGAATGTTCCGCCGAAGTGGCCATACAAAGCACCGGCAGCGCTGAGTAGGTTCCAGACAGAAGGAACGAAAGTACCATTGAATGTCCAAGGAATCGCCTTTAGATCAGCAAGTACTGTATCTTCGTCTTTCGTACGGACAACAAGTTCGTGCTCGGCGTTAACAGTAAGGGCTATTCCGCCATTATTGAGGTGTGCATCAATATCGAATTCAGCGAAAGTAATACCACAAGGAATAAGCGTAATTGGCTCAAGCCGTTCATCAGGAATTTCACTTAAGGTCTTAACGACGTATTCATCGTCAGCATTAAAGACAGCATATCCATTACTGTAAATCTTTGAGAACACGAAGCTTTTGGCAGCTGCAATGTCATCTTTAGATTGGATACGACTAGAAGAGCCGATGTGGTCTTCGAAGACGTTCAAGAATACACCAACATGGTGATAAGCGTACGCCATACCACGTACGGAGCTACTACCAAGTGATGCCTCAAGTACCGCAACACCGTTGTCGCGCAGTTCGGGGTGAATCAAGAATTCATATAAGTATCGCCCAGGGGCAACGCTCGGCACAAGATGCCAAGTTGCTTTTGAATCCTCAAGCGTACTTTTACGTTCACCGTTAATAAAGTGTCCGGTTGTATCAACCTTTAGTACATCTTTGCCTAAGGTTTGAAGAACGTCAGCGATAACGGCAACAGTTGTTGTCTTACCTTTCGTTCCAGTAACAGTGATAATTGGTACAGTCATAATGCTTATCCTTTTCTCCTACTTACCTTACTGCAATCCGTGCAATTTGGGTAGCAATTTACGATGATAGTAGATGTCAGTTTCAAAGTGTTCAGTAGGGATTATCGGTGCTCTTTGATCATCACAAAATTATAGCATAATCATGATAGAAAGTCAATAATCTGAGGTGATTAGCCGCGTAGATCTTCGAGAAGCTGTTTCTGCTTTTTAGACAGTTTTGTAGGGGTATCAACGATAATGTTAACAATATGCGGGCCACGTCGTTCACTGTTCATATGTGGCACACCATGGCTTGAAAGCTTAAAGTCGGTACCTGATTGTGTTCCGGCAGGAACCTTCATACGCACTACACCATCAACGGTTTCAACATCAATCTCAACACCAAGTGCAGCATCGATCATAGGAACGTGCTCTTCAGACAGAATGATGTCACCTTCACGAGTGAAATGCTTGTGGGCTTTAACGCGAATGTGAACATATAAGTCACCTTTTTCACCAGCAGCAATCGCTTCACCACGGCCACTAAGGCGAATAGTTGCGCCATCATCAATACCAGCGGGTACCTTTAACTTAACTGTTTCTCGGCCATGCTCAGTACCCTTACCGTGACAAACGGTACATACTTTTTCAGGAACTTTACCGCGTCCCTGGCAAGTTTCACAGGTAACGTTTTGCTGAATCGCACCAAACATCGTATTCATGACACGAGTTTGCTGGCCCGCACCGTGACAAGTCGGACATGTTTTCATGTCATGACCCGGTTCAACAGTTTTACCGTGACAGTGCGAACATTCTTTATCCATATCAAGGCTAAATTCATGCTCTACACCAAAAATTGCTTCCTCAAACGTAAGTTG